>Ga0075421_100000467_pt1 | contig 42408 bp, 36 predicted proteins | sample SoiMetdeltSBSDD5_FD_75292 | JGI IMG/M metagenome (GOLD analysis project Ga0075421, IMG submission 75292) | Bulk soil microbial communities from a Populus tree surrounding site in Tennessee, USA - Soil MetaG P. deltoides SBSDD5 | ecosystem: Environmental > Terrestrial > Soil > Tree plantation... | reverse complement strand
CACCCACCCGCTTGCGAAGGCGGCGTGACGGTTTTCGCTCGAGAGCAGTACTTAGAACATTGCCGCGTGCACACGGTCAGGCGGGCTGTGGCCATCCAGAAAAGTCTTGATGTTGATGATGACCTTCTCGCCCATGTCGATGCGACCCTCCATCGTCGCCGAACCCATGTGCGGGAGCGCTACCACCCGGTCGCTCGCCAGCAGCTTGGGATTGATCGCCGGCTCGTGCTCGAACACGTCGAGCCCTGCACCTGCGATCGCGCCGGCCTCGATCATGCGCGCCAGCTCGTTCTCGTCGATCACCTCGCCACGCGCCGTGTTGACCACATAGGCCGACGGCTTGAGCAGCTTGAGGCGGCGCGCCGACAGCAGATGATAGGTTGCCGGCGTGTGCGGGCAGTTCACCGACACGATGTCCATGCGTGCCAACATCTGGTCGAGGCTGTCCCAGTAGGTTGCCTCCAGCTCCTGCTCGACCTCCGCATTGACGCGCCGGCGATTGTGGTAGTGGATCTGCAGGCCGAACGCCTTGGCTCTGCGCGCGACGGCCTGACCGATGCGCCCCATGCCGATGATGCCGAGGCGCTTGCCGTAGATGCGATGCCCCAGCATCCAGGTCGGCGACCAGCCCGGCCAATTGCGCCGCGTATCCTTTAATAGTGCGGTACCTTCTGCCAGCCGGCGCGGCACGGCCAGGATCAGCGCCATGGTCATGTCGGCCGTATCCTCGGTCAGGACGCCCGGCGTGTTCGTGACGATGATGCCTCTCACGCGCGCCGTGTCGAGGTCGATATTGTCGACGCCCGTGCCGAAATTGGCGATTAGCTTGAGCTGCGGGCCAAACTGGGAGATCAGCGACCGGTCGATACGGTCGGTCACGGTCGGAACCAGCACGTTCGCCGTCTTGGCCGCCTCTGCCAGTTCAGCCTGGCTCATTGGCTTATCCTCGACGTTGAGGCGCGCGTCGAACAATTCGCGCATGCGGGTTTCCACGGCGTCCGGCAGTTTGCGCGTTACCACCACCACAGGTTTTTTGTGTGCTGTCGGCATCTAAGGCTCGGCTCGCTTTGGGTGTGCGGAAGGGCCGGTCGGGCGCGCACCACCCGTCACCCCGTTCGATCTTTGTCTAACAGAAGCCCGGGCCGATGACAAAAGGGAGTTCAACCCTTGGTAGACGCTGATCCGCACGGCGCTTGCGCCAAAAAAACTTGAAAAGCGCAGCCAAATCATGTTCTGGCGAGCCAAAATAGAGCGGTGTTTTCATGAGCCAAGCACTTCGACGGGTTTGCCGTCCAGCGGTCAGAGGTCTGATAGGGTTGGCGCTGTGCTGCACGGGGCCAAGCCTCCTGTGCGCACAAGGCGCAAGGCCCGCCGATGCGCGCGCGCCGGCGCCTCGCTTTGCCAGCCTGAAGTCCGACCAGGTCCAGCTGCACGACGGACCAGGCGCGGAATTCCCTGTGGCGTGGGTCTTTCGCCGCGCCGGCCTGCCGGTCGAGATCACCCGCGAAGCCGACGCATGGTGCGAGGTGCGCGATTCGGAGGGGGCCACGGGCTGGGTGTGGGCCTCGTCCTTGAGCCGCAGGCGCACCGCCCTGGTGGTCGGACACAGGAAGGCCGAACAGAGCCCCAAGGAAACTGTGCCGCTGCGCGACGACGACCGCGCCAACGCCCTCACGATCGCCAACCTCGAAGCGGGCGTGCTGGCCAGCATCATCGACTGCGATGGCAGCTGGTGCCGCGTTTCGGTCGGCAACATCCGCGGCTATGTCGAGCAGGGTAAACTGTGGGGGACGCTGCAGGGAGAGGTCATCAGGTAGCCGGCGCGCCCTGCCCGCGGCTACTTCGAGACCAGACGCACAACCACGTCGATGTGGGAGATCTTGAGATCCGCGGGCGGCTCCGGGACGCCATCCACGCGGATGCTCTCGCCCGGGATGTCGACCAGCCTGCCTTCGGCCTCGACAAAAAAGTGGTTGTGGTTCGAGGTATTGGTATCGAAATAGGCGCGTTGTCCGCCGATGGCGATCTCGCGCAGAAGGCCCGCACGCTTGAACTGATGCAGGGTGTTATAGACCGTGGCCAGCGACACACGCTCGCCCGCCCGCACCGCCTCTTCGTGCAGCAGTTCAGCCGTCACGTGGCGGTCGCCCGAGCCGAACAATATCGTAGCCAAGGCAACGCGCTGCCGCGTCGGGCGCAAGCCGGCGCGCCGAAGTCGCCGGGGAGCATCCGCTCCTTTTGCGCTGTGCTCGGTTCCTCTCATGCGGTCAGCGGCAGACCTGTGCTGTGGCAGATTGGCTCGCTCCGGGTCGACGAGGGAACCGGATTCGCGCCTCATAACCTTCATAGTACTCGACTACATCAGTATAAACAGCCCCGGAGATTGCCGCAATGGTGGCCCTGCGAGGTCGTGAGATACGCCCCCAGCCCGAAGAACACGGGCTTTTGACTGGCGGACGGGTATGTTAGGAAACCGCCAACGCTGCGAACGGGGCGCAGGCCACGGCGCATGTGGTGTGTCACGAAGGGGATGGGACGAAGGGGTAAATGGCCGAGCGCCCGAAGAGCTTTGAATATGAGCAGCTGCTGACTTGTGCCCGCGGTGAGCTTTTCGGTCCCGGCAATGCCCAGTTGCCGCTCCCACCGATGCTGATGTTCGAGCGCATTTCCAGTATTTCCGAGACGGGCGGAGCCCATGGGAAGGGCCAGATCGTGGCCGAGCTCAAGGTGGCTGGCAACCCGGCGCTGGATTGGTTCTTCGCCTGTCACTTCAAGGGCGACCCGGTCATGCCCGGATGCCTGGGCCTCGACGCGCTGTGGCAGCTGACCGGCTTCTTCCTCGGATGGCTCGGAGCGCCGGGGCGGGGTCGCGCGCTTGGCGTTGGCGAGGTCAAGTTCACCGGCATGGTCGTGCCCACCACCATGACTGTCCAGTACGTGGTCGACCTCAAACGGGTGATCCTGCGCAAGCTGAAGCTCGCCATCGCCGACGGCATCATGACGGCCGATGGCCAGATCATTTACGCTGCCACCGACCTGCGTGTGGGCCTGTTCGAAGCGGGAGAACAACCCGTAGCGGCCTGAGAGGGCGGGAGAGCACTGCAGGCGGGTGACAACTGCGCGCTGGCGCAGGTCGCGCGACGAGGCGGGGAAAGGAAGTTCGATGAGACGCGTGGTCGTGACGGGCATGGGTATCGTTTCCTCGATCGGAAACAACACCCAGGAAGTGCTCGCCTCGCTGAGAGAGGCCAAGTCCGGCATCGTCCGCGCCGACAAGTACGCCGAGCTCGGCTTCCGCTGTCAGGTGCATGGCGCCATCAATCTCGAGTGGGAGAACATGATTCCGCGCAAGGCGCGCCGATTCATGGAGGCGGGCCTCGGCTGGAACTACATCGCCATGGAGCAGGCGGTGCGCGACGCAGGCCTCGAGCCCACCGATGTCGTCAACGAGCGCACCGGCATCATCATGGGTGCGGGCGGCCCGTCGACGCGTGCCATCGTGCGTGCCGCCGACGTCACACGCGAGAAGGATCCGAAGAAGGTCGGTCCGTTCGAGGTGCCGAAAGGCATGTGCTCAGGTCCGTCCGCCGCCCTCGCCACGGCCTTCCAGATCAAGGGCGTGAACTATTCGATCTCGTCGGCCTGCGCTACCTCCGCCCACTGCATCGGCAACGCGGCCGAGATGATTCAGTGGGGCAAGCAGGACGTGATGTTTGCCGGCGGCTGCGAGGAGCTGGATTGGACGCTGTCGGTGCTCTTCGACGCCATGGGCGCCATGTCCACGCACTTCAATGCCACACCGGCCCGGGCAAGCCGCGCCTACGACAAGGATCGCGACGGCTTTGTCATTGCCGGAGGTGCAGGCGTGGTGGTTCTCGAGGAACTCGAGCGGGCCAGGAGCCGCGGCGCCAGGATCTACGGCGAGGTCGTGGGGTACGGCGCCACCTCGGACGGCTTCGACATGGTGGCCCCATCCGGCGAGGGCGCGGTGCGCTGCATGCGCCTCGCCATGAAGGGCATGGACGGCAAGGGCGTCGGCAAGGTCGACTACATCAACCCGCATGGCACGGCCACGCCGGTCGGCGATCAGAAAGAGATCGACGCGATCCGCGAAGTGTTCGGCAAGGACATGCCGGCGATCTCCTCAACCAAGTCGCTGACCGGCCACTCGCTGGGCGCCGCCGGCGTGCAGGAGGCGATCTACTCGCTCCTCATGCTCAACAACGGTTTCGTGTGCGAAAGCGCCAACATCGACGAGCTCGATCCGGAGTTCGCGAACGTCCCCATCGCCCGCAAGCGGCTGGATGATGTTCCCCTTAACTGTGTCATGTCGAACAGCTTCGGCTTCGGCGGCACCAATGCGACTTTGGTGATAAGACGCTGCGACGCGTGAGCGCCGCACGCTCCTGCACGTGCAGAGCGCAAAGATGATCCTGTGTCGATCGGCACACGGCATGAGTGGAAAAAGACAATGACGAACATTGACCTCGCCAAACCAGGGCCGCTGATGTCCGGCAAGCGTGGCCTTATCATGGGAGTGGCCAACGAGCGCTCGATCGCTTGGGGCATCGCACGCGTGCTGGCGGGGCAGGGTGCCAAGCTCGCCTTCACCTATCAGGGCGACGCCTTTGGCCGTCGCGCCATCCCGCTCGCCAATTCGGTCGGCTCGGAGATCATCGTCAACTGCGACGTGGTCGACTTGAACAGCGTCGACAACGTGTTTGCCGAGATCAAGAGCAAGTGGGGCGGTCTCGATTTCGTCGTGCACGCCCTGGCCTTCTCGGACCGGCGCGAGCTGTCCGGCCGTTATGCCGATACCACGCGCGACAACTTCGTGAACACCATGGTGATTTCCTGCTTCTCCTTCACGGAGGTCGCCAAGCGCGCTGCCGAGCTCATGAACGGCAGCGGCTCGCTGCTGACGCTCACCTTCGCCGGCGCTACGCGTTGGGTGCCCTCCTACAACGTCATGGGAGTGGCCAAGGCTGCGCTCGAATCTTCCGTGCGCTATCTGGCGGCCGACTTCGGACCGCAGGGCATCCGCGTCAATGCCCTATCGGCCGGTCCCATGCGCACGCTGGCCGGCGCAGGCGTCGCCGATGCCCGCGTCATCTTCAACTACCAGCGTGATCATGCGCCGCTGCGGCGTACACCGACGCTCGATGAGGTCGGCGGCTCAGCGCTCTATCTGCTGTCCGACATGTCGGGCGGCGTGACTGGCGAGGTACACTTCGTCGACTGCGGCTACAACAACACGGCGATGCCGAGCCTCGAGGCGCTCAAGGAGCAGGACGCTGGCGCTGAATAGCACCAGCCCGATTGCGCCCTGCCCCTCGGCGTGGCATTTCTGGGCATGATCGGCGTCTTCGATTCCGGCCACGGCGGCCTGACGGTGTTTCGCGCGCTGGCGCAGCGCTTCCCGGACCTGTCCTTCATATACCTCGGCGACCATCGGCACGTGCCCTACGGCAACCGGCCGTCCGATGAGGTGGTGGCGCTTTCCCGGCAGGGCGTCGACGCGCTGTTCCGGCGCGACTGCCGGCTGGTGCTGCTCGGCTGCAATACCGCCACCTGCGTCGCAGCGCGTACGCTGCAAAAGGATTGGCTGACGGTAAGCGGCTGGAAGGGATGCAACATACTGGGCATTGTCGCCCCGACGGTCGAGGCCGCTACGCAGACGCCCTGGGCCGTCACCACCCCGCAATATCCGCAGAAGTACAACACCGATGTGGTAGCCGTGTTCGGCACCACGCGCACCATCACTTCGCACGCGTACCCGGAAGAAATCCGCAAGCGCTGTCCCAAGGTTGTGGTGGTTCAGCAGGCCTGTGCGGAGCTGGTCGGTGCCATCGAGCGGGGTGCGCCGGAGGTGGAACTCGATGCCATGGTGGGCCGCGACGTGGCGGCACTCCTGGCGCAGACAGCCGGCGAGCCGCCGCACCGGGCTATCCTCGGCTGCACGCACTTTCCGTTGGTCGAGCACCTGTTTCGGCGCCACCTACCGCCATTCACCCGGCTGCTGTCGCAGCCCGATGTGGTTGCCGACAGCCTGGAGGACTATCTGCAGCGCCACACGCACTACGCAGCGCCGACCGAGCAGCCCAACCCGCCGGTCCTGCTCACAACCGGCGATCCTGCCAAGGTCAGCCGCACGGCGCGCATCTTCTGGGCCGACGCTCCCGCCTTCAGCCACCTGAGCCACTGATCGCCCGATGCAGCGGTCAAACCTGCGGCTTGCCGTCTGCGAATGGGGCGAGGGCCTGGGCAACGAACGTGTGCGTTGGCACGGCAACGCCCTGCTGCTTGCCGAGCCGCGCCACCGCACCGGATAGGCCGTTCAGCTCGAGCGGCTTGCCGGCCAGCAGATCGTGCGCCATCGACGCCATCATCTGCTTGGGCAGGCCGTCGATCGTCTTCATGATGCGCCCGGCGTCCTCGGCAGCAAGCCCAGTCTTCAGCGACACTGCGAGCGCAACCACCTCCTGTACCGCTGATTGCAGCAGCGCCAGCGATTGCGGGTTGGCGCGGACCGGGCCGATCGGCCCGCGCGTCAGCGCCGTCATCGCGGCCATCGGCGCAAGCAACGCAAACTTCATCCACACTTCGCGCTGGATATTGTCCGACAGATGCGTGTCGATGCCGGCTGCCTTGCAGGCCTCGAGTAATGCCGTGGTGCGCGCACTTGGCCTGCCGTCGCGCTCGCCGAAATCGAGCCGCGCGAAGGTGCCGATCTGCTTGATAACGCCAGGCTCCGAGATCGACGCGCCGATGCGCGCCGTGCCCTGCACGACTTTGTCGGCACCGAGGATGGTGCCGATGCGATCGGCGCTCTCGACACCGTTCTGAAACGTGAAGACCGTTGCCCCCTTGGCGACGAGCCCGCGCAGGCTTTCCGTGGCAGCCTCCGTGTCGCGCATCTTGACAGCGAAGATCACCGCATCGGCCGCGGGCACGTTGCGCGCATCAGCCACGGCCTTGACGTTTTGCAGGTGCAGCGGGCCGATCTCGCTGTCGAGGCGCAAGCCGCGCGCGCGCATGGCTTCCAGATGCGCGCCTCTGGCAACGAACGTCACGTCGTTGCCTGCCGCAGCCAGCCGGCCGCCGAAATAGCCGCCGACACCGCCCGGCCCCATCACCGTGACCTTCAACATCTTGTTCACCACTCGTGACTGCGACGCTGCTGCTGCCAAGCCTACCAGAAAATAGGAGGCGAAGTTCGGATTTGCCCGAAGCAACGAAAAAGGGCCGCACGCGCGGCCCTTGGTCTGCCAGTTGGATCAGCCTCGCTCGCGGCGCCGCGGCCGGTCCTCGCGGTCACGTCGCGGCGGACGCTCGCTGCGGAACTCCTCCTCGGGCTCGCCGTCCTTGCGCGGGATCTCCTTGCCGGTTGCCTGGTCGACCACCTTCATCGACAGGCGCACCTTGCCGCGATCGTCGAAGCCCAGCAGCTTGACGTAGACCTCCTGGCCCTCCTTGACGACCTCGCCAACCGTCTCGGGCCGACCTTGCGTCAGCTGCGAGATGTGCACGAGGCCATCCTTCGGACCGAAAAAGTTCACGAACGCTCCGAACTCCATCACCTTGACGACCTTGCCCTTGTAAATCGTGCCCACCTCGGGCTCGGAGGTGATGGCGCGGATGCGGTTGAGCGCCGCCTCGATCGCCTCGCGCTTGGCGGCGGCGATCTTGATCGTGCCGTCATCCTCGATGTCGATCTTGGCGCCCGACTCCGCCACGATCTCGCGGATCACGGAGCCGCCCGAGCCGATCACTTCGCGGATCTTGTCGACCGGGATCTTGATCGTCTCGATGCGCGGGGCGTGCTCACCGAGCTCGGTGCGTGCACCCGTGATGGCCTTGGCCATTTCGCGCAGGATGTGGATACGGCCTTGGTGGGCCTGATCCAGCGCCACGCGCATGATCTCCTCGGTGATGCCGGTGATCTTGATGTCCATCTGCAAGGACGTCACGCCCTTCTCGGTGCCGGCCACCTTGAAGTCCATGTCGCCCAGATGATCCTCGTCACCCAAGATGTCGGAGAGCACGGCGAACTGGTCGCCCTCCTTGATCAGGCCCATGGCGATGCCAGCCACCGGCGCCTTCAGCGGCACGCCCGCATCCATCAGCGCCAGCGACGAACCGCACACTGTCGCCATCGATGAGGAACCGTTCGATTCGGTGATCTCCGAGACGATGCGCACCGTGTAGGGGAACTCCTCCTGGCTCGGCATCAACGGCCGCACGGCGCGCCATGCCAGCTTGCCGTGGCCGATCTCGCGCCGGCCGGGCGAGCCCATGCGGCCGGTCTCGCCAACCGAGTATGGGGGAAAGTTGTAGTGCAGCAGGAAACGCTCCTTGCGGGTGCCTTCCAGGGCGTCGACGTACTGCTCGTCCTCGCCGGTGCCGAGCGTGGCCACCACAAGCGCCTGCGTCTCCCCGCGCGTGAACAGTGCCGAGCCGTGCGTGCGCGCCAGCACGTGCACCTCCGAGACGATCGGGCGCACGGTCGTCAGGTCGCGGCCGTCGATGCGCTTCTTGGTCTTGATGATGTCGCCGCGCACCACATCCTGCTCAAGCCCCTTGAAAACGGAGCCCAGCAATACTTTGTCGTCTTCGCTCGCGTCCGCCGGCAGCAGCTCCTTGACCTTGGCGCTGCAGGCTTCGACCAGCTCATGGCGCTTCTGCTTCTCGGGCGTAGCAAACGCCTTGCGCAGGTCGGCCTCGACCAGAGCGCGCGCCTTCTCCTTGTAGACGGATTTGTCCGGCGGCTGGAAATCCCACGGATCCTTGGCAGCCTTTTCAGCCAGCTTGATGATCGCATCGATCACCGGCTGGAAGCCGCGATGGCCAAACATCACCGCCTCGAGCATCTGCTTCTCGGGCAGCTCCTTGGCTTCCGACTCCACCATCATCACAGCATCGCCCGTGCCTGCGATGACCAGATCGAGGTCGCTCTTGACCATCTCATCGATCATCGGGTTGAGCACGAACTGCCCATCGATCAAGCCGACGCGCGCGGCGCCGATCGGCCCAAGGAACGGCACGCCCGACAGGGTCAGGGCCGCGGACGCCGCCACCATGCTGACGATGTCGGGATCGTTCTCCATGTCGTGCGACAGCACCGTCACCACGACCTGCGTATCATTCTTGAAGCCGTCTACGAATAGTGGACGGATCGGCCGGTCGATCAGCCGCGACGTGAGCGTTTCCTTCTCGGAAGGACGACCCTCACGCTTAAAGAAGCCGCCCGGAATCTTGCCGGCGGCGAAGGTCTTCTCCTGGTAATTGACGGTCAACGGAAAGAAATCGCGGCCGGGCCGTGGACTCTTCTCAGCGACCACCGTCGCCAGCACGGTCGTCTCGCCATACTGGGCGAGCACCGCGGCATCAGCCTGGCGCGCCATGCGCCCCGTCTCGAGGGTCAGCCGGCGGCCGCCCCAATCCAATTCCACACGTTTTGTTTCGAACATCTCTCGGTCTCGTTTCTCGTTGTCAAAAGCGTCAACCGCCGCAGCTCCGCTGGGGAAGCCGGCTCACATGTGCGATTTTTCAAAGGCAACGTGAGCCGCACCCGCAGCCGGGCGAGCTGCCCTGCTAGCGGCGGATTCCCAAACGCTCGATGATCTTCTGGTAGCGCCCCTCGTCCTTCGATTTCACGTGGTCGAGGAGACGACGCCGCAAGCTCACCATCTTGAGCAGGCCACGCCGCGAATGATTATCCTTCTTGTGGAGCTTGAAGTGCTCCGTAAGCCCATTAATCCGCTCGGTAAGAAGTGCGATCTGCACCTCCGGCGAGCCCGTATCTCCGGCCTTGCTTGCGAATTCCTTAACGACTTGCAGCTTGCGTTGTGCGGTCAGCGACATCGGGTGCCTTTCTTTGGATTAGGATGGGTCGCTGGGCATTGCCCGGGGCGTCCCTGGAGGCGGCCACAGCCGGGATGTCGTCCAGCCGGGTCGCAGGTTCTTCGCGCCTAGACCACAGGCCAGCGCGGTGAGCCGGGTTATACACGAATTCGCAGCCTTTGCGAGGGAAAAACCGAACGCGGAAAGCCTTGATTCTACAAGGCTAATGACCCTCGCTGAAATTGAAGACGCGGGTCGGCTTAAGCTCGCCCTTCTCGATATGGCCGACCGCGATCAGGTTGCCCTTGCAGGTCGCGTAGGTAGCCCCGCCGCCGAGCGGCGCGTCACGCCCGCGGATCAGCACAGCCTGACCACGCAGCAGGCGCGCCGCATCATTCTGGCCAACGGCGAGCGCGGCAAGTTCGCTCAGCGCCGCCTCGATCGGCAGGAGCAGTCGCTCCGGCTCATCCGGACCGACGGCCGCTGCTTGCTGCAGTGTCTCCATCCTCACCGCATCGGCCTCGGTGAAACCGGCAACCCGCGTGCGGCGCAGCGCAATCACGTGGCCAAGACACCCGAGCGCCCGGCCCATGTCCCTGGCAAGCGCACGCACATAGGTACCTCTACCGCAATCGGCCTCGAATTCGGCGGTGTCGGCATCCGGCATGGCGACCAGATCCAGCCTGTCGATGTGCGCCAGACGCGGCTCAAGCACGACCTGCTCGCCGCTGCGCGCCAGATCGTAGGCGCGGTTGCCGTCGATCTTGATGGCCGAGAAGGCCGGCGGCACCTGCTCGATCGCGCCCGTGAAGTCACCTAGCACCGCCTCGATGGCGGGGCGATCTGGGCGCGCCTCGCTGGTCTTGACGGTGCGGCCTTCAGCATCGTCGGTATCGGTTTCCACGCCCCAGCGCACGGTGAAGCGGTAGCTCTTCTGACCATCCACCGCATACGGCACCGTCTTGGTGGCCTCGCCGAGCGCGATGGGCAGAATGCCGGTCGCCAGCGGATCGAGGGTACCCGCGTGGCCCGCCTTGCGCGCATCGAACGCGCGGCGCACGGCCCCGACGGCCTGCGTCGAGGTCATGCCGACCGGCTTGTCTAGCACCAGCCAGCCGTGAACCGATCTGCCCTTCTTGCGGCGCGCCATTCGTCAATCTTTGTTCGAGTAGTAAGAACGCTCAGGCCTTCTTCAGGTCCTGAGCCACCTTGGGGGAGCGAAGTATCTCGTCGATTCGGCGCGCCTCGTCGAACGTCTCGTCGGCGCGGAAGCGCACGTCGGGCGCAAACTTGAGATTGACGACGTGTGCAACCTCGCTGCGGATGTATTTGCGGTTTCTGTCGAGCGCCGCAAGAACCGGCGCGAGATCCTCCCCGCCTAGCGTGGTCACATAGATGGTGGCAAGCCGCAGATCGGGCGACATGCGCACCTCGGGGATGGTCACCACATGCGCGGCCAGCACGTCATCATGGATCTCGCCGCGCGTCAGCATCTCGGCCAGCGCGTGCCGGATGAGTTCTCCGACGCGCAGTTGACGCTGCGACGGGCCGGCGTTCTTGTCGGATCGGCGATTGGCCATGATGGGTGTCAGACCCTCCGGGTCTGACACCTGCGCGCCGACCCGGAAAACTGGTGAGGGACCTTTCGGACCCCGCACGCTGGAATGGTTAAAGCAGCGGTGTCAGACCAGAGGTCTGACACCGTTTACAGGGACCGCGCGATGGTCTCGACGTTGAAGCACTCGATCACATCACCGGCGCGGATGTCCTGGTAGTTGGCGAAGGCCATACCGCACTCCTGGCCAGCCGGCACTTCCTTCACTTCGTCCTTGAAGCGCTTGAGCGTCGACAACGTTCCCTCGTGGATCACCACGTTGTCGCGGATCAGGCGCACTTTGGCACCGCGCTCGACCTTGCCGTCGGTGACGCGGCAGCCCGCCACCTTGCCGACCTTGGAAATGTTGAACACCTCCAGGATCTGCGCGTTGCCAAGAAAGATCTCGCGAAGCGTGGGGGCCAGCAAGCCCGACATGGCCGCTTTCACATCATCCACGAGATCATAGATGATGTTGTAGTAGCGGATCTCGACGCCCGACTGGTCGGCGAGCGCCTTGGCCTGGGCGTTGGCGCGCACGTTGAACCCGATCACCACAGCCTTTGAGGCATTGGCGAGCGCGATGTCGGACTCGGTGATGCCGCCGACGCCGGAATGCACGATGCGTGCCTCGACCTCGTCGTTGCCAATCTTGCGCAGCGCCCCGGCAATGGCCTCCACCGATCCCTGCACGTCGCCCTTGACCAGCAGCTGGAACTCCTTGCGGCCAGCCTCCTTGAGCTGCTGCATCATCTGCTCGAGGGTGCGCGCCGTGCCGGCCGAGCCCAGCGTCTGGCGACGCTTGCGCACGCGGTAGTCGGTGATCTCGCGCGCCCGGCCCTCGTTCTCGACGACGGCAAACGGGTCGCCCGCTTCCGGTGCCGAGTCGAAGCCAAGGATCTCCACTGGCACGGACGGTCCAGCCGAGCTAACGGTCTCGCCGCGATCATCGATCAGGGCGCGCACGCGGCCCCAGGCACTGCCGGCGACCACGATATCGCCGACCTTGAGCGTGCCGCGTTGTACCAGCACGGTGCCCACCGAGCCGCGGCCGCGTTCCAATTTGGCCTCGATCACGACGCCTTCGGCCGAACGCTTGGGATTGGCCTTCAGATCGAGCAGTTCGGCTTGCAGGTGGATGGCTTCCAGCAGCTTGTCGAGGCCGGTGCGCTTGAGCGCCGAAACCGGCACCTCGAGCGTCTCGCCCGACACGCTTTCCACGATCACTTCGTGCTGCAGCAAATCCATGCGTACGCGTTGGGGATCTGCATCCGGCTTGTCCATCTTGTTGATGGCCACGATCAGCGGCACACCGCCGGCCTTGGCGTGGTTGATGGCTTCGACCGTCTGCGGCATGACGCCGTCATCGGCCGCCACCACCAGCACGACGATGTCGGTGACCTTGGCGCCGCGCGCGCGCATGGCCGTGAATGCCTCGTGGCCCGGCGTGTCAATGAACGTGATCTTCTCCCCATCAGGCGTCGTCACCTGATAGGCGCCGATGTGCTGGGTGATGCCGCCGGCTTCTCCGCTCACCACGTTGGTCTTGCGGATAGCATCCAGCAGCGAGGTCTTGCCGTGGTCGACGTGGCCCATGATGGTAACCACGGGCGGACGCGGCTCCAGATACTCATCGGCGTCGGTCTGGCCGATGAAACCTTCTTCGACGTCGGCTTCCGAGACACGCTTGGGCGTATGGCCGAACTCGGTCACGATCAGCTCGGCCGTGTCGGCATCGATCACGTCGTTGATCTTGTGCATCTCACCTTGCGCCATCAGCAGTTTGATGACGTCGACAGACCGCTCCGTCATGCGGTTGGCGAGTTCCTGGATGGTGATCACCTCGGGGATGATCACCTCGCGCATCACCTTGTCGCGCGGCTGCTGAACGCCGGCCTGGCGCAGCTTCTCGCGCTCGCGCTTGCGCTTGAGCGAAGCGAGCGAGCGCTCACGCTGGGCCTCGTCGAAGGCGTTGTTGATGGTGAGCTTGATGCGCTCGCGCTTGTCCTCTCCCGGCTTGACCGGGCTCTTGATGGGCTTTGCGCCCTTCTTCTTGCCGCGCGCATCGTCCTCGATCTCGGGCTCGATCTCGGCCGCGCGGCCGGTACGGCGCGCTACCTGCTCGGGCCGACGCACGGCTTCCGCGGTCTTCGCCTTTTCGGGCGCAGCCGGCTTGGTCTCGACGACCTTCTTGGGTGCTTCCTCGACCTTGACGTCGACCTTGGCGACCACCGCCGGCTCCTGCGCCGGCTTTGCCTCGGGCGCAGGCTCGGGTTTCGGCTCGATTTTTGGCCGCAGTGCCTCGAGGCGGGCGCGCTCGCGCTCGGCCGCCTCGGCACGGTCCCGCTCGGCCTCGAGCGCACGCCGGCGCGCATCGAGCTCATCGGTCGACAGACCGCCGGTCTTGGGTGGCGCAACCTCGGCAACGCCACCGCGAGCAGCCTCGGTGGGCTCCAGGACCTTGCCGTCGTCCGCCTCGCCGGCCGTTGCCAGCTTGCGCGTCTTTTTCTTCTCGACGACCACCGACTTCGAGCGGCCGTGGCTGAAGCTCTGGCGGACATGACCGGACTCGACCGTCCGCTTCAAGCTCAACGGCTTGCGGAGCGTCTTATCAGTGGTTTCCTTCGTCTCAGACATGCACGTCCTGTGTTCGATTGAATCAATGGCAAGAAGGGCCAGGGCCTTGGCCCTCGCCCGCTCGGTAACGCCTAAGGCGCACCGCTTCCTGCAGCATCCGTTGGCTGGCACCACCCTCGGACGCTGCAGCATGTACCACATTTGGCCGGCCGATGGCCAAGCTCAATTGCGCGCTCGTCAATTCGGCCACGGTTGATTTCTGGAAGCGCTCGGGGCCGATTAACGCTTTGAATTTGCGATCGAGTTTCTCGACACCATCGGCGCCGGCGTCGCTCGCGTGCAACAGGACCGCCGCCTGACCCTGTTCCAAAAGGGCCTCTACCTTGGCAAATCCGGCCACGAGCTGGCCCGCCTTGTTGGCTAGGCTTAGCGCCTCGGCCACGCGTTTGACCAGCAACTGCTCGACCAGATTGGGCAGGCTGTCGGGCGCCGTAATCTGCTGCTTTAGGCTTCTGGCAAACACCTTCCGGCGGACCGCCGCATCCACCATCGTACGCGTTGCGGTAACCCACACGCCGCGGCCGGGCAACCGCCGGGCGAGGTCTGGCACAATAGAACCGTCGGGAGCCAGAACGAAGCGGATCAGCTCGTCAGGCGGCAACTGCGCGCGCGTGACGGCACACTGGCGCAGCGAGCCGATGGCTCCCTGCCCCTGCGCGTCGCCAGCTGTGGTCCGTGCGCCTGCCACCTATGGTCCCGCTCCTCACCACGACCGTCAGACCTTGGCGTCCGCGGGTGCAACCGCGGCTGCCTTGGCAGCTTCGGCCGCAGCCGCTGCTGCCGCCTGCTCCGCACGCATCTTCTCAATGTCCTCAGCCGTTACCCAGCCCGCAGCGATACGGGCCGCCATGATCATATCCTCGGCGTCCTTGCGGCTGATCTCGATGCCCTCCAGGGCACCCTTGTGCCGCACCGGCTCGGCATCCTTCTCCTTCTTGCGCTCGGTCCAACCGATCAACTCGTCGGTGGCGCAATCAGCCAGGTCGTCGACGGTCTTGATGCCGTGCTCGCCGAACGCCACCAGCATCTGGCTGTTGACGCCCGGGATCTTGGCGAGGTCGTCGGACACGCCGAGCTCCTTGCGCCGAGCGTCTCGCTCTGCCTCCTGGCGCTCCAGGTAGTCGCGCGCGCGCGACTGGATCTCCTTGGCCGTCTCCTCGTCAAAGCCTTCGATGTGCGCCACCTCGCCGGCATCGACGAACGCGACTTCTGCAACCGACTCGAAGCCTTCGGTGGCCAGCAACTGCGCGATCACCTCGTCGACGTCGAGCGCCTCCATGAACAGCTGCGAGCGCTCCGTGAATTCCTTCTGGCGACGCTCGGATTCCTCCTGCTCGGTCAGGATATCGATATCCCAGCCGGTCAGCTGCGAGGCGAGCCTGACGTTCTGACCGCGGCGGCCGATGGCAAGCGACAGCTGGCTCTCGGGCACCACCACCTCGATGCGGTTGGAGTCCTCGTCCAGCACCACCTTAGTCACCTCGGCCGGGGCCAGGGCGTTGACGATGAAGGTCGCCGCGTCCTGGTTCCATTGGATGATGTCGACCTTCTCGCCCTGTAGCTCGCCGACCACCGCCTGCACGCGCTGGCCGCGCATGCCGACGCAGGCGCCGACCGGATCGATCGAGGAATCCTTGGAGATCACCGCGATCTTGGCTCTCGAGCCCGGATCGCGCGCCACCGACTTGATCTGCACGATGCCGTCGTAAATCTCCGGCACCTCCTGGGCGAACAGCTTCGACATGAACTCGGGCCGCGCGCGGGACAGGAATATCTGCGGGCCCCGCTGCTCGCGCCGCACATCGTAGATGTAGGCGCGGACGCGGTCGCCAAGGCGCACGTTCTCGCGCGGGATCATCTCGTCACGACGGATAATGCCTTCGGCGCGGCCCAGATCGACGATCACGTTGCCGTACTCGACGCGCTTGACGGTGCCGTTGGCGATCTCGCCAATGCGGTCCTTGTATTCACCATGCTGGCGCTCGCGCTCGGCCTCGCGTACCTTCTGCACAATGACCTGCTTGGCGTTCTGCGCGGATACCCGGCCGTAGTCGAGGGGCGGCAGCGTCTCGGCGATCAGATCGCCGACCTTGGCATCGGGATTGCGCCGCTTGGCGTCGGCCAGCGTGATCTGCGTGGCATCGTTCTCGACCAGCTCGACCACCTGCAGGACGCGCGTGAGCTTCGTCTCGCCGGTCTTGGGATCAATCTCGCAGCGGATATCGTTCTCGCTGCCGTAACGCGACTTGGCGGCCTTCTGGATCGCATCTTCCATGGCCTGGATGACGATCTTGCGATCGATCGTCTTCTCGCGCGCGACCGCATCGGCGATCTGCAGCAGCTCCAACCTGTTTGCACTGATACCTGTGCTTGCCTGGGCCATAGTTTGGCGCCCTCCAAATTCCAACTACTCCGCCGCATCCTCGCTGGATGCTTCGGCGGCCATTTCCTGCTTTGAGCGCCGCAGCGCCTCGCGAATGAGGTCGTCGGTGAGCACCAGACGCGCCTCCGAGATCATGCCGATCGGCAGCCCGATTACCTGCTGGCCGACCTGGTCGAGTTCGACCTCCAGCCGGACCTCGCCGTCCTCCACACCTTCGAGCACCCCGCGAAACCGCTTGCGGCCCGCAATTGCCTCCTTGAGCTCGATCTTTGCCTCGTAGCCAGCCCAGTCCTCGAAGTCGGAGGGCCTGACCAGCGGTCTGTCGATGCCAGGGGAGGAGATTTCGAGGGTGTAGTGGCCCGAAATCGGGTCATGCGCATCTAGCACGGCGGACAGATTACGCGATATCTCTACGCATTCCTCCACAGTGATGGTGCCATCCGGGCGCTCCGCCATGATCTGCACGGTCGTGCCGTCGCGTCCCGAAATCGCCACCCGCACCAGGCGAAAGCCCAAGTCGACGAGGACCGGCTCCGCCAGCGCTGCAACATCAGCAGCCAAGCCGGTCTCGCCAATGAAGCGCGCGTCAGACGCAGCGCCGCTCACCGTCGTCGTCATCCGCCTGGTTCGTTAGAAAGGGCTCGAATTTGCTCAAGCGATCGCCCAAAACAAAAAGAGCGGACCCCAAGGGCCCACTCTCAGAGTTGAGATGATCATGAGCACCTCGAGATTATGCACAAAATGCCCGCTTGGCAAGCTGATTTTCAAAGTTCTGTGACCGGTTTTCCCCACTCTATAGGACTGACCTTGACCCGAGCGTTAACGATTTGGCCCGGCAGGGCTAGCGCCGCCGCAGGCTGAGATAGGTGCACCGCCGTCCCTCATGAATGGCCTTCTGCTCGTAACGGGTGGCCGGCCAATCGACCGGACGCTGCCGCCAATCGCCGGGGCCGTGCGGCTCCCACACGAAGCTGGCCTCGCTGTGGGTGGCCTGCAGCATCGCGCGTGCGTAGTCGCCGATATCGGTGGCGACGCGCAATTCCGCACCCGCTGCCATTACGCGTGCCAGCTCGCGCAGCAGACCGACCGACACCAGCCGGCGCTTCTGGTGGCGCTTCTTCGGCCAGGGGTCCGGAAACAGGATGAAGGCACGAGCCAGGCTCGCCTCGGGTAACCAACGCAGCACGGCGCGCGCATCGTCGGCGTACAGGCGGACGTTGGCGATCTTGCCGTCCTCAATGCCACGCAACACCTTGGTCACGCCGTCCTGGAACGGTTCGCAGCCGATCAAGCCAACGTCGGGGTTCTGGGCCGCCTGCCAGAGCAGGTGCTCGCCCCCGCCAAAGCCGATCTCCAGCCACACCTCGCGCACCGGCACGACGAACAGCTTTGACAACGGCGTTGCGGCCGGGTCCGACAGGCTCAGCACGACATCTGGCAGCAACTGATCGATAAGGGCCACCTGGCGGCGACTGGGCTTGCGTCCACGCCGTCGGCCGTAGCTGCGCAGGTCTCGGCGGTGCCGCTCGTCCATGTTTGCCCAAGTCCAGAAAACGAAAGCGGCCGCCTCGGCGACCGCTTCGTCATGGCATCAGATTGGCGGCCGCAGTCTCAGGCCATCGCCGACTTCAGTTTGTCGACCAAATCGGTCTTCTCCCAGGAGAAGCCGCCGTCTTTGTCCGGCTCGCGCCCGAAATGGCCGTAAGCCGACGTGCGCGCGTAGACCGGCTTGTTGAGATCGAGATGCTTGCGGATTCCGCGCGGCGAAAGATCCATCAGCTCGGCCAGCACACTTTCCAGCTTGGCGCCGTCGATCTTGTTGGGGTTGCCGGCGAGGTCGACATAGATCGACAGCGGCTTGGCGACGCCGATGGCATAAGAGAGCTGAATGGTGCAGTTGTCGGCGAGGCCGGCGGCCACGACGTTCTTGGCGAGGTAGCGCGCAGCATAGGCTGCCGACCGATCCACCTTGGTAGGGTCTTTGCCCGAAAAGGCGCCGCCGCCGTGTGGAGCTGCACCGCCATAGGTGTCGACGATGATCTTGCGCCCGGTCAGGCCGCAGTCGCCGTCAGGGCCACCGATATAGAACTTGCCGGTCGGGTTGATGTGCCACACGGTGTCCTTGGAGATCCAGCCGCTCGGCAGCGCCTTCTTGACGTAGGGCTCGACCAGCTCGCGCACCTGGGCGGAGGTCATCGACTCGACCAAGTGCTGGTGTGATACGACGATCTGCGTCACGCCGGCCGGCTTGCCATTTTCGTAGCGCACCGTCACCTGGCTCTTGGAGTCGGGGCCGAGCACCGCCTCCTTACCCGAATGGCGGGCCTCGGAGATCAGCCGCAGGATCTTGTGGCTGTAGTAGATCGGCGCCGGCATCAGCTCGGGCGTATCCTTGCAGGCGTAACCGAACATGATGCCCTGGTCGCCGGCGCCCTCATCCTTGTTGCCGCCACTGTCCACGCCCTGGGCGATATCGGCCGATTGCGGGTGCAGCAAAACCTTGATGTCGGCCTTGTCCCAGTGAAAACCGTCCTGCTCGTAGCCGATGTCCTTGATGGCCATGCGGGCGACGTGCGCCACCCAGTCCTTGGTGATGATCCGGGGGCCGCGTGTCTCGCCGGCGATGACGACCTGGTTGGTGGTGGCGAGCGTCTCGCAAGCGACGCGCAGCTGCCAGGGGTCGATGCCGGCCTTCGGACCTTCACGGAAGAACAGGTCCACCACCTCGTCGGAAATGCGATCGCAGACCTTGTCCGGATGCCCTTCCGAAACGGACTCGCTCGTGAACAGGTACGACTTGCGCGACACGGAACTCCCCATAGGTGGATGGCCAGCAAAACGCCGGTCTTGTTGCAGTGTTTAAGGCGGGGGTCAAGATGAGCGCCGCACCGCCGCATCAGAGGCGTGGGGCCGCACCGTTGGGACGGATGCGGCTGGGCAATGCCCCACACGCCTCGTCATCAGGGGGCCGTGTCATCGTTGGCCAGACTGCGCACCAGATCGACAATGGCGCGGCGCGCTTTGACATCAGAAATCCGCACAAATGCCTTGTTCAGCTCCAAGCCATCGCGGCTGCGCAGGAACTCGACGATCGATCCTTCGGCCGGCTTCTCGCCGAACCCAGCCGCTATCAGCTGTTGGGCATCCGCTGCCGGAGCTTCCTCGTAGAAAAACTGCACTGACACGCCCAGCACCTGGGCAAGGTCGAACAGGCGGCTGGCGCCGATGCGGTTGATGCCTTTTTCGTACTTCTGGATTTGCTGGAATGTCAGCCCGAGCTTCTCGCCAAGCTTTTCTTGGCTCATCCCGAGTAGCATGCGCCGAAAGCGCACGCGACCTCCGACATGGACATCGATCGGATTGGGCCGCCGCGAGCCCTTGCTGTCCACATCCGCTTCCCTGTCCATATCAATCAATTCAGGTGGTCTCGACATAATCAGCCCCACGCGTGTCAATCACCCTGTTGCCACAATTGGTAGGTGCATATCTGAGCGGCGTCAACCTCAGGTCCCAGCAATAGATGTATGTTGTTTGATATCGGACTGAATCATTTTGCATGTGTGGCTATCGGGTACGTGCAATCAGGACTGCTGCTCCAAGCGCCCAAAGGGCCAGAAAGACCCAATCACCAATGCGGGCGTAGAGCGGAGGCGTCAGCGCAACCGGTAGTGGCAGGTCGACAGAGGCGCGGACGTTCATCTCAACTCGCGCCAGGACACGGCCGTAAGGATCGACCGCGCCCGATATGCCGTTGTTGGCCACGCGAATGAGTGCCACGCCCTCCTCCACCGCCCGCACGCGCGCCTGGTGGAAATGCTGGCGCGGCCCGGTGGTGTTGCCGAACCAGCCATCGTTGGTGACGTTGATCAGCAGTCCTGGACGCTCGGCTCCCTGCACGATGGCGCGCGGGAAAATCACCTCGTAGCAGATCAGCGGCGTAAATGGCGGCAGCCCGGGTACGTGCAGCAGCGGTCGTGGCATCGTCCCAGAGTCGAACCCGCCGCGCATACGCACCAGCTGCCGCAGTCCGATGGCCTCCAGCACCGCCTGGAAGGGCAGGTATTCGCCGAACGGCACGAGATGGATCTTGTCGTAATGAGCCGCCAGCGACCCACCCTCGCCGAAGACCAGTAGGCTGTTGAAGATGCGGCGCGGCCGCGGTGAGCCTGGCGGCAGCGGCTCCGCCCGCAGCGCCCCCGTGATGAGGAACCTACCGGGCGGCAGCATTTGTCCGATCGAGGTGATCGCCATGGGCGTATCGAGCGGCAGGAAGGGCATGGCCGCCTCCGGCCACACCACATGCGTAACTCCACCGCTGGAACCATCGGCAGCAGCGACCGACAGATCCAGGTGATCCTGGAAGATGCGGGCCTGGTGCTCCGGCTTCCACTTCTCCCGTTGGGGTACGCTTGGCTGCACGAGCCTGATCTTGACGCCGGGCACCATCTGCGTGCTGGCCATGGCCAGCCGTGCCTGGCCGACAACGGCGGCCAGCATCAGCGGCAGCACTGCAACGGCCAGAGCCGATAGCCTTACCGATCGGCCGGCCGGTGCGGCCGGCGCCTCGGCCCACAGCACGGGCGGCAGCGCAAAGGTGATTACCGCGCACAGCGTCAGGCCGTAGATGCCCAATACGGCCGCGCTCTGCATCAGGGGCAGCGGATAGGTCAAGGCATAGCCCAGCACATTCCAGGGAAAGCCGGTCAGGACATGCCCGCGCAGCCATTCGGTTGCCGACAGCGCCAACGCCAGGGCCAGGACACGGCCCCATCCAGGCTTCCATAAGCGTGCAACAAGTCCCGTGGCCGTAGCAAAGAATAGCGCCAGGCCGGCCGGCAGCAGCGTCACGGCGAAGGGTATCAGCACCGCAAAGACCTCTGCCTCGACCAGAAACGCCTCGCCGATCCAGAACAATCCGAACAGGAAATAGCCAAAGCCGAACCACCAGCCCACCTCGGCCGCCCGCCCAGCGGGACGCCAACCCGAGCCGCCCTCGGCGACGACGCCGTCGAGCAGCCAGACCAACACGGGCAGCGCGATCCACAGCACCGGCCAGGCGAAGAACGGCGCCATCGCCAGCACCGACAGAGAGCCAGCGGCGAACGCAGCCCAGCGTCGGCGCCAGCCGCCCAGGCCCTGCACGCGCGCCGCCGCCGATTGGATGAGCACTTCAGCGCGCATGGATCCCCAAGGTCGCGGACAGGCGCAAACTCCGCGCCTGCGCCGTGCCCGTCAAGCCTTGACAGGTGATGCGCCCTCGCGGGCCGGGCGCGGCGGATGCACGCGCAGCTTCTTCACACGCCGCGGGTCCGCATCGAGGATCTCGAACTCCAGGCCGCTTGGATGGCGCACCAGCTCGCCGCGCGCCGGCACCCGGCCGACCAGCGCGAACACCAGGCCGCCGAGGGTGTCGATGTCCTCTTCCTCTTCGGGCTTGAGCAGCTTCATGCCAAGGTAGCTTTCGAGCTCCTTGACCGGCATGCGCGCGGCACTTACCAAGCCGAGCTTGGGGTCCTTGACGATGTGGGCTGCCTCGGCCTCGTCATGCTCATCCTCGATATCGCCAACGATCTGCTCGACCAGGTCCTCAATGGTCACCAGGCCGTCGGTGCCGCCGTACTCGTCGACCACCAGCGCCATGTGGATATGCGTCGACTGCATGCGGATCAGCAGGTTGGCGGCCGGCATCGAGGGCGGCACGAAGATGACCGGCCGGCGCAACTTGGTCGAGGCAATGGGCTTGGACAGATCGGCCCTGCCGAGGTCGGGCACGGCAGCCCCGGTCGTGGTATTTGCGGCAATCTGTGCGCGCTCCCCACCCGGGCGCACAGGCGCGGACTGGATGTGCCCCTCGCTCGCCGGACGGCCCAGTGCGTCGCCGATCAGCCAGCGCATCAGGTCCTTGATGTGCACCATGCCACGGGGATCATCGAGCGTCTCGCGATAGAGCGGGATGCGCGACACGCCGGCCGCATCGAAGGTTTTCAGCAGCTCCCGGATCGGCTCGTTCTCGTCGACGGCCGTAATGTCGGCGCGCGGCACCATGACGTCGGCAACGCGTAAGCCGCCAAAGCGCAGGATGCGCAGCAGCATCTCGCGCTCCTCCACCGTGAAGGCTTGACCCTCGCCCTTCAGGGCGTCCTCGAGCGTGGCCCGCAGCGTCGGTGCGCCCGGCAGGCCAAGGCGGGTGCGCAAGGCTGCAAGCCAACTGTACGACTGCTCGCCGGCCGTCCCCTCGGAGAGGCCCTGCGAGGCCGTATCCGGTTTGGAGTTGATCGGTTTGACGCTCATGGCACGTATCGATCCAGTCATTGCATCGGCAAGTTGCGAGAGTTACGCGGACAGGTCGGCGTAGGGGTTGGCAATTCCCAGCGTGCCCAGGATTTCCGCTTCCAGATGCTCCATCTGCTCGGCCTCGGCGTCGTCTGCGTGATCGAAGCCCAGCAGATGCAGCAGGCCGTGCACCACCAGGTGCTGCAGATGCGCCGTCGGCTCGAGGCCGCGCTCGGCCGCCTCCCGGCCAATCGTCTCGGCCGCGAGCACGACATCGCCGAGATACGGCCTGTCGTCGGGCACGCCGCCTGGTGGCGCCTGGAATGGGAAGGACAACACGTTGGTGGCGGCATCCTTGCCGCGATAAGAGGCGTTGAGCTGCCGGACCATGGCATCGTTGGCGAGCACCACGCCGGCCTCATAGCCGCGCGCCCGCACGCTCTCAGCGTGCGATGCCAGCGCCGCAGCTGCCGCATAAATGGCCTCCTCGGGACGGTTGAAGCCGCTCCAGTCGGCCTGTTCTTGCACGATGCAGATGCGTAAGTCGCCCGATGGCTCCGGCTCCGAGGGTGGCTCGGAGTCGAAAGGGGAGGCCGTACTGTCGCCGGGGACGCTCATGCGAGCAGCGTGTCCTACTTCGCTTTTTCGTAGGCATCGACGATGCGGGCGACGAGATCGCGGCGCACCACATCCGAGGATGTAAAGCGCACGGCGGCGATGCCCTCTATGCCGCTCAGCAGCGAGACGGCCTCCTCCAGGCCCGACCGCTGCCCCGTGGGCAGGTCGACCTGGCTCGGGTCGCCGGTGATGGCCATCTTGGAGCCCTCACCAATACGTGTGAGGAACATCTTCATCTGCATGCTGGTCGTATTCTGTGCCTCGTCGAGGATGACGAAGGAATGGGCCAGCGTGCGGCCGCGCATGAAGGCCAGGGGGGCAATCTCGATAACGCCGGTGGCGAGATCGCGCTCGACCTTGGCCGGCGGCAGCAGATCGTAGAGGGCATCATAGAGCGGTCGCAGGTAGGGATCGACCTTCTCCTTCATGTCGCCGGGCAGGAAGCCCAGACGCTCGCCCGCCTCGACCGCCGGTCGCGACAGCACAATGCGCTCGACCTCGCCGCGCTCCAGGCATTGCGCCGCATAGGCGACGGCCAAATAGGTCTTGCCGGTTCCCGCGGGTCCCAGGCCGAACACGAGATCGACGGCTTCGAACGCCTGCATGTAGGCGCCCTGCATCGGCGTACGCGCCGTCACGACCCGGCGTCGCGTGCGGATCTGGGGCAGCCCATCGGAAGAAGGCGCATTGCCGGCGGCGTGGCGCAGCAATCCGTCAATGTCGCCGGGGCCGATGTCCTCGCCCTGGCGGATACGCGCGTAGAGCTTCTCCAGCACCTCGCGCGCAGTGGCGCACGCGCCGGCAGGTCCGGTCAGCGTAACGACGTTGCCGTGCGCCTGCGCGACGATGCCAAGACGTTCTTCGAGAAGTGCCAGATGGCCGTCGTATTCGCCCAGCAGCCGATTCAAATGCCGGTTGTCCTCGAAGGGCACAACAACACGTGCCTGCTCCGATTTGAGCTGCTTGCCTAGCCCCGTTGCCGCTGGCCCGCGTGCGCCAGTCAATTAGCCGGCCTCCTGAAAAAAGCGGGTTCCGAATCCTCAAGTCCAAGCCTAGCACACCCATCGCCACTTGCGTCAGACCGCTGGGCGGTGCCGCCGTCCTGCACGATCACCCCTGCCAGACTATTGGGGCCGGCACTGCGAATTTCAACTGCAAGAAGACGCCCAAAAAGAGAGAAATCTGCTTCTGCATGAACGGCTTGCAGGTAGGGCGAGCGGCCAATTAGCTGGCCGGGCTTGCGCCCCTTGCGATCGAACAGCACGGGCAATGTGCGGCCCACGCAGTGGGAATTGAACAACGTTTGCGCTTGATTGAGGGCCGCCTGCAGGCGGTGCAAGCGGTCGATTTTCACGTCTTCGGCGACCTGCCCAGGCATGGTCGCGGCCGGGGTTCCGGGACGCGCGCTGTACTTGAAGGTGTAGGCCTGGGCAAAGCCCACCCGCTCGACAATATCGAGCGATGCCTGGAAATCGGCCTCCGTCTCGCCAGGGAAGCCGACGATGATATCGGTCGAAAGCGCGAGGTCTGGTCGCGCCCAGCGAAGCCGATCGACCAGCGACAGGTAGTCGCCAATCGTATGCCTGCGGTTCATGGCGGCAAGGATGCGATCGGCGCCCGACTGCACGGGAAGATGCAGATAGGGCATCAGCTTGGGCTGGCGGCGGTGCACCTCGATTAGGTCGTCGGTCAGGTCGCGAGGATGGCTGGTCGTGTAGCGCAGGCGCTCGATGCCCTCGATGTCGGCCAGCTGGTCGATCAGCCGCGCTAGGGACCACGAGCTGCCGTCGCGACCGGCACCGTGATAGGCGTTGACGTTCTGGCCAAGCAACGTCAGTTCGCGCACGCCGTCGCGGGCGAGCTGGCGCGCTTCCGCTTCAATGTCCGCCACAGGGCGGGAGAATTCGGCGCCGCGCGTGTAGGGCACGACGCAGAAGGTGCAGAACTTGTCGCATCCCTCCTGCACGGTCAGGAATGCGGCCGGCGACTTGCCAGTCGCGCGCTGAGGCAGCGAGGCAAATTTGTCGACTTCTGGAAAGCCCGTCTCGACGATGCTTCGCGCGCCCACTGTGCTGCGGGCCAGCAGTTCGCCCAGCCTGTGGTAGCTCTGCGGCCCGACCACGATGTCCACCACCGGTGCACGCCGTGCGATCTCGGCACCCTCGGCCTGCGCGACGCACCCGGCCACCGTGACGACCGTGTCTTTCCCCTCGGCCGCCCGCTGTTGCTTGAGTTTGCGGATGCGTCCGAGATCCGAATAGACCTTCTCGGCTGCCTTCTCACGAATATGGCAGGTGTTGAGGACGATCAGGTCGGCGTCCTCCATGACCTCGGTCTCTGCGAAGCCTCGCGCGGCGAGCGCTTGCGTCATGCGCTCGGAATCATAGACGTTCATCTGACAGCCAAACGTCTTTATGAACATCTTTCGCGGCGCGGACATGGGCCCTGCTTGAACGACCTGCGGTTGTGGTATCGGCTGTGCCGGGCGCAGATTTAGCCGGGCCCGGCCGCCGGGTAAAGCCGAGCGACCTTCACTTGCGGGGCCGCTTGATGGGCGTGCCGTACAGCTCGAGCTTGTGGCCGACCAAGCTGAACCCGAGTTCGCGCGCGATTCGCTCCTGGATCTCCTCAATCTCCTCGTTGCGGAACTCGATCACCTTGCCCGTCTCGATATCGATTAGATGATCGTGGTGGCGCCGCGTCGCCTCCTCGTAGCGCCCGCGGCCGGCCCCGAAGTCATGCCGTTCGAGGATGCCCTTGGCCTCGAACAACCGCAGCGTGCGATACACCGTAGACAGCGAGATGCGCGGATCGATGACGTTGGCGCGCCGATAGACCTCCTCCACATCGGGATGGTCCTTGGCCGCAGAAAGCACGCGTGCGATCACGCGGCGCTGGCCGGTCATGCGCAGGCGCTTGTCGGTACAAAGTTGCTCGATGCGGGACAGATCGCTTTCCGGCGAAGCAACCATGCGTCCTCTCGGAACGAGTTGACGGAATTTTTTGTCGTTATAGGTGAGCCGCTTGCATACCGCAACGCGGTCCAAACCGCTAAAGGTTAAGGGCCAGCGTGAGAGCGTCCTCGGCGGGACCGGCCGGCTTTTGGTAGTAGGCGTTGCGCCTGCCCACTTCCTGGAACCCCAACGACTTGTAGAGGCCCAGAGCGGCCGCATTGCCCGTTGCAACTTCCAGAAACAAGCGCCGTGCCTCGGCCTTCTTGACCGCCCGCGCCATCGCCTCAACCAACCTGCGACCGATGCCGTGCCGCTGTCGATCGGCGCGCACACCAAGGGTAAGGATTTCAGCCTGATCGGCTGCGAGTTGGCCAACGATGAAACCGACCATCTCGACCGGCGATCCGAGCCGCGCCAGCAAGGCCGTTGAGCCCGGGTGGCTCAGCAGGTCTTGAAATGCTGCCGCATCCCACGGCTTGTCGAACAGACCCCGATGCAGTCCTGCCAGCTGCGTCGCATTCTCTGACGCAGCCCACAGAATGCTCACGTGCCTATAGTCGATGGCTTGGGTCATGACGCGACTCGCGAAAGTGCCTTGTCACCCTGCAGCTTGGCATCGGGATGGCGAAGATAGAGCGGTCGAAGGGGGCCGCCCGCTGCAACTTCGGCCGCGAGCGCAGCAACGACGCGCGCATGGGGCTGCAGGTCCAACAGCGCAGCATCGGCCTGCCTATCCGCTACTTCGGCAACGCTAGCCGCGGCCGAGCCGACGATCGTCGTCGCGCGTGTGCCGATGCTGCAGGCCGCGTCCGCAGCAGTAAGCAGCATCGGCTCGCTCGCGGCACCACCATCCTTAAACAGCTGCAGATAGACCATGCCGGCGCGCGCATCGACCGCCACCGCCAGATCCTTGGCTCGGCCGCCCAACACTCGGCGCGCTTCATGTGCTATCGCCGCCAGGCTGGTGACGCCGACACAAGGCTTGCTCATTGCCAGCGCCAATGCGCGCCCGGCTGCAACACCCAAGCGCACGCCGGTGAAGCTGCCTGGTCCCAGGCTGACCGCCAATCGGTCGATGGCATCCAGCCCGATTCCCGAACGCGCCACCGTTTCCTCGATCATCGGCATGAGACGCTCGGCGTGCCCCGTGGTGCGCACCTCGTAGGCTTCCGACAGCACGTGCATTGCGCCCGCGTCAATACGGCAAACCGCGGCGGAAACCGCACCAAGACATGTATCGAAGGCAAGCACGTTCATGGCAACGCAGAGCTAAACAATTTGCGCGATATCGCCAAAGGCAAAGCGCGGCCCGCGTGCTCTCATGCCGGAGCCGTCGCCGTAGCCGATATTGCAGAGAAAGTTCGATCTGATGTCGGCTTCTGCAAAAAATTCCCGATCCACTCCGGCATTGTCAAAGCCAGACATCGGTCCCGCATCCAATCCGAGTGCCCGCGCCGCCATCATCAAATAGGCGCCCTGCAACGAGCCATTGCGCAGGGTTGCGTCCTGTATCCGGTCAGCCTTGCCCGCAAATCCATCCAGCGGTTGCATACCCTTAGGCAAATGCTCATAGAACTTGAGGTCGTAGCCGATGATCGCACACACGGGGGCGGCCATAGTCTTCTCCCGGTTGCCCTCGCTGAGGTGCGGCGTGAGGCGCTCCTTGGCCTCCTTCGACTTGACGAAAATCAAGCGTGCCGGCAGTGAGTTCGATGCCGTCGGTCCCATCTCCATGAGATCCACCAGCTCCTTCAGCGTGGCGTCTGCTACCTCGCGACGCTGCCAGACGCGATATGTGCGCGCCTTCACAAACAGCTGATCGAGCGCCTCGGCGTCAAGCCTGTTGCTCATGGCCAACTCCCAGCCAGCAATCCTCCACGCATCAATAACGAAAACCCCGCGCGCAAGCGAGCGGGGCTTTCTGGAGCTGATGCCAACCAGCGTTTCCGGTCAAACCGGACGGACTTCCTGCACGTCTGGGCAGAAATGCCGGAGCAGGTTCTCGATGCCGTGGCGCAAGGTGGCCGTCGAACTCGGGCAGCCGGCGCAGGCGCCGCGCATGTGCAGGAAAACCACGCCGTCCTTGAAGCCGTGGAAGACGATGTCGCCGCCATCATTGGCCACTGCCGGACGCACGCGGGTGTCCAGCAACTCCTTGATGGTCTTCACCGTATCCTCGTCCTTGGGATCGTAGTCGCCGACCTCGTCGTCGTTGGCGGCCTGATCGCTTTCGACCGCTGCCGCACCCGACATGTAGTGCTCCATGATGGCGCCGAGGATGGCCGGCTTGATGTGCTGCCATTCCCCATCGCCCTTGGTCACCGAGATGAAGTCGGAGCCAAGGAAGACGCCCGTCACGCCGTCCACATCGAACAGACGCGTAGCAAGGGGCGACGCATTGGCTTCGGACTTGGCGCGAAACTCGGCCGTCCCTTCGCCAAGCACGGTGCGGCCGGGGATGAACTTCAGCGTCGCCGGATTGGGCGTGGCTTCGGTCTGGATGAACATCATGCGCCTCACGCTCTGATCGGGTGCCAGTTTGGAATCATTCTAGTAGATGGGGCTGAGCTGGTCAAAAACCAAGTCTGCCAATCGGGTATTGGGCCATGCTTGGGGCTCAGGCCAGCGCCTTGATGTCCTCAAGCTTCAGCTCGCCGGGGACGATGGTGATCGGGATCGGGAACTTGCCGGCCGTCGCACCGACCGCCAGCGAAGACACCAGCGGCCCAGGCCCGGCACTCTCCGTCGAGGCACCGAGCACGAGGTTGGCGACATCCTCGTCCTCGTCGATGTGCTTCAGGATCTCCTCGACCTTCTTGCCTTCGCGGATGATTTCCTCGACCGGCACCGCGTCGAAGCCCTCGCTCGCCATCTTGCGCCTGAGCAGGCGGAACAGCGCCTTGGCCTTGTTGGTCTGCTCCTCGAGCTGGACCTGCCGCACGCCTTCCCAGAACTGGTTGTCGGGCTCGATTACGTACAGCAGCACGATGCTGCCGCTCGTGTGATAGGCGCGACCAGCCGCATAGTAGAGGGCACCCTCCACTTCGGCCGTCTCGTCCACGATGACCATCAGCTTGCGGCCGTGGCCGTCTTCGAACACGCGTCGTTTTTTGCCCATGCCTCATGCTGCCACGGGATTCTCCGGCCAACAATAGACCTGCGTGCCGGCCGGCTCAGCTTGTGCTGGGACACGCACCAGCACCGGATGTTCACGATCTCAGGAAGCCGACGATATCCTTGACCTTGTCCATGATTGGTCCGGCGATGGCTCTGGCCCGCTTGGCTCCATCCGCCAGGATGCGATCGATCTCGGCAGGGTCGGCCAGCAGGCGCGTCATCTCGGCGTTGACCGGACCGATGCGGGACACTGCAAGCTCAACCAGCGCCTTCTTGAAGGCTGAGAACTGCTGGCCGCCAAACTGCGCGACAACTTCGGCTTTTGTCTTGTTGGACAGTGCCGCAAAGATGCCGACCAGATTGTCGGCCTCAGGGCGCTTCTCGAGCTCAGCTGCATCGCCCGGCAACGGCAGTGGATCGGTCTTGGCCTTCTGGATCTTCTTGGCGATGCTGTCGGCATCGTCCGTCATGTTGATGCGCGACAGTTCGGACGCATCCGACTTTGACATCTTCTTGGTGCCGTCGCGCAGGCTCATGACGCGCGTCGCCGGCCCCATGATGACGGGCTCGGGCAGCGGAAAGAACGTACCATCATCGAAGCCGGCGTCGCGGATCGGCCCGGCGAAGTCATTGTTGAACTTCTGGGCGATGTCGCGCGCGAGTTCCAGGTGCTGCTTCTGGTCTTCGCCGACCGGTACATGCGTTGCCCGATATGCAAGGATGTCGGCCGCCATCAGCGTGGGGTATGCATAGAGGCCCACGGAGGCGTTCTCGCGGTCCTTGCCGGCCTTCTCCTTGAACTGCGTCATGCGGTTCAGCCAACCCAGCCGAGCCACGCAGTTGCACACCCACGCCAGCTCAGCATGCTCCGGCACCTGGCTCTGGTTGAACAGGATGCTGCGCTTGGGATCGAGGCCGGAGGCGATGTACGCGGCCGTCACCGAGCGGATTTGATCCCTGAGCTCCTTGGGGTCCTGCCAGACCGTAATCGCGTGCATGTCGACCACGCAGTAGATGCACTCGTGGCTCTTCTGCATCTCCACCCAGCGCACCATGGCCCCCAGATAGTTGCCGAGGTGCAGGTTGCCGGTCGGCTGCATGCCCGAAAACACGCGCGGAGCTGGTTTTTGCGGGAGGCTCATGGGCTTCTCTCATTGCGAACGGCGCGGGTTATCGCGTGGCAATGCTGCAAAGGCAAGTGTCAGGCGCGCGGCGGCCGGCGCAGGAAGCCGCGCAGCTGGCGCAACCCGAGCGCGCCGGTTGCCAGGATGGCCAGTGCGTAGACCAGCAGCCCGATGCCCACCAAGATCGCCAGGGCTGTGCCGCGCGTCAGCACGCCCTGCGTGGCCATCAGCCACGGGTCGAGCCAATCGGCCGTCAGCCAGAGGGCCACGCCCATCAGGGCGCTCGCAAGCAGGATCATGGGCAGCACCCGGCCAAGGCGCGCGTCAGGGACGTAGTGGCCCCGCGCCACGAGGGTGTGGTAAAGCAATGCCGCATTGAGCCAACCGCCCAGTGAGGTGGCGACGGCAATGCCCAGATGCGGCTGGTAGCCCAACCACCCAAACAGCCAGAACAGCCCGACTGAGCCGACCGTGTTGGCGGTCAGGCTGATGACCGCGTAGCGCATCGGCGTTTGGGTGTCTTCGCGCGCGAAATAGGCCGGCGAAAACACCTTGATCATTACGAATGACGGCAGACCGAGCGCAAAAATGGCGAGTGCATTGGCAACGTTGCGCGAGTCCGCGGCGTGGAAGGCACCGCGCTCGAACAGCACCGAGACGATCGGGTGCGGCACCACCGCCAGCGCGACTGCCGCAGGTACCGTCAGCAGCATCGCAAACTCCAGCGAGCGGTTCTGACTGTCCATCACGGCCACATCGTCACCTGCTCGCAGATGCCGCGAAATGTCGGGCAGCAGCACAACACCGATGGCGATGCCAATGATGGCGAGCGGCAGCTCGTAGAGCCGGTCGGCGTAGTAGAGATAGGACACCGCGCCCTGCTGGAAGGAGGCGATCATGCCGCCGATCACGATGTTGATCTGCGTCACGCCTCCGGCCACGACACCGGGAATGCCGAGTGTGACGAGCCGGCGCACACCTTCCGTCATACGCGGGCGCCTGAGGCGCAGCAGCATACCGTTGCGGCGCAGGCCATCGACCAGCAGCACCAATTGCAGAATGCCGGCCGCAAAAATACCCCACGCTTGAATCAAGCCGGCGGTCCGATCGTTCCCATAGCCAAGCGCCAATGACAGCAGCATGGCCGCCATCAAGGTGAGATTAAGGACGATGGAGACGGATGAGCTTTCGACGAACTTGCCGAGCGAATTGAGGATGCCCGACATCAGCGCGACAAGCGACATGCACAGCAGATAGGGAAACGCGATCTGCGACATGACGACGGCCAGGTCGAACTTCTCGGCATTCGACGCAAAGCCTGGCGCCAACCCATACATCAGCCAGGGCATAGACAGCATGCACAGCGCTGAGAGCAGGAGCAGTACGAACACAAGGCCGGCCATCGCCTCTTCGGCAAACTGCCGGGCTGCCGCGGGCCCCTCCCCTTCGAGGCGACGGGCGAACAGGGGCACGAAGGCCGAGTTGAAGGCCCCCTCGCCGAACAGTCGACGGAACAGGTTGGGGAAGCGGAACGCCACCACGAAGGCATCGGCGACCAACCCAGTGCCAAACACCCTCGCCAGCAGAATGTCACGCATGAACCCGAGGATGCGGCTGACCATTGTCAGGCCGCCGACCGTTGCGAAGGCGCGGTAGAGCTTCATGGGCTGGCAGGGGTATCCGACGGCGCGGCCCGGCACAAGGCCGACCGGGTCACACTAGACGACGGTATCCAAGCCGATGCGGCCGAAGCCCGGCAGCTTCAGCGCCGGACGGCGGATGTCGAGGCCCGTCACAAGACCCAGCACGTTGATTTCGATGCCTTCAATCCAGCCGATGGTCACCCCGAGCAGGCCATCGATGGAGAGCTGCAGGCCCGTTCCGCTGGGCGTCCGCCCGACAAAGAAAGTCTGATCGCGCCAGTCCTTGCCGATCGCCGTCGGCGGCAAGGCAATGCGCGCCTCGGGTATGGCGGCAAGCACATAGGAGACGAACGAGTTGGAGTTGGGGCCGGGCCACACCGCATAGCCGCCGGAGCGATTGTAGGGATAGCGGGCCACTGCCGCCTTGATCTTGGGAATCAGCGCTTCGGCTGCCGGCCCCTCCACCGACCCGACCAAGGTCGGATGGTGGCCGTACCAGCGCGCATCAGGCGCCCAGTTGTCGATCTTGACCGGGCGGCCCCAGGCCACCTTGTCGTAACGGGTGTAGCTGCCCGAACCGCGCTCCTTGATCACCACCCAGCTGTGGTGGGCAAAAATGCCTTTCCAGCGGCCGGTGCGCGCCGCGTATACATGCACAATCGCCTCCGACTTGGCTGCCGCCGACGGCAGCAGGCGCGCGCTCGACCAGTCGGCGCGATTCCAGGCCACGGCCGTGTCGTGCGACAGCCACCAGACGGCATGCAATGCCAACGGCGTCAGGAAGAGAGCGAGGAAGCCGAGCAGGCTCAAGCGGATAAGGTGCATGCGCTACAGGTGGGTGGCGATTGCGCCGACATCATGGCTCAATCGAGTTGCAGGCGCTCGCTGTGGTCGAGCATGTCCACCTAACGAGCCTCCGCCATCCAATCCGTCCCCAGCACCTCGAGCAGGCGCTCGCGGATGGCCTTCTGGCGGGCCGGGTTGGCAATCTTTTTGTCCGTCAGATCTGTCACATAGAACACGTCGACGACCCGCTCGCCGAACGTGGCGATGTGCGCGGAGGTAATGTCCAGGTTAAGATCCGACAAGGCATTGGTCAGTTCGTAAAGCAGGCCAGGACGGTCGAGGCCTGCCACCTCGATTACCGTGAACTGATGCGACAAGGCGTTGTCGATCAGCACCTCGGGCGCAACCGTGAACGCGCTCAAGGCACCCGCACGCTCGCGCCGCTTTGCCATCAAGGCATCCAGTCTAATCTCGCCCTTCAGCAGCCGCTCGATGGTTTGGGCGATGCGTCCGGCGCGGCGCAGCTCGTCCTCGTCGTGATCGAACTCGCGAGCGAGCAGGAAGGTATCGAGGGCGAAGCCGTCGCGCGTCGTGGAGATGTGCGCGCCCGAAATGTTGGCGCCGGACGCCGCGCAGGCGCCTGCGAACAGCGCCAGCAGTCGTGGATGGTTGGGCGCGAACAGCGTCAGCTCGGTGATGGCCGTGAAGGCGTCGGTCTTGAAGTCGCTGGCAAGCTTGAGCCCGGCGCGCTCGGCATTGCGAAGCAGCGCGGCGTGCTCGACGGCCTTCTCGGTCTCGGTCTTGAGCCAATAGTCGGGATAGTGGCGATCGAGGTATTGACTGACCTCGTCCTCCGGCCAGCCGACGGCCTGACGGAAGGCGGCCTGCGCAGCCGCCACGCGATCGCGCGAGCCGAGTTGCGTGTGGCCTCCGGCCAGCACCGGCTCGACCTCGTAGTAGAGGCCGCGCAGCAGCTGCCCCTTCCAGCCGTTCCAGGTGCTCGGGCCGACGGCGCGGATATCAGCAATGGTCAGCACCAGCAACAGCTTCAGGCGCTCCGGGCTCTGCACGATATTGGCAAAGTCGCGGATGGTTTTGGGGTCGCCGATGTCGCGACTGAAGGCGACCGAACTCATGGTCAAATGCTGCTCAATCAGCCAGGCAACGGTGTCCGTCTCGGCCGGGCTCATGCCCAGCCGCGGACACAGCTCGCGGGCGATGCGCGCGCCCTCGATCGAGTGATCCTCGGGGCGACCTTTGGCGATGTCGTGCAGGAACGCCGCCACATAAAGGGCGCGACGGCTCTGGATGGTCGAGAAGATCTTGGTGGCGAGCGGATGCGGCTCGGCGGCGACCCCGCGCTCGATCTCGGACAGCACGCCGACGGTGCGGATCAGATGCTCGTCCACCGTGTAGTGGTGGTACATATTGAACTGCATCATCGACACGACCTTGCCGAAGTCGGGAATGAAGCGGCCGAGCACGCCCGCTTCATTCATGCGCCGCAGGGTCGGCTCGGGGTTCACCTCCGAGCACAAGATTTCCAGGAAGATGCGGTTGGCCTCGGGGTCGCGCCGCAGGCGGTCGTCGATCAGACGCAGTGAGCGGCGCAGCAGGCGGATGGCGGCGGGATGGAAGAAGGCGCTGGTGCGCTCGGCCTGCGCGAAGAAGCGGATCAAGTTCACCGGATCACGCTTGAAAGCATCGGCGTCGGCGACATTCAGGCGGCCATTATCGATGCGAAAATCGCTGGTCGTGCGGATGTGCCGCCGGGTGCGCCAGCTCAATGGATTGAAATATTGCGTGAGGCCTGGCGAGGCCTTTACCTGCTCGATTTCGAGAGCCGAGCACAGGATGGTGGTGAGATCACCCACTTCCTTGGCCACCAGGAAGTAGTGCTTCATAAAGCGCTCGACGGCGCGCAGTCCGCCGCGCTCGACATAGCCCAAGCGCTCGGACATGCCGGGCTGCACGTCGAAGGTCAGCCGCTCCTCCGCTCGCCCGCACAGGAAATGCAGATGGCAGCGCACCGTCCAGAGGAAGTCCTCGCACCTGCGGAAGGTGTGGCGCTCTTCGCGTGTGAAGATGGATGAGCCCTCCGCCTCGTCCACGGCCAGCCCCTTGCCGTCGATATACTTGGCAAGCCAGTGCAGGGTGTGCAGATCGCGCAGTCCGCCTTTGCCCTCCTTGATGTTGGGCTCGACGCGGTAGCGTGACTCGCCTGCGCGCTCGTGGCGGGCGTCGCGCTCGGCGAGCTTGGCTTCCACGAACGCGCGCGCCGTGCCATGCACCACCTCGTTGTGGAAGCGCTGGACAAGCTCGGTGAAGAGTCCCTTGTCGCCAAGGATCATGCGCGCATCGAGCAGCGTCGTGCGGATCGTCATGTCGGCACGCGACAGCTTCAGGCACTGATCGATAGTGCGGGTGGCATGGCCGACCTTCAACCCCAAATCCCACAACAGGTAGAGCATGTACTCGACCACGCTCTCGCCCCAAGGCGTCTGCTTGTAGGGCAGCAGGAACAACAGATCGATGTCGGAGCACGGGGCGAGCAGCGCGCGGCCGTAGCCGCCGGTGGCGATCACCGTCATGCGCTCGGCGTCAGACGGGTTGGTGGCGCGATATACGTGCGCCACCGTGTAGTCATAGACCAGCCGGATCAGCTCGTCCTGGAACTTGGCGAGCCCCTCCGCGCAGCGCCGGCCGTTGCCGTCGGTAACAAGCTGGCGGTTGGCTTCGCTGCGCGCAGTTTTCAAGAGCCCTTTCAGCCGATCGAGCACGGCAGGCCGTGCCGTATGGGCAACGCTGTTGCGCTTCTCGAACATCCCCGTCAACTCGCGGCGCAGGTCGCGCGCGTCGAAATAGGGAGATTGACTGATGATGCTCGTGTCCATCACTCGGCAAACATCCAACTCAGGCCGCAGGCAGGGGTGTACCCGCGCAGGTCTTGTAGCACGCGCGCCCTCACGTGCGATCCTTGGCCGCCAAGCCCTTCAGATTGTATAGCGCCTCAAGGGCCGCCTTCGGGCTCATCTCATCGGGGCTGATCTCGGCCAGCGCCTGCTCCAGCGCCGAGATTGTGGAGAGTGCGGGCGCGGCGACCGGCCGGCTGGCAAACAACGGCAGGTCCCCCAGTAGGGCTTCGCCGTCGGGTGTCTTGCGGTCGGCCTTCTCCAGGAGTTGCAACACCTCGGCGGCGCGCTTGGTTACTGCCTTCGGCAAACCGGCGAGCTTTGCCACCTGAATGCCATAGCTGCGGTCGGCCGCTCCCGGCTTGACCTTGTGCAGAAAGACGATCTCGTCCTTCCATTCGCGCACGTCCATGGTGACGTTGGCAACATCGCCAAGACGTCCGGCCAGCACGGTCAGCTCGTGATAGTGGGTGGCAAACAGCGCGCGGCAGTGGTTCACCTCGTGCAGGTACTCCACGACTGCCCAGGCGATGGACAGGCCGTCGAAGGTGGCCGTGCCGCGGCCGATCTCGTCCAGGATGACCATCGAGCGCTCGGTGGCCTGATTGAGGATGCCGGCCGTCTCCACCATCTCGACCATGAATGTCGAGCGGCCGCGGGCCAGATCGTCGGCCGCTCCGACGCGCGAGAACAGGCGGTCGATGATGCCGATGTGCGCTGACCGCGCCGGCACGAACGAGCCCATCTGAGCCAGCACCGCGATTAGCGCGTTCTGACGCAGGAAGGTCGACTTACCGGCCATATTGGGCCCGGTCACCAGCCAGACGCGCGCCTCGGCCACCTCGTCGAATCGGGCCGGGTGGTCGGCACGTGGCGTCACCAACACGCAGTCGTTGTCGATGAAGGTGCCAGCCTTGGCAGCTTTCAGCGCCTGCTCGACGACGGGGTGTCGCCCGCCGCGAATCTCAAAGGCGCAGCTGTCGTCGAGCACCGGTCGTGTATAGGCCTGCTCGGCGGCGAGCTGTGCAAGAGCTGCCTCGCAATCGAGCTCTGCCAACGCGCCGGCAAGCTCGCCAAGCTGCTGTGCCAACGCGGCGATGGCCGCACTGAGCTCGGCGAAAACATCCTGCTCGATGGCCAGCGCCCGCTCGGCGGAGGCGACGATGCGGCTCTCGATTTCGATCAGCTCATCGGTGGTGAAGCGCACCGCGCCGGCCATGGTCTGGCGGTGGCGGAAGGTTTGTGCGAGTGGATCGCTCAGCAGCGGCTTGGCGGCGTTCGCCGGCACCTCGACATAGAACCCCAGAATATTGTTGTGGCGGACCTTCAGCGACTTGATGCTGGTCGCATCCAGATAACGCGCCTCGAGCGCGGCCATCACCTTGCGGCTATCGTCACGCAATCCGCGCGCCTCGTCGAGATCGGCACGGAAGCCTGCCTTCACGAACCCGCCGTCGCGGCGCAGCGGTGGCGGCTCATCTATCAATGCCTGTTCGAGGGTCGCCTGAAGGTCGGTGCCGCACACGGCTAGGCTGGATGCGATGCGCTGCAAAGCATTGGGCAGGCCGATCCCGCTTGCGGCTTTGCGCAGCAGTCGCACACAGGCGCCGGCGGCGCGCAGCCCGTCGCGCACAGCAGCAAGATCGCGCGGGCCGCCGCGCTGCAGTGCAAGTCGCGACATGGCGCGGGCGATGTCGGGCGCGGCGCGCAGCGAGGTGCGTGCATCGTCCCGCAGCAGCTCGTTGCCGAGCAGGAAGCCGACCGCATCGAGGCGAGCTGCGATCACCTGTGCATCGCGCAGAGGGCTCGACAGGCGCGCCGCCAGCTCGCGCGCGCCGGGTCCCGTCACCGTGCGGTCAATGACGCCGAGCAGGCTTGACTGCCGCTCGCCCGACAGCGAGCGCAGCAACTCCAGGCTCGCCCGCGTCGGCGCGTCGATGATGAGGCGGTTGGACGGGCCGGTGCGCCGCGGAGCCCGCAGGCAGGGCTGCTTGCCGAGCTGGGTCAGCTCCACGTACTTGAGGAGGGCACCGACGGCCGCCAGCTCCCCACGCGAGAAGGCGCCGAAGGCGGCCAGATCGCCGACGCTCAGCCGCGTCTTGAGCAGGCGCTCGCCGGCCATGCTGTCAAATGAGGCGGCAGCGACCGGCGTGGCTGCCGCACGGGCAATGTCTATCCACTTGCCGACATCGGCATCGGCCAGCAGCGTGTCGCCAGCGATCACCTCGCCGGGAGATAGCCGCACGATCTCACCCGGGAAATCGGCAGCCGGCACCTCGCCGACTTCGAATTCGCCAGTCGAGATGTCGAGCGAGGCCAGCGCAACCTGCGCCTGGCGGCCGCCCTTGCCGGACTTGAACACTGCCGTCAGGTAATTGCGCGCCTTGGCGTCGAGCAGGCTGTCCTCGGTGAGCGTACCCGGCGTGACCAGACGCACCACGTCGCGGCGCACTACGGCCTTCGAGCCGCGCTTCCTGGCTTCGGCGGGATCCTCCAGTTGCTCGCACACCGCCACGCGGAAACCCTGCCGGATCAGGCGCTGGAGGTATTCGTCGGCGCGGTGGATCGGCACACCGCACATGGGTATGTCCTCGCCCAGGTGCTTGCCGCGCTTGGTCAGCACGATGCCGAGCGCCTGCGCGGCGGCCACCGCATCCTCGAAAAACAGCTCGTAGAAATCGCCCATCCGGTAGAACAGCAGACAGTCCGGATTGGCAGCCTTGATCTCCAGGAACTGCGCCATCGACGGCGTCACGCCCGCCGGCGGCTTGTCGGTCTCGACGGGCGCAGACGTGCTGGCGGCGGCCGGCTCATCAGCCGTCCGCTTCACGCCACTCTTGTTGCCATCCCGCTGCATTGCACCCCTTCACGCCGACGCGCGTAGCCATAGCCGGTTCGACCGCGTCAGGAAACCACGGCAACTGTGTGATGTGCCGGTATGCCAGCGATGCCCAGTGAATGTGCTGTTGTGCGACCCCGGGCCGGGCTCTATCGTTGCCGTCCCTACCCTCACCTTCAGCAAAGAAACGACGCATCCCGGAAACGCTCATGCCTATCAAGTTCCCTGCCGCGCGCTTTACGGCCCAGGAGGCCCTGCAATTCCACAGCCAGGGCAAGCCCGGCAAGCTCGAGATCACCCCCACCAAGCCGCTGACCACCCAGCGCGATCTATCACTTGCCTACTCACCCGGGGTGGCCGTACCGGTACAGGCGATCGCCCAGGACAAACAGCTCGCCTACGACTACACCAACAAGGGCAATCTGGTGGCCGTAGTCTCGAACGGCACGGCGATTCTCGGACTGGGCAACCTCGGCGCCCAGGCAGCCAAGCCCGTCATGGAGGGCAAGGGCGCCTTATTCAAGCGCTTCGCCGACATCGACGGTATCGACATCCTGGTCGACACGCCCGATCCCGAGGCGGTCATCAACTGCGTGCGCTACTTGGGTCCAAGCTTCGGCGGCATCAATCTGGAAGACATCAAGGCACCGGACTGCTTCATCATCGAGGAGAAGCTCAAGGAACTGCTCGACATCCCGGTCTTTCACGACGATCAGCACGGCACCGCCATCATTGCCGCCGCCGGCCTCATCAATGCGCTGGAGCTGACAGGCCGCGACATTCAAAAATTCAAACTGGTCGTGAACGGCGCCGGCGCGGCCAGCATCGCCTGCATGGACTTGCTCGCGGCCATGGGCATGCCGAAGAAGAACATGCTGCTGTGCGACACCAAGGGGGTCATCTACCGCGGCCGCAAGGACGGTATGAACCAGTGGAAGTCGGCATACGCGGTGGAGACTAAGGCGCGCTCACTCGCCGATGCCCTGGTGGGCGCCGATGCCTTGTTCGGCCTGTCCGCCGCCGGAACCGTGAGCAAGGACATGGTGCGCTCGATGGCCGACAAGCCGATCATCTTCGCCATGGCCAACCCGGACCCCGAGATCACGCCGGAGGACGTCGCCGAAGTGCGCTCGGATGCCATAGTGGCAACCGGCCGCTCCGACTACCCCAACCAGATCAACAATGTGCTGGGCTTCCCGTTCATCTTCCGCGGCGCCCTCGACGTGCAGGCCTCGACCATCAACCAGGAGATGAAGATCGCCGCCGCCACGGCACTGGCCGAACTGGCGCGCGAGGACGTGCCCGACCAGGTCGCCGCCGCGTTCCTTGGCCGCGAGGTCAGGTACGGGCCGGACTACATTATTCCGGCACCGTTCGATCCGCGCTTGATCACCAAGGTCTCGCCGGCCGTCGCCAAAGCCGCGATGGCCACCGGCGTCGCGCGCCGGCCGATCGTCGACATGGACGGATACTTGGCGCGACTGTCGGGTCGGCTCGATCCGGTGGCGGGCTGGCTGCACTCCATCTTCGCCCAGGTGCGCAACGCGCCCAAGCGCATCATCTTTGCCGAAGGCGAGCAGCCGCAGATCGCCCGCGCCGCCAATGCCTACCTCAACCAGGGCCTGGGCAAGCCAGTGCTGATCGGCCGGCACGCCCTGATCAAGGACGCATTCGCCGCAGCCGGCCTGAGCCTCACCGATGCGATCGAAACGCACGACACCAGCAGGGACGACCGGCGCCACGAGTATGCGGAGTTCCTCTACAGCCGCCTGCAGCGCCGAGGCTACCTGCTCCGCGACTGCCAGCGCCTCGTCAACAACGACCGCAACGTCTATGGCGCATGCATGGTGGCCATGGGGCACGCCGACGGCATGGTGACCGGCGCCACGCGCAATTGGTACACGGCCTACGAGGACGTGCGCAAAGTGCTGGACTCGAGGATCGGCCGGCGCGTCATCGGCGTCTCGCTGGTGCTGATCCGCGGCCGGGCGGTGCTGGTCGCCGACGTCAGCGTTACCGACATGCCAGACGGCAATGACCTAGCTGACATCACCGAAGAGGCGGTGCGCGTAGCCCGGCGTCTCGGCATCGAACCGCGCGTAGCGCTCTTGGCCTATTCCACCTTCGGCCATCCGCGCGGCGAACGCTCCGACAAGGTGCGCGAAGCCGTGCACATCCTCAACAAGCGCCAGGTCGATTTCGAGTACGACGGCGACATGGCGGCCGATGTCGCCCTCAACCGCGAGGCGATGAAGCTCTATCCGTTCTGCCGGCTGTCGGACACCGCCAATGTGTTGATCATGCCCGCGTTCCATTCGGCATCCATCTCGACCAAAATGTTGAAGGAGCTGGGCGGTGCCACCCTGATCGGCCCCATGCTGGTGGGCATGACCCACTCGGTGCAGATCTGCTCGCTCGGCGCCAAGGACAGCGACGTCCTCAACATGGCGGCGCTGGCCGCCTACGATATCAATGGCTGAGCCGGTCCGGTGCGACCGCCGCCCTCGATCACCTTCGCCTGCAGCGCGCACATGGCACACTGAAAGGCGCTGGCGGAGGCTTGGACTAGAGCTCGCAATTGGGCGCTTGCGCCCATTTGGCTCGATACTTCGGCCCAGGACCGCGCATGTAGTGCGCCTCCGGACGATAGCTATCGATCGGTAAGGAGAGCGAGGCGCACCGCGCACTGGATCGAATAACCCACGACCGAACAATTTGCAGTGGCGGCACGACGGCCGCGCGCATTCCAGCCGACACGCAGTGAGCGCACCTATCGATGATCTGCAGCATGGCGATTGCTCGTTAGGGCGCGCAACATGCGGCCCGGAATGGGGTGAGCCTACCTTGGCCGCATTAAGCCGAACCTACGTTAAGGTAAAGAAAGCGCTAACATGCGTTGCAGATTGAGATGTGGCCGAGCTCAGGCCGCCCGGGTCGCCTTGCTCATGTCGCACCATTTGTCCAGCATCCGTTTTAAGTCGTCGCGATCGAACGGCTTGGCAAGATAGTCGTCCATGCCGGCGTCCAGGCAGCGGCGACGGTCTTCCTCGAACGCATTGGCGGTCAGCGCCACAATCGGCGGCGCCCGCACCGCCGCATCAGGCTGTGCCGCATAAATCTCCCTGATCTGTCTGGTCGCCTCCAGCCCGTCGACGACAGGCATGTGCACGTCCATGAACACCAGGTCGAAGGGCGGATTGCTGCTCGCCAGTCGTTCCCGCATCGCCTCTACTGCCTCGCGCCCGTTGCCGCAAACCGTCACCTCGCAGCCGGCCTTCTCCAGCATTCGGCGTGCCAGCAGCGCATTGATGTCATTGTCTTCGACGAGCAGCACCATGGGCCGTCGGGTGCCGTTGCGAGCCGGCTCGTGCTCGGGGCGGGGTTGCGTCGGTGCAGGCATATGTGGGGCACCCGATTCCAGGTGCGTCAGGGCCGACTGTGGTCGTACCGGCCGGACCAAATAGACATTGAAGCCCACGTTGCGGAACTCGGCGAAGTCGGCCTTGGCGGAGGTGTCGAGCACGACAACGCCTCGCACCGACCGTCCTGCTGCAACCTTGCGCGCGAGGTCGAGCAAGTGCCTTGCCTCCTGCCAGCCGCCCTGGTGGCCGACCACGACTGCTGTGAACGGCTCGCCCGCTTGGGCCGCGCCCCGGATCAGCCCCTCGGCGTCCGCGCTCGCGCA
>Ga0075421_100000466_pt1 | contig 42433 bp, 40 predicted proteins | sample SoiMetdeltSBSDD5_FD_75292 | JGI IMG/M metagenome (GOLD analysis project Ga0075421, IMG submission 75292) | Bulk soil microbial communities from a Populus tree surrounding site in Tennessee, USA - Soil MetaG P. deltoides SBSDD5 | ecosystem: Environmental > Terrestrial > Soil > Tree plantation... | reverse complement strand
ATTTCTGGCCTTCTGGCTGGATATGCTCAAGATTAATGATTAACCGCACCTCGTCTTCGTATCGCCAGTGTCTGTATTTCGTCGTGATGAGCTTGAAGCCGAATGATTCGTCGTGATCTTGTGGAGTAGCCCCTTCTAATTCTGCTTTGAGCCGACTACCGACGTAGGTTACGGTCTTAGCCAAATGATCCGGAATATCAAATCCAAGCCCCCGATGCTTATCAGCGTAGTGACTCCAAAGAACAGGGTTGCTCCACTTCCGGCTAAAGCAAAGAATGCCAACTGTTCGATTCATCTCAGGCTTTAGCTGTTGCTGAAAGAACTCGCGGTCATCTCGCGTGTTTAGCCTGACGCCAAGTAATTCAAACGGATCATTCATATCCTCCAGCAGCGCTAGCTTGAGACGGCGGCGTCTGATGGACTCAAGACCCCACTGTTCACTGGTCAAATGATAGGCGCGCACGTTTCCTACGACGCCCAACGTTCGCGTTGACCGGCGCCCAGCGCCGCACAGCGGCGCTGATCAGCGTCGGTGTCGAACGCGAGGTTAGGCGTCTTCATGGTACGGTCCGGGCACATGGGTAACAGTTAAGTCCGGGGACATAGGTAACAGTTTAGACACACTCGGGCACCGAAGGGAGGTGCCCATGCCGTGGAGTCAGACGTCACCTATGGACCAGAGAACGCAATTTATCGCCGACTATTTGCGCGAGGTGCAGAGCGTCAGCGAGCTGTGCGATCAGTACGGCATCTCGCGCAAGACGGCATACAAATGGATCGATCGCTATTTGCGGCAAGGCCCTGCTGGCCTCGAGGAGCGTTCACGCAAACCGGACACATCGCCGCATCGAACACCGGATGAAATCCAGCGGGCACTGCTTGAGACGCGAAGACGTCATCCATCGTGGGGAGCTAAGAAGCTTCTGACGCTGTTACAGAAGCGCAACCCACGCTGGGCGCTGCCCTCAAGGTCCACGGTGTGCGAGATCTTGAGCCGCAATGGCATGGTCGCGAAGAAGCCGCGGCGCCGTCGCATTGGCCATCCCGGTAAACCAGGCAGCGCGATCCTTGCCGCAAACGACGTGTGGAGCGCCGATTTCAAGGGCCACTTCAAGCTCGGCAACGGTCAGTATTGCTATCCACTCACCGTCACCGACAACTTCAGCCGTTATCTGTTGGCATGCCAGGCACTGAGCTCGACTGCAGTAGCAGAAGCCAAGCCCGTGTTTACGCGCCTGTTCCGAGAATACGGCTTGCCCCAACGCATTCGCACTGACAATGGCGTGCCGTTTGCGACCAACACGCTCGCTCGCCTCTCCACACTGTCGGCCTGGTGGGTGCGCTTAGGTGTGATGCCCGAATTGATCGAGCCCGGTAAGCCGCAGCAGAACGGGCGTCACGAGCGCATGCATCGCACGCTTAAAGCCGAGACGACACGGCCGGCAGCGCATACCGGCGCGGCACAGCAGCGCAAGTTCAACGTGTTCATCGACGAATTCAACAATGAGCGGCCGCATGAAGCCCTCGATCAACACACACCCGCAGCATGGTATGAACGTTCGTCGCGTGAAATGCCGACGAAGCTCGAACCATTCGTTTATCCCGATCGCTTCGAAGTGCGCTACGTCAGCGGTAACGGCGGAATTCGCTGGAATAACGACTGGGTCAACGTCTCGACTGTTTGCATCGGCGAGTACGTTGGCCTAGAAGAGATCGACAACGGAGTGTGGAACGTTTACTTCGGCCCACTCAAGCTCGGCCGACTTGACGAACGCCACATGCGCATCGAGGATGTATACGGAAGACTAAAGCGTCACAGCGTGTAACCCAGATCAGCGCCAAGTCCTGCATCCGTTGTGACATCGCGATGGTTCGGTGAGATTTAACGCCGGAGCTAAGCGGCGGGCCGCTTGCGGACCATCCGCTTCAGCGACTTGTTAGACCGCGTCCTTACAGACGGCTTCTGCCCCGTAATTCCCCATATCAACAATTCGAGGGGCGGCGGTGCATGCTTCCGGAAATCAACCCATGTGAACTGACGCATAAAGAGCGGAAGTTGAGGAACCGTCGAGCATCCTTCGAGTATGACCGGAATCACGGGGCACCTTCTGTTCACGAACTCTGAAATGAATGCTCTCATTTCGTCGTCTTGCCACGGTCCGATTCCAGCTGAGCCGACGAAGACGGCCACTGCCCCGATGTTCTCGATCTGCGCTTCCAGCAACTCCTGCCACGCTCGACCTGGTGGGAGTTGCTCCTCATCGAGCCACGTAGCCAGCCCATACACCTTAAGTCGTTCATTAATTTTTCGTACGGCCGGTTTGTCCTTGCTGTTGTGGCACAGAAAAACATGGAACCCTGCGCCGCCCGGGGAGGGATTCGTTCGCACCCAATAGTCGAGAATGTCTTCATGCGCACGCGAGGCATGGCTCACATCGTCGAGCAGAGCGGTGACCTCAGCGACGAGGCTATCCGAAGCTGGCGATGAACGATGACTACTTCTTGAACAGGTCGCACAGATAAAGGCGGCTCGCATGCCAGAGTCCACACCGGTCTTGTCCCGCCAGAAGTCATTGATGCAGCCGGTATTCTCACCTGTGTGGCTACGCCCGATCTCGAGGCGGCGTATCAGTAGCGCAGCCGCGAAGTAGACGATGCCGTTAGCTCGCGGAAGATTCGTCAGGTGTTCCCAGCCATACAGCGACACAATCGTTGCGGTGTCGTCATCAGAATCGAAGAAATAATTGTTGTCGTACGGCTTTTCCGTAAACAGGAAGGCACGATCGTCGGCTCTGACTTCTTTCCTGAAAGCGGTAGATAGATCCCTGTATGTTTCGGGATTGGAAATCACCTCCTGATCCGAGGCAAATGATGATTTGCCTACGTTCCAGGTTACCGACGGCACTACTCGCGACAACCCATTCACGACGCCGCCGATGTCCAGCGGAATCGTGTCGTCCAAAAAAATGCGGATCTTCATGCCGGAACGTATGTAGCGGTCTAACGTAAAAGTAACCGGCGCCCACTCAAGGAGGACGCGCCAGCGGCCGGACGCCTTTGGGCGTCCGTGTTGACTGACAAGTTATGTCTCATTGCGTTGGCGCTTCGCCAGCATGCCGTTTTCCGACGCCGCGCGGGCGGCTTCCTTTCGCTGGCGTTCAGCCCCGCGGCACGAACGACACAGCACTGCCTGAGTGTTGATGTTTCCCTTCGCCTCTTCATACCACCACTTTTGCCTGTCAGCGGGCCAAACTTCTTCGGCGCCGCAGTTGCGGCACACAACAAGGCGATCTACATAGAACCGCGGCAACCGACCATAGGTCTTGTTGTGACTTAACTTTGTCGGGTCTGCCAAGACTGCACCAGGCGGCGGCGGCACCTCAGGGTTAGTGGGATCCACACCGACGAGCGCTTTCGCTCGGGCGAGCTGGCTCTCCCGCAGCCGTTGCAGTTTTCCTTCGGCGCTAGTCATGGTACCGATGAGACATAACGTTCGCGTTGAGCGGCGCCGAGGAGCGCAGCGACGAGGGCACCGGGCAGCGCGGCTGACGGGCGCTCCGCTCCAACGCGTGGTTATACGTCATGTGGTGATCGTGAGCGGCACCACCGGATAAGACTTCGTCCGCGGGTCATAAGAGAAAAGCAGGTATGCGGCGGTCAGTTGTTGGTACGATCCAAAGCGGTTGGCGCCGCACTCAACGCGGGCCTGCTCCAGCGTAAGCATGGGCTCGTCGGTAAAAAGACAAGCAACGATCGCAGCATATGGCCCCCCGTGGAATGTTTTGCGGTCTTTCTCGGCGAGCAAAGCGCCAACGCGATTGAAGAACTCACCCGGATTCCAGAGGCGCATGACGCGTTCCCCTTTTGCGGTTCGACGAGTCGCTTCTTCGCAGACGACCTCGGCAACTTCGATCGCGACGCAGCCGCCAGATGCGTTTAAGCAAATGCAGTCAGGCGGGTCGGGTTTGTGAATCTGCGGAGAATGCAGGCCGAGGTCGCTCGTCTCATTGAGCGACGTGAGCAATTCTTCGACTACGCCGAGTTCCTTTCGATCGTTCTCGAACCACTCGAAAAACGGCGCGTACTGTTTCATGACGTATAACGTTCGCGTTGAGCGGGCGCCGAGGAGCACGGCGACGAGGGCACCCGGCAGCGCCGCTGACGGGCGCTCCGCTCGAACGCGGGGTTAGACAGCATATTTGAGTCTCCCACGTGTGCCAGTACAAAGATACTCGAGGCCCACGACGAGCTCTTTTGCCGCTCGCTCGATATACACGAGCTGCGGCACTTTCGTGCTGCCGGTGACTATGTAGCGCAGACGATGCGTTGAGTAATTGATGTCGAGGAGCTGAATGGCGGCGACCTCCCGACGTTCAAGCTTCACCTCACGGCCAAGCTTTCGACGCCGCGCCAATGCAAGAGCTCTCGTTAAGTTGTGCGAAAGAGCGCGCACCTGATTCAGCGTGAGTCCGCGCTTGAGAAGAAATGCTTTGAGGCTTAACTCAATGGCAATACCGTATAGCTGAAGCGTTGGGAAGAACAGTTGACCCTCTGCGTGTATCTTGACTTCGACAATCCGCGCCGCAAGTAGATAGTTCGCTGCGAATCGCCAGAAACCGTGGGCATCTGATTGCGCTGCCACGGTGCTGCTGGTTGTGACGATTTTCATGCGGTCTAACGTGATGTGAACTTCCGAAATGCCGGATAACAAAATGGACCGGAAGTCATAAGCGTCATCTTTCGTTTCTGATCACACGTTTAGTCTACCGCGCCGCGAACGAGCGCGCGAAATTGGCTGCGTGGCCTGCAGGATTATTTCGTTAGGCTGCAGACCGAACGACCGAACCCTCGGCGTCCGCAGTAGGTGGCGACGCACACACGTGCGTAGACCTAATCAATCTTGATCCCGGTCTCCTTGCGGGTGCGGGCCCACCTTGCCAGATCCTGCTGCAGCAGGCGCGTGAATTCCTCGGCGGAGTTCGGGACCACCTCGGCGCCGAATTTCTCGAACGCTTCGCGCGTGCGCGGCTGCGCAATGACGGCGTCGACTGCATCGCGCAGCTTCTGAACCGCTTCCCTGGGCGTTGCGGCCGGAATGGCGAGCGTGGTCCATGTCGAGTAGTCGTAGCCGCGGAGACCCGATTCATCGATCGTCGGCACCTCGGGCAGGAACTTCGAGCGCTGCGGAGTCGTGACGGCAAGTGCGCGCAGTCGGCCTGATTTGATGAATGGTCCGCACGAGCTCACTTGATCGAACGCGAGATGGACCTGGCCGCTCACGATGGCGACCGATGCGGCGGCGCCGCCTTTGTACGGCACGTGCGTGAATTTCACTCGCGCCATCGACTGAAAAAGCTCACCCTGCAAGTGCGTGCCGGAACCCTGGCCCGCCGATCCCATGAAAAGCTCTCCTGGACGGGCCTTTGCAAATGCGATGAGCTCCTTCACGCTGCGCACGGGCATCGACGGGTGCACGACCACCGCGCTCGACACGAGCGATATGCGCGACGTGTACACGAAGTCGCGCAGCGGCTGGTACTCGATATCGTCGTGAAACACCGGCTGGGCGACGAGTGTGCCGGGCGCGCCGAGGAGCACCGTGTAACCGTCAGGCGGCGATTTGGCGACCTGGGCGGAACCGATCCGGCCTCCGGCGCCGCTGCGGTTCTCGACGATCACGGGTTGCCCGAGCGCTTCCATGAGTCCGGGTGCGATGGTCCGCGCCGTGATGTCGATGTTTCCGCCGGGGACGAACGGCACGATGATGCGGATCGGTTTGGACGGGTAGCCTTGGGGATACGCGATTGCAGGCGCCAGCAACAGCGTTCCAGCCATGGCGAGCCACAAAGTCTTTGCCATGCGGATCTCCGATGAGCTCCACAAAACCGCCATTTTAGGCACGCGGCTTGCGGTTAGGCCTGGTGCAATAACGTTCAAACTAAGGAGGTAAGCCATGACCAGGAAATCCGCGTTGTGCCTTTTCGTTGCAGGCGTTTTCATAGCAGGGCTCGGTGGCTGCGCGACTGACCGCACGGCTACGGAGCGCAACCAGACCATGACCGAGCGTGTCGAGGACGGCTGGATTACGACGAAAATCAAATCCGAGTTCGCGGTGGACAAGCTCGTCAGTGCGACCAAGATTCACGTCAATACCGACAATGGCGTAGTGCATTTGAGCGGCATCGCGAAGAATCGAGACGAGGCCAATCGCGCCATCCAGATCGCGCGCAGCGTCAAAGGCGTGCGATCGGTCAGGAATGAGATGCAGCTCGAGGGCGTAGGCTCCACGCGATAGCAGGAAGGGCAGGCGGCGCCAGCTCCCGCTATCCGCGGTGAGGCTGCGACGACGAGAGGCGGCAGTCCAACCTCACGTCGTAGCTTTTGCACGGCCTCGATCTCGGCGCCATGACGCTACACGGGATCGAGGCCCGTATGGCGCAACACTTCACGAGCGGCATGCGATCGCATGAAGTCGACGAATGCCTGATTCCCGTCGCGCTGCGTCGAGCCGGTGAATACGGTCGCCCCATACACAATCGTCTGGCGAAGTTCGGGCGGCAGCGGTCCGATGATCTCTATGCCCGAAACCGGCAGCAGCTCGGCGGGCTGCTGCACGCCGATGTCGGCCTCACCGCGGACCAGCACAGAACCGACCATCTCACCGGGACGCGGGTTGACGAGCTTGGCCGCAACGATGTCTTTGATTCCGAGGCGTTCGCAGGCCTGCTCGAAGTGAATACCGCTCGCACCGCGGCTGTAACACACCGCCTTCGCCGCGAGTAACGCTTCCTTCAGCTTCTCCGGCGAGCTGATGTCCGGCCTGGTCGTCCCCGCCTTTACCGCGACGGCCGCGCCGGAATGCGCGAACGCTGTACGACTGCTTCCAATGAGGCGTCCCTCGTCGATCAGCGGTCCGGAGAATTCTTCCGGCCCGACGAAAATGTCTCCGCGCATGCCACTACTGATCCTTTTGGCGAGCTCCGGTCCCGCCCCGTAGGTGATGTCGACCGCATAACCGTTCTCGCGCTCGAACACCGGCACGAGCTCGATGAGGGCCTCTTTACACGACATCGTGCAGATCACAACGAGTTGCCTGTTCTGCGCCGTGGTTGAATTGCTCATCGGGATCCCCGCTCAGCTCGAAGACGTTCATCTTCGCCTTCGAGCGCGTCAACGCGCAAGTTCCACGAAATAATCTGCTGGAGCACCGCGCGAGATCGCCGAAAGCACCGATAAAGTCGCGCTAAGATGCGCCCTCCAACCGAGGGAGAATACGCATGAATGCACCCAGCGACAAAGCCGCCCTGCTCGCGTCACTTCCCGTCCGGCCGGACGAAGATCCCTTCGCCGTAACCATCGGCGGCTTCTACAGGCGCTGGTTCAATCTGCTGGACGATCTCAAGCCGCTCATCGACACGGTGAAGCGCCTCGAAGGCACGGAGGACGAGGTCTGGGTGCCGGCATGGAGCACGGTCGCGCAGAAGTACGAGCAGGAAGCGGAAGCAGCCGTCGCTCGCGGCGATCGAAATGCAGCGCGCCGCGCGTTCCTCGAAGCAAAAACCTACTACAGCCTCGCGCGCTTTCCCGCGCCGTATCGATCGGGCTCACCCATTTGCCCGGCAGAAATGGGTCCGCTCAAAGCGGAGGCGTACAAGAACTATCTGCGCTGCTTCCAGCGTGCAGCCGAATTCCTGGAAAGACCGCCGGAAGTCGTGCGTATCGCGCGCGGCGATCACGAGGCGACCGGTTATCTGCGAGTGCCGGAAGGCGCTTCAGCATCGAACCGGGTACCTGCCGTGCTCGTCATGTGCGGCGGGGACATGTACAAGGAGGACCGCGAAAAGTACGCCGAAGGGGCGCTCAGGGAAAATCTGGCGGCGCTTGTCGTGGATGCACCGGGCACGGGACAGACCACGTTTCCCCACGCACCCGAATCGATCGTCGCCTGGCAGGCCGCACTCGACGAGCTCTCGAAGCGGCCTGAAATCGACAGAGCGCGCCTGGGTGCGTTCGGCGTGAGCCGCGGCGGACTCTGGGTGATGCGTCTTGCCGCGCTCGACGATCGCGTCAAAGCACTGATATCCGTCGCACCGGGCGGCGTCGGTTACTGGGGCACAGACGAGGAACGCGCGGCCTTGCGCAAGCACGTCGATGAACGCTCGAAGAACTGGTTCGGTCCGCGTGCGACACGTCCGCCGCGCAAACCGATGACGGAGGAAGATCAGCGTCGGGAATTTCTGCGATGGTCGCTGAAGGACAACGGTCTCCTCGAGAAGCTCACGATGCCGATGCTGCTCATCAACGGCAAGCAGGATCACTTGACGCCCATAGGCAACCTGTACCTCGCCCTGGAAAGCGGGCCGGCTACGGGGCGCGTCGCCCGCGTCTATCCCGACGACGGACACATCGCGGCGAAGAACGAGCGTGAGTGGGCGCCGGCGGCCTGGCGGTGGCTTGCAGGCGAGCTGCGGGCCGCGTAACTCAGCGGTCTAAGGGATCGCTGCAGCGTGGCACTGAATCCCTGCCGCGGCGCGCTCGCAGAAGATCACGCTGTTCGCCTGAAGATCCACGAACCAGGCGCCGTGGCTCTGATTGGTCGCCGCAGCACCAATCACCTGAAGCTGGCGCGTCGTGGTCACGCGCGGCTGCGATGATGCATTGTCAGTGAATACCGCCACGGCCGATGCGGCGAGAACAAGAACGATAACTGCACCCAGCATGCGTCTCATGAGGTCCTCCGTCGGTGGCACGAGCAAAGGACTCATTGTGACGCATAGAACACGCGACCGGCGCAGCATAAAGGCGCGCCACCTCGTCCAACCGCGTGCCCGTCGAGCCCGTCGAGGCATTGGCACCCGCGCGATCGAGCTGCTAAGCTTTTGACGCCGGCATACCAGTCGGCAGCACTCTCTTGATTCAGTTCAGATACTCTTGGTTTCTATGAATGACACTGCCGCGATCCGCGTTTCCGTTGTGGTCCCCGTATATTGCGGAGAGAAATCGCTCCCGGTGCTAATCGACGAAATTGCACCGTTGACGATTGAACAGAAAACGCCAGGCGGAAATCCTTTCGTCATTTCCGAAGTTCTGCTTGTGCATGACTGCGGTCCCGACCGGTCCGACATCGCGCTGGAAGTCCTGAGCGCCCAACATTCGTTTGTCCGGCCCGTCTGGTTGTCGAGGAACTTTGGACAACATGCCGCGACGCTGGCGGGTATGGCAAGTGCAACAGGAGACTGGGTCGCGACGATCGATGAAGACGGGCAGCAAGATCCGGCAGACATTGGACACATGCTCGATGCCGCGTTGGCGGGGTCACTCCAATTAGTGTACGCGCAGCCCACGAACCGACCGCCCCACGGCTGGTTGCGAAACACTCTGAGCAGAACGGCGAAGGCCATCGCCACCAGATTGCTCAGGGACAGTGAGATCGGGCGGTTTAACAGCTTTCGCCTGGTGGATGGCGAGATCGCAAGGACTTTGGCGGCTTACTGTGGCAACGGCGTCTTTCTGGACGTGGGGCTGTTTTGGATCACCGCACGCACCGGGCATGCGCCGGTGCGGTTGAGAAGCGAAAGGGGGCGAGCCTCGGGTTATTCGTATGTCAAGTTACTCTCCCATTTCTGGCACCTGATCCTGACCACCGGCACGCGCCCACTGCGATTGATCACGCTGATGGGGTTCGGTTCGGTGGTCTTGGCCGTTGCTATCGCCGGCTATGCCCTATACGGGAAACTGACCGGCAACATTCCCGTCCAAGGCTGGGCATCGCTCTTGATCGTGGTCGCCTTTTTCTCCGGATGCATTCTGACTGCGCTGGGTGTTATCGCGGAGTACCTGGCGGTCACCATGAGCATTGTCATGGGCAAGCCGTTGTACGTGGTCGGCTCCAGACCGACTCGCCCCGCGGTACGCCAATGACCGTTGCCAGTTCCGCGGGCGCAATCTACGCAGGATCACCCGATTGCTTAATCAGCGAGAACACCGCCCCTGCTGCTAATACCGCCTATGGTCGAGAAAAGCTCAGGCAGGAAGACCTCGTGCGCTCATTTGCGGATGCGCATGGAGGGAGAGCGGCCTTGCTCGCCCGATTTTCCACGCTTTATGGCCCTGGGCAGTCGACTGGAAAGCAGCAGGGCCTTATCGCGCACATTGCGCGTTGCATCCTGAGGAACCGACCCATACAAATCTACGTCCCGCTCGACACGATTCGTGACTACATAAACGCCGACGATGCGGCAGCCGGGATGGTCGCAGGGTTGCGCACAACGAGCCAAGGGCCTCGAGTGCTTACCAAGATAATTGCCTCGGAGAAACCCACGACAATCGCCGAAATCATCTCCATTTTCAAGAGAATTGCCCGGCGCGCGCCGCGAATTATCACCAGCGCAGGCAAACTGACGGGCATCTATCCTCGAACTATGCAGTTCCGATCCGTAGTACCTCCAAGTCGCCCTAACGCGCAGGCGACAAGTCTCTTCGTCGGTATTGCTCAAGTCATGGCGGCGGAACGCGGTGCGTTCGTCCGGTCATGCGTCTCATGAGGTCCTCCGTCGTTCGCACGTGCGAAAGACTCATTGTGATACATGGACGGGGCGCATAGCGCGCACGTCGATGGCGTTCCGCAGACTGTAAATGAACGGCCTTGGCGCGGACGTGAAGCACCTGCTAAGCTTTTGGTGCCTGCATCTCACGCATGCGCAACCCACAAAACGCGCAGCCCAGACTCGCGCGACATCCGAAGGAGAGGAGCATGACAGCACGCTTCATCGCTGCAGCCGTGTTGATCGCGGCCGCAGTACCCGCCTGGTCCCAGTCCAACGAAGAGCTGATCAACGACGGCCGCAACACCGACAACGTGCTCACGTATGGAATGGGCTACAGCCAGCATCGTTACAGCACGCTGCGGCAGATCAGCAAGAACAACGTCCGGCGGCTCGTCCCGGCATGGGCGGTCTCGCTGGGCAGCAACTACGGCGAGCAGGCACAACCGCTCGTGTACAACGGCGTGCTGTACGCGACGAACGCCGAAGCGACAGTCGCAATCGACATCGCTACGGGCAAACAGCTCTGGCGCACGCCCGTCAACTTCGACCCTGCCGTGCCGCGCGTGATCTGCTGCGGGCTCTCGAACAAGGGCCCGGCGATCTATAACGGCAAGCTTTTCCGCGGAACGCTCGATGCACACGTGGTCGCGCTCGATCTCAAGTCCGGCAAGGAAGTCTGGAAGCAGAAAGTTGCCGAGTGGAAAGAAGGTTTCTCCATGACGGGCGCACCGCTCGTCGCGGACGGCGTATTGATCACCGGCGTTTCCGGGGCCGAATTCGGCGTGCGCGCGTTTCTCGATGGCTGGGATCCGGAGACGGGCAAGAAACTCTGGCGCCGCTACACCATTCCCGGTCCGGGTGAGCCCGGTCACGACACCTGGCCGACCGGAGACGCGTATCTTCGCGGCGGCGGCTCGACGTGGGGTACCGGGTCGTACGATCCGGAGCTTGGGCTCGTTTTCTGGGGCACGGGCAACGGCGGCCCGTGGGACGCCCGGGTGCGCCCCGGCGACAACCTTTACACCGCGTCGGTGCTGGCGATCAGGCCCAAGACAGGCGAGATCGCGTGGCATTACCAGACGGTGCCGAACGAGATGTACGACATCGACGCGACTTGGGAATGGATCGTGGCCGACATCCCCGTAAAGGGCGAGAAGCGCAAAGTCGTCATGCACATGGGCCGCGGCGGCTTCCTCTACGTCGTAGACCGCACGAACGGCAAGCTCATCGCTGCGCCCGCTTTCGAGAAAGTGAACTGGGCGACGCACGTCGACGTCAGCACGGGTCGGGTCGTCGAGTCCGACGTTTCGAAGAAGATGCGCGCAGGCGAGCAGATCGAGCTCTGGCCGGGGCAGTGGGGTGCGAAGAACTGGCCTCACGCGGCTTTCAATCCGAACACGGGTTTGTTGTATGCCAACACGATGCATCACTCGCGACTCGTCCGGTTCGCTCCGACCGGCGAGTACAAGGTCGGTCAGCGCTACCAGGGTTTCGAGAACCTGCCGGTGCCAAACCGTCCGAAGGACGAGCCGATTGCGCACATGGATGCGATCGACCCGATCACCGGTAAGCACAAATGGCGCACGCCCATCATGGACATTCCACATTATTCGGCGATGCTCGCGACCGCCGGCGGGCTGCTGTTCACGGGCAAGGAAACGGGCGAGTTCATCGCGGTCGACCAGGACACGGGCAAGATCCTGTGGCAGTTCCAGACGAGCTCCGGTATCAATGCGCAGCCCATCACTTTCACGCACAAGGGACGACAATACGTCGCAGTGCAGGTTGGCCTTGGTGGGGTGAACGTCGCCCGCATGCGCCAGCAGCTGGAAAACATACCGAGAGGCGGTTCGGTGTGGGCGTTTGCGCTGCCGGAATGACATCGCACGCTCGCGACGATGATGAGATACCGTGTTGCGGGTATGTTACTGGCGATCACGGGCACGGTCCTCGGTCCGTACACGCTCGCGCAGGATTTCGCACCCGCGCAAATCCGAAAAGGCGCGGACATCTACGCGCAGAATTGCTCGCCATGTCACGGCGCCCGTATGCAGGACCCGAATTCCGCATTCGACCTGAGGACGTTTCCACCGGGGGAAAAGAATCGTTTCGTTACGTCAGTGGTGAAAGGCAGGAATTCAATGCCGCCCTGGGGCGATCTCCTGCAGCCGGATGACGTTGAAGCGCTGTGGGCTTACGTGAGAGCTGGCGAGCGATGAAGCTGGAGGACCCGGTCGGCACGACCGAAGCGCGACGCTACACACTTACGGCGATCGTGCTCCACTGGCTCATCGGGATCGCCGTGTTCGCTCAGATCGGCCTGGGACTCTGGATGATCGGCATACCGAAGAGCCCGCCCGGTGTGCGAGCGTACTGGTTCAACGTGCACAAATCGATCGGCATCACCATCGGGGTGCTGGTTCTCGTGCGAATCGCCTGGCGGCTCGCACATCGTCCCCCTGCGTTGCCGAGCACCATGGCGGCCTGGCAGCGGATCGGGGCGAAAATCAGCCACTACGCGCTCTACGCGTGCATGATCGTCATGCCGGTTTCCGGTTATCTCGGCTCGTCGTTCACGAAATACCCGATCAAGTATTTCGGCCATACGCTGCCCCACTGGGGGTGGGACTCACCGGCGCTGAAAGAGCTGATGAGCCAGATTCACTTCGTGACCGCGTGCATCTTCGTTACCCTGATCGTGCTTCATATCGCGGCGGCGTTGAAACACCGCTTCGTAGACCGCGACGGCGTCTTCGAGCGCATGTTTCCGCTGTTCACGAAGCGCCCGCGGCATGCATCTGCGCCAGCCTCCGTCGTGTAACAACGAATTGCAGCAAGCCGCCGAGCACGAGGACAACCGTCGTCGGTTCGGATGCCGTCGCCGCATACGCCTCCAAGCCGTCCGCGCCGCGGCGCGAGGCGCCTCCTGGCCTCGGTCGTCAGCCGAGCCGTCCGGGCGAGCCCGTCAAAACTCGACGCTCAGCTTGACAAGAGCATTGTAAGCCTTGTCTTCCGAAAGGCTCCTGAATGCGGACACGGCGAGCAGCGCGCGGGAGAAGACGCGATGCGTGAAGTTGAGACGGGTGTTGCGAAGCGCGGGCATGCCGGGCGACGGGGAGCTCCACTGCTCGAAGACGACATCGAACGTCGAGCGGTCGGAGTAGCGGTAGCCGAGACCCGCTGCGGCAAATGCGCTGCGGGTGCTCGGCGGCTCGAAAAACGAGCTCGGTGAATAGCGGTATCCAAGCTCTACGCGGGGCGTCAGCCCCCCGAAGTCGCGGGCGACTTCCAGCAGGCCGAGGTATTGGCTGCTGCTGTCCCTGTCAGTGATATCGGTGTTGCCGCGGTCGAGCGTCATTTGCGCGCTGTAGCCGATCGAAAGAGCGGGGTCCCGGGCAAACTTCTGCGTGTAACGGTACCCGGCAGTCCAGTCGGCGGGACCCGCGAACGCCGTCGTCTGGCCGGGCGTACGCGAGCTCGTCCGCTCGCCCGGAGAAGCACCAGGCTGCGGCGCACTCTGCCGGGCAGGGGCCGTGAAATAGAAGGTGTGCGCCCCTGCCTCCACGCTGAAGATCATCGAGCTCGGATCGAAAGGCATCGGCCCGCTGTAGTAACTCGCTTCCGGGTTGCTGACCGGCGTGGCGGCGCGTAAGCCGATACTTTGTGCATGCACAATCAGAGGCGCAGCGAGCAGCATTGCTGCTGTGGCCATGATGACTGCGGCACGCCGCCCCGATGAACGCACTGTTGAAGCTCCGAATTGGTGTATTGATCGAGAAAAAAGGGCGCCGTTGGCCGTAGCCGCTGGCGCCGCATACAACGTGATCAGGCGCGCCCGCGTCGCTGCCGGTCGCCCTTGCGCTCGTTGTCGCCGCCGCGCGGACCTTCGCTCGCTTCGCGGGCAAGCTGATCGAAGCTCTCGAACGCTTTGCCGCCACGACGCTGCCGGTCGCCCTTGCGCTCGTTGTCGCCGCCGCGCGGACCTTCGCTCGCTTCGCGCGCAATGATCGTGTCGCCGGAATCGACGACCGCTGCGTGCGCAGTCCCGATGAACGGTGCGCTGAAAATCGCCGCTGCGGCCAGAACCATTTTGATGCGTGTCATGAGTCTCTCCTTTAAAGAGATGTGAGGTTTCGGTACGACGCCTTGTTGTAGCGGGCGCCGTATACCGAGCGACCATTGAGCACGGATCGGACCAGACCGGTCCGGCCGGCACGAAGCCGGCTTAAGTCGTTGCCGCGTCGCGTGTTTTCTAAAAAGAGGCGAGCCGGGCGCGCGTGGCGCGGCAGGGAGTGGTGGGCGATATCCCCCAGCGGCGGGGGATGTGCCCCGGTAAGCGCGGAACGCTCAGCCCGCAGGCTTGATGCGGTGTTTCTCCATGCGGTACCGTAGCGTGTCACGCGTGATGCCGAGCAGTTGGGCGGCGCGCGTGACGTTCCAGCCGGTGCGGTTCAACGCCTGCAGCACGAGGTCGCGTTCGACATCACCCAGATTCACTCCGCCTGCCGGCATGGCCGAGCGTGGCGGCTCACCTTCCGGCGCAGCGGCAGGTTCCGTTGCGGCCGCGAGCGATTCGCAGAACGGAAACTGGGTTGCTTCGATCGACTCTCTGTCCGCGAGCAACACGGCCTGCTCCACCGCGTTGCGGAGCTCGCGGACGTTTCCCGGCCATGCATAGCCGCGCAGCGCCCGCTCCGCGGATTCGCTCAGTTTGAGGTTCGGCTTGCCGTAGCGTGCGCCGTGGACCTTGAGAAACTTGCGTGCGAGCAGAAGCACGTCATCGGCACGCGCACGGAGCGGCGGCACCGCGATGTGCACGATGCGCAGGCGGAAAAAAAGATCGGCGCGGAAACGCCCTTCCCGCACCATCTTCTCGAGATCGCGGTTGGTTGCAGCGACGAAACGCACGTCGACGGATTGCTCGCGCAGACCGCCGAGACGTCTCACGGTGCGGTCTTCGAGGAGCTTCAGCAGCTTCGCCTGCACCGCGATGTCGACTTCTCCGATCTCGTCGAGAAAGAGCGTGCCGCGGTCGGCCGCTTCGACGAGCCCGGGTTTGCGTTGACGCGCGTCGGTAAACGCGCCGCGCTCGTAACCGAAGAGCTCGGCTTCGAGGAGGTTCGTCGGAATCGACGCGCAGTTCAACTCGACGAAAGGATGCGCGTGCCTCGCGCCGTCGAAATGCAGTGCGCGCGCGACGAGCTCTTTACCCGTACCCGTTTCGCCGTTGATGAGCACAGCCGGCCCTGCGCCTTCGCGAATGCCGCGCTCGGCTTCGATCAACTGGCGAAGCTTCTGCTTGAGTTCGAGCATCGCCGGAGAGTTGCCGAGCAGGCGCTCCACCCCGCTCTGCTCCGCCTGCCGCTCACGATAGTACTCCAGCGCGCCTTCGAGCTGGCGGTGACTGAGCACGCGCTCGAGAACGAGCTTGAGCTCGTCGAGCGCGACCGGCTTGCCGAGGAAATCGGCGGCGCCGCGCTTCATCGCTTCCACCGCGATCTGTATGCTCCCATGCCCGGTCAGCATGATCACGTTCGCACGCGGGTCGCGCCGTCTGAGCTCTGTAAGAAGCGCGAGACCGTCCATGCCGGGCAGGTTGTAATCGGCAAGCACCGCGTCGGGAGAGAACTCGTCGAGCGCAGTGAGCCCCGCTTCGGCGCTTTCGGCCACTCGCGCTTCAAAGCCATGCCTCTGCAGGTACGCCCTGATGTTCTTCGCGAGTATGGCCTCGTCTTCGATGATGAGCACGGCGGGCATGGCGGAGCCGGCGTAAGTCTACGCAGCTGACGCGAGATCGAGAATGACGCGCGTGCCGTGATGCGGCATGCTTTCGATGCGAACATCGCCGCCGAAGCGCCGGATGATGTGGCGCACGAGCGAGAGACCGAGACCCATGCCGTTCGGCTTCGTGGTCGCATACGGCGTGAAAAGCCGCGCGGCCTGCGCCGGCTCGATGCCGTGGCCGGTATCGGAGACCGTGACGCGGACCGCCTTTCGGTCCTGCGCCAGCTCGGCGGCAACGACAAGCTTGCCGCCGGTCGGCATCGCGTGCACCGCGTTCGCGTACAGGCTGCACAGCACCTGTTCGAGCAATGCTTCGTCTCCCGCGACCAGCGGTACGGCCGAGGGGAGCTGCGATTCGAGCGTAATGTGCCGCTTCTCGCACTCGCGCCGAAACGCGTTTTCCGCACGCGACACGACCGCCCGCAGATCTGCGCTGGTCGCCCCGTTACGGTCCGGATGGGAGTACGCGAGCAGATCGCGTATCCACCTTTCGAGATTGTCGACTTCGGCGATGACATCGCGCGAAGCCTCCGCGACCGTGGGTGATGCGTCGTCGAGGCAGAGCTCGGCCGAGCTGCGGATCGAAGCGAGCGGATTGCGAATACCGTGCGCCACGGCCGCGCTCAACTCGCCGATCGCCGCGAAGCGCTCGCTTTCGACAAGCCGCTCGCGCTGGTCGCGTATGGTGCGGTCGGCGCCGCGGACGATCCAGAAGAGAACGCCGTAGAGGAGCAGCCCTCCCGCTACTGCGAATGTCCAGATGAGGAGCTTCCCCTGCTCTATGCTCTCGAAGAGCGCCACCGGCACGCGATAGAGCTCGGCCACGCCGATCACGGAGTTCGTCGCACGGTCCCTGAGCGGCACGTAGAGCTCCACGAACTGGACTGGACGGTCGCTCAGATATGCACGCTCGGGTTTCGGGTCGTCCGCACCCGCGATGCCCATCTCGATGTGCATCTCGCCTTTGAGCGCTTCCTCGAGCTCGCGATTGTGCGCGAGCTGCAATCGCTCGACTTTGCTGTCGCTCGACCAGATGACGCGTCGGTCGGGCGTGTAGATATTCGCGCGAAGCACATCGGGCAGTCTGGCGACGTGCTGGAAGAACTGCTCGAAACCGCGGTCGCGTAGATCCGGCTGGCGGCCTTCGCGGCGCGCGATGTCGTTCTCGACGTCGGTCACGCTTTGCAGAAACTCCATGGTGACGACGGCGTCGCGATGCACGACGTGTCGCGTCAGAAAATCGGACAGGAGAACCGAAAATGCGCCGAACACGATGCTGATACTGAGCAGGCTCAGCAGCAAAAAGCGCTTTAGCAGCTTGTATGGCTTCGTGGCGGGGGGACGGCTGGACACCATCGACGAAACCCGGGTCTTCAGTTTGTGGCGGTCATGCCGGACGCTTTGACGACCTTCGCGAACTGCGCCATCTCGCGCTTCAGAAAGGCCGCGAATTCGTCCGGTGTGCCGGCGACGATGAGCGCGCCTTCGGCGGAGAGCCGCTCTTTCACGTCCGGCAGGTTGAGAATGCGCGCCACTTCGGCCTGCAGCTTCGAAACCGACGCGCGGGGCGTGCCGGCGGGTGCGAGCAGGCCATACCAGTTGGTGTACGCATACCCCGGGACGCCTGCTTCCGCGATCGTGGGCAGATTTGCGAGCCCGGGAAACCGCGCGCCGCTGGTGACGGCAAGCGCGCGAACGCGGCCCGCCTTGATGTGAGGCACGGCCTGAAGCGCGTTCATGAAGTAGATCGGAATCTGCCCTGCAATGACGTCGACCGCCGCCGGGCCTGCGCCCTTGTACGGAATGTGCGTCATCTTCGTTCCGGTCAAGAGCTTGAAAAGCTCGGTCGCGAGATGCGGCGGTGAACCGTTGCCCGAGCTTCCGTAATTGATCTCGTCGGGCCGCGCTTTCAGGAACGCGATCAGCTCTTTCACGCTTCGGGGCGGAAACGACGGATGCACGACGAGAACGAGCGGGCTCGACGCGAGCTGACTGACGGGCGCGAAATCCTTCGTCGCGTCGAAAGGCAGGTTCTTGTAAATGCTCGGGTTCACCGCGAAACCGCTCGGCACGACGAGCAGGGTGTGCCCGTCGGGCGGTGCTTTCGCCACCGCCGCCGCGCCAATGGTGCCATTCGCGCCGCCGCGATTATCGACAATCACCGAAACGCCCCATGCTTCGTTCAGCTTCTGTGCAAGCGAGCGCGCAAGGATGTCCGTCCCGCCGCCGGGAGGAAACGGCACGACGATGCGCATCGATCCCGATGGATATGCCTGCCCTGAGCTCGTCGAAGTGGTCTGCGCCCAGGCGGCGGCCGCGGCCGACAGCATTGCGACGACTAAAACCGCTGCGAGATTCCGCAGCACTGCGACACACGCGGGCCCGACGGCCGCCGCCACACTGTTCATATCTTCGTCCGTTTGGCCGTCGAGGTCCTTGCCGTGGATCAAGTGACGCGGTCGTAGAACGAAACGAGCGCCTTGTTGAAAGCGTCCGCCTGCTCCACGTTCGAAAGATGGGCCGCCGAAGGAATGATGACGAGCTCGGAGCCCGGGAGGTTCGCCTGAATCGACTTTGCCGCTTCCGGCGGCGTGCCGTGATCCTGCTCGCCGACGATCACGAGGGTCGGACACCGGATCTCTTTCAGCCGATCGAGCACATCGACTTTGGCGATCGCGGCGCAGCAGCCGGCAAACCCTTCGACAGGCGTCGCGCGGATCGCGTCGCCAATACGGTCGGTGACATCCTTCCGCGTCTGCCGGTAAGGCTCGGTGAACCAGCGCTCGAGCGTGCTTTCGACGACGCCGTCCATGCCTTTCTCACGCGCCGTGCGCACGCGATCGCCCCACATCTGCTCGGCGTTCGGCGGTCGGCGGCTGGTCGTATCCGCCAGCACCATGCTTTGGAAAAAGCCGGGGTATTTCAGCGCGAACGTCTGCCCGATCATGCCGCCCATCGACAGCCCGAGCCAGTGCGTGCGCCGGATTCCGAGCGCATCGAATAACGCCTTTGCGTCGTCGGCGAGCTGCTCGAGCGTGTAAGGCCCCTGCGGCGCACTGGACGCGCCATGGCCACGCGTGTCGTAGCGCAGCACCTTGAACCTGCGCGAGAGCAGCTTCGCCTGCTCGTCCCACATCGAGACATTGCACGCGAGCGAATGCGACATCGTGAGCCAGGGACCTTCGCCTTCGATGACGTAGTTGGTTTCAATGCCGTTCGTCTTGACTTTCATTCCTCGTCACTCCTGTTTCGTCACTCCGCCCGTCACCCGTCACTCGGCTTTGATGTTCCCCGCTCGCGCGAGCCGGGTAAACGTCGCCACATCGTCCGCGATGATCTTGTCGAACCCCGCCGGGGTCGTCGGTTTCGGATCGAGTCCGATGGGCAGCCACCGGGTGCGTGCTTCCGGTTCGCGCAGCACGCGCCCGATCTCTTCGTTCAATTTCGAGATCACCGTGCGCGGCACCTTGCTCGAGGTGAGCAGCCCGAACCACAGAATGGATTCGTACGCGGGAACGCCCGATTCCGCGATCGTGGGCAATTCCGGGACGAGCGCATCGCGCTCTCGGGACGACACTGCCAGCGCGCGCAGCTTGCCTTCGCGGACGAGGTTCACCGCATTGGCAATCGGCGACATGAAGAAATCGACCCGACCCGTCATCGCATCCGTCAGCGCCTCGGGTATGCCTTTGTACGGCACGTGCACGACGTCGATCGCAGCAAGGCTTTTGAAGAGCTCGCCGGCGAAATGCGTGCCGCTGCCCACCCCTGCCGAAGAAAAATTGAGCTGACCCGGTTTCGCCTTCGCGAGCCCGAGCAGGTCTTTCACCGACTTCACGCCCGACGACGGCGCAACGACGAGCAGGTACTTCGATACCGCAGACTGCGTGATGCCCGACAGGCCGCGCATGGAATATGGGAGCGTCGCGTAAATCGCCGGCGCGACTGCGTGTGCCGACGAGACCGAAAGCAGCGTGTAGCCATCCGGGTTCGCTGTCGCGGCGGTCTGCGCGGCGATCGTTCCGCCGGCGCCCGGCCGGTTATCGACGACCACCTGCTGCTTCCAGCGCTCGGAGAGCCTCTGGGCGATGTAGCGAGCGGTGATATCCGGCCCCCCGCCGGGCGTAAAGCCGACGAGCACGCGCACGGGCCTGGAGGGAAACGCCGCAGCATCGGTTTGCGCGGGCTCGCCCGCACGCGCGCCGCCGCTGAGGACACACGCGATGAAAACAGGGAGCACCGCCCAGTCGCGGCGCCGTTGAAGCAAAGGCATTCGCCGGCCGCTCGTTGGAAACCGGCGAATATACACCACAGGGGCGGAAGGTCAGTGCAGCGTGCGGGACGGGGGCGGCGCAGAAAGTAAAGCCATCAGCGCGGCAGGCTCGACGGGCTTCACAAGATGATGGTCGAATCCCGCCGCTTTCGAGCGCAGCCGGTCCTCTTCCTGCCCCCAGCCCGTCACCGCAATAAGCAGCGGCCGAGCTTCGCCCATGGATTCGCGTATGCGCGCTGCGACCGCGTAGCCGTTCATTTTCGGCATGCCGATGTCCAGTATCGCGACATCGGGCGTGAACGTTTTCAGTACATCCAGCGCCTGCAGGCCGTCGTGCGCCGTGCGCACTTCATGACCGTGCATCCCAAGAAGCGCAGCGAGCGTCGTGGCGGCGTCGATGTTGTCGTCGATCACGAGGATGCGCAGCGCCGTTCGCGGCGCATCGTACACGCTCCGCGAGTCTGCTCCCTGCCTCGCGCCGGACTTGCACGCGGCAGGAAGGCGCACGATGAATTCGGCACCTTGGTCTCGGCCTTCGCTGCGCGCCTCGACGGTGCCGCCATGCAGCTCGACCAGCCGCCGCACGAGCGTGAGCCCCACCCCGAGACCCGCATGGGTGCGCTCGAGAGAGTGGTCCGCCTGCGCGAACATATCGAAAATGAACGGCAGCGCTTCCGGATCGATTCCGATGCCGGTGTCGCGCACCTGCAGCACGGCATCGTCGCCGTCGCGCTCGACGCGCAGCGTGATGTGGCCGCCGCGAGGCGTGAACTTCGCCGCGTTGTTGAGCAGATTCGAGACGACCTGCGCGAGCCGCGTCGCATCCGCCTCGAGCCTGATCGGCTCGCCCGGCATGGTCAGAGTGAAACGATGGCCGCCGGCTTCGATGAGCGGCTGGCTGGTTTCGAGCGCTCCGTGCACCACATCGGCGAGCCTCACCAGCCGGCGCTGCAGCTCGATTTTGTTCCGCGTTATGCGCGAAAGATCGATGAGATCGTCGATGAGCCGCGTCATCTGCTTCATTTGCCGGTCGATCACCGCAAGCGCGGTCGTCGTTTCCGGTGACCGCGGCACCTTCAGATTCAATATCTGCACCGCGTTGCGCAGCGGCGCCAGCGGATTTCTGAGCTCGTGCGCGAGCGTCGCGAGAAATTCGTCTTTGTATCGGCTCGCCGTCCGCAGCGCCTCCTCGGCCGCCTTATGGTCGCTGATATCGATCAGGACGTTCACGGCGCCGCAAAGCCGCCCCTGTTCGTCGCGGATCGGATTCGCGTGCTCGAGCGCCGTCACGCGATCGCCGTCAGGCCGCTCGATCACGATCTCGCGACCGTTGTATTCCTGATCGTTCTGCAGCGCGAGCGCCATCCAGCACTTGTCGTGTGCGATCGGCGTTCCGTCGGGAGCGAACAGCCTGAACGAACCGCAATAGCGGTCAGCGACGTCGTGAAGTTTGGGTGCACGCCCCCAGAGCTCCACCGCGCGCGAGTTGTAGTAGGTGATGAGGCCCGAGGCGTCGCACGTATAGGCACCGGCAGGAAGCTTGTCGAGTAGTCTTCGGAATTCCGCCTCGCCGTGCGGAAGTACGCCGGCGAGCGCAGCCGTGCCGATACGCAATGAATCCATGCTCCCCCAAACATCCCTCTAGTAATGTATGACCGTCAGCCAGACGCCGCTGCAAAATAGGTGCCGACTTCGAGGTCGCGCCCAGGTGTGTGGTAAACCTTTGTGGCGATTGTAAAATCCGCGCGTGAGCGGACTCGGGCGGCGGTACCGAAACGTGAAATACGCCCGGTAGCTTTTTCAATCGATCTTGGCTCCGGAGCGCTTCACGACTTCACCCCATTTCACATACTCGCTGCGGATCAGTTTGCCGAATTGATCCGGGGTGACGGGCGCCGGCTCGGCGCCCACGGCCGCAAAGCGCTCGCGCACGGCCGTCGAGGCCAATGCTTTGTTGATCTCGGCATTGAGCCTCCCGACGATCGCTTTCGGCATGCCGGCCGGTCCGACGATGCCGTTCCATGTGCTCGCTTCGTAACCCGGGACACCCGCTTCCGCGATAGTCGGAACATCGGGCAAAGCCTCCGAGCGGCGCGCTCCACTTACGCCGAGACTGCGCACGCGGCCGGTTTTCGCGTGAGGCGTGATCGAGTTCATGCCTTCGAGCATGAGCTGCACCTGACCTGCGATGAGATCTGCAATGCCCGCGGCGCCGCCTTTGTAAGGCACGTGCACGATCTGCGTGCCGGTGAGCGTCTTGAACAACTCGAAGCCCACGTGGCCGGGCGTGCCGTTTCCCGACGAGGCATACGCAAGCTTTCCCGGGTTCTGCCGCGCGTGCTCGATCACGTCGCGGATGGTTTTCAGCGGGCTCGAAGCCGACGTTGCAAGAAGCATCTGACCGTTCGCGGTCTGCGCAATGGGCTGCAGGTCCTTTTCGATACTGAAAGGCACCTTGCGGACGAGATGCGGACTGATCGCGAGCGCGCCGATCGGCGCGTAGCCGATCGTGTAGCCGTCGGGTACCGCTCGCGCCGTCAATTCCATGCCGATCATCAGTGCGCCGCCCGGACGGTTGTCTACGACGACCTGCTGCCCGAGCTGGCGTGAAAGTTCCGTCGCAATGATCCGTGCGATCGTGTCGGAGGAGCTGCCCGGCGCCTGCGGCACGATCATCCGTACAGGTCTTTCGGGATACGTCGCAATCTCGCCCGCGGTTACCGCGGCCGAGCTGCAGGTGAGCGCGATCGTCACCGCCGCGCGGAAGGTTTCATGGGAGACCCTGTGCAACACACTCACTTTGCGCTCCATGCGTATCAGGCTGCGCCGCCGCAGAGCACCGGCAGCTCGACGCTGATGGGGCCTTCGAGCCGCGCGTCCGCGATATCGTCGAACGGCGTCGGCTGTGCGTTCATAATGACGACGCTCGCGCCCGCCGCTTTCGCGGTCGGGACCGCGCCCGCGATCGGATAAACCTGCAGGCTCGTCCCTATCGCGACAAGGCAATCGGCTTCACTAGCCGCATGCATCGCGCGATCGATCACGCGGGGCACGAGCTTCTGGCCGAACGAGATCGTGTCGCTCTTGAGAATGCCGTTGCAAGTCGTGCACGCAGGATCCTCCTCACCGGCCCGAACGCGTTCGAGCACGTCCTGCATGGGTCCTCGCCAGCCGCACGACAGGCACACCGCCTTGTGCAGATTACCGTGCACTTCTATGACGAGCTGCGGCGAGTTGCCGGCACGCTGGTGCAGCCCGTCGATGTTCTGCGTGATGAGAGCGTGCAGCTTTCCGCGGCGCTCGAGCTCGACGAGCGCGCGATGGCCGGGATTCGCATGCGCAGTCCACGCCGGGTGCGCGAGGCGGCTCTGCCAGGAAAGCCGACGCACTTCGGGGTCGGACACGTAGTAGCGGATATCGGACATCCGCTCGGCTTTCGGATTGAGCGTCCATACGCCTTGCGGCCCACGAAAATCCGGAATGCCGGAGTCGGTCGAGATGCCGGCGCCGGTGAGCACGACGATGCGCTGGGCGCGATCGATCAGCTCTCGTGCCGTGTGTAGCGCGTCCTTCATTTACACGCCGTAACGCTTCAGCGCCTCCGGATCGAACTCGAGGCCGAGTCCCGGCTTGTTCGGCACCGTGAGCTCGCCGTTCACAGGCTGGGGCACTTCTTTCCACAGCTTCCCCGACCACGGCATGTACTCGACCGTGAGCCCATTCGGCGCCGCCGCGACCATGTGTACGGAAATCTCCGGGCAGAGGTGATTTACGATCGGCAGGTTGAAGGCTTCCGCCATGCCCGCGATTTTCATCCATTGCGTGATGCCGCCTGCGCGAAGCAGGTCCACCATCACGATGTCAACCGAGCGTGCTTCGAGCATGTGACGGAAAGGCACGAGGCCATAGACATACTCGCCGGCCGCGATCGGCGTGTCCAGAGCCGCGGCGACGGCCGCGAGACCCGGATAATCGTCGTGCGCGACGACGTCTTCCAGCCAGAACAGGTGGTATTCCTCGACCCGGCTGCCGATCGAAATCGCCTGCCGCACGTCCCAGCGCTGATTGATGTCGCACATGAGATCGATTTTCGGGCCGATCGCATTGCGCACGACGCGTATGCGCTCGACTTCGAGCTCGGGGTTGGTGTCGCCCGGCAGCGCGAGCTGCGTCTTCATCTGCCGAAAACCTTTTTCGACGAGACGCGCAGCCGCTTTCTCAACGTGCGCGAGCGGAAAACCGCGCATGAGGGCACCGCTCGCGTAAGTCGGCACGCGGTCGCGATAGCCGCCGAGCAAACGCGAAACCGGCTGATTGAATACTTTGCCGCGGATGTCCCACAGCGCGATATCGATGGCGGAAAGCGCGAGCGTGAATATGCCGCCCGGTCCGCTCGAGGACGCCGCTCCGCGCAGCTTCCCGACGATCGCCTCGATCCCGAGCGGATTCTCCCCGATCGTCAGTGCACCGAGGCCGTCGATAGCAGCTTTGAGCGCGCCGCTCATCGCACCGCCGCCGAAGAACGTCATGCCAAGCCCTTCGACACCTTCATCGGTACGCAGGCGCAGCGTAACGAACGTCTGCGTCGCGCCTTGCGCGGTGGGACCGTTCGCGAGCGGCTCGTCGAGAGGCAGGCGTACGATCTGGCTTTCGAGTTGAGTGATTTTCATGTGTTCAGCCTCCAGTCGGGGATTGTAATTAATGACCGATCGCTGCGCCGTCGCTTCGCGGATCGGCGCCGCCGGCGCGCGTACCCGAAGCGGGGTCGATCGTAATGCCGTGAGCGTGGCCCGCGAGCTCGATCCACTCCGGCCAGCGATTTACCGTATGTCCCCTGCGGGCGAGCTCGGCGATGGTTGCTTCCGGAAAGCGTGATTCGATGTTCAGGAGATCACGCGGCTCGCCAAGCGCGAAGCGGCCGGACAGCCATCGCGGCATCTCGACGGCCTGCTGGATGTTCAGCCCGAAATCGATCAGGCCGACATAGCATTGCAGATGAATCTGCGGCTGACCGTCGGCGCCCATGCAGCCGAGCGTCTGCCAGAGGCGGCCATCGCGGAATGCAAGCGATGCGATCAGCGTGTGGAGCGGCCGCTTGCCCGCTTCCAGCCTGTTCGGGTGCTGCGGATCCAGTGAAAAATACGCGGCGCGATTTTGCAGCACGATGCCCGTGTCGCCCGCGACGACGCCGGATCCGAAATAGAAGTACAGGCTCTGGATGAGCGAGGCGGCATTGCCGTCCGCGTCGACTGCAGAGACGAAAACGGTATCGCCCGCGAGCGTCCCGTACGACGGCACCTCGTCCCATCGAAGCGCGCGCTTCATGTCGATAAGCCGTCGGCGCTCGTCCGCGTACCCCTTCGACGTGAGGCGCTCGAGCGGCACCGTCGCGAACGCGGGATCCGCGAGCAGCGTGTCGCGGTCGTGATAGGCGATTTGCTTGGCCTGCGTCATGAGATGCACGAGATCGGGGCCGAGCGGGTCCATTCCTCCCACGTCGTACGGTTCGATAATGTTCAGCATTTCGAGCACGGTGAAACCCTGCGTCGGCGCAGGCGTCTCGTATATGTCGACATCGCGATACGTTGCCCGGAGCGGCTCTCCCCAGCTCGCAGTTTGCGCACGCAAATCCGCCTCATCGAAGAACCCGCCTTCCGCGCGTGCGTACGCGGCCAGCGCAGCGGCAGTCTCGCTACCATAGAAGCCCGCCGCGCCGTCGCTCCCGATGCGCTCGAAAACGCGCGCGAGCCCCGGATTCACGAGCTTCTGACCGGTACGAGGCACGATCCCGTGGGGCACGAAAATACGCGACGCATAATCGTTGAACACGCCGTCACGATGCGCAGCCTCGATTGCTTCCGACAACCGCCTCGTCACGGGAAAACCGTTCCGTGCGTATCCCGTTGCAGCTTCGAGATCGCGCCGCAGTGGCACTTGCCCGTATTCGGCATGCGCTGCGCACCAGCTCGAAACGGCCCCGGGCGTCGTAAGCGTCGCGGGCGCGATACCTCTCAGCGGCACGGCATCCAGTCCCTGGCCGCGCAGACGCTCGGTGCTGGCCGTGCGTGCCGCGCGGCCGCCGCCATCGAGATAGCGCACGCGGCGCTCGCGAGCGTCGTATACGAGCCAGAACGCATCTCCGCCGATGCTCGTCATGTGTGGATACACGACCGTGAGCGCAGCACTTGTTGCGATGGCGGCATCGACCGCGGAACCGCCGGCCCGCAGTACGTCGACCCCGGCTGCGGAAGCGAGCGCATGCGGTGACACGACCATCCCGCGCGGCGCAAGCGTCGCGGGTCGTCCGGTGTCGATGGTCATCGCGACGGGCGCGGAGATGCGGCGAGGTCGTGCACTCTGCGGCTATCGGCCGGCGCCTGGTCGCGGTCGTGCATTCCGTAGTCGCGCACGACGGACGCGACGCGGAGGCGATAGTCGGCGAAGACCTTTGCACGCCCGCGCGCCTGCGCGACTCGGTGCCGTTCGACGTTTCTCCACCGCTCGAGCGCCGCTTCGTCGCGCCAGAAGGAGATCGATACGATCTTTCCCTCGTTCACGAGACTCGCGTACCGCTCGATCGAGATGAAGCCATCCATCTTTTCGAGCTCGGGACGCAGACTCGCGGCAAGGTCGAGGTACTCCTGCGTGTGGCCGGGCGCCGGCGTGACTTCGAAAATGACCGCGATCATCGTGTTCCTTTCTCGTCCTGCTCGCCAGCGCCTTCGGCCTTTTCCGGAAGCGCCTTGTGCGGGTCCGCCTCGAGCCGGTTGCGACTGTCGTCCACCTCTTCCGTTTTGCCGGCCGCGATCTCGGCGCGCAGCTGATCCGGAAAGTACGTGGCAATCTGCGGAAAAGCAATGAGCAGCGCAATGGCGAGGCACTGCAGCACCATGAACTCGAACATGCCTTTGTAGATCGTCGCGAGCGACCATTCTTTCACCACCTGTTTGAGATAGTAGGCCGACATTGCAACGGGCGGCGACAGGAAAGCCGTCTGCAGCACGACGGCAACGAGCGCACCGAACCAGATCATGTCGAACTTGAGCGCCGCGACAACGGGATAGAAGATCGGGAGAAAGACGAGCACGATCGCCGGCCATTCGAAAGGCCAGCCGAGAACGAAAATGAGCAGGATGACGACGATCAGCATCGCCGTGGGTGAAAGCGGCAGCGCAAGCATCGCCTCGGTAAGCCAGTTCGCCGTACCCAGTCGCGCGAACACCGACCCGAAGATGTTCGACGTCACCGCCAGGAACATCACCATGCTGGATGTTGCGGTCGTCGCGAGCACGGCACGCTTGAGGCTCGCGTAACTCAATTTCCGATAGGCGATCGCGAGCAGGGACGCACCGAGCGCGCCGATCGCCGAAGCTTCCGTGGGCGTAGCAAGCCCCACCAGGATGGATCCAAGTGTGGCCGCGATGAGCGCGAGCAGCGGCACGACACCGAGCACCACTTCGCGCACGAGCACCGCCGCCGAATGTACGCGCTCCGATTTGGGCACCGGCGGTCCAAGCTTCGGATTGATGGTTGCTCGGGCGAGCAGGTACACGAGGTAGATGCCAGCCAGCAGGAAACCCGGCCCGAAAGCCGCGGCATACAGCTCGGCAACGGAAACGCCGAGAACGGGGCCCATCACGATCAGCATGACGGACGGCGGAATCAGTATGCCGAGGGTGCCCCCCGCGGCAATGGCACCCGCGGAGAGCTTCGCGTCGTAGCCGGTCTTGATCATGATCGGCGAAGCCATGATGCCGAGCACCGTCACCGCGGCACCCACGATGCCCGTCGCCATCGCAAAGACCGCGGCTGTAAGAATCACCACCGCGAACAGCGCGCCGCGCACGGGTGCGAGAATCATCCGGAACGCGGTGAAGAGGCGCTCCATGAGCCCGGCCTGCTCGGTGATGTAGCCCATGAAGATGAAAAGCGGGACGGCCGCGAAAAGCTCTTCCTTCATCATGCCGATCGTCTGGAAATACGCGAGGCTGAAGACGACCTCCCCCAGACCGAGATAGCCGAACGCGAGCGCGAGGAATAGAAGCGTGAAGCTGATCGGGAAGCCGATGAAGATCGCGCCGATCATGACGATCAGCATGATGAAGCCGAGGAGCGCGTCGCCGGTCATGCTTAAACTGCCGCCTCCGAACGGGTATCGCAGTCCCAAGCGAGCCACTGTCGGCGGCCATGAAGTATTCGTGTCCTTCGGATCCCCGCGAGCGGGGCCCCTCCTCGGCACTTCATACTGCCGCCTCCGACCACATACCGTGTATCCATTGCATCGGGTCGGCGGCCATGAAGTATTCGTGTCCTTCGGATCCCCGCGAGCGGGGCCCCTCCTCGGCACTTCATACTTCTACCTTCTCTTTGTGCTCGAGCTCGACGCCGGTGCGCGCGGCGTAGACGCTCTTGATCGTTTCGGACACGCCCTGAATGAGGAGCAGCAGACACGTGGCCGGCACGACCATCTTGAACGGCCAGAGAATGGGTCGCCACGGCGTCTGCTCGGAGACCTCCCCGATCTCGAACGCGTACCAGCCCTGCGCCCCGCTCACCATGAGAAATACGACCAGTGACGGAAAAAAGAACACGATATAGGCGGTCGCGTCGATCGCGCCGCGCGTGCGCACGGACCACTTTTCGAAAAAGAAGTCGGTGCGGATGTGAGCGCCCTTGTGCAGCGTGTATGCAGCGCCGAGCATGAAGATCGTGCCGTACAGCATGTAGGTGAGATCGAAGGACCAGATCGTCGGCGCGTTGAATGCATAGCGCGCGAAGACCTCGTAGGTCACGACCAGCACGAGCGGCACGTTGAGCCACGCGACCCAGGTGCCGGTCATATCGGTGAACCGGTCGATCGCTCGCACGATGCGGATGTGAAGCGGCGCTCGTTCAGCCATCGTGTGGTCTCGAAATGGAGCGGGGGCGGAACTCCGCCCCCGCCGGGGTGCTACCTCGCGTGCGGCGCGTCAGTTCTTCTTGCCGTCGCCTTTCGCCGTCTGGGCTTTCGCGCCTTCGGCTTTTGTCGCAGCAGGCTTGGCGCCGCCTTCCGGCCAGTAGTGGTTCGCCGCGAACGAGTACGGCGGGAACATGAAGCGTTTCGCCGGGACGACCTTGCTCGCGTATTCACGCTGCGAATCGAGGACTTTCTTGAAGAACGGGTTCTTCGCCGATTCTTCCGCCGCCATCTCGTCCCATGCCTTGAGGAAGGCGATGAGAATATCGGGCGGTGTGCGGAGTATCTGCGTGCCGTACTTCTTGCGCATCTCGTCGATCGCGTCGGCATTCTGCTTCTGCCACCGCACCCACCAGCGCGTCAACGTCTCGATCGACGCCGAGCGGACCGCCTCCTGCTGTTGCGGCGTGAGTCCCTTCCACACATCCTGGTTGATGATGAGCTCGCCGACGATGCTGGGCTCGTGCATGCCGGGCGTGTAGTGATACTTGTAGACCTGCGGCAGCCCGAGACGCAGGTCTTCGATGCCACCGACCCATTCAGCGCAATCGATCACGCCACGCTGTGCCGAAGGCACGATCTCACCGCCCGGCATGTTCACCGTCTGCATGCCCATGCGCTGGAAGATTTCCGCGACGATACCGGTCTGGCGGCACTTCATGCCCTTGAAATCGGCGAGGTTCTTGATCGGCCGCTTGAACCAGCCGAACGCCTGCGGCCCGGAAGGCAGGATCGGGAAAGCGACGACGTTGAGCTTCAGCTCCTTCTGATAGAACTCCCACCAGAGATCGAGGCCGCCGCCTTCGTATATCCATCCGATGAAGTCCATCGTGTCCATGCCGAAAGGACCCGCCGGGGTGGAGGCGAAAAGCGTCGCGGCCTTGTTCTTGCCGACCCAGTAATAGGAGACGCTGTGCGCCCCGTCGAGCACTTTCTTGTGGGTGGCGTCGAGGATTTCGAACGCCGGAACGACCTGTCCGGCAGCGAGCGCGTCGATCTTGATCTGTCCGCTGGTGAGCTTGTCCATGCGCTCCGCGAACATTCGGAAGTTGTCCTGCAGCGTGGAACTGGCCGGCCACGACGACTGCATCTTCAGCGTCTTTACGCCTGACGCAGGCTGCTGCGCCGACGCGAAGGAGGTGAAACCGAACGTGAGCGCGAGCGATGCGGCAAGCGCAGTTCTCGTTCCTGTACTCATGGATCCTCTCCTGGTGTCTTGTGTTCTCGCGAAAAGATACTAGGGGCGTGGTTTTACAGTGTCAACGAAGGCGTGGCACAAAAAATCCGCTCGACACGAGATCGCCACGCCGGCCTTGCGGCCGGCTCACGATGACCGTCATTTCCGCTTCTTTGCGTTCTTCAGCTCATCGCGCACGATCTTCGCGCCTGCCGCGAGCGCCTTGAGCTTGCCGAGCGCGACGGCGCGCGGCAGCGGCACCATGCCGCAGTTCGTGCACGGATAAAGCTTGTCGGGCGAGACGAACTCGAGCGCGGCCCGTATGGTTCGCGCGACTTCCTCGGGTTTTTCGACGCGCTCGGTTGCGACATCGATCGCGCCGACCATGATGTCTTTCCCTTTCAGGAGCCCGAGGACTTCGATCGGAACTTTCGAGTTGTGGCATTCGAGCGATACCTGATCTATTTTCGATCGGGCGATCACCGGAAAAGTCTGCTCGTATTGCCGCCATCTGGAGCCGAGCGTTTTCTTCCAGTCGATGTTCGCCTTGATGCCGTAGCCGTAGCAGATGTGCACGGCCTTCTTGCACTTCAGGCCATCGGCAGCGCGCTCGAGCGCTTCGATACCCCAGCTTTTCACGTCCTCCCTGTAAGCATCGACGTTGAAGGCGGGCTCGTCGAACTGGACGACATTTACGCCGAGCGCCTCGAGCTCGCGTGCTTCCTTATTCAGAATTTTCGCGAACTGCATCGCCAGCCGGCTGCGGTCCCTGTAGTACGCATCCTGCAGCGTATCGACGATCGTCATCGGGCCCGGCAGCGTGTACTTGATCGGGTGATCGGTCTCGGCGCGGAGTAATCGCACGTCTTCAGCGTGCACCGGCCGGGGCCGCGAAAGCGGACCCACCACCTGCGGGACTTTCGCGTCGTAACGCTGTCGGATGCGCATCGTGACGAGGTGGTCGAAGTCGATGCCTTTGAGGTGTTCCAGATAACCCGTCACGAAGTGGCGCCGCGATTGCTCGCCGTCCGTGATGATGTCGATGCCCGCCCGCTCCTGATCGTGCACCGCGAGACGCGTCGCATCGCGCTTCGCTTCGTCGAGCGCGCTGCCATCCGCGATCCACGGCGCCCATAGCTGATTCGGTTGCGCGAGCCACGCCGGTTTCGGCAGGCTGCCCGCGATCGTCGTCTGAAGTAACGGCCTGGCCATCTTCCCCCCCTGATCGACAGACAAAAGATTCGATGATGGGTTACGCTCGCGCGAGCGTCACGTACGCGAGCGACGGCAACGCAACCACAGGAGACATTGTGAGGAGTGAAGAAGCAGCAGGCAAACTTGTGCCCGGCGGAGGCCGGGATCTCCATACCCTCAAAAGCGAAGTCTTGCACCGCGCCGAGCGCAACATGCCGCCGCTGGGCGGCATTTCGGCCGAGGATGCGCGTGCGGCGCTTGCCGTCATCGACAGCCTGGACCGCGATACGTGGGCACGCGCCTGGAGCGGCGCTGCAGAGAAGCACGAGAACGAAGCTCGAAATGCCGGGGCGCGTGACGTCCCGCGTGCGATTCGCGCGTGGTGGAACGCCTGGCGTCTGCATCATTTCGCCCGATGGCCCACGGAGAATGCGCCGGCGAAACGGCACGCGAAAGAGCGCGCCCTCGAGGCATTCCGCAACTACGCGCGTCTGCTGGATCCACCCATCGAGCTCGTGCGCATTCCGTTCGAAGGACGCGAAATCGTCGGGTATCTGCGGTTGCCCGGGAACGTCCGGCCGGCGCCGCTCGTGTTCGGTATCGCCGGCCTCGATTCCCGGAAGGAAGACGTCGCCGCCCACACCGACGCGTACCTGAAGCACGGGCTGGGCGTGTTCGCAGTCGACCTGCCCGGGACAGGCGAATCGCCGATTGCACCGGCAACACCGGACAGCGATCGGCTTTTTTCCGCGGTGCTCGATCACCTGGCGACCAGAGACGATATCGATGCGAAGCGCATCGTGGTTCAGGGCAGGAGCTGGAGCGGCTACTGGGCTGCGAAGCTCGCCATCACCGAACGCGCGCGGCTCTGCGGCTCGATCATGCATGGCGGGCCGATACACGGCTACTTTCAACGCGAGTGGATGACCGAGTCGCTCCGTACTTCGGAATACCTGTACGACTATCTGGAAGCTAAATGCGCGATGTTCGGCGCCGAAAATCTTCACGATTTGCTCGAGCGCGCCGCCGCATACTCGCTGCTCCACGCCGGGCTGCTCGATCGACCGTCCGCACCCATGCTGCTCGTCAATGGCGCACGCGACAGCCAGATACCGATCGAGGACCTCTTCCTGCTCCTCGAGCACGGCGACGCGAAAGAAGCATGGGTCAATCCGCGCGGCGGCCACATGGGACGCTCGCCGGACTGGCCGCCTTCGGCGATCGCCGAACGCGTGCTGCTGCCGTGGATCCTGCGGGTAACGGCTTGATATCATCAGGGGTTTCGCACCGCATTCCAACCCGAGGAGCCTCAATCCCATGACCACCCCCGTCAAAGTCGGTATCGTCGGCCTCGGCCGATGGGCCAAGGTACTGACGCGTGCCGCGTCGAAGTCCGACAAGCTCGAGATCGTCGCGGGCTACAGCCGATCGGCCGAAAAGCGCGCGGCGTTCCAGCAGGAAACGGGCGTGCCTGCCGCACCGGACATGAAGACGCTATTGTCGAATCCCGAAATCAAAGGCGTCATTCTGACGGTGCCGAACGAGCAGCATCTCCCCGTCGCCGCCGAAGTCGCCAAAGCGAAGAAGCACATTTACACCGAGAAACCCATCGCCAATACGCTCGAAGACGGACTTCGCATCGAGGCGCTGCAAAAAGAGTACGGCGTGCAGGTGGTCGTCGGACACAGCGCACGTCTTCTCGCGGGGACGCGCCTCATCAAACAGGCCATCGACCGCGGCGAGCTCGGGCGGATCGCATTCATCGAAGCGAACTTCTCGAACGAGCGGGCACTGGAGCTCACACCGCAGACGTGGCGCTGGTACAAGGACAAAGCGCCCGGCGGCCCGCTATCACAGCTTGCGATCCACCAGTTCGATGCGCTGCATTACCTCGGCGGAGAGATCTCGGAAGTATCTTCGATGGCTTCCAAGCTTTCGCCTGTCGGTGCCGAAGTGGACGACCAGTCCATGACGCTGATGCGCTTCGCGGATGGCAAGGTCGGCTATGTCGGGTCGTGCTGGACGTCGCCCGGCGTCTACGCGATACGCGTTTTCGGCTCGAAAGGCCTCATGCATTACGAGATCGACTTCAGCACCTGGGACACGCCGGACGTCATCCACAAGACATCCACGCTGTATATACAGCACGGGAAAGACGGCTACGGCAAGCGCGAGGAAATCGCACTGCCGCAGGGCGATATGTTCCGCGACGAGCTGGAAATGTTTGCGGACACGTGTGCCACAGGCAAACCGGGCGAGCTGACTGCGCATAACGGGAACGTTGCCGTCGCCGTGGTATACGCGGCGCTGCGCTCGATCGAGCGGAAAGGACAGTATGTCTCGATGCTCGAGGTGCTGGACGAAGCGCGTCAGAAAGTGACGCCGGAGCGTCGAGTCGCTTGACGCTGCCGCCGTCATCCTGGCGACAGCCAGGATCCATTTTGAATTGACACTGTCTTAACATGGGTCCTGGCGTACGCCAGGACGACGAGGACTACCACATGGCTCTACCGTCGCGCTACTTCATCGACCTCACCCAGCCGGAAATCGCCGCTCAGCTCAAGAAAAAACCCCTGGTAATACTCCCGGCGGGCAGCGTCGAGCAGCACGGTCCGCATCTGCCTACGGGGACCGACATCTACGCGTCGAACGTGATCGGCCATGCCGTGGCCGAGCGTATGGACGGTCTGGTGATTCCCGGCGGGCCGCTCGGCGTCACGCCGATGCATATGCCCTTCGAAGGCACGATCACGCTCACGCCCGACACGTATCAGCGCGTCGTGATCGAGACGTGCGTCTCGACCGCGAAACACGGAGCGAAGTACTGCCTGATACTCAACTGGCACGAAGGCAACATCCCATCGCTCGCCATCGCAGCCGAAGCGCTGCACCGGGAACACGGCATGACGGTCCTTACGGTGCAGGCATGTTACGTTGCGGCGGAGCTCTACGGCCACGATTGCGGCGGCCTCACGCATGGCGGCGAGATCGAAGCGCTCGCGGTGCTCGCATACCGCCCCGACCTCGTCCACCTCGACCGCATCGATTACTCCTCGGACCACGGACAGGGCCGGAAATGGGACAAGCTGCGGCGCACGCGGAGCTATCAGCCGGTTCTTCGCGACATCAGGACGATCGCGGCGACAGGCTGGTATGGAGCCCCGGAGCACGCGACGGTGGATAAAGCCGTACGGATGCTGAACGACATTGCGGATTCGATTGCGAAAGAAGCGACGGACATATTCCGAATGCTCGACGAAGCGCAGGGGGGCACGGCGGAAATCAAACACCTGAAAGTTGCGGGTTAGGTGAGGATCGTCGGCAAAGCCCTGCTGCTCGGCGGCATCGCGGCGCTGCTCTACTTCGAACGCAAATACCCGCTGCGGCAGCCCGTCGAACCCGGTGTTCGCCGCCTCGCTCGCAACGTCGCGACGGGCGCACTCACCGCCGTTACGGTTTCACTGTTCGACCGCCCCGTCGTCGCGCGCGTGTCGAAGCTTACCGAGCAGCGACGATGGGGACTGCTACCGAGGCTACGCGCTCCCGCGCCTGTGAAGACCGCGCTTGCGGTCGCGCTCATGGATTACACGCTGTACTGGTGGCACGTTCTGCTGCATCGCGTTCCTGTGCTCTGGCGGCTGCACGAGCCGCACCACATCGACCGCGATCTCGACACGAGCACCGGGGTGCGCTTTCACTTCGGAGAATTCCTCGCTTCGATACCGTGGCGCTGCGCACAGGTGATCGCGATTGGCGCGGGACCGCGCGCGCTCGCGCTGTGGCAAAAGCTGACCCTTGCAGAAGTGCTGTTCCACCATTCCAACGTGCGCATGCCGCGTGATCTCGAGCGCGCGATGAGCCGTTTCGTGGTGACACCGCGGCTGCACGGCATCCATCACTCGGTCGTTCGGAGCGAGCGCGACAGCAACTACTCGAGCGGTCTCACGGTGTGGGATCGACTCCACGGCACGGCGGGTGTCGTGCTCGGCCGTGACGACGTGGAGATCGGTTTGCTGGATCACAGCCGCGCCGAAGACGTGACGCTCGTGAAAACGCTTGCTCTGCCTTTCAACAGGCGCGATTCGACCGGAGACTGAAAATGAAACGAGGAGAACTGGGCGTCGCCGTCATCGGCGCCGGCCGCATCGGGACGCTGCGCGCGAAGCTGGCCGCGAAACATCCTTCGGTCGGATTCCTGGCGATTGCCGACCTCGATCAGAGCCGCGCGCGTGCGCTCGCCGAAGAGACCGGCGCGAACGTCCATGCGGCGGACAACTTCGCGATGATCGAACGGCCCGAAGTGAACGCGGTGTTCGTGTCGACGCCCGAAGGCGAGCACGCCGCGCCCATCATCCGCGCCCTCGAGCTCGGTAAGCCGGTGCTCGTCGAGAAACCGATCGCGCTCGACCGGCGCGACGCCGATCGCATCCTCGAAACACTGCACGCGACTAACGGGAAGCTGCGGATCGGCTATAGCCGCCGCTTCAAGGAGTGCTTCCTGCGCGCGAAGGAACAGATGATTCACCAGCGTCTGGGAAGGGTCGTCGGCGGGCTCGCGCGCGTTTACAACTCGCGAGCGCAGGCATTCTCGATACTCAAACGCGATCCTCATGCGACACCCGTCATGGACGTGCTCACGTACTACGTCGATCTCCTCTGCTGGTTCATGGAAGGTAACCGCCCGGTCGAAGTCGTCGCGCGCGGACAGCACGGCATCTTCAAGGAAGCGGGTTACGGCGCGCACGACGTCACCTGGGCGATCGTGACGTTCGAAGACGGCGCCGTCGTGAATCTCGGCGTGAGTTACGCGCTGCCTACGCGCTACCCGACGCTGGGACAATCCGACCGCGTCGAGCTTCTCGGCACCGAAGGGACGATGATCATCGACGACGATCACCTCGATCACATCCTTTTCTCAGAGCGCGGCGTGCCGCACGCCTACGTTCCCGACCATCAGGTGAATCTCGCGTTCCTGGGAAGCAACACCGCGGGCGACTGGGCGGTCGGAGATTTCTGGGGACCCCTCGCGAACGAGACGCGCGCGTGGCTCGATCATCTCGTCACGGGGCAGGCCACGGCGCACACGACGCCGGAGCAGGCATTGATCAATCTGGAAACGACGATCGCGATCGAGCGCTCGGCGCGCACCGGCCAGCCGGTGCGGCTGCCGCTGGAAACGTAACTAGTCTCGTGCGGCGTGGCCCCTCAGAGGAACGCCGGAGCCAACTTGTGAAGCACGACACCAGCGCAACTGCGGCGCTTCAACGCGACGCGGTGGTCACGCCCACGCGGGCCTGCGCGCTGTCCGACTGTCCGAAATTGCGGCGCACGAAATCCCAGTTCACGATATTCCAGAACGCTTCCAGAAACTTCGGCCGCGCGTTGCGGTAATCGATGTAATAGGCGTGCTCCCATACGTCGCACGTCAGCAGCGGCTGCTTGTTACCCACGATCGGCGTGCCGGCGTTGGACGTCGATTCTATGGCGAGCGAGCCGTCTTTTCCGCGTACGACCCACGCCCAGCCCGAACCGAACGTTTCGATGGCCGTTTTGGTGAACTTGCTCTTGAAAGCGTCGAAGGAGCCGAATGACGCGTCTATCGCACGGCTCAACTCGCCTTCCGCTTTGCCGCCGTCCGGCGACAGGCAGTGCCAGAAGAACGTGTGGTTCCAGGTTTGCGCGGCATTGTTGAAGATCGGCCCCTGCGGTGCGCTGCGTACGATCTCTTCCAGCTCCATGTGCTCGTGCTCGGTGTTCTTGATGAGCTCATTCAGCTTGTCCACGTACGCCTTGTGGTGCTTGCCGTGATGGAACTCCAGCGTCTCTGCCGACATGTGGGGCTCGAGCGCATCGAGAGCGTAAGGTAACGGGGGAAGTTGATGTTGCATGACATTCACTCCTGGGTAGCGGCCGCCGGACGTTGCGGGCAAGGCCTCGTTGCAAGGTAGTCGATGTGCCGCAAGAAACATGCCGCGCTGCACGAAAAAATGACAAGGCAGCCTGAGCCGCCCCTCAAGACCGTATTAGAGGCCGCTCGCGCGTACGAGGTTCCTGCTGGCTACGGCTGCTGTCCTGCTCTCGCTTTCTTCAGCTCGGCATCGATATCGGGCCACGGTGGCTCGCGTCCGAAGTGCGCGCGTATGTAGAACATGAGGTCCTTCACCTGCGCATCCGTCAGCGCCGTCGCAAAGCCCGGCATGAAGCGGCCGGGTTCGTCATCCGGCACGGGTATGCCCTCGAGCGTGATGCGGATGAGATTGGCCGGTGTCGGCATCGTCGTGGAGCTGCCGAGCGAAAGATCGAGCGCGCCGCCGGAGGATACCCCCCGACCCTGGTCGTGACACGGCGCACACGCTCCTACGTAAATCCCGGCACCTCTCGTGAATCGATCACCCGCCTCGAGCTCGTGCTGCGGCTGCGCTTCCCGAGGCTTCCTGCGGCGCGCGAGCGCGGGTTCCCCGATACGATCGGCAATGTAGACGGCGATCGCACGCACGTCCTCCTCGGGCGCTTTCCCGAGATTACGCACAACGGGGACCATCGGACCGGCGGCGATGGCGTGGAGATCGTCGAGCCCGGTGCGCAGATATTGGTAAAGGGTCTCCGCCGTCCACGGCACCGGTGCCGGCGAGCTCATATCGAGCGCCGGCGCATGCCAGCCTTCGACGTCGCTCCCTGCGAGATCCTGCTGCTTGATTTCCGCTCCGAGTGCGTTGCGCGGCGTGTGACAGGCGCCGCAATGGGCGAGGCCCTGAACCAGATACGCGCCACGATTCCATTCGCCGCTTTGCGTCGGATCCGGCTTGAACACGCCGCGCTCGAAATAGAGCGCTTTCCACACGCCGATCAGACTCCGATGATTGAGAGGGAACAGCAGCTCGTTCGGTGGAGGGAGAGCGCGCACCGGATCTCGCGTCATCACGAACGCGTAAAGCGCCCTCGCATCTTCGTCGGTGACCCGCGTGAAGTGATCGTACGGAAAAGCGGGATAGAGATGGCGGCCCTCGCGATCGACGCCCTCGTGCAGAGCGCGGCGGAAAGCAGCCTCCGACCAGCGTCCCATCCCGGTATCTGCGTCAGGCGTGATGTTGGCGGTATATATCGTACCGAAAGGGGTCTTGATCGGCCGGCCGCCGGCAAAGGCTTTACCGCTGGCCGCCGTGTGACAATCGATGCAGTTGCCGATCGCCGCGAGAGCCGCGCCTTTCGCCACGCGCACGGGATCGAACGAAGATCGCGACGGCGGCTCGATCGGAGCGAGCGCGGAGAACGTCGCACATGCAGCCGACAATGCCGCGCACGCGCATGCGAGGCCGGCGAGTTTGACCGCACGCGGGCTGCGCGTCACTGACATTCCGCTCTCGTTCGCGCGAGACAATGCGCAGAACCTTGACCGCCGGTGCGGCGAGGGATTCAGGTGAGAGCGGTTTTCACCCGCTGCGGCGTGAACGGCAGATCGCGAAGTCGCGCGCCGGTCGCATTCGCAATCGCATTGGCAATCGCGGCAACAGTCGGGCCTTGCGAACCTTCGCCGGTGCCGAGCGACCGTTCAGTCGGACGATCGAGCAGCACCACGTCGACTGCGGGCACTTCGCTGAACGTGAGGATCGGATAATCTGCCCAGGTTCGCGTCGTGATTTGCCGCGAATCGAAGCGCACCGCTTCCTTCAGCGTCCAGCTCGTCGACTGGATGATGCCGCCTTCGATCTGGTTCACGACGCCGTCGGGATTGATGACGAGTCCCGCATCGACGGCAGCGACCACACGCTCGACGCGCACTTTCCCGGTGCGTCGATCGACCACCACATCGGCAACCACCGCGACATACGACGCGAGATTCTTGTATTTCGCAAAAGCGATGCCTCTGCCGCGCGTGCCGTCGCCTTTCCTGTCCCGTTGCCAACCTGCTTTTTCCGCGGCCGCTTCGATAACGGCACGTGCACGCGGGTCTTTCATGTGCTTCAGCCGAAACGCCACCGGATCCGTGCCCGCCTGCGCGGCGAGCTCGTCCATGAAAGATTCGAGCGCGTAGACGTTCGCGTACGCGCCGAGCGTGCGCAGCGCCGACGTACGGATCGGCATCTCGGGCAGATAATGCAGCACGATTTTCTGGCCTGGAAAATCGTAGAGCGGCACGGCGTTGCGATCGGCCGCCCCTGACGGTTGCGGCGAATTCGCGACGGGTGCCAGCATCACGGGATTCGCAATGTGCCACCCTCCGAGCAGGCTTGCACCCTTCGACGACCCGGGGCGCGTGCTGTGCGGGTAGCTCCACACGTCGTGCTGCCAGTACACGATGTTCCCGGCTTCGTCGAGGCGTGCTTTCATCTTCATCACCATCGCCGAGCCGTAGGGCTCCCACGAGAATTCGTCGTCGCGCATCCACTGGAGCTTCACGGGACGGCCACCGGTGGCACGCGCAAGCAAAGCGGCATCGCATGCGACGTCGTCCGCACCGTTGTGGCCGTAGCAGCCGGCGCCCTCGACGTGGATGGCGGTGATCGAAGCTTCAGGCATGCGCAGCACTTTCGCGAGATCGCGCCGAAGCGGAAAGACACCCTGGCTATGTGTCCACACCGTGAGCTTGCCGTCCTGCATCTGCGCGACTGCGCACGAAGGCGCCATCGGAGCATGGGCCTGGAACGGTCGCGTGTACGTCGATTCGAGCGTGGTAACGCGTCCGCCTGCCGACGCTGCGGCGATCTTCTCGTTCGCCACGATGTCGACCGACTTCACTTTCTGCAGGTGATCGAACAGCGCAGGCGCGGCCGGCGGCAGATCTGCGGTTTCCTGCCATTTCGCAGAATGCCGTAGCGCAATCGCCGCCTTGATCGCCTGCTCTTCCCGTTCCGCCGCGACCGCAAGAAAGCTCCCGTCACATACCACCGCAGTCACGCCCGGCATGGCGCGGATGCGCGCCTCATCGCAGGAGATGAGCTGCGCCCGATACATCGGCGGGCGCACGACGCGTCCATACAACATGCCCGGCAGCCGAATGTCCTGAATGTAGCTCGGCTTCCCGGTTATCTTTCCGGGAATATCCCGCCGCGGAACGTTCTTGCCGATCGTGCGATAGGCTGAAGGCGGTTTCGGCTGCGCGCGCGCAGTCGCTTCGCGCTTGAGATCCGCTTCCCCGGCGAGCTCCCAGTACGTGAGCTTCGCGCCGCGTCCGGTGATGACGCCGTCCGCGACCTCGAGGTCGCCCGGTGTGGCGCCGAGCCGTTTTGCCGCCGCCGCAAGCAACGCCGCGCGCGCTTCAGCGCAGGCGTATCGAAGCGCCGTCCCGCTGTTCTCGACCGAGAGGCTGCCGGCCGTCATGCCTTCATCCGGCGAGCGGGAAGTGTCCGCGGAAACCATCTCAATGCGTTCGTACGCGACATCGAGCTCGTCGGACGCGATCTGCGCGAGCGCGGTGAGTATCCCCTGCCCCAGCTCGACTTTGCCGGTGAAGACCGTGACGTTGCCGTCGAGGCCGATGCGAAGCCAGCCGTCGAGCATACGGTTCGTATTCAGACTGCCCGGCAAACGCGCACGGGCGGCTTGTTGAGCAAGGCTCGCGGGAGCAGACCACGCAAATGTGACGACCAGCGCTCCGGAAGCTTTGAGAAACGCGCGGCGGGATGGGCGAGCGAGCGTTTTCATGCAACCTCCTTCGACGCGCGCAGCACCGCGCGAACGATGCGGTTGTGCGTTCCGCAGCGGCACAGATTCGCGCCGAGCGCTTTGCGGACTTGTGCTTCGGTCGGGTTCGGCGTGCGGTCGAGCAACGCTTTCGCCGTTATGATCATGCCGTTCGCGCAATAACCGCATTGCGCCGCCTGCTCGGCGATGAAAGCGCGCTGCAGCGGATGCAGCTTGTCGCCCGTGCCCAGTCCTTCGAGCGTTGTCACCTTCTTTCCTGCTGCGGCATCGACCGGGAACACGCAGGAGCGCGTCGGTTTGCCGTTAACCAGCACGGTGCAGGCGCCGCACTGGCTCAAGCCGCAGCCGAATCGCGGAGCGGAAAGCTCGAGATCGTTGCGAAGGACGTACAGCAGAGGCGTACCGGAATCGACGGACACGGTGCGTGCGGCGCCGTTCACGTCGAGCTTGAATGAACTCGTCATCGCTCCCCCTTTTTGTGCCCGCACGGCCATCCCGGGATGCCGCGGCAGGCCTGAGGAGGACAGATTAGATCATCCCGGCGGCCAGGTCATCCTGCGGCCGCCCAGAATGTGCAGATGCAGGTGGAAAACGCTTTGCCCGGCTTCCGCGCCGTTGTTGACCACCAGGCGAAACGCGTCCCCGACGCCGAGGTCGCGCGCGATCCGGCCTGCAGCGACCATCAGATGGCCGAGCAATGCCTGATCTTCGGCCGTGGCATCGGAGAGCTGCGGAATCTCCTTCTTTGGAATGACGAGGACATGCGTCGGCGCCTGCGGATTGACGTCGCGAAAGGCGAGGCAGTGGTCGTCTTCGTAGACGATGCTCGCGGGGATTTCGCGATTGATGATCTTGCCGAA
>Ga0075421_100000464_pt1 | contig 42461 bp, 33 predicted proteins | sample SoiMetdeltSBSDD5_FD_75292 | JGI IMG/M metagenome (GOLD analysis project Ga0075421, IMG submission 75292) | Bulk soil microbial communities from a Populus tree surrounding site in Tennessee, USA - Soil MetaG P. deltoides SBSDD5 | ecosystem: Environmental > Terrestrial > Soil > Tree plantation... | reverse complement strand
TGATCGCCACGCACAACGAGGCGCTCTCCGCGAGGCTCGACCGCGTCCTGCACATGGCGGACGGGCGGCTCGCGGAGAGCGCCTCGGGCGCCTAGTCAGGCCGCTTCGAAGCGGCCCGGACCTTCGCTAGAGCTGGCCGCGGATCTCCCCCATCGGGAAGTCTCCGGGCCCGGTGTTGATGGCGCCCACGCCGTCGTTCGTGTGGACGTTCACGTACGCGCCGCCCGCCTCGACATCCTCGACAACGTCATCGAGCGTCACCCAGCCGCACGGGTTGTCGCCGATCACAGGATCATCGGGCGCCGTCACGCTGTCGGCGACGAGGACGCCGCGCACGGGACCCCCGGCGGGGTCGTCATCGAACAGCGTGACCCCGATCGGACCGTTCATCCCGGCCACGTTGCAGTGGATGTGCGCGGCGAACACGTTCTCGATGTTCGAGACGACGATGCGGTAGCTGAGCTCGGTGCCATCGGCGCTCAGCTTGAAGATCGCGACCCCGCGAGCGGGCGTCTCGCGCGCCGGCACCTCCTCGGCGCCGGAGAGCGTCGTGCCGAAGATCGTCGGCTGCGCCGTCGCAGACGGCGCCGCGACCCCGAGCGCCAGGGTCACGACGACCGCCAGGTACGTCGCTCGTCTCATGGGGGGACCCCCTTTCGGCCGGGGCGTCGGTCCCCGGCAAGTCGAACGGGACCCGTTCCCCGCGGGCTGCAGAATCAAACCCCCGAATCTCAGCCGAGTAGCTCGTAGGCCGGCAGCGTCAGGAACTCGGCGAAGTCCGGCGGCAGGGCCACCCGTTCGAACACCCGGCGGGCCTCGGCGAGGCGTGACCCGGCGCTGCCGGCCGAGGTCAGCCGCTCGAACTCGGATCCGATCGCCTCACGGACGAGCGTCGACGTCACCAGCTCGCCGGTATCGAGCGCCGCCTCGGCCTCGGTCCACTGCCACAGCTGCGACCGAGAGATCTCGGCGGTCGCCGCGTCCTCCATCAGGTTGTCGATCGCGGCGGCGCCGACACCCGAGAGCCACGACGCGAGGTAGCGCAGGCCGATGCTCACGTTCGCGCGCACGCCCGCGTCGGTGACCTCGCCGCCCGGCACCCGGACGTCCAGCAGCTCCTCGGCCGAGACCTCGACGTCCTCCCGCAACCGGTCGACCTGGTTCGGCCGGTCGCCGAGCACGCGGTCGAGTTCGGCCGTCGCGATCTCGACGAGGTCGGGGTGCGCCACCCACGTGCCGTCGAACCCGTCGTTCGCCTCGCGCACCTTGTCCTCCGCGACCTTCGCGAGCGCCCGTTCGTTCGCCTCGGGATCTCGGCGGCTGGCGATGTAGGCGGCCATCCCGCCCATCGCGTGCGCCCCACGCCGGTGACATGTGCGCACGAGCAGCTCGGTGTACGCGCGCATGAACGGGACCGTCATCGTGATCTGGGCGCGATCGGGAAGCACGAACGCCGGATCGCGCCGGAACTTCTTGATCACGCTGAAGATGTAGTCCCAACGACCGGCGTTCAGGCCCGAGGCGTGGTCGCGGAGCTCGTACAGGATCTCGTCCATCTCGAACGCGGCGAGGATCGTCTCGATCAGGACGGTCGCGCGGATCGTCCCGCGCTCGATCCCGAGCCGGTCCTGCGCCCATCCGAAGACGTCGTTCCACAGCCGCGCCTCGAGATGGCTCTCGAGCTTGGGCAGATAGAAGTACGGGCCGGTGCCGCGCTCGAGCTGTTCGTGCACGTTGTGGAGGAACGTCAGCCCGAAGTCGAACAGGCTCCCGGAGACGGGTTCGCCGTCGACGAGCAGGTGTCGTTCGGGAAGGTGCCAGCCCCGGGGGCGAACGAGCAGCGTCGCGACCTCGTCGCCGATCCGGTACTCGCGCCCGTCGTCGCTCGTGAGCTCGATCGTCCGCCGCACCGCGTCGGCGAGGTTCACCTGGCCCTGCACCATGTTCGACCACGTCGGCGCGTTCGAGTCCTCGAAGTCGGCCATGAAGCAGCGGGCGCCGGAGTTCAGCGCGTTGATCACCATCTTGCGATCGGTCGGCCCGGTGATCTCGACGCGTCGATCGAGGAGGTCCTCGGGCGCCGGCGCGACGCGCCAGTCCGCGTCGCGCGCGGCGTGCGTCGGGCCGAGGAACGCCGGTCGCTCGCCCGCGTCGAGACGCTCCTGCCGCGCCGCGCGCTCCGCGAGCAGCTCTCGCCGCCGGGCCTCGAACTCGCGGTGGAGGCCCGCGAGGAACGCGAGCGCCTCGTCGGTCAGGACCTCCCCGAACCGTCCCTCGACCGGCCCCCGGAGCTCGACACCGTCGGGAGCGGTCATCGTGTCCTCGTGCGGTCGACGAGGAGCTGGTCCCGTTCGAGGCCCGTGGCCCGCAACATCTCCGCCTCCTCGACCGCGCCCGAGGTGACGACCAGACGCAGGTACCGGAGCAGGCTCGCGATCGTGGCCGGCTCGTCCAGCACGCCGTCCGGGGTCGCCCCCTCCCGCCACGCCCGCACGCGCTCGGTCGCCTCGTCCAGGTGCGGAAGCAGCCAGCCGTAGATCGCGGCGTACCGACTGGCGAGGTGCGACGGATGCAGGTCCCATCCCTGGTAGAAGCCGCGGGTGAGCGAATGCCGGACGTGAGCGGCGTGCACCCGCCACGCCGCACGGACGTCCTCGGTCCGGTCGCTCGCCGGCACGACGTTGGTCGAGCCGTCGCTGATCCGCACGCCCGTGCCCGCGAGCGCCACCTGGAGCGTCTCGCGCGCGAAGTCGTTCGCGGGATGGTCGAGGCGCTGCTCCCACGGCATCAGTCCGAGCGCGGCGGTGTAGTCGAACACGCCGAGATGCATCGCCGTGATCCGTCCGTCGCCCGCCTCGAGGAACCGGCCGGCGGCCGCGACGCCGTCGGCGCCCAGCACCGCCCGCGGCGTCTCGACCTGCACCTCGAAGCGGAGCGACCCCCTCCGAAGGCGCGTCGACTCGAGGTCACCGAGCGCCGCGGCGAAGCGCTGCACCTGCGCCGGCGTCGTGACCTTCGGGAACGTGATCAGGAACCCGTCCCACAGACCGCCGGCGGCCTCGATCATGGTCGACACGAACCGCTCGAGCGTCCGGACGCTCCGCGCCTCGAGCGTCTGGTCGTCGAAGGACTTCACCCGCAGGCCGAACCACGGAGGCGCCATGCCGATCGCGCGCATGTCCGCGATCGCGCGTGCCGCCATATCCGCGTGGCGATCCTCCTCGTCATCGGGAGTCACGCCGTAGCCGTCCTCGAAGTCGACACGGAGGTCCTCGACCGGCCCCCGCTCGAGCTTGGCGACCGTCCGTTTGCGCGTGCGCTCGGCGACCTCGGCCGGCACGCCGAACGCGTCCACGAACCCGTCCGCGTCCGCCGCGTGAGCCTCGATCAGACGCAGGGCCTCGGCGCCGGACTCGGCGATCGTCGAGCTCGTCACGCGGTCGGCGGGGACGTACAGGGTCTGGTGCGGCGGGAACGCGTGCAGCCGCTCGAGCGTCACGCGGTCGGCGCGGCCTCGGACCGCCGAACCGTCCCCTCGATCTGGCCCGAGGGCTTGTCGGTCACGACGAAGACGATCCCGTCGTTCTGGATCCCGCCGTGGGCGAGGTCGGCCACGACGTGGTGGAGGTTGGGCAGCGAGAACGCGACTTCGTCGACGTTCGGCGCGGCCTCGAGCACGGCCTTGCCCATGTGCCACAGCGTGTGCTGCACCGAGCGGCTCTCGTCGTGGTGCGCGAACGCGCGGACGATCGCGTCCCGGCACGTCTCCCGCTCCTTCGAGAAGTCGACGTCCGCGACCGTGTAGGTCCACCGCGCCTCCACTTTCGTCGCCATGATGCGGTCCTCGGTCTCGGGCAGGACCGTGTAGTGGTCCCTCAGGAAGCCGCCGAACGCCGACCCGGTCGTCTTCAGCAGGTAGAGCTCGTCGAGTCCCGAGGTCACGCGGACATCCTCGCGGGTCCGCAGCACGTGCCCCGTCCATCGATGGGCCCCTCGGGTGAACGTGTGGGGGTGCGGGACCCCGTCGGTCACCACCCGGTCCCACGGCCGCTCGCTGATCCAGACCTCGGCCCGGGTCGCGGCCGGCGACGCCTCGAGCAGGTACTCGGAGTAGCGCAGTCCGAACCGCTCGAGCTCCTCGTCCGGCCGGTCGAACGCGAGCGCGTAGGCCGACGCGCGCATCGTGTCCGTCGGCAGCACGCTCGCGTTGTCGCCCTCGAGGTAGACCGTCTCGAAGTCTCCTTCCAGGCGGACGTCGAGCAGGCGCTCGAAGAAGTCGTGGCGATCGTCCCGCCGGGTGACCGTGGCGAGGTGGATGTCGGCCTTGCCGTACCGGTTGGCTCCGAGCTCGAACCCCATCAGCTCCCCCGGTACGTGGAGTAGCCGAACGGGCTCAGCAGGAGCGGCACGTGGTGGTGCTCGCCGGCGTCGGTCACCTCGAACTCGATCGCCACCTCGGGATAGAACCCGGTGACGCCGCGGGCTGCGAAGTACGAGGCCGTGTCGAACCGGATCCGGTAGACCGCCGGGCCCGAGCCCTGCCCGTCCGGCAGGAGGTCGCGCAGGCGGCCGTCGTCGTCGGTGGCGCCCTGCCCCACGGACTCCCACGCGTCCCCGCGGCGCATCTCGAGCACGACCGGCACTCCGGCCGCCGGACGGCCCGCCGACGTGTCGAGGACGTGCGTCGTGATGCCCATGACGCCCGGCATCATGCGCCGCCACCGTCCTCGGGCGCCACCGGCCGGACGAGCTTCTCGAGCCGGATCCGCGTGATCTGCCGCTGCTGCTCGGCGGCCTCGGCGAGCTCGGCCTCGGCGTCGTTGTCCAGCCGGCGCGTGAGCGCGTCGAGCATCTCCTCCGCCGATCTACCGGTCGCGTTGACGAGGAAGACGTGTCCGAACCGCGACTCGTACTCGCGGTTACTCTCCTCGAGGGCGCAAAGCGTCGCGTCGTCCGCCGGACCGACGCCCGCCTGCTCGCCGCGCGACCACGCGCTCCCGCCCCGGTCCCCGATCCTGGGGTGCGCGCGGAACGCCTCGAGCTGGTCCTCGGCGTCGAGCTTCGCCCACGCCGCGTCGGCCGCCTCGAGCAGCGCCGCGAAGTCGGCGAACGGCCGGGCCTCGCGAAGGCCCGCCGCCCAGGCCGGCGAGGCGCAACACGCGAGGACCTCGCGCTCGAACGCCTCGTCGGTCCGCGCGTTCAGCCACCGGACGCCGAAGCTTCGCCACCCCTCGTCCGTCACGCGCCCGAACGCGCGCATCCGGGCGAGCCCCCCGTCTGGGTGGATGTTGAGCCGCAGATGCGTCGCGGTGACGGGCTGGTCGATCGGGAAGACGAACCGGTCGTGCGGACCGAGCTTCGTCACCGGGACGACCTCTGACCACCCGTGGTCGAGGTCGGCGTCGTCGGGCGACACGCGTGCGTCGAGCGAACACGTGTCCGGGTAGTTGCCCTTGAAGTGGGTCGTGTCGATCTCGACGCGGTCGATCTCGACCTCGGCGGCGAGGCGGACGGCAACCCAGTCGTGGCCGGGGCCGCGGCGGCGGCGGGTCTCCCAGCCGTCGTGCATGCCCTGCGAGTCGCCGGGGGCGATGAGGTTGTGCGGGTGGGAGAAGAAGATGTCGCTCGCATCCAGCACGACGGCGCCCGACTTCGACCCCGCGACCTCGACACACCCGTCCTCCCCCATCAGTCGCCGGAGATCGGTGAGCGGCTCCCCCTGCACGCGCAACCGCGCGACACCTCCGTCGGGATAGATGTTGAGTTGGAGGTGGGTGATCCGCAGCGGCGTGGTCACGTCGAAGCGGTTCACGGTATCCCCCTCGAGCTTCGACTCGGGGAGGAGCTCCACCCACTCGGCGTCCCCGAGGTTCTCGCCCTTGTCGACGACGGTCCCGAGCAGCGAGGCGCGGTCCGGGTAGTTGCCCCTGAAGTGCGTCGTGTCGATGACCACGCTCCGCACGACCCCCGGGATCCCGAGCCGGACCACGCACCAGTCGCATCCCGGCGTTCGCCGACGGCGCGTCTCCCACCCGTCCATCTCTTTGCCGCGGTCGGTGTAGGCGTTCGGGTCGAAGACCGGCTGCTCGGGCTTCAGCAGGTTCTCCTTCGGCGCGAAGAACTCGTCGTTGGCCTCGAGCACCGCGCCGCCGAGCGGTTTCGCCGCCAGATCGGGGAGGTGCGGATCCTCGCTCACGCGGCGCCCCTCGACAGCAGCGTGCCGGCGCGCACGTCGGCGACCCGGCCGTCCGCGAAGGCCTCCACGCCCCGAACGTACGTCGTCACGACGCGTCCGTCGAGCGTTCGGCCTGCGTACGGCGTCGTCGGATGGCGATGGAGGAGCTCCGAGGGATCGACGGTCGACCGATCTTCGGGGTCGAACACGACGAGGTCGGCGTCCATCCCCTCGGCGATCGCGCCCTTGCGTCCGAGGCCGGCGAGCGACGCGGGGCCGGCGCTCATCCACCGCGCCACGTCCTCGAGGCCGGACCCCCGCTCGCGGGCGCCGGTCCAGACGGCGCGCAGTCCGAGTTGGAGGGAGGCGATGCCGCCCCACGCCTGGAGGAACGAGCCCCGCTTCAGGTCCGGGGTGCTCGGCGAGTGATCGGAGACGACCGCCGCGATCTTCCCCCCGCGCAGGCCCTCCCACAACCGCTCGCGGTTCGCCGCCTGGCGGATCGGCGGCGCGCACTTGAACGCGGTGGCGCCGTCGGGGATCTCCTCGGCCGCGAACGTGAGGTAGTGCGGGCACGTCTCGGCGGTTACGGCGCCGGCGACGAGGTCGAGGCACCCGGCGGCCGACACGTGCAGGATATGCGTGCGGCAACCGGTGTCGGCGCTCGCCTTCACGATCTGGGCGACGGCCCGCTCCTCCGCCTCGGGCGGGCGTGACGCGAGGTAGGTCCCGTACGCGTTCGGATCGCCCAAGGGAGGTGCGATGAGCTCCTCGGGCACCTCGGCGTGGACGATCAACAGGCCGTCGAACCCGGCGATCTCCTCCATCGCGCGCCGGAGCTGCTCGAGATCCAGCGCGCCGAACTCCTCGACGCCCGAGGGACACAGGAACGCCTTGAACCCGAACGCGCCGGCCCCGAGGAGCTCAGCGAGCCGGCCGAGGTTCTCGGGGACGGCGCCTCCCCAGAAGCCGACGTCGACGTGGGCCTTCCCATCCGCCGCCGCGCGCTTCTCGTCGAGCGCGTCGACCGTCGTCGTCGGCGGGATGCTGTTGAGGGGCATGTCGACGATCGTCGTCACGCCGCCGGCGGCCGCCGCGCGGGTCGCGGTCTCGAACCCCTCCCACTCGGTCCGTCCCGGCTCGTTCACGTGGACGTGCGTGTCGACGAGCCCGGGGAGCACCACGAGGTCGCCCGCGTCGGCGACCTCGGAACCTTCGGGGACGTCGTCGAACGCCCCCACGCGCTCGATCGTCCCGTCGACGACGTGGATCGACGCCGCCCGCTCTCCCTGGGGCGTGACGACCCGGCGTCCCCGGATCACGAGGTCGGCTCCGTGCACGGCGGCATCGTGGCACGGCCTCGAACGCCTACGCTAACCGCGTGAGGACCGTGCTCCGCGGGGCCAGGTGGCCGGGCGACGTGGCGTTCGGCGACGGCCGGATCGTAGCCGTCGGGAGCGTTCCCGAGGAGCCGGGCGACGAGGTGGTCCGGTGCGACGGCGACCTGATCACCGCGGGGCTCGTGAACACTCACCATCACCTGTACCAGTGGATGACGCGCGGCCGCTGCGTTGGGTGCGACCTGTTCGGCTGGCTCACCGAGCTCTACCCGGTGTGGGGCAAGCTCGACGTCGAGGACGTGCGGGCGGCGGCGCTCGTCGGCCTCGCCGAGCTCGCGCGCTCCGGCTGCACGACCGCGGCGGACCACCACTACCTCGTGCCGCGCGCCGACGACTCGGTGTTCGACGCGCTCGCGGAGGCGGCGACCACGATCGGGATCCGGTTGCACCTCGCGCGCGGCTCGATGGATCTCGGCGAGTCGGACGGCGGGCTCCCGCCCGACCACGTCGTCGAGGACCTCGACGCGATCCTCGCCTCGACCGAGCGCGTGATCGAACGCCACCACGACGGCGAGCGGATCGTGGTGACCGTCGCCCCGTGCAGCCCGTTCAGCGTGACGCCGGAGCTCATGAAGGAGTCGGCGGCGCTCGCCCGACGGCACGGCCTGAGGCTCCACACGCACCTCGCGGAGACGCTCGACGAGGAGCGCGATGCTCTGCAGCGCTTCGGGAGGCGCCCCGTCGACCTCCTCGAGGACCTCGGGTGGGTCGCGGACGACGTCTGGGTGGCGCACGGGGTCCACTTCGACGACGCGGAGGTGACGCGGCTCGGGGCGGCCGGAGTGGGCGTCGCCCACTGCCCGTCGAGCAACGCACGGCTGGCCGCGGGCATGTGCCGCGTGGTCGATCTCGAGCGGGCCGGCGCCCCGGTCGGGCTCGGGGTGGACGGGGCGGCGTCGAACGAGGCTGGACGGCTCCAGCCCGAGCTCCGGCAGTCGCTCTACACCGCCCGCCAGCGAGCGACCCGTCCCGACACGTTCCTGCCGGCCGACGCGCTCCGCCTGGCGACGGAGGGCGGCGCGCGGTGCCTCGGCCGCGATGATCTCGGCCGCCTCGAACCCGGGCTGTGCGCCGACGTCGTCGTGTGGCCCGGCGACGACCTGGCCGACGTGCCCGACCCGCTCGCCGGGTTCGTGCTCGGCCCCGACCGGCTCGCGCGGCACGTGTTCGTCGGCGGCGACGCCGTCGTCCGGGACGAGGAGCTGCTCGGCGCCGATCTCGGGACGCTCCGCCGCGACCTCGCGGAGCGCTCGCGGCGCCTGTGGCCCTGACCGCATGGTGACCGTCGAGGACGTGCGGGTCTTCGCGATGACCCTGCCGGGCACGTACGAGACGCTCGTCCGCGACCGGGTGAAGTTCCGCGTCGGCCGCTACGTGTACATCGCGTTCTCGCGCGACGAGACCCAGATGGGGTTCGGCTTCCCGAAGGCCGAACGCGAGGCGATCGTGCGCTCGGAACCCGAGAAGTTCCTGATGCCGAGCCGCGGCGACCTCCGGTACCACTGGCTCGAGGTGCGCATGTCGGCGATCGACGAGACCGAGATGCGCGAGCTCGTGCTCGACGCGTGGCGGCTGGCGGCCCCGAAGCGTGTGGTGGCCGCGTACGACGCCGGCGGCTAAGACCCTGAGCGCTCGACGTCCCGAAGGTACGCGGCGAGGGCACTCATGTCGTTGCCCGACATCCCGGCGGCGAGCGCGGCGCGGATCTCCTCCCGATTCTGGACCGCCTGGGGCATCGGCGCGCCGACGCGCTCGGCGAGCTCGAGGATCAGGTCGAGGTCCTTCTCGACGAGGTCGAGCGTGAACGCCACCGGGGTCTCGTCGGGCCGCTCGAACGCCGGCCGCTTGTACTGCACGAACGGCGCGCCGGCCGCCCCGGACGCGAACACCTCGTAGGCCGTCGACCGGTCGACGCCCGCTTTCTCGGCGAGAACGAGCGACTCGGACAGAGCGACGGCGAGTCCGTGCACGAGCGCGTTCACCGCGAGCTTCGTGGCGGCCCCCGTCCCGACCTCGCCCACGTGGACGATCTTCTTCGAGAGCGCCTCGAGCACCGGCCGGGCGCGTTCGAGCGCGTCCGCGTCGCCGCCGACCATGATCAACAGCTCGCCCCGCTCGACCACCGGCACGCTGCCGGAGACCGGCGAGTCGAGCAGCGTCGCCCCGCGCTCGCGGACGAGCGGTTCCACCGCCCGAACGGTCTCGGGCGCGATCGTGCTCATCTCGAGGACGACCTGGCCGGGGTGGAAGCCCTCCGCCGCGTCGGCGTAGACGGCCTCGACGGCCGCGTCGTCGGCGAGGCTCGTGATCGCCACGTCGGCCGCGGCCGCCGCCTCACTCGCGGTCCCGGCCACCTTGGCCCCGTGGGAGTCCGCGAGCGCGTGCGCCTTGGCCGCCTCGCGGTTCCACACGACGACGTCGAACTCGGCGCCGCGCAGCGTGCGCACCATCGCGCCGCCCATGCGACCCGCGCCGAGCAGACCGACGATCGTCATGTCCTCAGAACGGGAGCGACCAGCCGGCGTCGACGCGGAACTCGGTCCCGGCGATCGAGGGGTTCTCGAGCATGAGGACCGCGACGTCGACGATGTCCTGCATCTGCACGAGGCGACCCGTGGTCGTCCGGGCCCGGTGTGCGTCGAGGACCGCGGTCTTGCCCGCCCAGTACGGCGAGTCCTCGACGATGCCGGCGTGGAGGGCGTTCACGCGGATCGGCTTGAGCTCCGCCGTGAGCGAACGCACGAGGCCGTCCACCCCGTGGTTGATCGTCGTCACGGTCATCGAGCCGGGGTACGGGCGCTCCTTGGCGAGCCCGCCGAAGATCAGGACCGACGAGTCGTCGTGGAGGCGGTCGAGCAGCGCGTGCACGACCTCCACGTAGCCTACGAGCTTCAGGGTCACGAGGGCGACGGCCTGTCCGATGTCGTACTCGCCCATCGAGTTCTCGTCGCGATGGACCCCAGCGAGGACGAGCCGGCTCACGTCGCCCACGCCCTTCAGGGCGGGCGCGATCTCCTCCGGCTTGGACAGGTCGAACGCGAGCTCCGTGGTCTTGCCGCCGAGCTCCGCCGCGACCGAGCTCCCTCTCGTCGGGTCGCGCCCGGTGATCACGACCTCGCGGTCGGCCTCGACGTAGTACCGGGCGACCTCCTTGCCGAGACCCGACGTCCCGCCGACGACCACCACCGCACCTTCGGTCATCGAACCTCCCTCGCCTCGCCGATCGTTTCCCGCAGGTACTCCCAGTCGCGCTCGAACCGGTACGAGTGCCGGGCCGGCGGCGCGGGCGACTGGGTCTCGAGCCACCGCACCGGCACCTCGGCGGGGTTCGCGAACGCGTGGACGCATCCCACGCCGGCCCACGCCACGTCGCCCGCCACCATGTGGTACCGCCGCCCGTCGAACGTGGCGTCGACCTCGCCGTCGAGGATCAGGTACGTCTCCTCGAGCGGATGGTCGTGCCCGCCGATCACGCCCTTCAGCGCCTCGTACTCGACCATGAACATCGTGGACAGCTGCGCGCCGAGGTCGGAGTCGATCATCATCTTCACGGTGATCCCGCTGTAGACGAGCAGCGCGGTCCGCATGCTCGCCGACGCCGCGAGCAGCTCCTGGCTCTGCTTGACGGGATCCATGTGCTCGGGCTCGATGTTCCCGAACGAGCGCGTGCGCGGGTCGCGCGCGTCGACCGGGACCGGGTCGCGCTCGAGCAGGGGCGACACGAAATAGGTGTCGCCCGCGTGGCCGGCGCGCGGCACCGGCGCCGACAGCGCGGCCCACCGGGCGGTCTCCGACCCGAGGTTCGCGAGCGCGTGCGGCTGTCCGAGCGGGATCAGCCCGTAGTCGCCCGGCCGGAGCAGGACCGAGGCCTCCGAGGTGTGGAGCACGACCTCGCCGTCGATCACGTACAGGCTCTCCTCGTACGAATGCAGGTGCCAGTCGAGCCGCCCGCCCGGTTCCATCTCGCCGATCCCGAACCCGGTGTGGACGGCGCCGGCGGCCTCGTCCACGACGGTCCACCGGCGGAAGCCCTCGGCGTGCCCCTCCAGCGCCGGCGGGACGCCCCAGGTCGCGTCGGCGGCCGTGCGGACGACGTGCGCCGGACTCACGACGGCGCCTCGGCCTCGGCGGCCTCGGCCCGCTTCTTCGCCAGCGCCTCCTGGAGGTACTCGCTCGAGGCCTGGACGCCCTTGCGGGCGCTCTCCCAGTCGGCGAGCAGCGTGCCGCCGCGCTTCTGGATCTTCCCGCCGACGATCACGGTGTCGACGTTCGACGTGTCGGCGGACAGGACCACGGCGCCCACGGGGTCGATCACCGGCGCGACCGCCGGCGTGTGCCCGTCGATCATCACGACGTCGGCCTGCTTGCCGGGGGTGAGCGACCCGGTCTTCGACTCGAGCCCCACGACGTGCGCGCCGTCGAGCGTGGCCATCGTGAGCATGTCGCGCGCCGTGAGCGCCTCCTCCGGCAGCGGGTCCTCGTTCTTCCACACCGAGTCGTTGCTCCGCCACCGCTCCGCCGCGAAGGCGCACCGCATCTCCGTGAACATGTCGCCGGGCACCGTCGTCACGACGTCGATCGACAGGCTCGGACGGAGCCCGTACGAGCGCGCCTTCATCACGGGCGGCCAGCCGTGGCCCATCTGCATCTCGACCTGCGGGGCGATCGAGACCGTCCCCTTGCTCTTGGCGACGAGCTCCCACTCCTCGTCGGTGAGGTAGCAGGAGTGGATGTACGTCGTGTCGGCGCCGAGCAGGCCGAGGTCGTCGAGCTGCTTCAGCATGCTCCACTTGCCGGCGAGCTTGCCCATCGCGATGTGGATCGTGATCGGGAGACCCAGGTCGCGGGCCATCCCCCACTCCTCGCGAACGACGTCCTCCTGGCAGAAGCCGGGGCCCCGCGTCGCGAGCGCCATCGTCAACAGGCCCTCGTCCGAGCTGAAGTACGTGCTCCGCACCCGGCCAACGTCGTCGCTCGGGATCGAGATCGAGCTGTTGAACCAGTAGCCGGCGAGCGAGGTGTTGGCGCTGCCGTACGCGTACACCGCGCGGATCCCGGACTCCTGTAGGCCCCGCACCGCCGCGTCGGGATGGTCGGGCGTGTTGTTGATGTGCGACCAGTCGAGCAGCGTGGTGATGCCGGCGTTGATGCATTCGAGCGCGCCGGCGAGGTTGCTCGCGTAGACGTCCTCGGGCCGGTAGAGCGGCGCGAAGCTGTCGAGCACCTCGACGAAGTAGTCGTCCAGGGTCGCGTTCGGCGCGCAGTTGCGGATCGCCGTCTCCCACGTGTGCCGGTGCGAGTCGACGAACCCGGGGATCACGATGTTGCCCGTCGCGTCGATCACCTCGGCGTCGGCGGAAAGGTCGGTACCCACCTCGGCGATCGTGTCGCCCTCGATCAGCACGTCCCCGTCGGGGATGTCGCCCAGGTTCGGGTCGACGGTGATCACGGTGCCGCCCTTCAGCAGGATCCGGTCCGCCATGCCTCTCCTCCTGCGTTCCTGGGGCCGCCGGGCCCCTAGTCCATCGTCGCCTTCTTCACCCGATCCGCGATCGCGTCCACCGACGGGATCGCGAGGTCCTCGAGCGCGTCGGCGGCCGGCAGCGGGATGTGCGGCGTCGTGATCCGCACGAGCGGCCCGTCGAGGTCGAAGAAGCGCTCCTCGGCCACGACCGAGGCGACCTCGGCGCCCCACCCGCACAGACGCGGGTTCTCCTCGACGGTGACGAACCGCCCGGTCTTCCCCACCGACGCCAGGATCGTGGTCGTGTCGAGCGGGACCAACGATCGAACGTCGATCACCTCGGCGTCGACCCCGTCCGTCGACAGCCGCTCGGCCGCCTCGAGCGCCTTCGGCACCATCGCGCCGAGCGCGGCGATCGTCACGTCCTCGCCCTCGCGCAGGACCTTCGCGGCGCCGAGCTCGTCCACGATCTCGCCGTCGGGCACGTCGCCCTTGCTCGCGTACAGGACCTTCGGCTCGACGACGATCACGGGGTCGGGGTCGCGCACGGCCGCCGCGAACAGGCCGATCATGTCCACCGGCGTCGAGGGGACGACGACCTTCAGCCCCGGGATCGCCATCGCCCACCCCTCCACGCTCTGCGAGTGCTGCGCGCCGAACCGCACCCCGCCGCCGTTGGCCGTGCGGATCACGAGCGGCAGGGCGACCTGGCCGTCGGTCATGTAGCGGGTCTTCGCGATCTGGTTCGCGATCAGGTCCCAGCACACGGCGAAGAAATCGCTGAACATCAGCTCGGCGACCGGCCGGAGACCGTTCATCGCCGCGCCCATGACGGCGCCGATGATCGCCTGCTCGGAGATCGGGGTGTCGCGGACGCGCTTCGGGCCGAACCGCTCCATCAGCCCCTCGGTCGTCTTGAAGACGCCGCCGGCGGCCGCGACGTCCTCCCCGATGAAGTAGACGGTGGGGTCGCGGTCCATCTCCTGCGCGATCGCGCGGCTCACGGCCTCGCGGTAGGTCAGCTCCGCCACGCGGATCCTCCGTCGGCCCACAGCTCGGTCTCGAGCGCGCCCGGGTCGGGGAAGGGCCCGGCCTTCGCCTCCTCGGTCGCGCGGTCGACGGTCTCGAGCGCCTCGCGTTCGATGCGATCGACCGACGCGGCGTCCACGCCGGAGGCGAGCAGCCGCTCGCGGTAGGCCGGGATCGGGTCGCGGGCCAGCCACTCCTTCACCTCGTCCTCGGGCCGGTACTTCGCCGGGTCCGCGCGCGAGTGGCCCCCGTGCCGGTACGTCTTGGCCTCGACGAGCGCCGGGCCGCCGCCCTCGCGGGCGCGTTCGACGAGTCGGAGCGCGGTCTCGTGCACCGCCTCGACGTCGTTGCCGTCCACGACGATCGGCTCGAGCCCGTAGGCGGAGGCCCGGTCGGCCGCCGGGTGCTCGACCGCCGTCACCTGCCCGATCGGCGTGTACTCCATGTAGAGGTTGTTCTCGCAGACGTAGACGACGGGAAGGCGCCAGACCACCGCCATGTTGAGCGCCTCGTGGAACGCGCCGATGTTCGTCGTCCCGTCGCCGAAGAAGCACACGACCACCTGCCCGGTCCCGCGCTCCTGCGCGGCCCACGCGGCGCCGGCCGCGATCGGCATGTGCGCGCCGACGATCGCGTACGAGCCCATCGCGCCGTGCGAGACGTCCGTGAGGTGCATCGACCCGCCCTTGCCGCCGCAGATCCCCGTCGCCCGGCCCATCAGCTCGGCCATGAGCGCCGCCATCGGGGCGCCCCGCAGCAGCGTGTGGACGTGCCCGCGGTACGTGCAGAACACGAGGTCCTCGGGGCGGAGCGCCGCGGCGAACCCGGCCGCTACCGCCTCCTGCCCGAGCGCGAGGTGCGAGGTCCCCTTGATGAGCCCCTCGAGGAACAGGTCCTGCGCCCGCTTCTCGAACAGGCGGGCCTCCTGCATCATCCGGTACATATCGAGTCGGACGGTCTCGTCCGCGATCGCCGGGGAGGTCTTGGCCACTCGCCGTCCTTCGATCAGTACTCGTTGGCGACCATGAGCTCTTCGCACGGGAAGAGGGTGATGATCTTCGGACCCTCGGCCGTGACGACGACCTCCTCCTCGATCCGCGCCGCGGAGCGCCCGTCGGAGGCCGGGCAGTAGGTCTCGAGGGCGAAGAGCATCCCTTCCTTGAGCTCGATCGGCTCCTTGAACGAGTTGAGGCGGGTGATGATCGGCCGCTCGTGCAGCCCGACCCCCACGCCGTGCCCGAACTGGAGCCCGAACGCGTCGAACTCGTCTGAGAACCCGAACTCGTGCGCCTCGGGCCACACCGACGCGATCTGGTCGGTGGAGTTGCCGGGCTTGACCAGGTCGATCGCCGCGTCCATCCACTCGCGCGAACGAGAGAAAGCGTCGCGCTGCGCCTGCGTCGCGCGGCCGACGACGAACGTCCGGTAGTAGCAGGTCCGGTAGCCGTTGTTCACGTGGATGATGTCGAAGTACGCCTGGTCCCCCGGCCGGATCAGCCGGTCCGAGAACACATGGGGGTGCGGGCTGCAGCGTTCGCCGGCGATCGAGTTGACCGCCTCGACGAACTCCGAGCCCATCTCGAACAGCCGCGCGTGCGCGAGCGCCACGACCTCGCTCTCGCGGACGCCGGGCTTCAGGAACTCGAAGATGTCCTGGTACACGCCGTCGACCATCGCGCAGGCCTGGGTGAGCAGCGTGATCTCGTCCTGGCTCTTGATCTCGCGGGCGAGCATCATCACCTGCTGCCCGTCGCGCACGTCGATGCCGGCGCGCTGCAGCTCGAGGAACACCGAGGTCTCGGCGAGGTCCACGCCGAGCGGCATGTCGCCGACGCCGTCCTCCTTCAGGACCGACGCGAGCTCCTCGGCAGCCCGCTTCTGGAGCCCGACGATCGGTGAGATCGCGCCCTGCAGGCCGGTGTTGCCGCCGACCGAGTTCGTCTCGTCGAACCACTGCGGGAGCTGGAGCCGGTGCGCCTTGGCGGCCGAGCCGAAGTCCCAGATCCGCGGCGGGCCGGTTCGCGTGACGAGCGCGTAGCGCTCGCCCTTGTTGAACGCCCAGTAACCGATGTGCGTGCTCGTCGCGTAGCGGATGTTGCTGGTCTCGAACAGCAGCACGGCGCCGAGATCCGAGACCTCGAGCTGCTCCTTGACCCGCGCGAGCCGGTAGTCGCGGAGTCGGGCGAAGTCGACGCGGTTCTCCCAGTCGACCCCGTGCAGCCCCGGCGACGGCGTGGTCGCGACCGGGAACTCGTCCATCCGTTGCCCTCCGTTCGGTCGGTGCCGGGGCGTTAAGGCTGAATGATACGCCCACACCGATGGGGGCTGCATCCCGCCGTCCGAACTGCGGTTTCGCGGTTGGTTACCTGCGGTTCTGTGCCCCTAGCGAAGCCACAGCAACCTGTGTAGTGTCCCTGAACGGTGGGGGCCGAGGTCGAGCGACGGTCGCACGAGGGGCGGGAGCGGATCGCGTGAGCTCCAAGACCCTGTTGCGCGGCGGCTGCGTCCTCACCCTCGGCGCCAAGACCGCCAACCTCAGGCAGGGCGACGTCCTGATCGACGGCGACGTGATCGCCGAGGTAGGCCCGTCGATCCGCGCTCGCGACGCCGAGACGATCGACGCGACCGACACGATCGTCATGCCCGGGTTCGTCGACACCCACCGCCACACGTCGACCGCGCTGTTCCGCAACCTGGGTGATCTCGGTCCGAACGGCACACCGCCCGGCCCGATCGCGGCCACCGCGACACCGGACGACGTGTACGCCGCCACCCTGGTCGGTCTGCTCGGCGCCGCCGAGGCGGGGATCACCACGGTCGTCGACTGGTCGGGCGCGGAGCCCGACGACGAACACGTGCGCGCGGCCCTCCAGGCGCATGCCGACTCGGGACTGCGGACCGTGTTCGTCCACCCGCGGGTGGGCGAGGAGGTCGGGACCGCGGGACCGAGGACCGGTATCGCGTTCGGCTCGACGCTGCAGCCTGCGCCGGACCTCGACGCCATCTCGGCCGACTGGACGCGCGCGCGCGGAGCGGGCCTGCGCATCCACGCGCACCCTGGCCCGGAGGGTCCGGCGCCCGGCGCGGTCGCCCGCCTCGGCGAGCGGGGACTGCTCGGGCAGGACGTGACGCTCCTGCATCGAACGGAGATCGACGACGCGGACGTCGAGGCGATCGGGGCGTCCGAAGCCGGGGTGTCGATCTCGCCGCCGAGCGAGATGGCCGGCGGGCTCGGCCCGCCACCGATCCAGCAGCTGATCGACCGCGGGATCCGCCCTGGCCTCGGTGTCGACGACGAGCGCATCGCTCCTGGCGACATGTTCGCGCAGATGCGGGCGACGATCTCCGTGCAGCACGCCACGATGTTCGACCGCAAGCTCGCCGGCAAGGCGGGGCTGCCGAAGCTGATGGGGACCCGCGACGTGATCCGCCACGCCACGGTCGACGGCGCGCGGGTCGCCGGCCTGACCGGCGTCACCGGTTCGATCGAGCGCGGGATGGCGGCCGATGTGATCGTGCTTCGCGCCGACCGGCCGAACATCTTCCCCGTCAACGACCCGATCGGTGCCGTGGTCTGGGGGATGGACACCTCGAACGTCGACTGGGTGTTCGTCGGCGGACGGGTCGTCATGCGCGAGGGGGCGCTCGAGGCGGACGTGCGGAGCGCCCGGGCCCTGGCCGAGGAGGCCCGCCTGCGAGTGGGCGCCGCCCCGGGCGTCGTCGCGGGGGCGTCGTCGGGGGGCGCGGTGTGAGCGTCACGACCGCCACGCGGGCTCCGTCGTCGGCGGTCACGTCCTTCGTGGTCGCTTCGCGGTACATGCCCGTGTACATCGCGATCCTGTTGCTCGTCGTCGTCGCCTCGATCTGGGCGCCGGCCACGCTCCGCGGCCCCGGCCTGCACTCGATCGCGCCGCTCGGCACGTTCCTCGCGATCACGGCGCTCGGCCAGATGCTCGTGATCATGACGGGAGGCATCGACCTCAGCGTCCCGGGAACGGTGACGCTCTCGGCGCTCGTGACGGTCGGCGTCGGCCAGGAGGCGGACGAGCGCATCTGGACCGCGATCGGCGTCGCGATGCTGCTCTCGGCGCTCGTCGGGCTCGTGAACGGGATCCTGATCGGCGGGATCGGCCTCAACGCGCTGATCGTCACGCTCGCGGTGGGGCAGATCGTGACCGGCCTCGCGTTCCGCTACTCGACCGGGACCGTGATCCAGAGCCCGGTGCCCGATGGCCTCTCCGAGTGGACCCGAACGCGGTTCCTCGGCGTGACCCGAACGTTCTGGGTGGGCGTCGCGATCACGCTCCTGCTCATCGTCATCTTCCGGTTCACCACGTCCGGCCGGCGGTTCCAGGTCGTGGGCGCGAACCCCACCGCATCGTGGATCGCCGGCCTGCGCGTCAACCTCAACCAGGTCTCGGCGTACGTGGTCGCGGCGGTCTTCTACGGGATCGCGGGCGTCCTGATCGCCTCGTTCCTGCGGACCCCGAACAGCACGATCGGGATCCCGTACCTGCTCGGCCCGATCGCCGCCGTCGTGATCGGAGGGGCCTCGCTCACCGGCGGGCTGGCGAGCCCGCTCGGGACCTGGGCGGCCGCGTTCTTCCTTGCAGGACTCGACCAGATGATGCGCGTGATGGGCCTGCCCACCGCCCTCCAGTTCGTCGTGTTCGGCCTCGTGATCATCGGCGGCATGCTCGTGTCGGGCGACCGGATCATCCGAGCCGTCGAACGCGTGCTGCGCCAGCGCAAACGTTCGCCACCGACCGAGTTGCAGCCAAGCGGGAGTTCCGGCGACGGGACGGGATGAGGAAGGAGGCGTCGAGGGTAAGGACATCCGATCGAACGACCATCCGATGGGAGGAGGAACATGCAACGGTTGATCAAGATCGTCGCCGTCGTCGCGATGCTCGGTCTGGTCGCGGCGGCGTGTAGCGGCGGTGACGACGACGAGCCGACCGCGACCGGTGAGACGGCCGGCGGTGAGACCGCGGCCACCGGGGCCGAGGGCGCGCTATCGGAGTTCGGCGAGAGCACCGATGCCGACCCGGCGCTCGTCGAGAAGGCGCTCGGACCGGTCGAGGAGGTTCCGGACATCGTCCTCGCCTCGATCGCGCGCGCGGACCAGGACCTCGACCAGGCCACGATCGACAAGGCGATGGAGTGCTGGTCCCAGCCCGAGTGCGACACGGGCAGCGGCGGCGAGCTCGTCATGGGCTACGCCGACGGCGGTGGTCACCTCAACGTGTGGCGCGCGGTGACCCACATGGAGGCGATCCTGCAGGCGCTCACGTATCCCGAGATCGGCACGATCGTCTCGACCGAGGCGCTGTGGGACCCGGACCCGGCCGTCCCGGCCGGAGACATCAACTTCCTGGTCCAGCGGGGCGCGGACTTCATCATCGGCTACCCCGATGCGGGCGTGGCGATCGCCGACGCGATCGCGGCCGCGGAGGAGGCCGGGGTCCCGTACATCCCGTTCTCGGCCGGCTGGGTCGGCCTGCCGGAGCAGGAGGGTGCGCTCATCCCGGGCGAGGACTACACCAGCGTGGTCGGCGAGGACCTGTGCGCCCTCGGCGAGAGCTTCGCGCAGGTGCTGAACGACAACATCGACTCGGGATCGATCGGCGTCCTCGGCGGAACGCCCGGGAACGCGCTGTCCCTCGGCTGGCAGCAGTGCCTCACGCCGGCGCTGAACGACTCGATCTCGATGGTTGGCGACCCCGTGGACACCTTCTGGCTGAACGACGTGGCGCTGGAGGCGGTCCTCGGCATGCTGTCGACCGACCCGGACATCAAGGGGTACGCCTACGAGTACGCGGACGGGATGTACACCGCGCTGCAGGCCTACGACGAGCTGGGCATCCCGCTCGACGACGTGACGATGGCGCTGCGCACCGACGAGCAGACGCTGTTCTGCGACTGGGTGGAGCGGGACATCCCGAACTACCGCATCTACTTCTCGGCAGGCGGCAACTTCCAGTCTCGGACCGCCGTGACGGCGCAGATGATGAAGATCGCCGGCGCGGAGATCCCGCCCGAGATCGTCGTCCCGCACGTGATGCGTGAGGTCACGTCGGCCGACTGCGATCCGAACCGGGTCACCCCGACGGTGTCGGGCACCTCGCTCGTGCCGGACGAGGTCCTGGCCCAGATGTTCCCGGACGGATGATCGATGACGGTTCCGAAGGAGGGTCGGCCACCGGAGGCCTCGTCCTCGAGCTGCGGGGCGTGTCCCGCCAGTTCGGTGCGGTTCGTGCGCTGACGAACGTCAGCTTCGACTGCCGCGCCGGTGAGGTGCACGCCGTCGTGGGCGAGAACGGCTCCGGGAAGTCGACCCTCCTCGGGATCGCCAGCGGGTTCGTCGAACCCGACACCGGTTCGGTCAAGATCGGCGGCGAGCTCCTGCGCCGCGACTCCCCCGCGGATGCCCGGAGACTCGGGCTGGCGATGGCGTACCAGGACACGTCGCTGATCCTGGCCCAGCCGGTCAAGAACAACCTGTACCTCGCGGCGCCGCCGGACCGACGGCCGCCGTTCCGCCGCCGGAAGAAGTGGGCGCGACGCGTCCTGCGGGAGCTCGATCTCGAGCTCGAGCTGTTCCCCGACGCGCCCGCCGGAACGCTCACCCTGGCCGAACGCCAGCTGTTCGAGGTGGCGAAGGCCCTGGTCGTCGACCCGAAGGTGCTCCTGCTCGACGAGCCCACGACGGCGCTCGGCCCCCACGAGGTGGAGCCGCTGCATCGCGCCGTCGCGGCCTGCCGGAAGCGAGGCGTCGGGGTCGTGTACGTGAGCCACCGCCTGCCCGAGGTGATCGAGATCGCCGACCGGATCACCGTCCTTCGCGACGGGCAGAGCCAGGGGACGTTCGACGCGAGCTCGACGAGCGAGTCGGCGCTCGTCGACCTGATCGTGGGGCGGCCCTTCGAGGCGGCCTTCCCGCCGCCGTCGGAGATCGTCCGTGAGCACCGGGAGGTGCTCGTCGTCGACGGGCTCCAGGGGCAGTCGTTCGGACCCGTGAGCTTCACGTTGGAGGCGGGCGAGGTCGTCGGCGTCGCGGGGGCGGAGGGCAACGGTCAGACGCAGCTGTTCGACTGCCTGTCCGGCCAGCAACCGCCGCGGGCCGGCCGCGTGGCGTGCAACGGCAAGGACCTGATGCTGATCTCGACGCACGAGGCCGTGAAGAGCGGGGTCATGCTGCTGCCCGGCGACCGCAAGCACGAGGCGCTGATGCCGGTGCTCGGCGTCCGGGTGAACATGACGATCCAGTCGCTCCGCCGGTTCGGGGTGCTCGGGTTCCTCCGCCGGCGCAAGGAGCGCAGGAGCGTGGAGGAGCTGATCGAGCAGCTCGAGATCCGCACGCCGTCGCTCGAGCAGCCCGTGCAGTTCCTCTCTGGCGGGAACCAGCAGAAGGTCGCGGTCTCGAGATCGTTCCTGAAGGAGCCGGCCGTGATCCTCGCGTACGAGCCGACGCAGGGCGTCGACGTCGGGTCCCGGTTCGACATCTACGCGGCGCTGCGGTCGCGGAGCGACGCCGGGACCGCGCTGCTCGTCAAGTCGAGCGATCCGCTCGAGCTCGCCGGCCTGTGCGACCGGGTCCTCGTGATGTCCCGCGGGCAGATCGTGGAGGAGATCCCGGGCGAGGAGCTCAACGAGCTCCGCATCGTCGAGGCGATCGTCCGCGGCCCCGGCATGTCGCGCGCCGGACGCTCGCCCCTGGGCGCGGCCGTGCCGAGGGCCACCCCGCGAGGGACGTCGTGACGACGCGCACGGAGTCCGCGCGGCTTGCCGTCCGCAAGGTCCTGCGGGATGCCCGGGACAGGAACAAGTGGCGCAAGATCGTGCGGTTCCGCCTGTGGATGCCCGTCGCGCTGCAGATCCTGCTGATCGTCATGGTCGCGCTGTACACGACGTCGCGGTTCCCCGGGTTCATCAACGCGACGAACGTCGCGAGCATCCTGGTCCTCGCTGCGCCGCTCGCGGCAGTAGCCATCGGGCAGACCCACGCACTGCTCGTCGGCTACCTCGACCTGTCGGTCGGGGCGATGGTGACGTTCGGCGTCGTGCTCGCCTCGTTCCTGATCGGTCCGGATGCCTCGGGGCTGGAGATCGCGCTCGGCGTGGGGGCGATCTTCCTCGCCGCGCTCGCCCTCGGGCTGATCAACGCGGTCCTGGTCCTCGGCGTGAAGATCCCGTCGATCATCGCCACGCTCGCCACGCTCAGCATCCTGAACGGCATCTCGCTCACGCTCCGCGAGTCGCCGGAGGGCGTCATCAACGACCAGTTCACGTCGTGGGTCGGGACGGAGCTCGGGCCGCTCCCGATCATGTTCCTCGTCGTCCTGGTGGGCGCGGGAGCGCTCGACTATTGGCTCCACGCGAGAGGCACCGGCCTGCAGACGCGATCGGTCGGGTTCGACGAGCGCTCCGCCAAGCGGAGCGGTGTGCGCACGACGTGGGTGCGCGGGCGCGCGCTGGTGCTCTCGGCCCTGTTCGCCGCCCTCGCGTCCTTCTTCGTCATGACGCGGTCGGGGATCGGGAACGCGTCGATCGGCGACAGCTACGCGCTCGAGAGCATCACCGCCGCCGTGCTCGGCGGCGCCGCGCTCTCGGGAGGCAGGGCGACGTTCCTCGGCGCGGTCGTGGCGTCGGTGCTTCTCGCGCTGATCCTCACGGTGCTGCCCTTCCTCGGCCTCACGGGCGAGTACGGCCTGATCGTGATCGGCGTGCTCGTCGTGATCGGGATCGCCCTGTACCAGCTCTCGGACATCAAGGAGCTCGTGAAGCGGAACTACAAGCGGGGTCGCCGCCTCGTGATCGGGAGCCGGCCGCCCAAGGCCGCCGAGATCCCCGACCTGTATCCCGCGGGCGTCGACTTCTCCGTGCCGCCGACCGGACGGACGCTGATCCGCGGCGGGACCGTGCTGAGCCTCGACCCCGAGCTCGGCGACCTCGACCGGGGCGACGTCCTCGTCGAGGGCGAGCGGATCCTCGCCGTCGGACCGGACCTGTCCAACGGCGAGGTCGAGGAGATCGACGCCTCGGGGATGATCGTGATGCCCGGGTTCGTCGACTCCCACCGGCACATCTGGGAGGGCCTGCTCCGCAACATCGGGACCGACGTGCCGCTCGAGGGCCGCACCAGCTACATCTCCTTCGTCCTGCACAAGCTCGCCCCGGCGTTCCGGCCCGAGGACGCCTACGTCGGCAACCTCGTCTCCGCGCTCGGCGCGATCGACGCGGGGATCACCACGCTGCTCGACTGGTCGCACATCCAGAGCTCGCCTGCGCACACCGACGCGGTGATCCAGGCGCTGAAGGACTCGGGGCTGCGTGCGGTCTTCGCGTACGGGTTCCCCTGGTGGGGGAAGTGGGAGGAGCGCCAGCCGAGCTGGTTCGTCCGAGCCGCCACCGAGTACTTCTCCACGAAGGACCAGAAGCTCACGCTCGCGCTCGCGGCGCCCGGCCCGGAGTTCACCGACTTCGAGGTGACCCGCGACCACTGGAAGCTCGCGCGCGAGGCGGACGCGCGTATCACGACCCACGTCGGCGTCGGCAGCTACGGCCAGGACGCGAAGGTGCAGGAGTTCGGCGAGGCGGGGCTGCTCGGCCCCGACACGACGTACATCCACTGCACGACGCTGAACGACACCGAGATCCAGATGATCGTGGATACGGGCGGCACGGTCTCGCTCGCCTCGCCGGTCGAGATGATGATGGGCCACGGGATGCCGCCGATCCAGAAGTTCCTCGATCGCGGCCTGCGGCCGAGCCTCTCGGTCGACGTCGAGACCAACGTGCCGGCCGACATGTTCAACCAGATGCGATCGGTGCTGTCTCTGCAGCGCGCGATGGCGACCGAGCAGGGCAAGACGCCCGTGTCGACGCGCGAGGTCCTCGCGTATGCCACGATCGAGGGCGCGAGGGCGAACGGACTGGACGCGAAGGTCGGCACGCTCACGCCCGGCAAGCAGGCGGATCTGATCCTGCTGCGGACCGACCGCTTCAACGTCACGCCGCTGAACGACCCCGCGACCGCCGTCGTCTCGGGGATGGACACCGGCAACGTCGACACGGTGATGATCGGTGGCCGGCTGATGAAGCGAGACGGCGAGCTGCTCCACGTCGATTGGCCGGCGGTGCGACGGATGGCCGCCGACTCCCGCGACCACGTGATCGAGCGGTCCGGGTTCAAGCTTCCGGGGATCTGAGGGGGGCTACCGTTGGCACCGGCGTTGAGGGGGAACATGGCGGGGGAGCTCGGCGATATCGGCTCCCGGCTCCGCGAAGAACGTGAACGGGCGAGCATCAGTCAGCGCGAGCTCGCGCGTCGGCTCGGCGTCTCGGCGAGCCTGATCTCCCAGATCGAGTCGGGACAGTCCAAGCCGTCGGTCAGCACGCTGTACGCGATCGTCACCGAGCTCGGCGTCTCGCTCGACTACGTCTTCCGCGTCCACGAGCACGAGCTCTCGCTCGCCACCGCGGTCGGCGCCGACGCCGAGACCGTCGGCGCCGCGGCGCCCGTGGTCCATCCTCGGGAGCGCCACGTGGTCGAGCTCGACTCCGGCGTGACGTGGGAGCGCCTGACGAGCCACCAGCACGAGGACGTCGACTTCCTCCATGTGATCTACGACGTGGGCGGGTCCTCCGCACCCGACGAACGCCTGATGCGGCACCCGGGTCGCGAGTACGGCCACGTGCTCTCGGGCCGCCTCGGCGTGCAGCTCGGGTTCGAGCGACACGAGCTCGAGCCGGGCGACTCGATCGCGTTCGACTCGACGCTGCCGCATCGACTTTGGAACCTCGGCGACGAGCCGGTCCACGGGATCTGGTTCGTCGTCGGCCGCGACGGCGCCTAGCGCGCCACTCGTGAGGCGCCTCGCCGGAGGCGCTTCTCGAACCAGTGGTGGGCGTACGGCTCGTCGTTGAACGCCTCGACCTCCTCGTAGCCGGCGGACCGGTACAGCTCGATGGCCTCCTTCAGGGAGCCGTTCGTCTCCAGATGCACCACTCGGCCGCCGTGGCGCGCGGCCTCGGCCTCGAGCTCGGCGAGCAACCGCCGACCGATCCCGAGTCCGCGCGTGGACGACGCGACCCACATGCGCTTGAGCTCGGTGGGAGCGTCCCGGTGGAACTTGAGCGCGCCGCAGCCGACCGGCTCGTCTCGGAGGGTGGCCACGAGCATCAGGCCCCGGGGCGGGCGCAACTCGTCGTCGTCGGCGGAGATGCTCGCCCCCGGATCGAACCCCTTCGAGAAGCGCCGGTCGATCTCGGCGAAGTACTCGCGCACACAGAACCGAGCGCGCGGATCGGCGGGTTCGACGCGATGGATCTCGACCATCGCCGACGTCAGGAGTCGCTCGACCTCGCGCATCGCCTCCACCAGGCGATCCCGCTGCGCGACCGGAAGCGGTTCGAGGAGGGATCGGGCGAGGTCGTCGCTCCGGTGGTCGAGCAGCGCGCGTTCCTTCACGCCGCCGGCGGTGAGATGCGCCGTCCGCACCCGGCGGTCCCGCCCGCTAGGTTCGACGCTCACGAGGCCCGCCCCTTCGAGTTCGCGCAGGAGCCGGCTGAGGTAGCCGGAGTCCAGACCGAGCCGCGAGCGAAGCGTTCGGACGTCGCACCCGTCGTTGCCGATCTCCCACAGGACTCGGGCCTGCCCGAGCGGCAGGTCACGGGCGAGGTAGTGGTCGTTCAGTGCGCCGACTCGCTCGGTCACGAGCCGATTGAAACGCCGGACCTTTGCGACCATCGTCTCGGAAGACGGCGACATCCTCTGACCTTAGTCAGAGGATGTCGCCCGGGTCAATGCCGTCGTTCGGATCCGAGAGCCATTCACTCCTCGGCCTGCAGGCGACCCTCCATGGCCTCGAGCTTGGCGTCGTCCCAGAGCTCGTAGCGCTGGTCGCTCTCGGCGAGGACCCGGCCCGCCATCGCCTCCAGCTTGTCAGCGTCCCACAGGACGTACCCCGGGCTGGAGACGCTCTCGGCGAGCACGCGACCACTCATGGCTTCGAGTTTGGCCGCGTCCCACAGCGCGTAGCCCGTGGACCCGACGCTCGCCGCCAGGACGCGACCCTGCATGGCTTCGAGCTTGCCCGCGTCCCAGAGCGGCGCGCCGACGCTGACGGCCTCGCGGTCGGAGGTGCGCACCGCCTGGTTGAGCGCCACCGCACTCATGATCACCGCCGCAGCCGCGAGGACGGACACCGCCGCGGCCCAGAGCGTGAATCCCGTGGGCCGGCGGACCTCGATGGTTCCCGCCTTCGTGCTCATGACTCCTCCTTCCGTCGTCGGTTCTCTGCTCTGGGCCGAGCGTAGGGTGGCGTGCGCGCGGAGGAATCCCCGAAATCCGTATCGATCGAGGCGTCGACCGGTACAACGCTCGGGTCAGGACCCCGTTGCGTCGGGAGGGAACTTCGACGCCAGCTCCGTGCGGGAGCGGATGCCGAGCTTGCGGTAGATCCGCTTGAGGTGGGCCTCGACCGTGTGGACGCTCACGAACAGGGCGTCGGCGACTTCCCTGTTGGTGCTCCCCGTGGCGACCAGCGCCGCGACCCGCTCCTCGGTCGGAGTGAGCGCCAGCGACGACGGGGCGCGTCCGCCGATCCGCGCCAACTCGGCGCGTGTGCGGTCCGCCCACAGGGCGGCGCCAAGTCCCTCGAAGATCTCCAGGGCGCCGGAGAGCGCCTCCCGAGCCTCCTTCTTCCGCTTCGCACGTCGCTCCAGCGTCCCGCTCACGAGGAGCGTCCGCCCAAGCTCGAACGGCAGCGGCAGGCCGTCGTGCTCCCCGAGCGCTCGAGCGGCCGCCGCCGACGCGGCCTCGAGCTCGCCCCGAGCGGCGAGCACGAGCGCCCGGCACCTGAGTCCGGTGGCGTTGGTCCAGGCCCGTTCGAGGTCCTCGCCGGCTTCCTCGAACGGGACGAGGAGCTCCTCGGCCTCGTCGAGCCGCCCGAGCGCCACCAGCGCCTCGACCTCATCGGGGACGACGCGGAAGTAGGCGGGCTCCCGAACGCCCATCGCTTGCTCGAGCTCGACCGCCCTGGACAGATACGCATCGGCCTCGGCCGGTCGGCCCAGGGAGAGCTCGAGGAACCCCAGGACCGACAGGTTCGGGATCAGGAGGAGGATCTCGCCGGCCGCCTCGGCGACCCGCAGCCCCTCGAGGGCTTCCAGCCTCGCCGGCTCGGCCCGCCCCAGATGGGCTTCCACCAGGCCAACCGCGAAGTGGCCCTCCGACGACAGGGCTCCCATGCGGATCCGCTGGGCGCCCGCCCTGCTCTCTCGGGCGTGCTCGATGGCAGCATCCCAGTTGCCGGCCCGGCACTCCAGCTCGGCGAGGTGGTACCGGATCTGCGGGATCGGGCCCTCAGCGCCGTGCACGGCGGCATCACCCAGGAGCTCGGTGAACGTCCGCCGGGCCTCGTCCAGGCGATCGGTGAACTTGAGGAGCTGCGCCACGGTGAAGCTCGCACGCAGGACGTGGGATTTGAACTCGCCCTCCATGTGCCCCTCCAGGGCGATCCCGCGATCGAGCATCTCCTGATCGACCCCGCGCCCGAGGAGGAACTCGACGAATGGATACGCGGTGAACGCTTCGGCCATCACCCGTGGTTCCTGCAGCTCCTCGGCCAGCTGCAGCGCTGCGCGAGCGTGCCGATCCGATGCCCCGAGGTCTCCCCGGAACAGCCAGGCGTACCCGAGATTCTGCTCGATCCGTGCCCTCAGCGCGAGATCGTCCCCCGCCTCGCCCCGAGCAGCCTCGAACACGGCCCAGGCCCCGCGCCACCCTTCGTTCTCGGCGAGGGCCATCCCCAGGTCCAGCAGCACGCGGGCCCGAGCCGACCCGGCCATCGAGAGGTCCACCGCTTGCTCCAGGACGCTCCGCGCCAGCGAGGTGTCCCCGCACTCGTGGTGAGCCACGCCCGCCTGGTGGGTCCGACGCACCTGGTCCTCACCTCGGTCCGGCGGCGTGGCGCGGCGGGCCATCTCCCAGAGCTCGGCCGCAGATTGCGGCGCTCCCCGGGAGAAGGCCAGCGCGGCGGCCTCCTCGAGGGCGTCGGCGACGGCGAGGTCAGGACCCTCGACGGAGAGCGCCAGGTGGCGGGCTCGTTCCTCCGGATCGCGGACGATCGTGGCGAGCCGCGCGTGCAGGTCGCGACGCCGGGCCGGCGGGATCCTCTGATAGACGGCTGAAGCGAGGAGGGGGTGAGTGAATCGAAGGCGGTCGCCGACGACCCCAACGACGCCGTGCTCGATGGCGGGATCCAGGCGAGCGTCGACCGGCGACGGAGCGATCGCGGCGGCGACCGTCTCGAGCGTCGGGGACGACAAGGCCGACACCATCTCCAGCGCCATCACGGTGTCCGCCGGCAATCCCCCGAGGCGGTGTTCGATGAGCTCCTGCAGGCGGTCGGGGATCGGGAGCTGCTCACCCGCCCCCACATCGTCCCCGCGTCGAAGCAGCGCGAGTGCGACCTCCTGGGCGAAGAAGGGGTTGCCGCCGGCCATCTCGTGGACGCGCAGGAGCGTGGTGCGCGGGAACCCTTCACGGACCGTGTCGAGGACGATCCGCTCGATGTCGTCAAGTGACAGCGGCCCGACATGGACGACGTGCACGCGCTCCGCCGGGAACGCCGGCACGACGCCGAGCGCATCGACGTCGCCGTCGGAACCCCGAACGGCCGTCAGCACGCCGACCGGCTCGTCCTTCAGTCGCCGGACGACGAACTGCAACACGCGCGCAGACGGCAGATCCATCCACTGCGCGTCGTCGATGGCCAGGACGACGGGTGTGGTGGAGGCGACCGCACGGATGCACCCGAGGACGGCCAGCGAGACGGCCCGCTGGTCGGCGCGTCCGCCGGTGCGAGGCGTTCGGAGGAGCGCCACCTCCAGGGCCGCGCGCTGCGGCTCGGGGAGCAACGGCAGGCCCTCGTCCAGGACGGGTTCGACGAGGTCGCCGAGGACGGCGTACGACAGACGCGTCTCGGCCTCGACGGGACTGCACGAGAGCGTCCGGTAGCCGCGCTCGCGGGCTCCCGCGAGCGCACGCCTCCACACCGTGGTCTTCCCGATGCCGGCATCTCCGGACAGCAGCACGGCGGTCGGGCCGTGCGGGATCGTGTCGAGGGCACGCTCGATCGTCGCGAGCTCGAGCTCCCGTCCGACGACGTCGCCAGCCACCGCCACTCCCCCCGATCGGTGGACGTCAGATTCTAGGGATGGCCGGTCCCGGGCAGACACATCCCGGCGTTGAGTGCTCGGACGCGCCTCGGCGGGAGGGGTGGGATTCGAACCCACGAGCGGGTCGCCCCGCTGGCGGTTTTCAAGACCGCCGCCTTCGTCCGCTCGGCCACCCTCCCGGAGGAAATCTAGCAACGGAAAGCCTGGACCCATCGCCGAGGTCCGGGCGTCTACCGCCGCGATGGGGCCGATGTGTGAGATTCCCCACCTCTCCGATGCGCAGTGAAACCTCAGCACCGGGGCGACGCGTGCGCCGACGCACTGATGAAGCATGGAAGACGACTCCGCCTGCCTCTTCGAGCCCGACCCGTGGAGGGTTGTTCGTACGAAGGGAGCCCCGGACCGATCGTTCAGCGAGTCCTGCGAGTCACCCCCGTAGCCCGGCCTCCGCCGTCCTGGTCGTCGCCGTCCCTGCCGTGGTCGTCGCCATCCTGGCCGTGGTCGTCGCCGTCCTGGCCGTGGTCGTCGCCGTCCTGGCCGTGGTCGTCACCGGCCTGGCCGTGGTCGTCGCCGTCCTGGCCGTGGTCGTCGCCGTCCTGGCCGTGGTCGTCGCCGTCCTGGCCGTGGTCGTCGCCGTCCTGGCCGTGGCCGTCTTGGCCGCCACGACCACGACCCCGCGACTCACCGGGGTTCGACCCCGGTCGATCGCCGAGCTCAGCCTCCTTCCAGAAAGGGTTATAGACGGGCATCGGCGTTGTGGGGGACACACCGACGACCGGATGCTGCTGTGTGCGCTCCACGGCCGGCGCGACCACGTGGACGCGCTCCGGGCGTTCGGGCGGAGGTTCATGCGTGCGGGCCGCGCTCAACGTCAGCAGAAGGCCAGCGGAAACGGTCACCGCGGCGACGGTCGCCGCGGTCAGGAGTTCGGCGTGATCACGAAGCGCGTTCGCAACGTGCGCTCGGACGAGATCCGGTCTGGCTGACAGCCATCCGATGATGCGCTGAGGAACCTGCAGCGCGCTCCCCGAGCCCAATGCCGGCACGAGCCCCCACACGACGGCCCCTCCGACGCCCTCGGCGACGAGTGCGTGTAGGAGTCCCGCCATCACCGTGCCCGATACGCCTGGCTCGATGCGACCGAGCGCGCCAGCGGGCGTGTGATCGCCGATGACGATGAGCACGGCGCGGGGCGCGAGATCGCGAACGTGCTCGAGCGAGGTACACAAGTCAGCCTCGACGACGATCGCGTCCGGCTCGTCCGTCGACACGGCATCCATCAGCGCATCCTCCGTCTGCGCGACCGAGACGACGTCAAACCCATTCGCTCCGAGCAGCGCGTCCATGTTGCCGATGCGACCCGCCGTGATCACGCTGAGCCGATCGCTCTGCTCCACCGACTCGGCGGCTGAAGCTTCTGGCGAGGCGGAACGATCGAGCATCGACATGGCGCCGCGGGCTCCTATGGATGGTCGTAGACGACTTCCTCCACCGCACCTTGGATACCATCGCGGGCGCCCCCGGTCATGTCGCACGATAGGTCTACGGGCCGGCACGACGCGGCACCACCCGTCCGTCGCCCATTCGGACTATCGACGGACCCTTCGAGATCAGATCGTGGTCCGATCGGAGGCATCGCGGACCGTTCCGGCGCCGGCCGCACTCGGGCTACACTCGCGGCGGCCGTACGCCGAAGGTCCTAGTCCCCGAAGGCCCCTTCCGCTTCGCGCCGAAGGAACTCCCGGACGAGTCGACAGTCCGCTTATCCTGCCATGCGGTCGCTTCATTCAGGCCGAGAACGTGCCGGGCCACATCCGCGAAGCCCTCGCATCACGGCTTCCTGTTTCCGCGAAGCTCGCCACCTCACGTCCGGAGAGCATCGACCCCTGCGGCCACCCCCCGTTTCTGCCACGATGGGCGACCGATGAGCTCGACCAGGAACGATCGGGATGCCGGCCACCGAGACGAGGGTGACCGGGGCGGCGACCAGGCGAGGTACCGCGCCCTCGTCGAGAACCTCCCCGCGGTGATCTACCAGGTGGCCCCCGACGACGACCGCCGGACGATGTACGTGAGCTCGCATGTCGAGACGGCGCTCGGGTACTCGCGCGCCGAATGGCTCGAGCAGCCCGACATCTGGATGGAGCTGCTGCACCCGGACGACCGAGAGCAGACGCTCGCGGCGCACGACCTGCACAACGAGACCGGCCGACCCTGGAGTCGGGAGTACCGGCTCATCGCGAGCGACGGGACCGTCGTCTGGTTCCGCGACGTCGCGAACCTCGTCCGCGACGAAGACGGCCGACCGCTCCACTGGCTCGGCGTCCAGCTCGACATCACGGAGCTGAAGGAGGTCGAGAAGGAGCTCCGCCAGGCGCGGGCCGGACTCGAACGACGAGTCGCGGCGAGGACCGCCGAGCTCGAGGAGGCCAACGAGCTGATGACGCTCGAGATCGGCGAGCGCCGGCGCGCCGAGAGCGAGCTGCGCGCCGCCGAGCAGCGATACCGGGCGCTGGCGGAGCAGATCCCGGCCGTCACCTACGTCTGGGAGGTCAACCGCCCCGAGGGCGCCCAGCCACGCGACTACACGAGCCCGAGGATCGAGCAGCTGGTCGGGTTCACCGCCGAGGAGTGGCAGGACCCGATCGACTTCTGGATGACGCGCCTGCATCCCAACGACCGACACGCCGTCCTCGCCGCCACGATCCGTTCGGAGATCAAGGGGGAGCCCTTCTCGCTCGAGTACCGCTACCTCCACAAGGAAGGGCACATCGTGTGGGTGGCGGACAACGCCATCATGGTGGAGACCGACGAGCGCAACCGACCCCACCTCTTCCAGGGGGTGATGACCGACGTCACGGCTCGCAAGGAGGCGGAGGCCAAGGCCGCGGAGACCGAGCTGCGCTATCGCGACCTCACCGAACAGGTCCCGGGGGTCATCTACATCGCCGAGCTGAACCGGGGCGCACCGGGCTATCGCCTGCGCTACGCCAGTCCCCAGCTGATGACGCTCTTCGGCTACGAGCTCGAGGAATGGGCCGACACCGATCGGTGGCTATCCACCGTGCATCCGGAGGATCGCGAGCGCGTCCGGAGCGTCGATGCCGACGTGGCCGAGACCGGCGGGTTCGACATGGAGTACCGCATCTTCCACCGGGACGGCGGCGTCCGGTGGGTACGGGACCGAGCGCACGTCCTTTCGCGTGACGCACTCGGACGGCCTCTCGAGATCCAGGGGCTCATGATGGACGTGACCGAGGCGCGTCGGATCGACCGGGACCGGCGGGAGGTCCGCCGGCGCTACCGCTCGCTCGTCGAGGCGATCCCGGCCATGACCTACCTCGAGTACGCGAGTCCCGACGCGCCCCAGGAGTCGCGGTTCGCTTACATGAGCCCGCAGGTCGAGGAGATCCTCGGGTTCACACCCGAGGAGACCATGGCCGACCCGCTGTTCTTCGCGAACACGCTCCACCCCGGCGACGTCGACCGGGTCATGGCCGAGAGCATGCGCGTGCAGGGGACCGGCGAACCGTTCGACGAGGAGTTCCGGCAGCGGACGAAGGACGGGCGGTACCGGTGGATCCACGACCGAGCCGTCCTCGTGCGGGACGACGACGGCAGCCCGGTCTTCTGGCACGGCGTCGCCACCGACATCACCGCCAGGAAGGAGGCCGAGCAGAGCCTCCGCCTCCTCGAGGAGCGGTACCGGACGCTCGTCGAGCAGATCCCCGCCGTGACGTTCATCGAGGAGCTGGGCGGGCCACCCGATCAGACGTGGTTCTCCTACCTCAGCCCGCAGGCCGAGCAGATCTTCGGCATGTCGAGCGCGGAGCTGCTCGCGAACACGAACCACCTCGCGGAGCTCCTGCACCCGGAGGACCGCGACCGCGTCTACGCCGCGAACACGCGCTGCGAGCAGACCGGCGAGCCGTTCAACGAGGAGTTCCGCATCGTCCGCCCCGACGGGCGGGTCGTCTGGCTCGACAGCCGGGCGGTGCTCGTCCGTGACGACGAGGGGAGGCCGCGCTTCTGGCAGGGGGTCGCGATCGACGTAACGGCGCACCGCGAGCTCGAGACGCGGTATCGCGACCTCGCGAGCCTGATGTCGAACGAGCTCGGGAGCGACGCGACTAGCTGAGGTCCCGCAACTCCAGGATGGTCCACGCCTCCACCGGGCGGGACGCCCCCTTGATCGAGAGCGGCTCCCGCTTCTCGGCCCGCACGCGGTCCTTCACCAGGGCGTAGGTTCGGAACCCCACGAGCGGGGTCCCGGGTTCGGCCTCGGACTGGAGGCGGGCCGCGACGTTCACCTCGAACCCGACCGCCTTGTAGGCGCGCAGCACGTCGCTGCCGAACACCCCCACCGTGCAGTGGCCGGTGTTCACGCCCACGCGCACCTTCAGGTCGGCCGGGATCCCCCGCGCGCGCGTCGCCTCCGACAGCGTGTCGACGCGCTCCTTCATCTCGAACGCGGCGCGGAGGGCCGCCCAGGCCTGCTCGGACTCTTCGGCACGGATGGGAGCGCCGAACAGGACCATGATCCCGTCGCCGATGAAGTTGTCGAGCGTGCCCCCGTGCTCGACGGCCACCGCTGCCATCTCACGCAGGTACTCGTTCAGCACGTCCGAGAGCTCCTCGGGCGCCAGCGTGTCCGACAGGTCCGTGAACCCGACCATGTCGGCGAACAGGAGCGTGAGCTTCCGTCGTTCGAAGCCGCCGTCGCTCGTCAGCCGGCCGGCCAGCAGCCCCTCGGCTACCTGATGGGGCAGGAATCGCTTCAGCTCACCGGTCCGGACGAGCTCGGCCATCTGCTCCTCGACGCGCGCCTCCAGGCGACGGTTGAGGCGGTCGACCTCGTCGACGTGCTGCCGCTGGAGGTCGTGCAGCCGCTTCTTCGTCAGCCCCGCCCGCACCCGGGCGCCGAGAAGCACGGGGTCGACCGGCTTGGAGAGGTAGTCGTCGGCGCCGAGCTCGATGCATCGGACGGCGCTCGCCACGTCGTCGACCGCGGTCACCATCACCACCGGCAGGTGCCGCAGCCTGGGATCGCCCTTCAGACGCTCGAGCACCTGGTACCCGTCCATCCCCGGCATCACGACGTCCAGCAGCACCACGTCGAAGTCCTGCGAGCCCATGAGCTCGAGCGCCTCGGCACCGCTTTCGACCGTGGTGACCTCGTGGCCGTCCGCCTCGAGGCTCCGCGACAGCATCGAGCGATTCACGGGGTCATCGTCGACGACGAGCACCGAGGCGCGGTCGCTCACGGCTCGAGCTCCGGACCGATGCGCTGCAGCTCCCCCGTCACCCGTTCGAGCTCCGAGGCGAGGCCGTCGACGAGACTCGCACCGTCCTCGAGCACGCCCTCGCTCGCCGACGCCTCCACCTGTCGGGACACGTCCGCCAGGGCGGTCGCTCCGAACATCGCCGCGTTGGACTTCAGCGTGTGCGCCGCGACCCGCACCGACTCCGCATCGCCGTTCTCGATCCCTCGGCGGAGCGCCGCGATCAGGTCCGGCGCGTGGGTACGGAAGGTCTCGACCAGCCCGCGGACCGCGTCCCCGCCACCCTCGCCGAGGGAGGCCGCGAGCCGCCGCAGCACGTCGACGTCGACGGCGGCGTTCGGCGAGGTGCCGCCGTCCATGCGGCCGCTGCGGCCAAGCGCGTCGGCGAGCTCCTCGAGCCGGAGCGGCTTCGTGATGTAGTCGTTCATGCCGGCGGCGAGGCACCGCTCGCGCTCGCCCTGCAACGCGTTCGCCGTGACCGCGATGATGTGCGGCCCGCTCGTCGACCGCTCGCGGATGCGCCGCGTCGCCTCGAGCCCGTCCATCTCCGGCATCTCGACGTCCATGAGCACGGTGTCATAGGGCTGGCGTTCGATCGCCTCGAGCGCCTCGACGCCGTTGGCCGCCACGTCTGCGCGGTAGCCGACCTTCTCGAGCAGCAGGAGCGCCAGTTGCTGGTTCACGGCGTTGTCCTCGACGAGCAGGATCCGGAGCGGATGTCGCACGGCGAGCTCGGGCCCGGCGGCGGGCGTGTGCGGGCTCGCGACCTCGACGCCCACGCCGACGACGTCGAGCAGCGCCTCGTACAACTGCGACGGGCGTACGGGCTTCGTCAGCGACGCCGCGAACGTCTCGGCCGGGACGTCCATGGCTCCACCGAGCGAGGAGAGCAGGACGAGCGGAAGGTCCTCGCGAACCTTTCGGACCTCCGAGGCCAGCATGGCGCCGTCCATCTCCGGCATCTGCATATCGACGATGGCGAGGTCGAACCGGCCATCGCGGACCCAGCCGAGCGCCTCCCGCGGGGAGCCGGTCTCCCGGACGGACATGCCCCACGTGGACAGCTGCCGGTTGAGGATCTGGCGGTTCGTCGCGTTGTCGTCGACGACGAGGACCTGCTTCCCGCCCAGCTCGGGGGCGTTCGCGAGCTCGAAGGGCCGGCTCGGAAGCTCTGCCGTCGACATCTCGGCCGCGAACGAGAACGTCGACCCTTCGCCGACGGCGCTCTCCGCCCACATCCTGCCGTCCATCAGCTCGACCAGGCGCCGGCTGATCGCGAGCCCGAGCCCGGTTCCCCCGTAGCGCCGAGTGGTCGAGGCATCGACCTGACTGAACGACTGGAAGAGCAGATCCATACGGTCCCGCGGGATGCCGATGCCGGTGTCGCGCACCGAGAAGGTGAGCCGTCGGCGCTCGGGCGTGCGCCCGGGCCCGGACGAGATCGTGAGCACCACCTCGCCCTCCTGCGTGAACTTCACCGCGTTGCTCAGCAGGTTCGTGAGGATCTGCCGGACGCGCGTGAGGTCGCCCACGACGCCACGGGGAACGTCGGTGTCGAGGTCGTACGCGAGATCGAGCCCCTTGGCCGCTGCGGCCGGGGTCACGAGCTCGAGCGCGGACTCGACGCACTCCCGCAGGTCGAACGGCGCCCGCTCGAGCTCGAGCCGGCCGGCCTCGATCTTCGAGAAGTCCAGGATGTCGTTGATCACGGTGAGCAGCGCATCGCCGCTCCCGCGGATCACCTCGGCGAACTGCCGCTGTTCGGGGGAGAGCTCGGTGTCCAGCATGAGTCCCGTCATCCCGATCACCGCGTTCAGCGGCGTGCGGATCTCGTGGCTCATCGTCGCGAGGAACGCGCTCTTGGCCTCGGTCGCCGCCTCCGCGTCCTCGCGCGCCCGCTGGAGTTCCCCGACGTCGTGATAGAGCCCGTACAGGCCAACGGCCTCGTCGCCGACGACCACCGGCGCACCGAACAGCTCCACGTCGACGAGCGCGCCGTCCTTGCGGGTGCGTTTCGTGAATTTGTGGACGAGCTCGCCGCCCATCCCCACCGCGCTGGCGTCGAGGGCTTCGGCGCGCACGGCGGCGTCGGTGGCGACCAGGTCGTCGATGTGCCGCCCGATCGCCTCCTCGGCCGAGTAGCCGAACAGACGCTCGGCCGCGGGGTTCCACGAGGTCACCCGGCCGTCGGGATCCATCAGGACGATCGCGACGGGATTCGCCTGCACGAGCGCCTCGTAGTAGCGCCTCTGCCGCTGGATCTCGCCGATCTCGTGGTAGATCACGCTCCAGCCGACCCGCTCGCCGCGGATGAAGACGGGAGCCGCGACCAGCTCCACGTCTACGATCGAGCCGTCCTTCCTGGTCCGGCGGGTGACCAAGCGCGTGCCGCCCTCCTCCCGTTGGATCGAGTCGGCGTCGTACCGCTGGGCTTCCTCGCGGAGCTCGGGCGTCTTGGCGACGAGATCGTCGAGGTGCACCCCGAGCGCCTCCTCCGCCGAGTACCCGAACAACGCCTCCGCACCCGGGTTCCACGACGTAACGACGGTGCCGTCGTCGACGGTGATGATGGCGGTGGGGCTGAGCTGGAGCACCGACTCGAACCATCGCCGCTGCTGCTGCACCTCGCTGATGTCGTGGTAGATGACCAGGAAGCCGACCCGTTCCCCCCCGACGGTCACGGGCGCGTGATGCAGCACGACATCCACCAGCGAGCCGTCGCGCCGCGTCCGCTGGGTCACCGCCTGCACGAGCTCACCCCGCTCCGCCGCCTCGCTGTATCCAGCAGCCTCGTCGTGCAGGTCCGGCCGCGACGCCACGACGTCGTCCATCACGCGCCCGATAACCTCGTCCGCGGAATAGCCGAAGAGCCGCTCGGCCGCGGGGTTCCACGAGACGATCCTCGCGTCGAGGTCGACGATGGCGATGGCCGTGGGGCTGATCTCGAGGAGCGACTCGAAGTAGCGCTTCTGCTGCTGCACCTCGGTGATGTCGTGGTAGATGACCACCGCGCCGATGCGCTTCTCGTTCACGACCACGGGCTCCGAGAAGATCTGCACGTCCACGAGGGAGCCGTCCTTCCGGGTTCGGACTTCGGTGACCTGGATCCGCTCACCCTTGGCCGCCCGCTCGCTGTAGCCGAGCGCCTCCCGATGCAAGGCGGGGTCGTTGGCCACGAGATCGTCGAGATGCGCGCCAACCGCCTCCTCGGCCGTGTAGCCAAAGACCCTTTCGGCGCCGGGACTCCAGGAGACGACCCTCGACTCCAGATCGGTGACGGCGATCGCCGCGGGGCTGAGGTCGAGGAGCGATTGGAAGTACCGCTTCTGCTCCTGGAGCTCGGTGACGTCGTGATAGAAGGCGTGCTTCGCCACGATCTCGCCGCCGACGGTGAGCGGCCCACCGACGATGTCGACGTCGACGAGCGACCCGTCCTTGCGAGTCCGCTGGGTCAGGAGGTGGACCGTTTGTCCCTGATCGGCGCGACGATCGATCGCCTCTCCTTCGGTCGCCAGATCCTCTCGGTTCGCGACCAGATCGTTGATGTGGTGGCCGATCGCCTCTTCGGCCGAGTATCCGAACAGTCTCTCGGCCGCCGGGTTCCACGACGTGACCGTGTCGTCCATGGCGACGAGCGCGATCGCCTCCGGGCTCACCTCCAGCATCGCCTCGAACAGCCGACGCTGGCGATTCAGTTCGGTGATGTCGTGGTAGCTCCCGATCATGCCGACGATCCGACCATCGACGGTCAGCGGTGCCGAGAGCAGCTCGACGTCGATGAGCGAGCCGTCCTTGCGGGTACGCCTCGCGAGCGCCTGAACACGGCCGCTGCCCATCGTGCGTTCACCGATCGCCACCGCCTCCTCGTGCAGTTCCTCGGTCGCGGCCACGAGATCGTCGAGGTTGCGCCCGAGTGCTTCGTCCGCCGAGTACCCGAAGAGTCGCTGGGCAGCCTGGTTCCACGCGACGACGATCGTGTCGGGGTCGGTGACCACGAGCGCGCTGGGGCTGATGTCGAGGACGGGCGTGAAGCGTTCGACCTGCTCCCGGAGCTCGTCCTGCGACGGTCCCCCCACGCTGCCCCCTTCCTCGCCGGGCATTCTCCGGGGCCCCGGCACGGCTGTCCAGGCGGTTAGCCGCTCGGGGTGAGCTCCCGGACGCTTTCGGGGAGATAGGGGTGCAACACCTTCGGGAGCTCGACGCTGCCGTCGGCTCGCTGGTTGTTCTCGAGGATCGCGATCAGGGTTCGACCGATCGCCGTCGCCGTACCGTTCAACGTGTGCGGTGTCGCGGTCTCTCCCGAGGCCAGGCGCATGCGGGTCTGCGCCCGGCGCGCCCCGTAGTCCGTGTAGTTGGAACATGAGGTGATCTCGCGATACCGCCCCTGGCCCGGCAGCCAGGCCTCCAGGTCGTACTTCTTCGCCGCGGCGCTCCCGAGATCGCCCGCCGCCGTGTTCGTGATCCGATAGGGGAATCCGAGGCTGCCGAGGATCTCCTCCTGGTTTGCGAGGATGAGCTCGAGCTCGTCCCACGACGTATCGGGCCGGGTGAACGAGAACATCTCGACCTTGTCGAACTGGTGGAGTCGGAACATCCCGCCCATGTCCTTGCCGTAGGTCCCCGCCTCCCTGCGGAAACAGGTCGAGTAGCCGGCGTACCGGATCGGGAGGTCGCCCTCCTCCAGGATCTCGCCGGCGTGGAACGCGGCGAGGGACGCCTCCGAGGTTCCGACCAGATAGAGCTCGTCGGGGGAGGTCACGTAGATGTTGACCTCGTCGGTCGGCAGGAACCCACTGCCGAACATCACCTCCTCGCGGACCAGCACCGGGGGGATCACCGGGACGAATCCGCTCTCGACTACCGTGTCGAGAGCGTGCCGCACCAGCGCGAACTGGACGTGCACGATGTCCCCCATGAGGTAGACGAATCGCGATCCGCTGGTCCGCGCGCCGCGTTCGGTATCCAGCACGCCCAGGATCCCTCCGAGCTCGGCGTGGTCGCGAGGCTCGAAATCGAACGAAGGCGGCTCTCCCCTCGAACGGACCTCGACGGCGTCCTCCTCGGTGAAGCCGTCGGGCGCCGAGTCGTGCGGCACGTTCGGTGTCTTGGCGAGGATGTCCGCTAGATCGGCATCCGCGCGCTCGAGTTCGGGTTCGCGCTCCTTCAGCCGCGCCGAGACCTTGCCGACCTCCTCGATCAGCCGCTGTTTCTCCTCGCCTTCGGCCGCCCCGATCGCCCTGCCGGCGCGGTTCTGGTCCGCGCGGAGCGACTCGACCTCCGAGGTGAGCTCCCGGCGGCGTTGATCCAACGAGAGGATCTCGTCGACGACGTCCCCGAGGTTCCGGCGGGCGAGTCCGCGGCGGAACGGCTCCGGGTCCTCGCGGATCGCCCGGACGTCGAGCACGCTAGACCGTGGCCTCTTCGACCTCGGGCTCGGGCGCCTTCGAGTGCTTGCCCGCCGGCGGGGCGGGCTGCTGGTCCATGATCGACTGACCCTGGAAGATGCCCCCCTCCTCCACGACGAGCGTCTTGGAGGTGATGTCGCCCTCCACGCGACCGCCGCGAGCGAGCTCGGCGCGACCCTTGACGTTGATGGCGCCCTTGAACCGCCCGGCCACCACAACGTTCTGGGCGCGGATGTCGGCCTCGACCTGGCTCTGCGGCGACAGCAGGACGTCGCCCTCAGCGTTGATCTGGCCCTTGACCTGGCCGTCGATCCGAAGGGAGCCGGCCGAGACCACGGTCCCCTCGAGCCTGGCTCCCTGGCCGACGATCGTGACCTCTCCGCCCTGCTCCGCCATGCGCTCCACCCCCGTTCTCCGTCGCCCGTCGGCCTTGTCCGATCGAGCGGTGGTCGTGGTCGCCGGACCGTCCTGGCCGGCCGCATCCGTCGGTTCGTCCTTGCGCCAGATCACGAGGCGCTCACCACCTTCCGCGGCCCCGCGAGGGCCTGCCCGATCGCCTCTTCCTCCTCGAGCGACAGGTTGTACTGGCTCTGACCCTCCGTGACCGGCTTGGCGTAGACCCTGGTATCCGCGCGTCCGTTGATCGAGGTCATCACGACGCCGCTGCCGTGATCGTCGAGCAGCGCGCACGAGAACGAGAGCCTGCCGCCCACGTCCTCGAACGCGTCGTAGCGCACGAGCCCGACGCGCCGAACCGCCCCCTCGATCAGTCCTTCGTGTCGCCGGTCGGTCGTCATGAGCGATCGCACCGCGCCCTCCAGCCGGGCGATCCGGTCGGACTGTCCCTCGAGGATGTCGTGGAGCACCTCGTCCACCTCGATCGGCCCCTGCTTGCGCCGGCGTCCCGGCGCCAATGCCGACAACGCGAGCGCGAGGACCCCGAGACCGATCGCGATCAGGACCAGTCGGCTGAGTGTCTCGGTGGAGAAGTTCATCGTCGTTTGGCCGAAGTGGCCGCTGACCTGCGGCTTCTCGGAGGGGCCGAGTATACAATCAACCCCCTCGCCGACGAGCGGGGCGAGGAGCTCCCTGATCAGCGTGCGGCTCGCCTACTTCGATTGCATCGCCGGGATCTCCGGAGACTCGGCGCTCGCGGCGCTCATCGACGCCGGCGCGGACCTCGACGAGGTCCGAACGCACCTGTCCACGCTCCCGCTCGAGCCGTTCGAGCTTGAGATCGAGGAGGTGGACGAGCACGGGATCCCCGCGGTGCGGCTCGGCATCCACACCTCGGGGACGGCGGGGGTGATCCGTACGTACGCGAGCGTGCGCGCGACGCTCGACGCCGCGGACCTGCCGGCTGATGCGTCGCAGCTCGCGCACCGGATCCTCCGCAGGTACGCGGAGGCCGAGGCCCGCGTGCAACGACGCGACCTCGAGAGCGTGACGTTCCACGCGGTCGCCGGGCTCGACACGATCGTCGTGGTGACCGGCACGGCGCTCGCGCTCACGATGCTCGGCGTGGAGCGCGTGTTCGCGTCCGCGGTGCCGACCGGTCTCGGGATGGCGCGGACCGAGCACGGCGCGATGCCGATCCCCTCGCCCACCGTGGTCGAGCTCCTCCGTGGTGCGCCGCTGTACTCGCGGGGCGTGACCGCCGAGCTCACGAACGCCGCGGGCGCGGCCGTGCTCGCCGCGACCGTCGAGGGGTACGGGGAGCTGCCCGCGGTCCGGGTCGAGACGGCGGGCTACGGCGCGGGCCAGGCCCGCCTCGACTTCCCGAACGTCACGCGCGTGCTCGTCGGGGCCGAGGAGCCCGCCTCGTCGCTTCCGACCGTGCCTGGGACCCCGGAGCTTCGCCTCGTCCCCGAGCTCGACGAACCCGAACCCGAACGCGACGGGGACGGGGGCGTGGACGCGGGATAGGTCCGCGGTAGGGCCAGCCTGCCGACGTTCGGCCATCGCGGCGCGACCGTTCGAGTAGGCGCCGATGCGGTGTCCATCGACCGGATCCGATCGAAGTCACAGGATCTTCCAGGTTTAGGACAGGAGCACTTGGGTACCCCTCGGGCGCCTCGGAGCACCCGCTTCGACCCAAGGAGGTCCCATGAGGAACCATCGCCGGGTGGGACTCCCCGCCCTGACCCTCGTCATCGTGCTCGCCTCGCTCGTCACCTCGGTCGGCGCACAAGAACAGGAGCGAGGGCAGGGCGATACCGAGCGATCCCCGCTGAGCGGAGCCCAGTTGCCTCCCGCCGCGGCCGTCGCAACCGGGAAGCCCGGCACGCTCAAGGTGTTCGAAGCCACGGTTGACGCTGCGACGCTGCAGGGCCTCGTCAACCAGGGTTACGACGTCACGCCGGTCGAGGACACGCTCGACGGAATCGAGGTGGCGCTGGTCCTTTCTCCCGGAGAGCAGCGCGTGCTGGACGCGAAGGGCATCGAGCTCACGCTCCAGAGCGCTCCCAGGGAGCGGGAAGCGCAGGCCGCTGTCGCGAGCCAGTCGATCTTCGGATTCGA
>Ga0075421_100000462_pt1 | contig 42577 bp, 35 predicted proteins | sample SoiMetdeltSBSDD5_FD_75292 | JGI IMG/M metagenome (GOLD analysis project Ga0075421, IMG submission 75292) | Bulk soil microbial communities from a Populus tree surrounding site in Tennessee, USA - Soil MetaG P. deltoides SBSDD5 | ecosystem: Environmental > Terrestrial > Soil > Tree plantation... | reverse complement strand
CACCCGGAGGTGTTTACCAGCTCGGAGTTCAGCCGCATCATCGGCTCGGTAATGGGGCGGAGCGTAAAGGCCCTGCGGATACCCGCCGGCTTGGGGCGCATCCTTCTCCGGCTCACGGAGACATCCGCTCGAGTCACCGGACAGCCCACCATCCTGACCACCGACAAGGCCAACGAATTCTTCCAGCCGGCATGGACCGGCGACCCGGCTCCGCTGATGCGTGACTCGGGATGGCGCCCCACGTTCGATCTCCGGAGCGGTCTCGCCGACACCTACCAGTGGTATCGGAAAGCCGGATGGCTGTAGTCCGGCTCATGTCAGCCAGGGCCAGATCGATTCCTGGGGCCCGATCGCTCCAGGCGGTAGATATTCTGCTGCTGGTCTACCTGGCGGTTGTCTCAGTCGTCGCAGTGATCCGGCTGGGGAATCAACCAGCCACCCGGTGGCTGCTCCTTGCGCACGGGGGGTTTCTGCTGCTCCTCGGGCTGCTGAGCCAGCCGGGACTGAGTCGAGCGGGAAAGACTATCCGTACCATTTACCCGCTGTTCCTGCTGCTCGCGCTGTACCGAGAGCTGGACCTGCTCAACTCGGCGACCTTGCCGGTCTACGATCATGTGGTGCAGGGGTGGGAGAACCTGGTGTTCGGCCGTCAGATCAGCCGGGAATGGTGGCAGGCCGCTCCCAGCCGCTTCTGGTCCACCCTGCTGCACACTGCGTATCTCTCGTACTATTTCATCGTTGCAGTTCCGGGGCTGTACCTGGCCTGGCGGGGAAATCTCGTCGCGCTGCGGCGCTATGTGCTGGTGGTGATGACAACCTTCGTCCTCTGCTATCTGATCTTCATCTTCTTTCCGGTGGCGGGACCCTACTATTTCTTCCCCCGCCCCGCACCCTGGTTCACCGACAACGGCCCTGCCCGGCTGGTGTACCGGGTCCTGGCGAGCGGGAGCTCCTTTGGGGCCGCGTTCCCCTCTTCCCACGTAGCCGCAGCGCTGGCGGCAACGCTGGCTGCCAGCCGGATCTCACCTCGGGCTGGCCTCATCTTGTTCATTCCCACGCTTCTGCTGACGGTAGGGGTGGTCTACTGCCAGATGCACTACGGGGTGGATGCGTTGGCGGGGCTGGTGGTGGGCGCTGCCGTGGCGTGGGCGTTTACCAGAATACCGGTGAGGGAGAACGAAAAAGCGTAAGCGGTGAGCGGGTGGTCTGACTCCCGCTCACCGCTCACGCCTTGGCTGTTCCCGCTCACGGACTACTGAACGGTAAGCTTGGCCCTCATCCCCAACGCCAGGTGGGGAAGACAGTAGAACTTGTACTCGCCCTTGGGCGCCCCGGCAAAGCTGACCTCGTAGGAGGCGTTGGGCTCGGTGAGCAGTGGGCCCTCCAGGGGAGCCATCTGGTTCGGCATGTTCTTCTTGAGGACATCGGCCGCGCCCGATGGGATGCTGTCGGACCAGAAGGACACGTTGTGCGGACCACCGCTCTTGTTGTGGAACCGCACTACGTCGCCCGCCTTGATGGTGAGAGTCTCCGGATCGTACTTGTACTTGGATCCCTCGAGCACCATGTTGACGTCGTGGGTCTTGCCCGTCCCGGGTGCCGGGGCGGCCGCGGGAGCATTCGCCGCGGGCGCGTTCGCCGCCGCGGTATCAGGGGTCCCCGCCTGCTGGTCTCCGGTCTTGTTTTCGCCGCCGCAGGCTGCCAAGACCACCGCCAGCCCCGCCACCATCGAAGTCATCCGCATTGTCGCTGCTCCGTCTCCATAACGGTAAGGGTGTCTCGCTTGTGAACCCTTTCACTATAAGCGTGGGACCCTTAAATGGTAGTGGTGCCGCCATCGCCGTGTACCCGGAGAAGCGGCGAGATTAACTTACCCACACTGCTCTGACCTTCTCCCTCCGGTCACCATGCACTCTGGACTTCCAACTGCTCCTCTTACCCCGCCGAAGGCCCCACCCTGCCGGGGGCTGGGATCTCAGTGCCAGGCGGTTCCGGTAACGCTGCGGATCGGCGCGCTGGAAGAAGGCACGACGTCGCTCGACCATGAGTCCACCTGGCTGATCGGGCACACCCAGCGGATCACTTTTTACGAGATCTGGGAAGACGAGGGCGAATTGTACGTGGATGCGATGATCCACGTCCCCTGCCGTTATCTGGAGGCCAACGGCGGCACCGCCCGCTGCTCGGCTCATGGTTTCAGGGGCCGGACCCCCCGCGGCCCGGCTCGACCGCCCCAACCGCGCCAGCTCGGCCGGGACCGGTTCCTCATCGTGGAGGGACGCAGGACCGCGATCCGGGCCCTGCCGTCCCCTTCCCCTTCCCGGAGCCTGCCGGTGCTGAGCAGTGGCAATCCCTGCGCGCTGGCCGCCTGCCGTACCGCGGACAATCTGCGCGGCGCGGCCTGTTGCCGGGACCTGCAGATCGAGATCATGTGCACCAAACGGCAGCGAAAGCTGGAAGCACTGGTGCGATCCCGACGTTCGCCGTATCTCTGCAAAGTGGAGCGCGGTGGCGACTTCTCGATCGAGGCCGAGGTGATCTCCGCCTGCGCCTATCTGGACGATGACGGGATCGGCTGCACCCTGCACAACCGGCGGCGGTCCGACGGCCGTCCAGCCAAGCCCGACCTCTGCAGTGAGTGGCCGGAGCGAAAGCGGAATCTCCATCCTGGCTGCGTGTTTGCCGGCCGGGGGATGCGTGCCACGTGACGGTATTTGTGCAAGTTACGCCTGGTCGGCCGTCCTCAGATTGGCCGTCCTCAAGAACGACCCGGCCGAATGATGCCGGAGTCCCCGGAGCGCCTGTCCATGGATGAGCTCGAGCTGCTCTACCAGTCGACCTACACCGCGGTGGTGCGATTCCTCTACCGCAAGGTGTGGGACGCGGAGCGGGCCGAGGATCTGGCCCAGGAAGTGTTCGTGCGGGCCCTGGCGCACCGCCCGGACAAGCCTCGAGCCTGGGTCTTTGCGGTAGCGGCCAACCTGGCGCGGGACGAGGCTCGTGCGGCGGTGCGGCGGAAGCGCCACCTGACGCTGCTCAAGGGAGATCCGGTAGCGCACCCCACCATCCAGCCGGCTGCCGATACACTGGTCGAGCACGATGAGCGGGTGGCGGCGGTCCACGAGGCGCTGAGCGTGCTGACGCCCCGGGATCGGGAAATTCTGCTCCTGTGGGACGCCGGTCTCAGTTACCCCGAGATAGCGGCCCAGACTGGCCTGGCCCTGGGGGCGGTGGGGACGACGCTGGCGCGCGCCAGACGAAGACTGGTGGAGGCTCACGACCGGCAGCATGCCGACAAAGGAAATCATGCGGCACATTCCTGAAGAGGAGCTCCACGCCTACCTGGACCAGGGGCTCAGCCGATCTCAGTGCGTTGAGATCGAGAGCCATCTGGCGTCCTGCCCCTCCTGTCAGGCGGCCCGGGATGGGATCGCAGCCCTCCGGGACCGGACCACCGCACTGTTGGCCAAGCTCGCTCCTCCGCGGAACTTCCCCCCACCCTTCGATTCCCTTCGCCGCCGCGCGGCTCTGGAGGCAACCGCCCGCCGGCGGCGGGTCCACGCGGCAGCCTGGGCCGCCAGCCTAGTCGCGGCGCTGGGAGTGGGATGGACGGCAAGCTCTCTGGTGATCCAGCGGCCAATCCCGCCGGGTCAGCCCGCGCAACCGGCGGCGGCGGTACCGCAGGCGACTCCTCGGGTGGACCCGGCCGTGGTCCGGCCTCGGCCTTCCACCGCGGTGCCCGCCCGTGTTATCCGCCAGTCGCGCCGGCGGCCGGCAGCTGTGGCCCGTGACACAACCGGTTCTGCCGATTCGCTTCGCCCGGTCGACACGCTTCCGCTCATCGCGCTGCCGACCCTGGAGCTCTCCTCCATCGACATTCCTCGCGCCGACTTCGATATGGAGCTGGGTGGCATGTGGCGCACCCTGTCGTGGGACGGAGCCCAGGCGGAGGCCGGCGACAAGCTGCCCCATATCGATGGTCTGCCTGTGGTCCAGGTACAGCTGCAGACCGTTGAAGAAGGCAAGAAGCCGCTCATGGTGGTAGCTCAGCAGCTCGCGTCGGGAGAGGTGATCCGCACCATCGAGGGGCCGATGAATGACGTCTCCCACCTGCTAGCCGGCCGCACCATGACGGACCCGGATCCCTCGGCCCGGGTTGACTCCAGCTATGCCGGGGCCGAGCCCATCAACCTAGATCGGACCATGGCCATGCAGCGGGGAGATCGCATGCTGGTGATCACCGGCGCGCTGCCGCAGGACAGCCTTCGAGCCATGATCCGGCGACTCAATGCGGAGATGCGTAGTAAATAGTCGCCAGTCGTCAGCTGTTTTCACTTGGGTGTTATCGAATTTGTACGAAAAGCCTCCGATCCTAGGAGGCTTTTTGAATTTGTGTCCCAGATCGACTCTGGTAACTGGCGACTGGTGACTGGCGACTACCTCGGCCTGCTCCTTCTCTCCAACAGCTCATCCGCCACGTAATCGCCTGGTCCCTCCTCGTGGTCGAACTCGGCCGCGACGGTGGCATGGCCGCGTTCCCGATCCAGAGTGATCTCCGCCAGGCGAGGAGAGATCATGGGGAAGGTTCGGCCAAACAGGGCGTAGGTGAGCAGAAAGAGCCCGGCGAACAACAGCGTCGGCCCCGCCTCGTGGCGTTCGAAAAGGGGGCCGGGCAAGGGGGAGACCGAAGGCATCACCAGCAGATATCGCTCCAGCCAGAGCGCCACCAGACTGAGCGTGGCGAAGAAGCCGAGCGTGATCTTGGATTTTTTGGGCCGCACGCCCAACAGTCCAAAGAACGGGATGATGAACATCCCCCACAGCACTGCGACGCCGATCGGGAGCCAGTGGCCCCAGAGCCGCGCGAAAACGAACCCGGTTTCTTCCGGGAGATTGCCGTACCAGATGACCAGGAACTGGGCCCACATCAGGTAGGTCCAGAACACGGTGAAGCCAAAGCAGAGCTTTCCGAGATCGTGACGCTGCTTGGGCGAGACCAGATCCTTCACCCCCAGGTGGGCCGACCCGTAGATCATGAGCAGGGCCAGGAGCATGTGGGCGCTCAGAAAGGCCCCCATGAAGATCCAGCCGCCCAGCAGGTTGGAGAACCAGTGGGGCTGGAGGGCCATAATGGCGTCAAACGCCACGAGAGTGAACACGTAGACATACAGGACTGCGTAGATGGGAGCCAGACGGTGAATGCGGTCCTCCTGCGCAGCCACCGTTGCGGAGCTCTGGTCGTACCCGCGGCTCCAACGCTCGTAGCGCAGTCGCCGCTCTTCGGACGCAGCCCGTGTCACGGCATACATATCCGGCTTGAGATCGGCCCAGACCAGCATCCAGCCGGCGATGGTCAGGGCCAGAAGACCGACTGCTAGACGGGCGAACATGAAGCCGTGCGACAACCACACCGCCTTACCGTGCTGCAACTCCGGCAAAGCGTGTTGCATCGGCCCGTAGATCGACTCGTAGCCGGCAGTAAAGATCAGCAGCAGCCCCACCAAAGAGACCGGCAGAAACGCCACCAGCGCCTCGGCAAATCGGATGATCATGCCCGACCACTTGGCATTGCTGATCTTCTGCACCGCAACGAAGGCTACTCCGCCGGCAGACAGCCCGCTGAAGTAGATCCAGTTGACGTGAAAGAGCTGCCAGGCCCGGTCGGCGATGGCCGGTCCGGCCAGGAGCGACTGCACGAAGAGGATGAGTCCCAGCGCAGCCAGCCCCCCGCCCACGCCGAGGAAGAGGCCATATCGGCCGGCGAGCGCCTGCTGGGCCAGCCGCTCCCGCAGAGTCGGGGTCATCGTCCCACCTGAGAGGTCGAGCCGGTGGCGCTGGGACCCGGCGGAATCGGTGTGGCCGCGGCAGCTGGACCTGGAGGAGCGGGAGATTGGCGCTGCAGCTTCCGCACGTGATTGACGATGGCCCAGCGCTCGATCGGCGCGTACACCTTGTCGCCATAGCGCGGCATTACTCCACGACCGTAGCGAATGATGCTGTAGATGTAGCCGTCGGTATACGCCCTCGCTCTGGCCGTCAGCAAGGAGGGAGCGCCGATCTGCCGGGAGACGGTCCCGTCGGCATTGCCCGTAGGCCCATGGCAGACGCTGCAGAAGTTCTGGTACAGAGTGTCACCGGCGGCATCGACTTCCCGGGGGATCTCGGGCACCGCCGGGCCGGGCCGGCTACCCGGGACTCGGGCCGAGATTGGATTCCGCAGGGCATTGGCCGTCGCGGGGTTGCCCGCGATCCACTCGGCGGACCAGTCGGGCTCGCTCCCGGTGACCGGCACCGTACCGGCAGGCGTGGTGCGGGGGACACTCTGGGTTTGGTACGGGTGGATGTACCGGGCGTGGATCATCTGGTCGAACCAGGGGATAATCCGCCAGAGGTCGTCCGGCGATGGAATCCGGTAGTAGTAGGTGTCGCAGGCGCCGCAGAGTAACAGGAGCATCGCGAGTGTTACTCTGCGGCGGGATTTACGCGGCCTCACGCCGCACCTCCACGGCTCCGGCCGAGCGGAGCAGGTTTTCCACCGGGCCGACCTGATCGGCTGGAGCCGGCACAAAGATGCCGATCTGATCGTCGCTGAAGCGGGGATCGTAGGCTACGCCCCGTCTTCCCATCAGGATCGAGAAGAGAGCCACGGCTGCAACCGTGCTCAGAGCCCCGAGCAGAATGGTGAGCTCGAAGCCGATCACCACATACGGCGGAAGCGAGGCGATCGGCTTTCCACCCACGAGCACCGGCCAGTCGTAGGACATCCAGATGGTCATGCCGAAGCCTGCGGCGCACCCGGTCAGACCGCCGATGAGGGTGAACAACCTCACCGGGCTGACCCGGTGCGCCAGTGCCTCCTCCAGCTCGTGGTTCGGGGCCGGGCTGTAGACCACCAGTTTGCGAAGACCCATGGCCCGGAGCGCCCGAATGGCATCGACGGCGGCGTCGATGTGGGCGAACGCAGCGAGAACTCCGGGTTGCGGTCGGGACGGTTTGAGGAACGCCATTAGTGATGGGCTCCCCGCCGCCGGGGCATGGGAATCATCTCCTTGAGCTCCTGAATCGCCACGATCGGGAAGGCCTTGGCAAAGAGCATGAACCACATCCCGAACCAGCCGAACGATCCCGCCAGAATACCCCAGTCGGCCCAGGTCGGATTCATCTGATCCCAGGCCCAGGGCAGATAGTCGTTGCTCAACGACGACACGATGATCACGTAGCGCTCGAACCACATCCCGATGTTGATGAAGATCGAGAGGATGAAGAGCGAGGTAATGTTGGTGCGGATCTTCCGGAACCAGAACAGCTGCGAGACCAGGGCGTTGCAGATGATCATGGCCCACCCGGCCCACCACATCGGCCCAAAGGCCCGGCGGTAGAAGGTCGTCTGCTCGAAGGTGTTGCCGCTGTACCAGGCGATGAAGTACTCCATCGCGTAGGCGTAGAGCAGAATCGACCCGGTGAGCAGCGTCAGCTTGGCCAGGTTGTCGAAGTGATACTCAGTGATCAGGTGCTCGATCCGCAGCGCCCGCCGGAGCGGGATTATGAGGGTGAGCACCATCCCGATGCCGGAGTAGATGGCGCCGGCCACGAAATAGGGCGCGAAGATGGTCCCGTGCCACCCCGGAACGATGCCGGACGCGAAATCCCATGACACGACCGAGTGCACCGAGAGCACCAGCGGTGTGGCCAGCGCAGCGAGATAAAGGTATGCCCGCGAGTAGTGCCGCCACTCGTTGTCGGTGCCGCGCCAACCTACCGAGGCCCAGGTGTAGATCGTCTTGCGCCAGCCCGACACCTTGTCCCGAACCGCGGCGACATCGGGGACCAGCCCGAACACCAGGAACGTGGTCGACACGGTCAGGTAGGTGGAGATGGCAAACACGTCCCAGATCAGCGGTGACTTGAAGTTGGGCCAGAGAAACCGCTGGTTGGGATAGGGCAGCAGCCAGTAGAAGATCCACTGACGCCCGATATGGATGATGGGAAAGAGACCGGCGGTCATGACCGCGAAGACGGTCATGGCCTCGGTAGAGCGGTACACCGCCGTGCGCCAGGGCGATCGGAACAGAAACAGAATCGCCGAGATGAGCGTGCCGGCGTGGCCGATACCCACCCAGAACACGAAGGTGGTGATGTACACGCTCCAGAAGACGGGCGGATTGTAGCCCGCGTGTCCCAAGCCATCCTTGATGAGCACCAGGAATGTGGTGATGCCGATCAGGAAGACCCCGACGGCAAGGAGCAGGAGCAGGACATAGCCCCGGCTGGCCGGACCCAGGGTCGCTACGACATCGCGAGTAATGTCGGAGTGGGTCAGGGGGGGAGCGTGCCCCTCGTGAGACACGGTTGCCGGTGGGGTGACCACGGCCATCGCTCAGGCCTCCTCGGGGTGCACGACTTTGGCCAGATAGGTAATGGCCGACCGGGTGTTGAGGTCCTCGAGCACCCGGTACCCGCGGGCGTCGCGATGCAGCTGAGCTACCCTGCTGGTCGAATCGACCAGGTTCCCGAAGACGATCGCGTCGGAGGGACAGGCCTGGGCACAAGCGGTGGTGAACTCCCCATCCCGCAGCGGTCGATCCTCCAGCCGGGCTTTGTTCTGGGCCCCGCGAATGCGCTGAATGCAGAAGGTGCACTTCTCCATCACGCCCCGGGCCCGCACCGTCACATCGGGGTTGAGCTGCAGGTGCAGCGGAGCCGGCCAGGATTGCTCGTTGTACTTATACCAGTTGAAGTACCGCACCTTGTAGGGGCAGTTGTTGGCGCAGTACCGGGTTCCCACGCAGCGGTTGTAGACCTGGCCGTTGAGGCCGTCGGGCGTGTGGTAGGCGGCGTAGACCGGGCAGACCGGTTCACAGGGCGCGTTGGTGCAGTGCTGACAGAGCATGGGAATGAAGCGGGCACTCGCCGCTGGCTGGCCATCGTCGCCGTCGTCCCAGTAGCGCTCGATCCGGATCCAGGTCATTTCCCGGCCTTTGCGGATCTCCCCCTCGCCCACGGTCGGTATGTTGTTCTCCGCGTAGCAGGCGGTGACGCAGGCCTGACACCCGGTGCACTTCGCCAGGTCGATGGCCATCCCCCAGCGCGGATTGGCGGCGGCGTAGTCGCCGTGCTGGGTCGCCTCGATCTGCTCCTTACTCCAGCCCTGGAGCGCCTCCAGCTCCCGCTCGGTGTTCACCTCGTGTTTGCCGTGGCCCTCAGCGAGGTAGGCCTGCTCGACAGTCAGGCCCTGGCGAGCAGCCTCGAGCGGGATGGCTTCGGCAATTCCCCGCCCCAGCTGCCTCGGGGTCCCTTCCTGCGTCGCCAAATCGTGGAACCGGCCGGTCTTCTCCAGCGATACCCGGGTCGAGACGTAGGGCAGGAACGGCCCGCGTGGCGCGCCCACCAGGTCGAGCGCATTCACTCCCCTACCGCGGGCAAACTGTCCGTATTCTGTGTGACCCAATCCGAGAGGCATGGCCACCACCTCGGGGTGAATCCCGGGATAGACGTACACCGGTGCCTCCACCGCGCCATGGGGTGAGGTGATCCGCAGTACTTCCCCGTTGCGCACATCCAGCTTGCGGGCGACGTCGGGATGGATTTCTACCCAGGAGTGCCAGGAAATCTTGGTGACCGGATCGGCGCTCTCGAGCAGCCAGGGTTTGTTGGCTCCGCGTCCGTCGTGCAGCATTCCATGGGGATAGGGCAGGAACACGAATTCCCCATTGCCCTCGAAAGTGGGGCGGGTGTACTTGACCCGGGCGGCACCCTCGGCCGGCCGTGCCGCAACCGAAGGCGAGTCGCCGAACAGACCACCACGCTGCAGCGCCGCGTGCCAGAAGCCGTTGAAGTCGCCCTCCCGACGCTGGGTGGCCAACGCCTGCCAGCGAGCCTGGAGATGCGCCTGGTAGGTCGCGGCGTTGAACCGCCCGAGTGCGCCGCCGACCTTGCGCGCGGTCCGCAGCAGCACCTCACCCGCCGGAAGGGTGTTGAACACCGGCTCCATGACCGGCTGCATGAGGTTGTACACTCCCGCCCGCGGCCGCACATCGTCCCACCGCTCCAGCGCGTGATGCTGGGGGAGCAGGAGATCGCAGAGCGCGGCGGTCTCGTCGAGATACATCGAGGTCGAGACCTTGAAGCCGACCTTTTGGAGCCGGGAAGCGAACTTGCTGGCGCTGGGAAGGGTGTACGCGGGATTGCTGTCGTGCACCAGGAGGACCGCAATCTGGCCCCCGTCTATCGTGGTCAGCAGGCTGTCGAGAGCACCATAGCCATCACCGGTGTCGGGATTGCTCCCGAACTGGACGGTCTCGCCGAGGTTGCCGGCGGCATAGTTCAGCAGGTTGACGGCGGCACAGACCTCCCGGCTCCCACTGTGCTGGCTTGCGATACCTCCGGCTACCGCGAGACTGGGGCGGGCCTCGCCAAACTCCCGCGCCAGGCGCTGGATCGTCGCAACCGGGAGGCCGGTCTCCCGAGCTGCGACATCCGGGGTGTACGAGGCCAGTGCCGAGCGGAGTCCGGCGTTCCCGCCCCGCTCTTCGAGCAGCAGGTTGGCCATGGCGAGCGCCAGGGCCGCCTCCGAGCCAGGCCGAATCGGATGCCACTCGTCGGCGTTGAGCCCGGTGAGATCGCGACGCGAGGACAGATAGACGAACTTTGCCACCTGTCCCTGGGTGAACCCATGGGACTGAGCAAAGCCCCGCTGGTGCTCGATCGAGCCCGGCCAGGACTCCAGAAAATCGGCGCCGAACGAGACGATGTAGCGAGCCCGCGCGAAGTCGTGGGTTGCCAGCTGGTCCAGGCCGAAGACGTCACGATTGGCGGCGCGCAGGGGCTCGGCATCGAACGGCTGGTAGCGGATTACTCGCCCGCCGAGCGCTCCCATCCAGTCGGCAAGCAGGTCGGAGAAGGTGCCCTGGGCGGCGCCGGAAATGGCGGCAACGCGGTTGCCCGCCGCGCTGACTTTCGCCGCCAGGCGAGCGACGGCGTCGTCCCAGGTGATCTCCTGCAGCTTTCCATCGGCCCCCCGTGCCATCGGGCCCTTGAGGCGTCCGGGGTTGTAGAGCCCCTGCAGTGCAGCCTGGCCCCGAGAGCACAGCTTTCCTCGATTGATGGGGTGCTCCGGATTTCCTTCCAGCTTAACCGCGCGCCCCTCGCGGGTACGCACATGCACGCCGCATCCGGCCGAGCACTCGGTACAGCTGCTGGCGTAATAGGTGGCGACGCCCGGCACCTGATCTTCCGCCTGGACCAGGTAGGGGATGAGACGTTCCACCTTCTCCGTGGAGCAGCCGGATAAGGCGACGGCACCCGCACCCGATGCGCCCAGCACGGTGAGGAAGCGGCGGCGGTCGAGTGTGGGCCCGGATTCCTCAGCCATGGGAGCTCCGTTTGGCCGGTCGCCAGTCATCAGTCGCCGGTCGCCAGAGGCCAGATTCGACGACGCCTAGACGACGCACACGCGTTGTTAGGTAGTCTTCGGTATCGGGCAGGAGTATTCGCCCTTCATCCGTGGTCGCGCGACTAGCGACTGGCGACTGGCGACTGGCGACTAGTAGTGACATACCGAACAATCCCGCGAGACCTTCCGCTCCGTATGACATGTGATACAGAAGCCCATCCGGTCCACGTTGTTGACCTTGAATACCTGCGGCATGCGCTGCACTTCTCCGTGGCAGGTCCCGCAGGCATTAGGACCGAGGGCTTTGATGTGCCGCTGATGGGGAAAGTGGGCATGACGCGGAAGGTAGTGAATCCGAACCCATTCGACCGGCTTCTTGTCGTTCCAGGCTTTCCGCAGCTTCGCGATCTCGGTCTGATGCGAGCTGTCCCGGCCGGCAATGACCAGGTGACATCCCATGCAGGTCTGCACCGAGGGTATGCCGGGCTCGGGCGACACCGCGACGGAATAATGGCAGTACTGGCACTGAATCTTGTATTGGCCGGCGTGGATGTCGTGCCGGAAGAAAATCGGCTGGCGGGGTCCTTTGAGGTTGCCGCTGTCCGAAGCCGGAATAACCGGAGCTTGAATGGAATCGGGAGCCGATGCCGGCTGCTGGGCCCGCGGAGCTGATTCGCCGAGCGTAAGGAGAGCAGCCACGCCTCCGGCTGCTACGCCACCGACGACGAATGCCAGCTTACGCATCATCATCTCACCGGTAAAAAAGAACCCTGGCCTCGCCCTCGGCCAACGCGCGCCGAAGTATAGTCCACCCTTTTCATTGCACAACCCGACCTAGGACTAATCCGACTGTTTCAGTCGGCTTCGCTCTTATCGGCCGCTCTTCCGCCGTGCAGCCGCGGCGCCCGCCGAGGGGCAGGACGTTCGGCCAGCCATTCCGCCTTGCGTCGGGCCAGACTGAGAAAGGCATCGATGGCACGTCGATCGCTCAATTCCAGCCAACACCATTTGACCGGGCCGGTCCGTTGACCTTCGACCAAGGCGCGCGCGATCACTCCTGCCACTTTGGAGCCCTTGGTGAGCCGGCTCTCGTCGCCCTCGGAAAGCGTAAAGGTGACGTCCAGCCCGTTCTGCATGATGTGCAGCCAGCACAGTTTTCGATTTCCCAGAGCGTATTCCCAGGCCCACCGCCAGGTGGGGCCCATGTAGCGCACCTGCTCAGCGACCCCGGAGACCTGCAGAAGCCCATCGCGCACGGCTCGGAAACGGGATGCCAGCGCTGGCGGGAGATCCTTGAGCGGAGCAGTGGGCTCAGGCTCCTCGGCCTCGGCCAGGTAGCGATTGGATTTCCAGTACGCGTTCGATCGTCCCATTAGCTGTCCTTGCTGCGGGTGCGATCCAGAAACCGGACCACCTCGATGCCCATGGCTCGGAGCAGAGACGCCTCTCTCCCGTCCGGCGCTGCCCGAAATACAATCTCGCGGAAGGAACGCATCACGTTGTCCGGCAATCGGGTCTTGAAGAAATCGATGGCCCAGAGCGCCCGGCTCCAGTCGGCAAACAACTCCTCCAGCTGCTGCGATGTGGCCGGCGCCGCCTGATTCCGGGGTGGTTTCAAGGGCAGGTCTTCCCCGCCCCGAGCGTTCCAGCTCTCGTAGCCGAGAATGGCGACCGCCTGCGCCAGGTTCAGCGACCGGTGGGCCGGATCGGTGGATATCGTCACCACCGCGTGACAGAGGTCGAGCTCGGCGTTGGTCAGCCCGCTGTCTTCCCGCCCGGCCACCATGGCCACCGGCCCGGCGGCGCTCTCCTCGAGTAGGGCCTGGGCCGCTTCCCTCGGTCGCAGCAGCCGCCGCTTGGCCGCCCGCTCCCGCGCCGTGAGCACCGCCGTGAACACGCAGTCTGCAATCGCGCCCTCGAGCGAGTCGAACAGCTCGATGCGGGCAACCAGGTCCGCGGTGTTGTGCGCGATACCCTCGATCCGGTAGGGATCGAAGACCTCCGGGTTGACCAGCCGCATCTGCTGGATCCCGAAGTTTTTCGCAATCCGCACCGCACTCGCGATGTTGACAATGTCCTGCGGGTTCACGAGGACAAGAATGGGTGGGCGCCCCAAGCCCTCAGGCTTCTCCCAGGAACGACACGTCGTGCCGCTTGGCCTTGAGCGCCGCGGCAAAGCCGGCTTTCTCCACCGACTTCATGTACGCCTCCTTCGGCTCGACCAGCTTGCCGTCCACCAGTTCCATCAGAGCATCGTTCAGGGTGACCATGCCTCCCTTCCGATTCACCTGCATGATCGAAGGAATCTGGAACGTCTTCCCTTCCCGAATCAGGTTGGACACCGCCGGTATGGTGAGCAGCACCTCCCGCGCCGCCACTCTGCCTCCGCCGATCTTCTTGCAGAGGGTCTGCGCGATGACGCCGCGCAGCGATTCCGACAGCATGACGCGCACCTGCGCCTGCCGGTCGGGCGGGAACTGATCGATAATGCGGTCGATGGTCGATGCTGCCGTCGTCGTGTGCAGCGTGCCGAAGACCAGGTGGCCGGTCTCCGCGGTTTCGATGGCAATGGAGACGGTCTCGAGGTCCCGCATTTCGCCCACCAAGATGATGTCCGGATCTTCCCGGAGGGCCGCGCGAAGGGCGTGCTTGAAAGAACGGGTATGGAGACCGACCTGCCGCTGGGTCACCAGACACTTCTTGCTGGGATGCACGAACTCGATCGGGTCTTCGATGGTGATGATGTGATCGGTGCGGGTTCGATTGATGAGATCCACCAGACCAGCCAGGGTGGTGCTCTTCCCCGATCCGGTGGGCCCGGTTACCACCACCAGACCCTTGGTCAGATAGCAGAGGTTCTGCACTTCCCGGCTGAGCCCCATCTCATCCGCCGTGCGGATCTGGTTGGGAATCACCCGGAACACGCCGATGGCCCCGAAGCGGTCGCGTCCGGCGTTGCAGCGGAACCGGGCGAGGCCCTCGATCTCGTAGGCCCAGTCGGTGTCGCCGCCTTCGCGGAACTCACCCAGTTCCTTGGCGGCCATGATGCTCAGCAGCATGGATTCCAGCCGCTCGGGTGAGAGCGGCGACTGTTCCTGGCGGCGCAGCTCGCCGTGGAGCCGGAGCATCGGCGGCTCTCCCGACCTGAGGTGGAGGTCGGATGCGCCGGACTGCACCAGGTTTCGGAACAGAGCCTCCATAGCGGCCCGCTGTTCGGAGACATCCTGGGTCGAGCGCCCCGCCGAAGCAAGTGGCGGTGCAGTCGCGGCTGGTGGGGGACTCGGCGGAGCGGCGGGTGCCGACGCGGCTGCGGGCACGCTAGGGGCCGGAGCGGCGGGTCGGAGGATCGCGACGCCATTGGCACCCGGCTTCATCTCGACCCGCACCTCTCCAAACGGCGATCGGTAGGCAAAGGTCACCTCCGAGCTTCCCAGCTGAGAGGCGGCATCAGCCGAGGCGATTTCCCGCAACAGGCCCTGAATCTGGGTGTCGGTCAAGGGCTCTCGGGTAATGGGCCGGGGGGAACCATTCTGCATCAAGGACGCCGGCTTGCCGACCGCGAGTTGCAACGCATCGGCCCGCTGCTCCTGCATCACCTGGATGAGTTTATCGAGTCGTGCCACAGCACAGTCTCAGTCGAGAGGGCGAATGTGACGAACCTGGGACTTGTTGATGTACTGCATCATGCCGTCCGTTTCCAAGGTGAAGAAGCGGCCTGGTCCATTCAGATAGTCGAGCGCGCGCGACCGGCTGGGCGGAAGCTCGAAGCTGCAGTGGCCCCGGTATTCCACACCGTCGGTCAGCTCGACGGCCAGCGCCACCAGCTTCGCCACGGACGTGCGGTCCGGATCGTCCGACGGAGCCAGCTCCTGGCAGGAGACCACCGCCACCTGAGCCTTGGAGATCAGCGCTACCCCACCGCCATTCAGGGTCAAGGCGAAGAACAGCTCCTCCCGATTCAGCATCTCGAGCGGGCTCTCGGCATCGGAGGGAGACATCGTTCGCGCGAGCAGGTGCAGATGGCCGGCCAACACTACGCCTTCGGCGAGCACGACTCTGGCGGCAGCCTGCTGGGTGGCGCCCCAGTCGCTCATCGAATTGTTCGGTGCATAGGGCCGGAAACTGAACGAAGCAGACCAACGCGGCAAGTGGGGCGGCCATGGAGCCCTCGACAAAGCCACCTGCGGGAGCAACGATTGCTCTATGGCTGCTCACTCTCTGGGGTCCCGTGTGGTGCTCGCCGGTCTGGGGGCGTGCCTGGTGCTCTTCGTGGTTGGGCCCCTCCTGCGGCTCCTCTTCGAAGCTTCGCCTGCCGGCCTGGCCCAGGCCCTTCGCGACCCGGAGCTGCGGGACTCGATCGTGCTCACCCTGTTCACCGCCACGCTGGCGACGCTGTTGGCCGCCCTGCTAGGCATTCCCCTGGCCTACCTGCTCGCCCGCCGCGCCTTTCCCGGACGTCGGATCGTGCAGGGCTTGATCGACCTTCCGGTGGTGATACCGCATCCGGTGGCTGGTATTGCCCTGCTGTTGTTCCTGGGCCGGCGCTCCGCAGTGGGCGGCACCCTTGCCAACCTGGGGCTCGAGTTCGTCAGCCACGTGCCGGGAATCATTGCGGCCATGCTGTTCGTGTCGGCTCCGATCCTGGTCAGCGGGGCCCGCGAGGCGTTTCAAACCGTCGATCCTCAACTGGAGCGGGTGGCCCGCACACTGGGCGACACGGCCTGGAGTGCGTTTCGTCGCGTCACCCTTCCACTTGCCGGAAGAGGCATCCTGGCCGGGGCCATCCTCGCCTGGGCCAGGAGCATCAGCGAGTTCGGCTCCATCGTGATCCTGACTTACAATCCCAAGGTGGCGAGCATCTATATCTTCGACCGGTTCACCGCATTCGGTCTGAAGGCGGCGGTTCCGGCTGCCGTCATTCTACTATTGATAGCGCTCACCGTCTTCATCCTGGTGCGTCTGCTGCAACCGAGTGAACAGCGATGATCCGGCTGGAAGGGCTGCAGGTCCAGGTGGGCAGCTTCGAGCTGCGGGATATCAACCTCCAGGTGCCTCAGGGTGGATATGCGTTGATTATCGGACCTACCGGGTCCGGCAAGACCACGTTGCTGGAGGCAGTCGCAGGAAATGCACGGCTCCGAGCTGGGCGGATCTACATGCATGGCGTGGAGGTTACCGCGCTCCCGCCGGAACAGCGCGGTCTGGGCTTTGTGTATCAGCAGTATCACTTGTTTCCCCACCTGAGTGTGCGGGAGAACATCGCCTACGGTATCAGACGCCAGGGCAGAAACGGCCGGGGCTTCCGCGAACGGGTGGAGGAGCTCGCCGGCATGCTCGCCATCACCCCCCTGCTCGATCGGCCCGTGCGGGGGTTGAGCGGGGGCGAGCAGCAGCGGGTGGCGCTGGCCCGGGCTCTGGCTCCCAAACCCTCGATACTGCTGCTGGATGAGCCATTCGCGGCGGTGGATCCCGCCAGCCGCCAGGTGCTCCGGCGGGAGCTTCGAGAGCTGCACCAGCGCGAGGGAATCACTACGCTCCAGGTCACCCATGATTTCGACGAGGCCCTGCGTCTCGGCGACGTCGTGGCCGTGCTGGCCGAAGGTCGCGTGGTCCAGAGCGGCACGCCGGAGCAAGTGTTCCGGTATCCCAACTCCGCCTTCGTCGCTCGCTTTGTGGGGAGTGGGAACGTGATCGCCGGAGTGGTGGAGCGGACCGAGCCAGACGGTCCCGGCCGCACATTCCGGGGCCGCTTTCGGGGAGAACACCTCACCCTCGACGTGGTCGCTGAGCGGGAAGGCTCGATCCACGCGGTCATCCGACCCGAAGACATCGTGTTGAGCCGGACATCCCACCCGGATTCAGCCCGCAATCATATAGAAGGAATGGTCGCCCGGCTGGAACGGCTGGGGCCCATCACCCAGGTTCACCTGGACGTGGGCCGGCCGCTGATCGCGTCGGTGACCACCGCCTCCGCCGAGGAAATGGATCTGCGATCGGGGATGCGGGTGATCCTGGCGGTCAAGACTACCGCCATTCTCCTGGTGTAGATCGATGCCGGCTCGCCTGCTGCATGTGGATCTGGACGCGTTCTTCGTCGAGGTCTGCCGTCAGTATCACCCCGAGCTCCGGGACATCGAACTCCTGGTGGTGGGCGGCCGGCGCGATCAGCGGGGAGTGGTGCAGTCCGCCTCCCATGCTGCGCGACGCTTCGGTATCCACGCTGGAATGGCGATCGCGGAAGCGGTGAGACGCTGCCCCCAGGCCACCTTCTTCCAGGGCGCCTTTGCCCACTACCGGGATGCCTCCCGGGCCGTCCGCGCGGTGCTGGAGGATTTCTCCCCCCGGGTAGTGATGGCCTCTCTGGACGAAGGGTATCTCGATTTTGCCGGGACCGAACGCCAGTACCCGGTCTCACTTCTACCGGTGGCAGAGCAGCTCAGAGATGCGGTGAAGCAACGCACCGGCCTCGACGCCAGCATCGGCATCGGCCCGAACCGGATGATCGCCAAGATCGCGTCCGACTGTGCCAAGCCGAGGGGGCTAATGGAGATTCGGGCGGGATGGGAGGAAGGCTTTCTGGCGGGACTTCCGTTGTCAGCGCTGCCGGGTGTCGGACCCAAGACGGCGCAGCGCTGGGCGGAGGTCGGCCTGGTAGATGTCTACCAGGTCCAGCGAATGGAAGAAAAGGATATCCAGCGGCTCCTTGGCGCTGATGCCCGGTCACTCAAGCTGCGGGTGCAGGGCCAGGGCGGCACCGTGCTCAGTCCCCATCGGCTGCCGAAATCGGTGAGCCGAGAGACGACACTCTCCCGTGATATCCGTGACCCGGAAGAGCTGGAGCGGATCCTGGCCCTGCTCACGGCTCGGGTCGCCGCTCAACTGCGGGATGAGCTCTTGCTGGCCAAAGCCGTCACCCTCAAGCTCCGCCACGACGACTTTCACACGGTCACCCGCCGGCGGACCCTGGAAGTCGCGACTGATCTCGATGCCGAGATCTATTCCGCCGCCCGGGCGCTCTTCCGCGGCGCGTTCGACGAGGTGCGCCGGCGAAACCGGGCGGTCCGACTTATCGGCATCGCCGCGACCGATCTCGGCACCGCGGCAGAAGCCGATCTGTTCGAATCTCCGGAACGGATCCGGCTCCGCCAGCTGACCGAGGCAGTGGACAAGGTCCGCGGGAAGTACGGGTTCGACGCCGTCACCCCGGGCACCATTGCGGAGCTCCGCCGCAAGCGTCCGAAGCGGTAGTGTTAGCGGAAGTCCTTGCTCTCGAACCGCAGCCCGAGGGTGCCCTGTCGGTTGATCACCTGCGGTCCCAGGTCCCGAAAGGTGGCCGTGCGCCCGGCGGGGTCGCGGGCCCGCACCGTGCTGTTCTGGTATAGACGATAGTACCCGATGAAGACCCTGGTTGCCCCCGGTCTTACGGCACAGCCGCAATCCACCGCACCCTCCAGTCCCGCATTCACGGCGACGCGCAACAGCTCCGGCGCGGCATTGGTAATCAGCGGGGCGAAGTACTCCACACCCGGTGCTCGCGCCGCGGCCCGCTGATGGATCGTTCCGCTCGGCTCCCGAATCACCAGCGAGCCCCGCAGCTCCTCTCCCATCGGCCGCTCATCGGCCGACAGGGGGCGCGCCAGGTTCCACTGCACCACGACCGACCCACTCCGGGGAAGGCTCAGGGTCTGGGTAACCCCGGGCGCGAGTGACACTGGACCGGCCTGCCCCACTGCGAGCCAGATGGGTGCGGCCAGCTCGTTAGTGAACGCGAGGCGGGGACGGCGCAGCAGGTACCAGGTTATAAGGGCGGCGACGACCACGAGCGTGGCAGCCAGCAGGGGGACGACCCTGGAGGGGCGTCGGGGCCGCCGGGTGACCGGAAATTCCTCTGAGGTGGGAGCCGTCATGAGTCGGGGAAGGGAAAAGGTCGACTAAGGTAACGGCTTTTCAGTGATCGGTTTAGGGGGTGGCTCTAGGCTCAGGTATTCGTGAACGCCAAATATTGCACAACTTGCATTCGAAGGGCGGCTTTTCCCAACTCCTTACGGAATTTTTTGCAGATCTGCTCGGGAAAGTCTGCGCATTCTGCAGAATTTGCTTGACAGCCGGTTCATCGGCACGTATACTATTCCCTGCAGCATGACAGGCGCTTCGAAACCGGGGCTTCCATGAACCGCACCAGAATAGTCAATCCCAACGCGACGCCTCCCCGGCGGGTGGAGCTCCAGCGAAACTGGAGGCTGCCCCTCATCGAACCGTCTGGACCTTGGCCTGAGTAGCGATGTGCTCACCCGATGCCCCCGCGTTCGATGATCCAGCGCGGGGGCATCGTCTTTAATGGACCCAACGACCGAAACCTGAACCCGAGCCCGCGAGACCTTCATGGCGACCACCCTCCGTCCCTCCACGTCGGCCCATGCATCCGCCAGCAGCGACGTGCAGCGAGTACTCGAGCTGATCAAGGAAAAGAAGATTCAGGTCGTGGACGTGAAGTTCTGCGACCTGCCCGGCACCTGGCAGCACTTCTCCATTCCGGCCGCTACCCTGGACGAGGCGATGATCCGGGAAGGCCTGGGTTTCGACGGATCGTCCATCCGCGGCTTCCAGGCAATCAATGAGAGCGACATGCTGCTCCTGCCCGACGTGTCGACGGCGTTTGTCGACCCGGTGCTGTCGGTGCCGACCCTGTCGCTCACCTGCAATATCTACGACCCGCTGACGCTGGAGCCGTACTCGCGAGATCCCCGGTTCATAGCGTTCAAAGCCGAGGAGTATCTCAAGACCACCGGGATCGCCACCACGTCCTATTGGGGACCGGAGGCCGAGTTCTTCATCTTCAACTCGGTGCGTTTCGACCAGAACGCACATGAGGGCTACTATCACATCGACTCCGACGAAGGCATCTGGAACGCGGGCCGGAACGGCGCCCCCAACCTGGGCCACCGGCCCCGGCACAAGGAAGGCTACTTCCCGGTGCCGCCGGCCGACCGGCTGCAGGATGTGCGGTCCAAGATCATGCTGGCGCTTATCGAGGCCGGTGTGCCGGTAGAGGTTCAGCACCACGAGGTGGCTTCGGCGGGCCAGGCGGAAATCGATTTCCGGTTCGGGACCCTGGTGCAGACCGCCGACCGGCTGCTGGTCTACAAGTACGTCGTCAAGAATGTCTGCCACAATCTCGGACTCACGGCGACGTTCATGCCCAAGCCGCTCTTCGGAGACAACGGCTCCGGCATGCACGTGCACCAGTCGCTGTGGAAGGGCGATACCCCGCTCTTCTATGACGAGAACGGATATGCGCTGCTCTCCGAGACGGCGCGGCACTACATCGGTGGCCTCATTGCGCACGCGCCGGCTCTGCTCGCGCTCTGCGCCCCGACCACCAACAGTTACCGACGCCTGGTGCCTGGTTTCGAGGCCCCGGTCAACCTGATGTACTCGGCCCGGAACCGGTCGGCTATCTGCCGGATTCCCTGCTACTCCAACAGTCCCAAGGCGCGGCGCATCGAGTTCCGGGCCCCGGATCCGACGGCGAATCCTTACCTCGCCTTCTCCGCCCTGCTGATGGCCGGATTGGATGGGATCAAGCGCAAGCTGGAGCCGCCCACCCCGATCGATGAGGACCTGTACGAGCTGCACGACGAGCGGAAGAAGAGCATCAAGATGGTGCCGGGATCGCTGGCCGAATCGGTGGCGGCGCTGGAGAACGATCAGGAGTTCCTGCTCAGGGGCGACGTGTTCACCCCCGACGTGCTGGATACCTGGATCGCCATGAAGCGCTCCAAGGACATCGCGCCGGTGAGCCTGAGGCCGCACCCGTATGAGTTCTTCCTCTACTATGACGCGTGAGGGAGTCACTAGTCACTAGTCACTAGTTGCTGATCCTGGCCAGGATGGGCCAGCGACTAGCGACTAGCGACTAGGGACCGACAACTAAGGAGTATCCCGTGGTGCAAATCGACAAAGCCGACACCGCCTGGATGCTGGTCTCGACCGCGCTCGTGCTCTTGATGACGCCGGCGCTGGCCTTCTTCTACGGTGGTCTGGTGCGGAACAAGAACTCGCTCAACACCATGATGATGAGCTTCGTGGCGCTGGGCGTGGTCGGCGTGACCTGGGCCGTGGCGGCGTACAGCCTGGCCTTCGGTGACGGTGGCCCCCTGCTCGGCAGCCTCGCCCATCTCGGGCTCACCGGAGTGGGCCTCGAGGCCAAGGGCACCATCCCGCACGTGTTGTTCATGGTCTATCAGGCCACCTTCGCGATCATCACTGCCGCCCTCATCTCGGGGGCGGTGGTCGAGCGCATGCGGTTCGGGCCCTACGTCGCGTTCATCACCTTGTGGACCCTGCTGGTCTACGCTCCGGTGGCCCACTGGGTCTGGGGTGGCGGGTGGCTGATGACGCGCGGCGTACTCGACTTTGCCGGCGGCACGGTGGTCCACATCAATGCCGGAGTGTCGGCCCTCGTGGCGGCGCTGGTGCTGGGCTCGCGTAAGGACTACGGCCGCCAGGCGGTGCTCCCGCACAACGTGCCCTTCACTCTGTTGGGAGCGGGCCTGCTCTGGTTCGGCTGGTTCGGCTTCAACGGCGGCAGTGCGCTGGCGGCCAACGAGCTGGCTGGGCTGGCCTTCACCAATACCTTCCTGGCGCCCACGGCGACCCTCGTGGTCTGGACCCTGCTCGACTACTTCCGGACCGGCCGAGCCACCGCAGTCGGGGCTGCGACCGGCATCGTTGTGGGACTGGTGGCCATCACCCCGGCTGCCGGCTTTGTGAGCCCGGCGGGCGCGCTCGCCCTGGGAGGCGTCGCCGCGTTCCCCAGTTACTTCGTGATCGCGCTGCGGTCCCGCACCCGGATCGACGACTCACTCGACGTATTCGCCGGGCACGGCATCGGAGGACTCACCGGCGCGCTGCTCACGGGCGTGTTAGCAGAGAAGCTCTGGAATCCAGCGGGCAACGATGGGCTGCTCTTCGGAAATCCGGCCCAGCTCGGCCTGCAGGCCCTCGGCTGCCTCAGCGCAGCACTGTATGCCGCGCTCATGACCTTCGGCATTCTGAAGGTGCTCGGCCTGGTGATGTCACTCCGGGCAGTACCCCGCATCGAAGGCGTGGGCATGGACGTGAGCCAGCACGGCGAAGAGGCCTATGCCAGCGGCGAAGGGTCGATCCTGGTGCCTCCGGACGCGCTCGTACCCGAGCCGCTGCCGGCGTTCACTCCCCAAATGGCCTCGCGGTAAGAGGAGACCGGAACCATGAAACTGATCGTTGCCATCATCCGGCCGGACCGCCTGAACGAAGTGCTGGAGGCCCTCTACCGCAGCGAAGTCCGAGGGCTCACCGTCTCCAGAGTCCTTGGCCACGGCGGGGAGACCGAGCGAGTGGAGACCTATCGGGGCACCACGGTGAAGGTGGACCTGCAGGAAAAGGTGCGTCTGGAGATCGGCGTCTCCGAGCCGTTCGTCCTGCCGACCGTGCATGCCATTCTCAAGAGCGCCAGAACCGGTGAGGTGGGCGACGGCAAGGTCTTTGTGCTTGATGTTGCCCAGGTCTTCCGAATCAGGACCGGCGAACAGAACGAAGCCGCAGTCACGCCCGCGGAGCCGGTAGCGGTAAGCGGATAAGCGGGTAGGGTAAGCGGGTAAGCGGAGCGTCCCCGAGTCAAGTATGTCATCCTGAGCGCAGCGAAGGATCTCTCCGAGTTATCTGAGGGATTCTTCGCTTCGCTCGGAATGACACCCACCTCGAGCCCCGCTCACCAGATTTACCTGCCTGCCTACCCGCCCACCCGCTTACCACCTGTCCTTCCCGACCTTCCCGTCTTTCGAATACATTGCCTTCATGCCCCACCAACTCCGAAGCAGTGCCATCACTCAAGGAGTCGAGCGCGCTCCCAATCGCGCCATGCTGCGGGCGGTCGGCTTCGGCGACGGGGATTTCACCAAGCCCATCATCGGCATTGCCAACGCGCACAGCACCATTACGCCATGCAACGCCGGCCTCGATCTGCTCGCCCGGCGAGCAGAGGCGGCAATCCGGCTGGCCGGCGGCATGCCCCAGACCTTCGGCACCATCACCGTGAGCGACGGGATCTCGATGGGCACCGAGGGGATGAAGTACTCGCTGGTATCCCGCGAAGTGATTGCCGACTCGATCGAGACCGCCTGCGGGGCTCAGAGCATGGACGGCGTGGTGGCCGTGGGGGGGTGCGACAAGAATATGCCCGGCGCCATGATCGCCATCGCCCGGATGGACATTCCAGCGATTTTTGTCTACGGCGGAACCATCAAACCCGGACACTACGCCGGGCGAGACCTCACCGTCGTCAGCGCGTTCGAGGCCGTCGGTCAGCACAGCGCCGGAGCCATCGACGACCGCGAGCTGCTGGAGATCGAGCGCCGGGCCTGCCCCGGCCGGGGCTCCTGCGGAGGCATGTTCACGGCCAACACGATGTCGGCCGTGTTCGAGGCCATGGGAATGAGTCTGCCGCGCTCGAGCACGATGGCGGCCGAGGACGTGGAGAAGGAAGAGAGCGCCGCGGAATCAGGCCGGGTACTGGTGGAAGCCGTCCGAAAGCGGCTGCGCCCTCGGCAGATCCTCACCCGCAAGGCGTTTGAAAACGGGATTGCGGTCGTCATGGCGCTGGGCGGGTCCACCAATGCCGTGCTTCACCTGCTCGCCATCGCCCGGAGCGCCGGCGTCCCACTTTCCCTCGACGACTTCGAGTCGATCCGGGCCCGGACTCCAGTGCTCTGCGATCTCAAGCCATCCGGCCGCTTCGTGGCAACCGACCTCCACCGGGCCGGCGGTGTGCCGCTGGTCATGAAGATCCTGCTGGAGCACCGGCTGATTCACGGCGATGCTCTCACGATTACCGGAGAGACCGTCGCCGAGGCGCTGCGGGCCGTACCCAAAGAAGCTCCCGGCAATCAGGAAGTGATTCGGCCCTGGGGCCGGCCACTCTATCGCGAGGGACACCTTGCCATTCTGCGGGGAAACCTCGCGACGGAAGGCGCGGTCGCGAAGATAACCGGAGTCAAGTCACCCAAGTTGACCGGTCCCGCACGGGTATTCGATTGCGAGGAGCGCTGCCTCGAAGCAATTCTTGCGGGGCGAATCCGTCCCGGAGACGTAATCGTGATCCGCTATGAAGGGCCGCGCGGAGGTCCTGGCATGCGGGAGATGCTCGCCCCTACATCAGCGCTGATCGGAGCCGGCTTGGGCGACTCGGTCGGCCTGATCACGGACGGCAGGTTTTCCGGCGGAACCTACGGGCTGGTCGTGGGTCACGTAGCACCCGAGGCGGCGGCCGGCGGCACCATCGGCCTGGTGCGGGAGGGCGACTCTATCACCATTGATGCCGAGCGCCGCCTGCTTCAGCTCGAGGTCCCAGCCGACGAGCTGGAGAGACGGCGGGCCGCCTGGGCTCCGCCGGCTCCCCGGTACACCGCCGGCGTGCTCCACAAGTATGCCCAACTCGTGTCCAGCGCCAGCCTGGGAGCGGTTACCGACCTGTAGTGGCGGTTGCCTCGATTCGGGCCAGCGCTCGAACAATCTCCTGACCCATCTCTCCGGTTGTCAGCACCGGCTCTCCCGGCCGCGCCAGGTCCCGAGTACGGCAACCGGCCCCGAGTGCTTGGCGGACCGCTCGCTCGACCAGATCTCCGGCCTCGGGTAGCCCGAGCCCATATCGTAGCAACATGGCCGCCGAGAGAACGGCTCCGATTGGATTGGCCAGATCTCGGCCCGCGATGTCGGGGGCCGATCCATGGACCGGCTCGAAGAGTCCCTGTGCATCACCCAGTGAGGCCGAGGGCAGGAGACCGAGCGAGCCGGCCAGCACGGCGGCCTCATCGCTCAGAATGTCACCGAACAAATTCTCGGTGAGGAGGACGTCGAAGCTTCCTGGATCGGCCACCAGGCGCATGGCCGCGAAATCCACGTACAGATGCTCCAGCGTGACCTCGGGATAGTCTTTGGCCACCCGACCCACGCAGTCGCGCCAGAGCTGAGATACCTCCAGCACGTTGGCCTTGTCGATCGAGGCCACCTTGCCCCGCCGCTCGCCAGCGGCTTCGAAGGCCACTCGCGCGACGCGCTCTACTTCCTCCTCACTGTACCGAAGTGTGTTCCAGGCACTGGTACCGTCGCGACCCCGGGGTGCGCCATAGTAGAGCCCCCCGGTGAGCTCTCGAACGATCAACAGATCGACATCGTGCAATCGCTCGGGCCGTAGCGGAGAGATCTCGCTCAGGGACGGATGCACCGCCACCGGCCGCAGGTTAGCGTAGACACCCAGCAAGCGGCGGAGCCCGAGCAGTCCTGCTTCCGGGCTTCGACTGGCGGGGCCGGTGTACCTAGGATCGCCGACTGCACCGAGCAGCACCGCATCCGCATCCAGCACGCCCTGACGGGTGCGCGAGGGCAGCGGTTCCCCATCCTCCACCAGGGCCTCGGCGCCGATCGCATGCTTGGCAAGATCGATCCGGTAGCCAAACAGCTCGCCCGCGAGCTCCAGTACCCGCACTGCCTCGCGGGTCACCTCGGGACCGATGCCGTCCCCCGGCAGCACCGCTACGCGGAAGCGTTTCACCTGGCCCGCCTGCGCTCGAACGCCGCGATCCGCGGCTCCTCCAGCAAGGTCCGCCCGATCTCGTCCAGGCCGTTCAGCAGCATTGCTCGCCGGTACGGCTCCACCTCGAACTGCGAGTGGAAGCCGAACCGGTCGCTCACCGACTGGGCACCGAGGTCCACGGTCAGCTCGTAGCGGTCGCCCGCGGCGCAGCGGCGGAACAACTCGTTCACCGCGGCCTCCGGCAACGTGACAGGCAGCAGCCCGTTCTGAAAACAGTTGCTCTGGAAGATGTCGGCGAACGAGGGTGCGATGATGGCCCGGAATCCAAAGTCGGCGAGCGCCCATGGCGCATGCTCGCGCGAGGAGCCACAGCCGAAGTTGGCGCCGGCGAGCAGGATCGTTGCGCCGCGGGCCTCAGGCCGGTTGAGCTCGAACTCGAGATTGGGATTTCCATCAGGACCGAAGCGCCAGTCGTGAAAGAGCACCGCGCCAAAGCCTGAGCGCTCGATCCGCTTCAGGAACTGCTTGGGGACGATCTGGTCGGTGTCGACGTTGCTGCGATTGAGTGCGGCGACGCGACCGGTGTGAGCAATGAACGGCTGCATACTTTCGCTCGATGTTTTATGCAGACTGCTCTGAAAGCAGTCTCGACGGTCTCTCAGGTGAAATTTGTAAGTCTATGAAACCGCGTTATTAACAGGCGTCCACGTAAGGTCAGATCTGGGCTGCATACTCGGCTGTCGGAGAGAGTTCCGTCCTGATGTCGCTCCGTAAGTAGGCGCGAACATCTACCAGCCGTCCGGCCAGCGCAGCCGCAGCAGCCATGGCGGGACTCACCAGATGAGTCCGTCCTCCCCGCCCCTGCCGGCCCTCGAAGTTTCGGTTCGAGGTCGAGGCGCAGCGCTCGCCGGGACCGAGTACATCTTCGTTCATCCCGAGACACATCGAGCAGCCTGGATTGCGCCACTCAAATCCGGCTTCGATGAAAATGCGATCCAGCCCTTCCCGCTCGGCCGCGGCCTTCACCAGCTGCGATCCCGGGACGACCATCGCGCGCACACCGCTCGCCACCCGTCCTCCCCGCACCACCGCGGCGGCCTCGCGCAGGTCCTCGATCCTGGCGTTGGTACAGGAGCCGAGGAACACCCGATCCACTGGTATCCCTTCGAGCGGCGTACCCGGCTTGAGATTCATGTACTCGAGCGCGCGCTCCCATGATTGCCGGTCGGCCGCGGAACCGGCGTCCGATGGGTCCGGCACCCGGCCACCGATGTCGGTTGTCATGCCGGGGCTGGTTCCCCAGGTCACCTGTGGCTCGACCTTGCCGGCATCGATCACGGTCTGGCGATCGTAGCGCGCGCCCGGATCGCTTACCAGCTCGCTCCAGCTGCTCAGCGAGCGCTCCCATTCCCGGCCCTTCGGCGCCTCCCGCCGGCCCGCGAGATATGCCAGCGTCTTCCCGTCGGGGGCGATCATGCCCGCTCGTGCTCCCGCCTCGATGGACATGTTGCACACCGTCATCCGGCCTTCCATGGACATCGCGCGAACGGCCTCGCCGGTGTACTCGATGACGTGCCCCGTGGCGCCGGCGGTGCCGATCTGCCGGATGAGCGCTAGGATCAGATCCTTGGGCGAAACTCCCGGCTGGAGAAGGCCGGAGAAGCGAACCTCCATAGTGAGCGGCCGGGTCTGGACCACACACTGGGTGGCCAGCACGTGCTCGACCTCGCTGGTTCCGATCCCGAACGCCAGCGCGCCGAACGCACCATGAGTGGAAGTGTGGGAGTCGCCACAGACGATGGTCATCCCCGGCTGGGTGAGCCCCAGCTCAGGCCCGATGACGTGCACGATGCCCTGCTCCGGCGAGTTGAGATCGAAGAGCCGCACCCCGAAGTCACGGGCGTTGTGCACCAGAGCGGCCACCTGATCGGCGGAGAGCTGATCCGCGATCGGGAGCCGCCGGTCACCCGTCGGTACGTTGTGGTCCACTGTGGCCACGGTCAGCTCGGGCCGGCGCACCCGTCGTCCGGCCAGCCGGAGCCCCTCGAATGCTTGAGGCGAGGTGACCTCGTGGACCAGATGTAAGTCCACGTAGAGAAGCACCGGTCCTCCCGGTACCTGGCTGACTACGTGGGCGTCCCACACCTTCTCGAACAAGGTCTTGGCCATGATTCCTGCTCGGGCCTATCCGGGGAGGGGATGAACCGGCCGCTTCGAGCGGCGCTCGACCTTCTTACTCTTCTCCACCTTCTCCGTCTCTTCACTGCCCTGCTGCCTAGCTGCTCCGCTGTCAGCACTGGCCCTTCCCTCCTCCGACCACGGCATCATTGCCCGCAGCTTGCTGCCCACCCGCTCGATCTCGTGATCGCGGTCGGTCTGCCGAAGCCGGTCGAAGTGAGGGCGCCCCGCCTTGTTCTCGTCCAACCACTCGCGGGCGAACGAGCCGTCCTGGATGGCCTGGAGGATTCGTTGCATCTCGGCCCGGGTTTCCTCGGTAATGAGCCTCGGCCCGCGGGTGTAGTCACCGTACTCCGCGGTGTCGCTGATGGAGTAGCGCATGAACTGCAGCCCGCCCCGATACATCAGGTCGACAATCAGCTTCAGCTCGTGAAGACACTCGAAGTAGGCCATCTCGGGCTGGTAGCCCGCCGCCGTGAGGGTTTCAAATCCAGCTTTCACCAGCGCCGTGACGCCGCCACACAGCACAGCCTGCTCCCCAAAGAGATCGGTCTCGGTTTCCTCCCGGAACGAGGTCTCGATCACCCCGGCCCTGGTACAGCCGATGCCTGCCGCGTACGCCAACGCATTGGCCAGCGCCTCGCCGCTGGGATCCTGGTGCACGGCCACCAGCGCCGGCACTCCACGTCCCGCCTCGAACTCGCTCCGCACCAGGTGGCCGGGCGACTTGGGAGCGACCATCGACACGTCGACGGCCGCGGGCGGAGCGATCTCTCCATAGTGGATGTTGAATCCATGGGCGAACATCAGTGTCTTGCCTCCGCTGAGGCTCGGCGCCACGTCGGCCTCATAGACCGCCCGGGCGTCCTGGTCCGGAACCAGCAGCATGATTACATCGGCGGCGTCCGCCGCCGCTGCCACCGGGCGGACGTCGAGACCGGCAGATTGGGCCGCCTGCCACGATCTGCCGCCGGGACACAGCCCGACGATCACGGCAGCGCCGCTCTGACGCAGGTTCAGGGCGTGGGCGTGTCCCTGGCTGCCGTAGCCGATGATCGCGAAGGTGCGGCCGGACAGCCGCCGCCGCTCGACGTCGGCGTCGTAGTAAATCCGCAAGGGTGCTGAAGTCATGGCGTAGTTCCGGATTGAAGGTCAGTGCCGCTTCCCAGGGCAACGGTGCCGCTGCGAGCGACTTCGATGATTTCGAAACGTTCCAGCGCCCGGAGACAGGACAACACAAAAGCCTCCGAGCCGCTCAGCTCCAGGATCACGCTCTCGGGGGACTCGTCCACAATGGAAGCCTGGTACAGTTGGGCGACATCGAGCAGCTCGGCGAAGCGGTCATGCGGCGCCCGCAGCTTGACCAGAGCCAGCTCGCGAGTGACTCCCTCGCTGGGGGCGAAGGCGATGGCCGCGCGAACACCCACCATTTTCTGCAGATGCTGGACGGCCCGGTCGGCGGTGCTGCTGTCGGAATCAATCATCAGGGTCAGCCTCGAGATTCCAGGAGTGGTCGTCGGCCCCACCGCCAGGCTGCTCACCGGGAGATTTCGCCGCCGGATGAGACCGACCGCACGAGTGAAGGTCACCAGCCGGTCTTCCAGCAACACGGCGACCGCCTGCGATGCGGTCACGCGGGGACCAGCGGGGCTGGATCTCCCTCGATCGGCTCGGAGAGGGAGCCGCCCGGCGGAATCATGGGAAAGACGTTGGCTTCCTGCTCGATGGTGAATTCGATCAGCGACGGCCCCGGCTCCGCCACCGCGGCCTGGACGCACTCCTCCAGCTGATCGGAGTGATCCACCCGCCATCCCGCAATGCCGTACGCCTGGGCCAGACGCACATAGTCCGGGCTCCAGATCGGTGTCGCCGAGTACCTGCGCTCGTGGAAGAACTGCTGCCATTGCCTGACCATGCCGAGATAGCCGTTGTTGAACACGGCCATCTTCACCGGGATCCCCTCCTGCACCATGGTGGCGATCTCCTGCATGTTCATCTGGAAGCCGCCGTCGCCGGAGATGGCCCACACCGGCTCGTCCGGACGGGCGAGAGCCACCCCCATCGCGGCCGGGACGGCGAAGCCCATGGTTCCCAGCCCGCCCGAGGTGATGTGGCTGTTGGCGTGCTGGTAGGGATACAGCTTGGCCACCCACATCTGGTGCTGCCCGACATCGGAGACGATCGTGCACCGGCCGGTCGTGCGGCTAATGGAGTCCAGGATGACTTCGGGCGATAACCCTCCGCGGAAGTGTTCCTCCCGAGAGTGCCGAAAGGTTTCGATTTCCTCCCGCCAACCATCACAGTCGCGGCGCGCCACCAGCTGCAGGAGCTGCTGCAGCACCACCCGGACGTCACCGTGGATACCCACCGCGACCGGCACATTCTTGCCGATTTCAGAGGCATCGAGCTCCACGTGGATGATGCGGGCCCCCCGGGCAAAGCTGGCCAGGTTGCCGGTGACCCGGTCGTCGAACCGGAGCCCTAGGCCGATGATGAGATCCGCCTGCTGAATGGCGCGATTGACGTGCACCTCCCCATGCATGCCGGGCATACCCAGGTGCAGTGGATGCGACGCGGGAAAACCACTGATCCCGAGCAGCGTCGTGATCACCGGAATGCCGGTCCGCTCGGCCAGCGCGCGCAGCTCGGCGTAGGCGTCGGCCAGCAGGATCCCGTGACCCGCCATGATGAGAGGACGCTGGGCGTCGGCGATCAGGCGGGCGGCTTGTTCGAGGGCGGTCGGTCGGTCGGTCCTATGGCGAACAAATTGACCGCCTGACCGCCTGACCGCCTGACCGCCCGTCCAGACCCCCCGCTGATTCTGAACGTCCTTGGGCACGTCGAGCAGCACCGGCCCGGGCCTGCCCTCCTGCGCCACCTGGAACGCCTCCCGGACGGCGTCGGCCAGCTCCTCCACATCCTCCACCAGGCGGTTGTGTTTGGTAATCGGCTGGGTGATGCCGATGATGTCGGTCTCCTGAAAGGCGTCCCGCCCCAGCATCGAGCGGGAGACCTGACCGGTGATCGCCACCAGCGGGGCGCTGTCCATATGTGCGGTGGCAAGACCGGTGACTAGGTTGGTAGCTCCCGGTCCCGATGTGGCTACACACACTCCGGGTCGCCCGCTGGCCCGGGCATAGCCGTCGGCGGCGTGGGCCGCAGCCTGCTCATGCCGCACCAGGATGTGACGCAACTGGGGATACTCGGGAAGCGCGTGGTAAAACGGCATGATCGCGCCCCCCGGGTAGCCGAACAGTACGTCTACGCCCTGCTCGAGGAGAGCGCGACAGAGAATTTGCGAACCGGTCACGGTTGGTGACTGGCGACTGGCGACTGACGACTGGTGACTGTCTACTCCCATCAGACGCCCCACAAGTAGACGGAGTTCAGCGAGCTATCCTCCAGCCGCTCGGCGTAGTGCGCCTTGTTCAACGCGTGCACCAGGCCCCGGGCGCTCGCCTCCACGATGTCGGTGGACGCGCCATGACCGGAGAGCGACTTTCCATCGATCCTGGCCTGGAGAAACACCTGTCCCACGCTGTCGCGTCCGGGAGTGACCGAGCGAAGGTTCAAGCTCAGCACTTCGACCGAGCGGCCCAGGATGTCGCTGACCGCAGCGAAGGCCGCGGCGATCGGCCCGTCGCCAGTTCCTCGAGCGGAGCGCTCACCCGACCACGGTCCGGTCATCCGGACTTCAGCCGTCGCCGTCACGCTGCCGCAGACCGCTCGCAGATGGGTCAGCTGGAATTCTTCCGGGGCATCGTGAAAGCTCGCGTGCAGTAGGGTCAGCAGGTCCTCGTCCAGGATCTCCCGTTTGCGCTCCGCCAATGCCACGAAGCTCTGATAGAGCTCCCCCAGCGTTCCTTCATCCAGCTGGTAGCCCAGCTCCTGGTACCGATGCTCCAGCGCGTGACGCCCCGAATGCTTGCCCAGCACCAGGGTGGACTTGGGGATCCCCACCATCTCCGGCTGGATGATCTCGTAGGTCAAGCCGTTCTGTAGCATGCCGTGCTGGTGAATGCCGGCCTCATGGGCAAAGGCGTTCCTCCCCACGATGGCCTTGTTGGGTTGGGGAAAGACGCCGGTGAGGTGGGAGAGCAGTTGGCTGGTCCGATAGATCTCCCGGGAGTCGACCCGGCACTGAAACTCCAGAGCGCTGCCTCTCACCCGGCTAGCGATGACCAGCTCCTCCAGCGCCGCGTTCCCCGCCCGCTCGCCAATCCCGTTCACCGTGCACTCCACCTGCTGCGCACCGGCCGCGATGGCAGCCAGCGAATTGGCAACCGCCAGGCCGAGATCGTCGTGGCAGTGGGCACTGAGCACCACACCGTCGGATTCGGGAACCCGTTCCCGGATCAGCCGGAACATCGAGCCGTATTCGACCGGAGTGGCGTAGCCGACGGTATCGGGCAGATTCACGGTGGTAGCTCCTGCCGCGATGGCGATTCGAACGACCTCAGCCAGGAAATCCGGGTTGCTCCGGGTGGCATCTTCGGCGGAGAACTCGACGTCATCGGTGTATTGCCGGGCCCGCTGAATTCCCGAACGCACCATAGCGAGCACCGCCTCGCGTGTGGTCCGCAGTTTGTCGCGGATATGGAGATCGGAGGTGGAGACGAATACATGGAGCCGGCGCCGCTCGGCCTGCCCCAGCACCTCGCCGGCAAAATCGATGTCCCGCTCCCGGCAGCGGGCCAGCGCAGCAATGACCGGACGGCGCACTTCCGCCGCGATGTCGCGCACGCTCCGGTAATCGCCTTCGGAGGCCGCCGGGAAGCCCGCCTCGATTACGTCCACCTTGAGCGCATCGAGCTGGCGGGCCAGTCGGAGCTTCTCCTCCGGTGAGAGGCTGTTGCCCGGCGCCTGTTCGCCATCCCGCAGGGTCGTATCGAAGATCAGCACATCCGGCGTGGTCATACGCTGCTTTCGAGTCGAAGAAAACAAAAACGCCGCGGATCGAGTCCGCGGCGTTGGGCGATCGGGAGAACCTAAGCTCTCATGTCACTCGTGAAAGCACGCCGCGGGCCTCTTGCTCACCGGGAATGACGGTAAGCAGGACGCTGGGAACGACGACGAGGGTAAGGACGAGCGACATGAGATCCTGGACCCAGTGCGAAAGTTTATTCGTGAGACGGATACTCACCCTAAGAAATTGCGAGGAGCCTGTCAAGAGCCTCGCCGGTTCCGAGGGAAAATAGAAGGCGAGCAGAACTTCGGAGCCGGTGCCGGGTTGACGGAATCATTGCAATGCATAATAATGCGAAGCGTGAACGCGCTCCTCATTCCCGCTCCCAAGAATCTCAATCTCGTCCGCTCCAGGGGAGCGCCCGGGTGAGGTAGCGCGTACTCGACCCCCCGGCCTGCTCCCATGTGGAGCGGGCCTTTTTTGTTGCCCCGAAGGCTACGCGGCCTCTCCGGCCGCCTGGGGCGCCACAACTCAGGAGAAACCAATGGCCGCCAATGGGCAGCGGATCCACCCGGCCGGTTCCCAGCAGTGCGATCCTCGCCACGCCGCATCCACCGCGGGGACGCCGCTCGACCCCTCCCACGAACACGATGCGTGTGGCGTCGGCTTCATCGCCGCCGCATCGGGAGCCCGCACCCACCAGGTCGTCGAGATGGCGATCGAGGCGGTGGCGCGGGTAGCCCATCGCGGAGCGGCATCCGACGACAACTCGGGCGACGGTGCCGGTCTCCTCACCCAGATTCCCTATCGGCTCTTCTACCGGGATTCCTATCGCCTCGGCCTTCACCTGCAGCCGGGACTTCCCTTTGGAGTGGGGACCCTCTTCCTGCCCCGAGAAAGCGAACCCCTCACGGCGGCCATCGCCATGATCGAGAGCGTGCTCGCGCACGACGGCATTCCCATCCTCGGCTGGCGCCAGGTCCCCACCAACCCCAACGCGCTGGGGTCGACCGCCCAGGCGTCTTGTCCCACCATCCGGCAGATCCTGGTCGGCCGCCCGGTTCTCGCAGCCGACGAGGATGCATGGGAACGGGCGCTGTACCTCACCCGGCGGGAGATGGAGCGGCGCGCCGCCGAGGCGCAGCTGCCCGGCTTCTACGTCTGCTCGCTGTCCTGCCGGAGCGTGGTCTACAAGGCCCTGCTCACCGGCACCCAGCTGCCCGCGTTCTTTACCGACTTCCGCTACCCGGAGTACGAGAGCGCCATCGCGGTGTTCCACCAGCGCTATTCCACCAACACCCTGCCCAGCTGGCCCCTGGCTCAGCCGTTCCGGTTCCTGGCTCACAACGGTGAGATCAATACCCTCTGGGGCAACCGGAACTCCATGACCATGCGGCAGCCGCTGCTCGCCTCGCCACTCTGGGGAGCGCAGATAGAGCGGCTGCGGGACGTGATTTGGGCCGAAGGGAGCGACTCCGCCAGCCTCGACAATACGATGGAGCTGCTGGTCCGCTCCGGTCGCGATCCGGTGCACACCGCCATGATGACGGTGCCCCAGGCGTGGGAGAAGTATTCCGACCTGGATCCCGCGGTGAAGGCCTTCTACGAGTACCACCAGTGCATCCTCGAGCCTTGGGACGGGCCGGCGGCGCTGGCATTCACCGATGGGGTCGTTGCCGGTGCCGCCGTCGACCGCAACGGACTCCGGCCTTGCCGCTACAAGGTTCGGCGCGACGGACTCGTCGTTGCTGGATCGGAGGTGGGTCTGGTAGACCTCGACCCACGGGAGGTGGTTGCCTGCGGAAAGGTCGGACCCGGTGAGGTGCTGGTGGTGGACACGGTACGCGGTGAGGTGATCCGCAATCTGGACGCCAAGCGCAGGGTCGCCGCGCGCCGGCCTTACGCCCGCTGGGTAGCTCGATACATGGCGACCCTGGCTCCGGATCCGGCTCGGGTTCGGCCAGCTCATGAGGCAGATGCGCTGGTCCGGCTGCAGCGGTCGTTCGGGTACAGCAGTGAAGACCTCCGCGTGGTGCTCGAGCCGATGGGCAGCACGGGCGGAGATCCGGTGTGGAGCATGGGTGATGACACACCGATACCGCCGCTCGCGGTCGTGCCTCCGAGCGTGTACGCCTACTTCCGGCAGCGGTTCGCCCAGGTGACCAACCCGCCGATCGACTCACTGCGCGAATCCATGGTGATGTCGCTCCGAATGCATCTCGGCCGCCGAGGCTCACCCTTACTTGAGCGGCCGAGCTACGCGCGAATGCTCCGGCTGGAGCACCCCATCCTCCTGGCCGAGGAGATGAGCGCACTCCGGAATGTCGCCGGGTTCTCCACCGTCACCCTCGATGCAGTGTGGGACCCGGCCAAGGGACCTTCCGGCCTGCGTCCGGCGCTTACGGCACTGCGCCGCGCAGCCGAGCGGGCAACGCGCAGAGGAGCCCACATCCTGGTCGTGAGCGACCGCGCCGTGGGAGAACAGCGCGCGCCCATCCCCATGCTTCTGGCAATAGGCGCCGTGCGCCAGCATCTGGTCCATACCGGGCTTCGAGCCCGGGTGGGCCTGGTGGCGGAGGTGGGAGACGCGTTCGACATCCATCACTTCGCCACGCTCTTCGGCTATGGCGCCGAGGCGGTGCATCCCTGGCTCGCGCTGGAAACGCTAGGCAGCGGGGATGCGGGGCAGCGGGGCAGCACAGATGACCGCTGTTCTCCGGAAGAAGCGAGGAAACAGTACCGAGCCGCTGCTGAGAAAGGGCTGCTCAAGATCCTCTCGAAGATGGGGATCTCGACCCTCTCCTCCTATTGCGGCGCCCAGATCTTCGAGGTCCTCGGTCTGGGTCACGAGGTGATCGCCGGATGCTTCGATGGCACGGCGTCACCCATCGGCGGGGTTGGCTTCGAGGAGATCGCGGAGGATGTGATCGGCCGGCATGCAGCAGCCTTTGGATCCGCAGAGGCTGCCGGCTCCCTGCCGGATCACGGCCGGGTGCGCTTCCGGAAGGACGGCGAAGACCATGCCTGGGCGCCACCGATCGTGGTGGCGCTGCAGAAGGCCACGGGGGCAAGGGCCGAGAAGCCGGAGAAGCTGGATGGTGGCGCCGCCGCCCTCACCGGTTACGAGGCTTATCTGATCAAGAACGGCTCCCGCCGTCCGGCCACTCCTCGCGACCTGCTCGGTTTCCGTCAGGGCGATCCGATATCACTCGACCAAGTGGAGCCGGTGGAGGAGATCCGCCGCCGGTTCGTCTCGTCCGCCATGTCCCTCGGGGCCCTCTCGCCGGAGGCGCACGCCACGCTCTCCATCGCCATGAACCGGATCGGGGCCCGGTCCAACTCCGGCGAAGGCGGCGAAGACCCGCACAGCTATCGCGGCCTCGCCAACGGCGATCGAGCCGACAACCGGATCAAGCAGGTCGCCTCGGCTCGATTCGGTGTGACCACGGAGTATCTCATCCGGGCCGAGGAGCTGGAGATCAAGATCGTGCAGGGCGCCAAACCGGGAGAGGGCGGTCAGCTGCCCGCCCACAAGGTGACCGATCTGATCGCACGGCTGCGTCATGCGGTGCCGGGAATCCAGCTCATCTCACCACCGCCGCATCACGACATCTACTCGATCGAGGACCTGGCCCAGCTGATCCAGGATCTCAAGACGGTGAACCCGCGGGCCCGGATCGGAGTGAAGCTGGTGTCCGAGAGTGGCGTGGGCACCGTTGCAGCGGGAGTGGCCAAGGCGTACGCCGACTACGTGCTGATCGCGGGGCACAGCGGCGGCACCGGCGCTTCCCCGCTCTCCTCCATCAAGCACTCGGGCTCACCCTGGGAGCTGGGTCTGGCGGAGACCCAGGCGACGCTGGTGCGGAACGGACTGCGCCATCGGATCGAGGTGCGCACCGACGGCGGACTCAAGACCGGACGTGACGTGGTGATCGCGGCACTCCTCGGGGCCGAGAGCTACGGATTCGGCACCGGACCGCTGGTCGCGATGGGGTGCGACATGGCCCGGCAATGCCACCTCAACACCTGCCCCACCGGGATCGCCACTCAGCGGGATGATCTCCGGGCCAAGTTCCGGGGGACGCCGGAGCAGGTGATCGCCTATTTCACCTTCATCGCCGAGGAGGTGCGCCGCATCCTAGCAGAACTGGGCTTCCGGTCGGTGGACGAGATCGTGGGCCGCAACGATCTGCTGGAGCGGGTGGAACGGCCGGAGGTACCGCGGGCGCAGATGCTGGATTTGTCTGCACTGCTGGGCAGCGGGGCAGCGGGGCAACGGGGCAGTGCTGATTCGAACATTGTCCTGCGACGAATGGTCGAGCGGAATGAGCGGCCGGGTCTGGTGTCGCTCGATGAGGAGATCCTGGGGGACCTGGAGCCGTATCTGGACTGTGGCCTGCCCTTCTCCGGCACCTACCACATCGAAAACCATCATCTCACGGTAGGTGCCCGGGTCTCGGGGGCCATCGTGGAGCGGAACGGGGACGCTGGCCTGGCGCCGGGATCAGTGCGACTCCGGTTTGCCGGTGCAGCCGGCCAAAGTTTCGGCGCATTCCTCTGTCGCGGGGTGCACCTGGAGCTGGAGGGTGAGGCCAACGACTATGTCGGCAAGGGACTGAGCGGCGGGGAGATCACCATTCGGCCCTACCGCCGGGCGGGCTACGCTCACGCCTCTCATCAGCATCTCATCATGGGGAACACGGTTCTGTATGGTGCCACCGGCGGGAAGCTCTTTGCCGCTGGCCAGGCGGGCGACCGCTTCGCGGTGCGGAATTCGGGGGCGGTCGCGGTGATTGAAGGCGCTGGCAACCACTGCTGCGAGTACATGACCGGCGGCATCGTCCTGGTGCTGGGCCGGGCAGGACGAAACTTTGGAGCCGGCATGTCCAACGGGATCGCCTACGTGATCGATGAGGCGGGCAGCTTTCCCGGCCGAATCAATCCGGAGATGGTCGAGCTGGGCAATCTGGAGGCAGCCGACCTCAAGCTGCTGCGGAAGCTGGTTCGGGAGCACGAGGAGAAGACGGTGAGCGCCCGCGCCCGCACCATTCTGGTGAATTGGGAGGACTACGTGCCGCTGTTCCGGAAGGTGGTCCCGAAGGATGCCGCCGCGCTGGTTGCCGCAGCTCGAACCCGGTATCTCGAAGGGCCGCTGGGAGACAGGGAAATGGTGCCCCAAACGATCTAGCGCACCGCTCCGGCGGGCTGCATACTCTACACTGTCCCAGCTGAAATTTTTGCTTGTCAGACCTCCTTCGCCCAGGGCGTTAGGAGTTCGGCATGGAAGCATCGCGGACTGGTGTCACGCTGCCCTCGGGTACGCTGTGCCGGATCGGTGCTATCTCCTGCCTGCTGCTTCTGGCCGGGTGCAGTGGCGACGACGCGGTAGCCCCCGGAGCGCTGGTCTCGATTACCCTCTCACCCGCCAGCGCCAGCCTTGGCGTCGGTCAAACCCAGACCATCACCGCGGAAGGGAAAGACCAGAACGGCACCGTGCTGACCGGGCTCAGCTTCAGCTGGGCCTCCTCGGATAACGGCGTCGCTACGGTCGCCAATGGGGTCGCGACCGGGGTTTCAGCCGGAACCGCCAGCATCACAGCTTCCAGTGGCGGCGTCACCAGCAACGCTGTCACTCTCACCGTCACCGTGACCAGCGCCCCCACCAACCGCGTCGTTATCGACAAGGCCTCGGTGCTCCTGCCCGGCAGCGGCCAGACGGCACAGTTGACCGCGCAGCTACTAGACCCTCAGGGCGTGCCAACTCCTGGTGCCATAACCTGGACCTCCAGCGCGCCCGACAAGGTGTCGGTCGATGCCGCAGGCCAACTGACGGCGCAGGCGATCGGCTCCGCACAGATCTTTGCCGAGGCCGCCGGGGTCCGTTCCACTCCAACACTGGTATTTGTGGCCCAGCCTCAGTCCGGCGCGCTGCTGGTCACCGATGCACAGGTCGTGTCGGTCGGCCCGCCACTAGGGGTCCCTGCCGGGGAGTCGCCCGGCGTGGGCACCGAGTATGAGGTGACCCTAACCGGCGTCAGCACGCCCGCGCCGGGCACAGTGGTGCTCGCTGCCGAGACCGCTCCGGTGGCCGGCAAGGTTATCACGACCCGTCAGGATCCGGCGGGTACCGTGGTCAGGCTCGCGGTTGCGCCGCTGTATCAGCTGTTCACCGCTTACGACATCGCTCTCAGCATCGACCTGGCGGCGTTCCCGGTGGAAGCCATACCCGAGGGATCGTTGCAGCAAAGGCAGGGCGCTGTATGGAAGGCAGGACCGCAGGGTAGACCGAGCAGACTGCAGGCGATTCGGGCCGACCTGGAGCCCTTCAAGGCCTTCGACTGCGATGCCAGCCTCAAGCCCCACCTCACCGATGCGTTGGTCAATCTCACGCTGGAGAACAAGCTGACGCTCATCCTCGACGACCGGCCGGGATACAGCAAGCATGCGTTGGAAGGGTCCGCAGCACTGGTCGGCAATGCGGGACTCAAACTAAAGGCCGAGTTCGAGGCTTCCGGCAGCTGTAATGCCCTCGCCACAATCAACTTGCCGATTTTCGGCTGGGCGAGCCTGGTTGTTATGCCGGCGGTCCGGGTGGGACTGGGCGCCGAGGTCAAAGGCAAAGTCACCCTGGTCCAGGGCGAGCTGGGAGTCGAGGGCAAGGTCGGGGTTAGTCCGGTCGTCGGCTGGGAGTGCGGTGGCGCGACACCCACTTGCCGCGGTCTGGATGACATCACGCCGTTGGATGAGTTCAAAACCAAATCGGCGATCCCTGACGAACACGGCATGGAGGCCGAGGTCTCCGCCCAATTTTATCTCATCGCACGACTCGATGCCGCGTTCGGTCTCGGTCTTCTGAATGCCGAAATTCTGGAGGCCAAGGCGGGTCCGGAACAGTCCTTCAATCTCGCGTTCGAGGAGGATCAGGTCGCGCGCACCGACTATGCCTCGGCATATGACTTGAAGCTGAAAGTCGGGGTGGAACCTGGTTCGGCCCTGAAAAAGGCGATCGAGAAGGTCATCGATGACGACGGGGTGGGAGTGAAATTCAAGGCCGAGTTCTCGACTGACATTTCGGAATCACCCAAGGGCGGCCTCACCGCAAGCAAGCCGCTGGTGCGACCCAACGAGGCGGTGAACTTCGTCGTAGAGCTCACGCCCAATACGATCAACTACTGGATTCTGGGCTACAACGTGACCGGAGTGGAGCTCTACCGGAAGCGGGAGGACGAGGCCGAGTTCACGCAGTGGAAGTCGATGTCGCTGATCTCCAGCAACCAGACCACGTATCAGTATCAGTGGATTCCAGTCGAGGCGGACGCCGGCAAGTACCAGTTCGCGGCTTTGGTGAATACCCAGCTGGTGACGCCGCTGCTGGAGGTGGGCCCCAACTCGATTCAGGCGGTCGAGGTGAGCTGCTTCTCGGCCAGCGCGGCCGCACTCGTTGCGTCGGGGGCGACGCCGGTCTGCACCGATAGCTGGATCGGGACCTCCAGTGTCACCCTGAAAACCCCGGGGTCGCCACAGGACAACATCGGGACCCAGTCGAATATCACCTGGACCTATGACCCGACCACGAGCGGCAACGGCGTCATCAACTATACCGCCAGCGGCAGCTTCGACCTTTCATTCGGCAGCACGAGCGGCTGCACCTTCACGCTGACTCCCCACACCTTCGAAATCGTCAACGACCCGCTGACTCCATCGCGGCTATCGATCATCGACAACGGCGTGACCCCTCCGATCTACAGCATGTTGGGCAGCCAGATGGTCGATTTCACCTCTGTCGCTTCGTGCCCCGATCGGCCTGACGTTACCACCGAAGTCAGAGACTTCCTCGTCCCGATTGCGCAAGGTAATGGTCCGTATAGCCCTGATCTTGTCGAGCTGGTTGGCTCGGCAGATGATGGTGCTATCGCGAGCACCTGGAACTTCAGAAGGCCATGAAGCTATCTTCTCGGTTCATACCGCATCGCCACCGCCCCCGAGCCGAGCTCCAGACGGCCCACGAGCTTCAAGTCGATCCACTTCGATAGCCCCGCGAACAACCTCGGCCCATGACCCACTAGCCTGGGGTGCACCACGAACTCGTATTCATCAATCAATCCCAGCTCCGCCAACGCCAGCGGGAGCTTCACGCCTCCCACGAACAGTCCCTTACCCGACTCCCGCTTGAGCTGCTGAACGGCCTTCCCCAGATCCCCGCGCACGAGCTCCGTGTTCCAATCGACCCGGTCCAGGGTGCTCGAGACAACGTACTTCTTGGCCGCGTCGATCGTCCGGGCGAAGGGTTCCATCCAGGGTTGCATCCAATCGGGCCTCGCTCCCGTCCGCGCCGCCGGCCGCCACGCTGCCTCCATCATTTCGTAAGTCACCCGGCCAAAGAGGAGGGCATCGGCCTGGCTGAGGTTCTCGGCCGCATGACGATGCAAGTCTTCGTCCACGATCCCTACCCGATGATCGCAGCACCCGTCCAATGTGACGTTAATGGAATACCGAAGAGGTCTCATTCCGTAAGTACCACCTTTCACCTTTCATCGCCGACCGATTCCACAACCTCGCACACAATCGGCTCGAAGCTCGCGAGGGCGGCCGTGGCTTCCATATGAGGCCGAGCCTCCGGGTTGCTCCTCATGCATCGAAGTCGCGCTTGCTCCGCCATTGGGCGTAATTCACGTTGACCTTCGTCCCATCGAGACTCCGATGGATGGTCGCCGATAGGAACCCAGGTTGCCTCTTCATTGTCCGATCGGTGGCCTCGATGAGGAGATCAACGAGTGCCTGCTGCTTCTCGGGCTTGACGGTGAAGACGTTGATGAGCGTCATGACGTCCCGCCCTTTTCCGATCGTGACCATAGTAGCCCCCTTGAAGCTCGACGCGTTGACTGCCAGCTGGCTACAAACCTGAGCGTGCGCCGCACCACGTCAATTACATACCCTTGGCCCCGGGATACCACGAATACGTGACCTTCACCAAAGCTTCGAGCGAAGGAGTTGTTGTTGACCCCAGTACCCGCGAACGCCCCAATCCATGGGTCGCCATCATCATGCATCAATCGAAAGCGAGCATACCGCTCTGCCTCTTCTCCGAAGATGTCGTCACCTGGTGACGGGTGAGGCGCCCCATCCTCGAGGAACGCAATTGGCATGGGCACTCCTCAGGGCTTGCTGCTGCCTTCCATATGGAAGCGGTGTAGTACGTGATGGAACACCGGTGCCATGAGCAAGCCGGCGACGATGAGAAAGACCAGGCCGGCGTACAGCGCGTATAACGCCGCGAACAGCTTGCCCGGTGCGCCGCTGAATTCCCCTACTGGTCCCATACCCCCGAGTAACATCGAGGCATTGAGAAACGCGTCCAGCCACTCCTGTTGAGCGAAGAGATGAAATCCCACAGTCCCTACAACCAGGGAGACGATGACCAGGAGCACTGCCCACCGTGCCTGTTGTCCGAGGCTGCGGAAGAACCGCCGCCGACTACTGTCGCTTGCCGAGTCGACCATGGGTGCGATTGCTTGATCCTTGTGCGTCC
>Ga0075421_100000461_pt1 | contig 42701 bp, 43 predicted proteins | sample SoiMetdeltSBSDD5_FD_75292 | JGI IMG/M metagenome (GOLD analysis project Ga0075421, IMG submission 75292) | Bulk soil microbial communities from a Populus tree surrounding site in Tennessee, USA - Soil MetaG P. deltoides SBSDD5 | ecosystem: Environmental > Terrestrial > Soil > Tree plantation... | reverse complement strand
GTCGAACCCGCCGGCGACGGCCGGCCGGCGTCCGTCCTGTACGAGGAATCTCGCCGTCGCGCCGAGCCGCCCGAGACCGGAGCGCGCGAGCGACAACCGGACCGGCGACACGTCCGCCGCTACGACCTCGCCGGTGTCGCCCGCGAGGCATGCGAGATGCCCCGCCTTGCCGCCGGGCGCCGCGCACACGTCGAGGACGCGGTCGCCCGGCCCGACGTCGAGCGCGTCCACGACGAACGACGACGCCTGGTCCTGCACGGCGAACCGTCCCTCCTCGAATCCCGGGAACGACGCGGGATCGCCGGCGTCGACGAGCAGCGACCCGGCGTGGATGGCGCCGCGTTCGGTGCGGACGCCGGCGCCGACGAGCTCGCGGGCCAGGTCCTCGATCGACGCGCGACAGGTGTTCACGCGCAGGGCGACGGGCCCCCGCTCGCCGAGGGCGGCGGCCGCGGCCTCGACCTCGTCGTCGGTCGCGAGGATCCGACGGAGCTCTCGCACCGCCCACACGGAGAGACCGGTCCGGACGGACACGGCCTCGTCGGAAGCGCCCGACGGTTCGCCCGGAGACTCGGACGTCAGCCGCCGCAGCACGGCGTTCACGAACCCGCGATGCCGCCGGTCCACGAGCGAGACGGTCTCCGAGACGGCGGCGTGGGCCGGGACCCGCGTGTACCGGAGCTGGTAGGTACCGAGCCGGAGCGCGGCGCGCGGGGCCTTCGGCGCGAGACCGAGGGGCCGCTCGAGCAGCGGTTCCAGCGCGTGATCGATCGGGACGAGCCGTCGGAGCGTCCCGTACGCCAGCTCGGTGGCGAACGCGGCGTCACGGTCGGACAGCCGTGCCCGCTCGAGCGCGCGACGGAGCGCGAGGTTCGAGTACGCGCCCTCGTCGGTCACCCGTCGCACCACGTCGAACGCGACGGTGCGCGCCGAACCGGGAACGGTCACCCGAGCCGCTCGCCGGGCGCCGGCCGATGGCCGTTCACGAAGTCCCTCGCGCGCATCCTCGCGCTCCCGGCCGGCGCGAGCTCGAGCGGTCGGAACCCCGCGTCGCCGGTCGCGACGACGAACCCCTCCTTGTCCACCTCGACGATCGTGCCCGGTTCCCCGGAGGCGAGCACGTGCCGTCCATTGAAGACCTTCAGGTTCTTGCCGCGGAACGTCGTCGTGGCCCCCGGCTCGGGCGAGAGCGCGCGGCTCTGGTTCACGAGGTCGCGCGCGGCGTTCGACCAGTCGAGGATCCGCTCCTCGGGCCCCAGGATCGGCGCGAAGGTCGCCAGCGTGTCGTCCTGCGGGGTGGGCGCCGCCGCTCCGGTCGCGAACAGGTCGACCGACTCGACGAGCAGACCCGCGCCGACGCCGGCGAGTCGCTCCCCGAGCGACCCCGCGTCGTCGTCGGGATCGACGGGCTCGCGACGCTGCAGGACGATCGGCCCGGTGTCCATCCCCTCGTCCATCACGATCGTCGAGACGCCGGTCTCCTCGAGGCCGAGCAGCAACGCGGTCTGCACCGGGCTCGCGCCGCGCAACGCGGGCAGGAGCGAGAAATGCAGGTTCACCGGCGCGATCCTCGGCAGGTCGAGGACGGCCTTCGGGAGCAGCTCGCCGTACGCGACGAGCGCGAGCAGGTCGGGCTCGGTGGACGCGAGCCGAGCCGTGCCGTCTTCCGATCGCACGGTCTCGAGCTCGACGAGCGGCAGCTCGAGCTCGCGGGCGGCGTCGGCGACGGCCGTCGGCCGCGGACGGTTCCCCCGGCCCGCGGGTTTCGGCGCCGCGGTCACCACCGCGACCACGTCGTGCGCCGAGCCCGCGAGCGCGCGCAGCGACGGCACGGACCACCGATCGTTGCCGAGGAACGTGACGCGCAGAGCCACGGCTCCCGAGGATACGAGTCCGCGCGGGCCGTTCGAACGCCTCAGCGCTCCGAGCGTTCCACCTCGAGCTCGCGGAGTTGACGCATGACGTCCCGACGTCCCTCGTCGTCCAGCCGGTCGAGGTAGAGCTTCCCGTTCAGGTGATCCGTCTCGTGCTGGAAGATCCGGGCGAGCAGTCCCTCCGCGCGGACGTCGAGCGGCTTCCCCTCGAGGTCGAACCCCCGCAGGCGGACCTTCAGGGCTCGGCTCGTCGGATGGTACGGGCCGGGGACCGACAGGCATCCTTCGTCGATCGTCTCCTCGTCCTCGAGGCCGGACAGCTCCGGGTTGGCCACGAACCCGGCGTGCCCGTCCCGGTCGTCGTAGACGAAGCACGCCAGCCGAACGCCGACCTGGTTCGCGGCGAGCCCGACGCCGGGGGCGGCGTGCATGGTCTCCACCATGTCGTCGGCGAGCCGCCGCAGCGCGTCGTCGAACGTCTCCACGGGGACGGCGCGTTCGCGCAACACCGGATCCCCGAGCGTTCGGATCGGCAGCACCGTCACCGGTCGTCCCTCCCTACAGATGCGGTTCGGCCTCGACGCGCGTCACGACGCCGCGCTCCGCGAGCCCGCGAACGGCGCGGCCGAACGCGGGAAGGTCGGACGGGTCGAGTGCGAGCAAGCATACCGTCGCCCCTCCGGCGGCCGTACCGAGCAACGTGCGGTGCGGCATCGCCTCGAGCTCCGGCTCGAGCTCCTCGGTCCCCGCGACGCGGAAGACCGCGGCCCCCGCCGGGAAGCCCGCCTCTGCCCTCCGCATCGCCTCCGACATGTGGAATCGATCCGGGCGCGCCATCACGAGCGCCTGGACCGCGGGGTCGTTCGACGAGGTCGTCTGCACGATCACGCGCCCGTCCCGACGGGCCCAGGCCGCCGCCTCGAACCAGGCGTTCACCGCGCGCTCCCGCGACGACAGGCCAGGGCGACGCAGCGAGGCGTCGGCGCTCAGGATGCCGACGAGATCGAGGGCCGGCGACCCGACGTCCTTCAGGACCTCCTGTCCCCCGACGAGGATCGCTTCGGCCTCCGGTCCGGGCGCCGCACCCGTCCCGGCGTGCACGACGCGTCGCCGGGTCACGCCCTGCGCCCACTCGTGGACGCGCTCGGCGCCCCCACGCGCGACGCCGAAGTCGGATGCACCACAGGACGCGCATCGTCCGGGCGCCTCGCACACCGTGCATCGGGCCTCGCCCGCCTGGATCCGGATCGCCCCGCGGCACGAGGGGCAGGCGGCCGCCTCCCCGCACGAACGGCAGACGCGCGCGAGGCCATAGCCCGGCAGCGGTTCGTAGAGGAAGGCGCCCCTGGCCTGAGCGAGCGCGCGCACGAGCCGGGGCGACCGACCCTCGGGACCCGGCTTCACCACCTCGACCGGCGCCCACGACCGGCCGGAGGGTTCGACGTCGACGCGCGGGAACGTCGTGGACTCGAGCGACGGGCAGAAGCCGGCCAGGACGCAGACCGCGCCCTCGATGCGGGCGCGCTCCCGCGCGACGTCACGCACGTGGTAGTAGGGAGACCGCTCCTCGCGGTGGAGCGCGTGTCCTTCTCGATGGACGTAGACGAGACCCACGAAGGACAGCGGCGCGAACACCGCCGGCCGAGTCCCGACCACCACGCGGTAGCGCCCGGCCGCGATGTCGAGCCACATCCGGTACCGGGCGCGCTTGTCGCCGCCCAGGAACAGGGCGACGTCCTGCCCGAAGGCCTCGCGGATCGCGGCGGCGGTCGCCGGGAGCGGGTCGGCCTCGGGAACGAGCACGATCGCCGTCCGATCCCCGGCCAGTGCAGCGTCGACGCACGCTACGGCGATCGCGGACTCGTCGGCCGGAGCCGGCCGGACGACGAACGTCCCGTCCCCGCGATCGATCGCGTCGAGCAGCGCCTCGCCGTTGCGGTACGTCGAGAGGCGGGCCGGTTCGCTTCGGAGCGATGCGGGCGACGGCGGGCCGGCCCTCCCGTGGAGTCCTCGGTGCGTTGCGGCCCGCCGGCGGGGACCCGCATCCGGAGGAGCGGGCCGGCCCGCCCACTCCTCGGATGCGACGCGGGGCGGGACCGACCTGGCGATGACCGCCGCGAGCGGAGCGACATAGCGATCACTCATCCAGCGGAGGAGCTCGAGCATCGGCTCGTCGAAGTAGCGGACCGGCGACAGCGACTTCGTGACCGCCGACATCCGCGCGGGGACGTCGTCGGTCGGTCCGAGGACCCATCCGCGGACCCGGCGGCCGTGGAACGGCACCTGAACGAGCGACCCCACGCCCGCGCCGACGTCCTCGGCGAGCTGATACGTGAACGGTCGGTCGAGCGAGAGGATCGGGCGGTCGACGCAGACCGAGACCGGCCCGGAGAGCGGCCGCCCCGACACGTCGTCCCCGATCGGGCGCCGAGTCCGGGGCACCCCCCGGGACACGGGCGTCTCCGGTTCGACGCTCGGCGTCGTCCCGGCGTCAGTCGAACGCGCGGCGGAGCTCATCCGCGCGGTCGGTCGCCTCCCAGGGGAACTCCTTGCGGCCGAAGTGACCGTACGCCGCGGTGTCTTCGTAGATCGGCCGGCGTAGGTCGAGGTCCCGGATGATCGCCGCCGGCCGGAAGTCGAACGCGTCGCGCATCGTGTCGAGGATCCGGGCGGGATCCACGCGTTCGGTCCCGAACGTGTCCACCGCGAGCGAGAGCGGGTGCGCGGTCCCGATCGCGTACGCGACCTGGATCTGCAGACGGTCGGCGGCGCCGGACGCCACGAGGTTCTTCGCGACGTAGCGCGCCATGTACGCGGCCGAGCGGTCGACCTTGGTCGGGTCCTTGCCCGAGAAGCATCCGCCCCCATGCGGCGCCATCCCGCCGTAGCTGTCGACCATGATCTTGCGGCCGGTGAGGCCCGTGTCGGCCTTCGGGCCGCCGATCTCGAACCGGCCGGTCGGGTTCACGAGGATCTTCGCGTCCTCGGCGTCGAGGTCGAACTCGCGCAGGACCGGATCGATCACCTCCGAGCGGACGTCGGGCGCGAGCAGCGTCTCGACGTCGACCTCCTCCCGGTGCTGGGCGCTGATGAGCACGGTGTGGACGCGCCGCGCCGTCGTGCCCTCGTACTCGACGGTCACCTGGCTCTTCCCGTCCGGGCGCAGATACGGAACGACGCCCGCCTTGCGAACGTCGGCCAGGCGTTTGGCGAGCCGGTGCGCCATCGCGATCGGGAGCGGCATGAGCTCGTCGGTCTCCCGGCACGCGAACCCGAACATCATCCCCTGGTCGCCCGCGCCGAGCAGGTCGAGCTCGTCGGACGAGTGACCCTCCCGGTGCTCGAGCGAGTCGTCGACGCCGCGGGCGATGTCCGCCGACTGCTCCTGGATCGACGTGATCACGCCGCAGGTGTCCCCGTCGATGCCGAAGTTCGCGTCCGTGTAGCCGATCTCGGTCACGGTCCGCCGGACCACCGCGGCGATGTCGATGTACTCGGACGTCGAGATCTCGCCCGCCACCATGACGAGCCCGGTCGTGACGAGGGTCTCGCACGCGACGCGACCCTGCGGATCGACCGCGATGATCGCGTCGAGCACCGCGTCGGAGATCCGGTCGGCGAGCTTGTCGGGGTGTCCCTCGGTGACCGATTCGGACGTGAACAGGTACGGGTGGGTCATCGAGGGGCGAGCATAGCAGTGGCCCCGGACGCTCCCGCCGGGCCCTCAGCGGGTGAGCAGCTTCGCCAGGCGGTCGCAGATCGCGGCGGCGAGCTCGCGCTTCGTCCACTCGCGCAGCGGTTCGTCCTGTCCGTCGGCCGCCAGGATCGCCGCGCGGTTCGTGTCCGAGCCGAAGCCGGTGCCCTCGTGCCCGACCTCGTTCGCGACGAGGAGGTCGACGCCCTTGGCCCTGAGCTTCTTCCTGCCGGCCGCCTCGACGTCCTCGGTCTCGGCGGCGAACCCGACGAGCACGCGGTCGCCCTTCGACGAGCCGAGCTCGGAGAGGATGTCCGGCGTCGGAACGAGCTGGACCACCGGCGGCCCATGCTCCTTCTTGATCTTGCCGCCGGCCGGGGCCTCCGGCCGAAAGTCGGCGACCGCGGCGGCCATCACGACCGCGTCCGCGTCCGAGGCCGCGCCGAGCACCGCGTCGCGCATCTCCTCGGCCGTCGTGACGCGCGCCACCGCGGGCCCCTCGGGCGGTTGGAGGGTTCCCGGCCCGACGACCAGGGTCACGTCCGCGCCGCGGCGGAAGGCCTCCTCCGCCACGGCGAAGCCCATCTTCCCGGTCGAGCGGTTGCCGACGAACCGGACGGGGTCGATCGGCTCCCAGGTCGGGCCGGCCGTGACGACGATCCGCCGACCCGCGAGGTCACCCCGCTCGAGGAGGACGTCCTCGATCTCGGCGAGGATCGCCTCGGGCTCGGCCATCCGGCCCGGACCCTCGTCGCCGGCCGAAAGCGGCCCGTGCACCGGCCCGGCGAACCGCAGCCCGCGCGCCGAATAGAGCTCCTCGAACATCCGCACGTTCTTCTTCGTCGCGGGGTGCTCCCACATGCCCGTGTGCATCGCGGGCGCGACCACGAGCGGGCCGGCGAACTCGAGCAGCGTCGCACTCAACAGGTCGTCCGAGAACCCGCGCGCGAGCTTCGCGATCACGTTCGCGGTCGCCGGGGCCACGACCGCCACGTCCGCCTCGCGCGCGAGCCGTACGTGCAGCACCGTTCCGGGCTCCTCCCACAGGTCGGTGTAGACGCGATGGTCGGACAGCGCGGCGAAGGTAGCCGGCCCGACGAACCGCTCGGCGGAGCGCGTCATGACGACGCGGACGGATGCGCCGCGCAGCCGGAGGAGCCGGGTGAGGATGCAGGCCTTGTAGGCGGCGATCCCGCCGGTGACGCCGAGCAGCACGCGGCGGCCGGAGAGGACCGAACGCTCGATCGGCGCCACGTCCCTCCCCTCCTCAGGGGTCGTCGTCGCGGCTACTTGATGCCGACGCCTTCTGGTCGCTCCGCGTTGATCTTGCCCTCCGAGATCTCCTCGAGGGCGATCGACAGCGGCTTGTTGCGGAGCCCCGACTCGACGAGCGGCGGAACGAACTCCGCGCGGCCCTCGCCGAGCTGGTTGTAGTAGGAGTTGATCTCCCGGGCGCGCTTGGCGGCCAGGGTGACCAGCGTGTATTTCGAGTCGACCTGCGAGAGCAGCTCGTCGATCTTGGGTTCGATCATGGGTCGGCCGATCCTTCCGTGGGATGCCGGGGAGACGCACCGATGATAGCAGCGACCTCCCCCGCGGCCCGCTCGGCATCGTCGTTCACGACGACCTGGTCGAACAGCTCCCGTTCGCCGAGCTCCCACTCGGCCTTCGACAGTCGTCGGGCGAGCACGTCCTCCGTCTCGGTTCCTCGGGCGCGCAACCGCCGCTCGAGCTCCTCGATCGAGGGGGGCTCGAGCAGGACCAGCACCGCCTCGGGGACGACCTCGCGGACCTGCCGGGCACCCTGGACGTCGAGCTCGAGCAGGACGTCCCCGCCCTCCGCCATCGTCGCGCGGACCGGCCCCGCGGGGGTCCCCGAGCGATGTCCGAAGATCTCGGCCCACTCGAGCAGCTCGCCCGATCCCGCCATCCGGTCGAACTCGTCTTCGGAGACGAACCGGTAGTCGATGCCGTCGCGTTCGAACGAGCGCGGCGCCCGCGTCGTCACCGAGACGGAGACGACGAGATCCGGCAACCGGCGTTGCACGAGGGCGACGACCGTGCCCTTGCCGACCCCGGAGGGACCGGCCAGGACGAAGAGCCTTCCGTGGGCCAGGCCGCTACTTCTTCGCGAATTCGGCGAGCAACGACTCGCGCTGCTTCGCTCCCAATCCACGCACCCGCCGGCTCGCGGAGATGTCGAGGCGTTCCATGATCTTGCGCGCCCGGACCTTCCCCACACCCGGGAGCGCCTCGAGGACCGCCGACACCTTCATCTTCCCTACCGTGTCGTCGTCCTGACGGGTCAGCACGTCGGACAGGCTCACGTTACCGGTCTTCAACTGCCCCTTGAGCTCGGCCCGCTTCTTCCGCGCCTCGGCGGCCTTCTCGAGGGCCTTCGCACGATCCTCAGGACTCAACACCGGTAGGGGCATGACGACGCTCCTTCGCTCAGGGGCCGGGAAACCCGCGAGTATAGTCACGCCCCCTCGGGGGCAGCAACGCTACGTACAAGCGCACCACCTGCGGTTTTCCACTCGCCGAACGGTCAGCGAACGCTGGCGAGGATCGCGCGCGCGACCGCCGCCGGATCGCGCGACTCGGAGATCGCACGGCCCACGACGAGGTAGTCCGCGCCGCGTTCGATCGCTTCCTCCGGCGTGAGGATCCGCACCTGGTCGTGACCGTTCGAGCCGGCGGGGCGGATGCCCGGGACGACGAGGATCGCCTCCTCGCCCACGACGTCGCGGACGTCCGAGACGTCGTCGCCCGACACGACGACGCCGCTCGCACCGGCGGACACCGCCTCGAACGCGAGCGAGGCGGGGGACGCGAGGCCTTCCCCTGCAAGGCTCGACAGCACCGTCACCGCGACGACCGCGGGCGTGGGGCGGTCCGCGGGCGCGCCGTCGGACGCACCTCGGACCGCAGCCGCCACCATCGCCTCGCCGCCGAGCGCATGCACGGTGAGCATGTCGATGCCGAGCCGCGCCGCGTTGCGGGCGGCGTGTTCGACGGTCGTCGGGATGTCGTGCAGCTTGAGGTCGAGGAACACCGGCGCGAACGCGCGCACGCGTTCCACCGACGCCGGGCCGTGCGCGGCGAACAGCTCGAGCCCGACCTTGAGGAGGCCGGCGGTTCCCTCGAGCGTTCGCGCAAGCGTCTCGGCCGCGTCTAGGTCCGACACGTCGAGCGCGACGACCAACGGGTTCTCCGGTCGCGGGATCACGGACGTGCGGACGACGTTACGCGCCGTCCCCGTTCTGGCCTCGGACCCGGAGCCGGCCGCGAAGGTCCTCGGGCGACGTCAGGCCCTTGGCGCGGAGGTACTCTGCGATCCCCCTCGCGATCTCGACGTGCGCCGAGGGGTCGACCAACATTGCCGTGCCGACCTGGACCGCCCATGCGCCGGCGAGGAGGAACTCGATCGCGTCCTCCCCCGTGGTCACGCCGCCCACACCGAGCACCGGGACGTGCGGCATGGCCCGCGCGACCCGGTAGACGGCGGCGAGCGCGATCGGCTTGATCGCCGGCCCGGAGAGACCCCCGACCGGCATCGCGGTCTTCGTCCGGAGCCGCTCAGCATCGACCGCGAGCGCCGGCACCGCGTCGATCAACGTGAGCCCGAAGGCACCCGCGCGGACGCAAGCCTGCGCGGTCTCCACGATCCCCGGGACGAACGCGGGGAGCTTGGCGAAGACCGGAACGCGGGACAGCCGCGCGACCGCGCCCACGATCTCGGTCAGGCGTTCGATCCGGCCGTAGAAGGGCTCCCCCTCCCGCTCGTCGTCGGGGCACGAGAGGTAGACCTCGAGGCCGACGATCCCCTCCTGGAGGTGCAGGGCGCCCGCCACGTTGACGTACTCGTTCAGGCTCGAGCCCGCGACCGAGGCGATCAGCGGCACCCCGCCCTTGCGCAGACGCGGAAGGTCGTGCGCCAGGAACGCCTGCACGCCGGGGTTCTGCGTGCCCACGGCCGAAAGGACCCCCGAAGAGGTCTCCGCCGCCCGGGGCGTCGGCCACCCCTTCGAGCCCGCGTACGTGAGGCTGCGGGTGACCACGGCCCCGAGCCGGTGGACGTCGACCAGCGAGGCCGGGACGTCCGCCCCCACGCCGAGGCACCCGGAGGCGGCGAGGACCGGGTTCGCGAGCCGCAGCCCGCCGAGATCCACCGCCAGGGACTGCTTCATCGGGCGTCCGAGCCGCTCATCCCGGCCACGAACGGGCCACCGGGAACCCCTCGGGCGGGGTCGGCGTCAGTCGCGGCTGGTCGCCCATCCAGAGCTCCCACAGGACGCGCGCCGAGTTGAAGACGGGACCCTCCGTGCACACGCGGAGGTTGTCGTATCCCGACCCGTCCTTGCGGATCACCGGCACGGTGCAGACGAAGCACAGACCCGTGCCGCACGCCATCTGCTCCTCGAGCGCCACCTGCGAGGGGATCCGGTTCGCGCCGCAGAACTCCGCGATGCCGCGGAGCGTCGAGCGCCGCGCGGCCGCGTACACCACCTGCGCCCCGGTCGACTCGACGACCTGCGGGAGCAGGTCGAGCACGCTCCCCTGTTCGCCCAAGGTGCCGTCCTCGGTCGCGAGCACGATCGACTGCGCGAGCCGCTTGGTCTCGATCGGCTTGAACACGCGATCCTGCGTCTCGGCGCCGACCAGCATGTCGACCCGCTTGCCGCGTTCGCGGAGCTCCTGCGCGAGGAAGTACAGGGGAGCGGAGCCGTGGCCCTCGGACACGAGCAGGCAGGCGTTCAGCTTGGCGGGATACGCGAAGGGCTTGCCGAGCGGCCCGATCACGTCGAGGAACCGGTGCGCCCGGACCTCGGAGAGCCACTCCGTCCCCGGGCCGCGCGGGTCGAACACGAACTCGAGCGTCCCCGCCCAGCCGCCGCGACGCGACGCCTGATGGACCGAGAAGTGCCGGCGGAGCAGGAACGTCCGGCCGGTCGGCATCGCGATCGAGACGAACTGCCCCGGACGGACGCGTTCGGCGACCTCGGGCGCGACGAGGGTGATCGAGTGGTACGCGCCGAGCCTGCGCGCGCTCAGCACCTCGGCCCGGACCCGCTTCACGACGCCACCTCGCGTTCGAGCGATCCGATCGGCAGCCGCGGTTGGACCGTCGCCTCGCCGCGGGTACGTTCGTGCAGCTCCTGCAGCGAGCGGGGCGACCCCGGGCCCTCCCGGAGCGCCTCGATCCCCCGCAGCGCGGCCATCGCGCCGGGGAGCGTCGTCACACACGGGATGCCGGCCTGCGACGCCGCGGTCCGGATCAGCCACCCGTCGGTCCGCGGTCCCCGGCCGAACGGCGTGTTCACGACCATGTCCACCGAACCCTCGCGGATCAGGTCGACGATCGACCGCGCCTCGGGCGCAGCCTCGGCCTCGGACACCTTCTCGACGCGAGTGACGGGGACGCCGGCTCGGTCGAGCACACCCGCCGTCCCCCTCGTTGCGAGGAGCCGGAAGCCAAGGTCGGCGAGGCGCTTGGCCGGGTACACGATCGCCCGCTTGTCACGGTTCGCCACGCTGAGGAACACCGTCCCTGAGCTCGGCAGGGCGGCGCCGCTCGCGACCAGCGCCTTGGCGAGCGCGAGGCCGGGGTCCGGGTCCACGCCCATCACCTCGCCCGTCGAGCGCATCTCGGGGCCGAGCACCGTGTCGACGCCCGGGAACCTGCCGAAGGGAAGCACCGGCGTCTTCACCGAGGCGTACGGCAGGTGGAGGTAGTGACGCGGTTCGGAGGGGATCAGGCCCTCGTCCCGCAGGTCCTCGAGCGTTCGCCCGAGCACCACGAGCGTCGCGACCCGCGCGAGCGAGACGCCGGTCGCCTTCGAGACGAACGGAACGGTGCGGGACGCCCTCGGGTTGGCCTCGAGCACCCAGATCCGCTCGTCCTTGAGCGCGAGCTGCAGGTTGATCAACCCCCGCACGCCGAGCCGCCGCGCGAGCGTCGCCGTGATGCGCTCGATCTCGTCGAGCTCGTCCTCCGACAGCGTCGCCGGCGGGATCTGACAAGACGAGTCGCCGGAGTGGATCCCCGCCTCCTCGATGTGTTCCATCACGGCGCCGACGAACACGTCCGTGCCGTCGCAGACCGCGTCGACGTCGATCTCGACGGCGCCCTCGACGAAGCGGTCGATCAGCACCGGGTGGTCGGGGCTCGCGGCCGCCGCGCCGGCGACGAACCGCTCGAGCTCGTCCGGGCCGTAGACGATCTCCATCGCGCGGCCGCCGAGCACGTAGGAGGGACGCACGACGACCGGGTAGCCGATCAGCTCGGAGACCGTCCGGGCCTGTTCGGGGCCGTCCGCCTCGCCGTGCGGCGGGGCGGGGATCTCGAGCTCCTGGAGGAGACGGGCGAATCGGCCGCGATCCTCGGCGAGGTCGATCGCGTCCGGCAGCGTGCCGAGCACCGTCCACCCCGCCGCCTCGAGATCGTGGGCGAGGCGCAGCGGCGTCTGGCCTCCCATCTGGCAGAGGACCCCGACCGGCCGCTCCGCCTCGCATACGGCGAGGACGTCCTCGGCCGACAGGGGCTCGAAGTACAGGCGGGCGCTCGTGTCGTAATCGGTGGACACGGTCTCGGGGTTCGAGTTCACCATCACGGCCTCGTACCCCGCCTCGGCGAGCGCGTACGCGGCGTGGACGCACGCGTAGTCGAACTCGATCCCCTGCCCGATCCGGTTCGGCCCGGCGCCGAGGATCACCACCCGCGGGCGCTCGGCCGGGCGGACCTCGTCCTCCTCCCCGTAAGTCGAGTAGTGGTACGGGGTGAGCGCGGGGAACTCGCCGGCACACGTGTCCACCGTCTTGAACACCGGCCGGACGCCGAGCGCGGTTCTCCTCGCGCGCACGTCGCGTTCGTCCGCGCCGACGAGCGCCGCCAGTCGCCGGTCGGACAGGCCGGCGCGCTTGGCGTCTCGCAGCGCGGTCTCGGAGAGCTCGTCCACGACCCGTCCCTCGAGCCCGGCCGCCTCCTCGACCACCTGGGCGATCTGGTCCACGAACCACGGATCGATCCCGCTCGCCTCCGCCACCTCGTCGATCGTCGCCCCCGACCGAAGGGCGGCCTCCACGTGATGGAGCCGCCGCTCGCCCGGCACCGAGAGCGGCCCTGGCTCGCCGTCGTCCGCGGCCGCCCAGCCGAGGTCGAACCCGGTCCGCTCGAGCGACCGCCACGCCTTGCCGAGCGCCTCCCGGAACGTCCCGCCGATCGCCATCACCTCGCCGACCGACTTCATCGTCGACGTGAGCACCGGATCGGCCTCGGGGAACTTCTCGAAAGCGAACCGCGGCACCTTCACCACCACGTAGTCGAGCGCCGGCTCGAACGCCGCGGGCGTGACCCCGGTGATGTCGTTCGGGATCTCGTCGAGCGTGTACCCGACGGCGAGCAACGCGCCGATCTTCGCGATCGGGAAGCCGGTGGCCTTGGACGCGAGCGCGGACGAGCGCGAGACGCGCGGGTTCATCTCGATCAGCACGCGACGACCCGTCCGGGGATCGACGGCGAACTGGATGTTCGAGCCGCCGGTCTCGACGCCGATCGCGCGGATGCACGACATCGCGTCGTCGCGCATCTCCTGGTACTCGCGGTCGGTGAGCGTCTGCGCCGGCGCCACGGTGATCGAGTCGCCGGTGTGCACGCCCATCGGGTCGACGTTCTCGATCGAGCAGACGACGACGACGTTGTCCGCCCGGTCGCGCATGACCTCGAGCTCGAACTCCTTCCATCCCGCGATCGACTCCTCGACGAGGACCTCCGTCACAGGGCTCGCATCGAGCGACCGGGCCGCGAGGCGACGCAGCTCGTCGCGGTCGCGCGCGAACCCGCTCCCGCCGCCGCCGAGCGTGAACGACGGCCGGACGATCACCGGGTAGCCGATCGCGTCGCCGAGCCCCAGGCCCTCCTCCACGGTCCCGGCCGTGTCGGCGCGCGGGACGTCCAGGCCCGCCTCGAGCATCGTCGCGCGGAACCCGCTGCGGTCCTCCGCGCGCCGGATCGTCTCGAGGCTCGCGCCGATCAGCCGCGCGTCGGTCCGCTCGAGGTCGCCCGACTCGGCGAGGGCGACCGCGACGTTCAGCGCCGTCTGGCCGCCGAGCGTGGGAAGCACCGCGTCGGGCCGCTCGCGTTCGATCACGCGCAGGACCGAGCCGGGCGTGAGCGGCTCCACGTACGTCCGGTCCGCGAACCCGGGGTCGGTCATGATCGTCGCCGGGTTCGGGTTCACGAGCGAGACGTGGAAGCCCTCCCGTCGCAGGACCTTGCAGGCCTGCGTCCCCGAGTAGTCGAACTCGCAGGCCTGCCCGATCACGATCGGCCCGGAGCCGATCACGAGGATCCGTTCGACGTCGGTCCGCCTAGGCACGCATCAGCTCCCGGAACTCGGCGAACAGGTACCGCGAGTCGTGCGGGCCGGGCGCGGCCTCCGGGTGGTACTGGACCGAGATCGCCGGGACGTCAAGGCACCGCATCCCCTCGAGCGTCCCGTCGTTCAGGTTCCAGTGGCTGAGCTCGACACGGCCGAACGGCGTCTCGGCGACGTCGCCCCGCCGCGCCCATCCGTCCTGATCGACCGCGAAGCCGTGATTGTGGCTCGTGATCTCCACGCGCCCCGTCCGTGCGTCCCGCACCGGCTGGTTCAACCCGCGGTGCCCGAACTTCATCTTGAACGTCCGGCCGCCGAGCGCGAGGCCCAGCAGCTGATGACCGAGGCAGATGCCGAGCACGGGGACCTGCCCGAGCAGCGCCCGGGCGGCCTCGACGCCGTAGGTCGTCGCGGCCGGGTCGCCGGGGCCGTTGGAGAGGAACGCGCCGTCGAACCCCTCGGCGATCAGCTCGGCCGCGGGCGTCCGCGCGGGGACGACCGTCCCCTCGATCCCGGCCGCCGCAAGGCGTCGCAGGATCGACCGCTTGAGCCCGAAGTCGACCACCGCCACGCGGAACACCGGGCCGAGGCTCGCGTCGGCGGGCCCCACCACGGAGGCGGCGTCGTAGCGTTCGGCCACGGTGACGGAGTGGGCGAGGTCCGCGTCCTGCATCCCCGGCTGCTCGCGGACGCGCCGGAGCAGCGACGCGACGTCGTCGTCGAGCGTGGAGATCCCGCAGCGCATCGCGCCGCGCTCGCGCAGCCGCAGGGTCAGCCGGCGCGTGTCGATCCCCTCGATCCCGATCACGCCGGCGTCGGCGAGGTCGTCCCGCACGGTCCGCGTCGCTCGCCACGAGGACGCCCTTCGCGACGCCTCGCGGACCGCGAAGCCGGCGACGCGGACGCGCGTCGACTCGGGGTCCTCGGCGTTCGTCCCGTAGTTGCCCTGGTGCGGGGCGGTCATCGCGACCACCTGGCCCGTGTACGAGGGGTCGGTGAGCACCTCCTGGTAGCCGGTCATGCCGGTGTTGAACACCGCCTCGCCGAACGTCTCCCCCGCCGCGCCGAACGATCGCCCGCGGAACGACGTGCCGTCCTCGAGGACGAGCAGTGCGTCGATCATCGCTGCGCCTTGCCGTCCGCCACGACCATCGCGCCCCGGTACAGGGTGTGGACGACGCGGCCTCGGAGCGTCCTGCCGAGGAACGCGGAGTTCCGGCTCTTGGAGCCGAACGGCGGCTCGATCACCGCTTCGGCGTCGGGATCGAACACCACGAGGTTCGCCGGGCGGCCAGGCTCCAGCGGCCCGCCCTGGTCGGGCGCCCCCACGATCCGCGCCGGCGTGGTGGACATCGCCTCGATCGCGCGCGTCAGCGACAGACGGCCGCGATGCACGAGGTGCGTCAGGACCGCGCCGAGGGCCGTCTCGAGTCCGATCGTACCGACCGGCGCGAGGTCGAACTCCGCCTCCTTCTCCTCCACCGCGTGCGGGGCGTGGTCGGTGGCAACCGCGTCGATCGTCCCATCGACCAGGCCCGCGACGAGCGCCTCGCGGTCCTCGGGCGAGCGCAGCGGCGGATTCACCTTGAAGTTCGTGTCGTAGGTGAGGAGGTTCTCGTCGCTGAACACGAGGTGATGGGGCGTCACCTCGGCGGTCACGCGGAGCCCCTCGGCCTTCGCGCGGCGCACCATGTCCACCGAGCCCGCGGAGGAGAGGTGGCAGAGGTGCAGGCGGCCGCCGGCGAGCCGAGCCACCGCGAGGTCTCGGGCGACGGCGACCTCCTCCGCCTCCCGGGGCTGCCCGGCCAGGCCGAGCGAGTACGAGTGGAACCCCTCGTGCATGTGGCCACCCTCGGCGAGCGACGCGTCCTCGCAGTGCTCCGCGATCACGACCCCGTCGAACGTCCGCGCGTACGTCAGGGCGTTCCGAAGGACGCGGGCGGTCGGGACGCACCGGCCGTCGTCGCTGAACATCCGGACGCCGGCCTCCACCATCTCCCCGATCTCGGCGAGCGTCTCCCCCTCGAGGCCGCTCGTGATCGCGCCGACCGGCAGGACGTCGACGAGGCTCGCGCGGGCCCCGAGCTCACGGACCTCGTGGATCACCGCCGCGTGGTCGGCGACGGGATCGGTGTTGGCCATCGGCGAGATCGCCGTGAAGCCGCCGAGGGCGGCGGCGCGCGAACCGGTCTCCACCGTCTCCTTGTCCTCACGTCCCGGCTGCCGGACGTGCGTGTGGAGGTCGACGAGCCCCGGCGCCAGCACGAGCCCGCCGCAGTCGACGACGGTCGCGTTCTCGCCGTCGGGAACCGCGAGCACGCCCTCGGTCACGAGCACGTCGGCGACCTCGTCCCGCCCGGCGGCGGGATCGATCACGCGGGCACCGCGGAAGAGGATCCGCTCAGCCATCGGCCGCTCCCGTCCGCGCGCCGACCGGCTCCTCGCCCGGGGAGCCCGACCCGCCGAGCAGCAGGTACAGGAGCGACATCCGGATCGCGATGCCGTTCGTCACCTGCTCCTCGATCACCGCGCGGGGCAGGTCCGCCACGTCCGAGTCGATCTCGATCCCGCGGTTCATCGGCCCGGGGTGCATCACGAGCGCCTCCTCGGGCAGGAGCCCTACCCGCGCCCGGGACAGACCGAACAGCCGCGAGTACTCGCGGACGCTCGGGAAGTACTGCTGTCGCTGACGCTCCTTCTGGACCCGGAGCAGGTAGCACACGTCGAGCTTGGGCAGGACGGCCTCGACGTCGTGCGCCACCTCGACGCCCCAGGCGGGCGCGTCGGGGGGGATCAGGGTCGGCGGCCCGACGAGCGTGGTCTCCGCGCCCATCTTCACGAGCGCGAACGAGAGCGACCGCGCGACCCGCGAGTGCAGGACGTCCCCGACGATCGCGACGCGGAGCCCCTCGAGCCGCCCGAGCCGGTCGCGCATCGTGTAGAGGTCGAGCAGCGCCTGCGTTGGGTGCTCGTGTGTGCCGTCGCCCGCGTTCAGCACGCTGCCGTTCACCCAGCGGGTGAGCGTGAGCGGCGCGCCGCTCGAGGAGTGCCGGATCACGATCGCGTCCGCACCCATCGCCTGGAGCGTGAGCGCCGTGTCCTTCAGGCTCTCGCCCTTGGACACGCTCGAGCCGCTCGTCGAGAAGTTGATCACGTCGGCCGACAGGCGCTTGGCTGCGAGCTCGAAGCTGATCCTCGTGCGCGTCGAGTTCTCGTAGAACAGGTTCACGACCGTTCGGCCGCGGAGCGCCGGCACCTTCTTGATCACCCTGCTGCCGACCTCGCGGAACGACTCGGCCGTGTCGAGGATCCGGACGATGTCGTCGGCGTCGACATCGTGGATCGACAGGAGATGTTGGTTCATGCGCCCTCCCTCCGGGCGGTCGTGGTCATGGCCTCCTCGAGCAGGACGGCGTCCTCGCCGTCCACCTCGCGGATCGCTACGCGCACGTCCTCGTCGACGCGGGTCGGCACGTTCTTGCCGACGAAGTCGGCCCGGATCGGCAGCTGGCGGTGGCCGCGGTCGACGAGGACCGCCAGCTGGATCGCGCTCGGCCTGCCGAAGTCCACCAGCGCGTCCATCGCCGAGCGGATCGTGCGGCCGGAGAACAGGACGTCGTCGACGAGCACCACCGTGCGCCCGTTGATGTCGAAGTCGATCCGCGTCTCGTGGACCTCGGGGGCCTCGGCCCGCATGCCGATGTCATCGCGATAGAAGGTGATGTCGAGGGCGCCGACCGGCACGGTCGTGCCCTCGATGCGCTCGATCTCCCAGGACAGTCGCCGCGCGAGGTCGTCGCCCCTCGCGGCGATCCCGACGAAGACGAGCCGCTCGGCGCCCTTGTTGCGCTCGAGGATCTCGTGGGCGATCCGCGTGAGCGCGCGGCCGATCTCGGCGGCGTCCATGAGCCGCGTGGGCCCCGCGCCCCCCGGCCCCGTCAACGGAGAACGCCCTGCCGCGCGTGCGGCGGGGCGTCGTGGTCGTGCCTCATCCTGGTCTCCCTTCCCGGCCTCACGGGACCGGACTTAAAGGGGGAAGCTCCGGAGAGGATAGCCCCTGTCGCAGGGTCGAGCAACGGCGCCTGTCGGGCCAAGCGGCCCGGCAGGTCCTACACTGGGGACCCGAGCAAGGAAGGTGGAACGGATGGTTGCCTACAGCCCCGGTCCCGAATGGATCGTGGTCTTGGTGATCGTGGTCCTGATCTTCGGGGCGAAGAAGCTCCCTGAGCTCGCGCGCTCGGTGGGCAAGTCCACGAGCGAGTTCAAGAAGGGCATGAACGAGGGCGCGAGCGGCTCCGAGGAGGCGGGGACCTCGGACGACACCGAGAAGCGCGCCGAGGGCAAGGCCTCGAGCTCGGAGTAGTCCCGCCTCACTCCCGCTCGACCGGCGACCCGTCCGCGGAGGCCCGCGCCATCTTTCCGAGGACGCCGTTCACGAACCGCCCCGAGTCCTCCGTCGACAGCTCCTTGGCCGCCCGGACCGCCTCGTCGATCGCGGCACCCACCGGGGTCTGCCGCCCGACGAGGAGCTCGTAGGCCGCGACCCGAAGGATCGTCCGGTCCACCGACGCCATCCGGTCGACGCTCCACCCCTCGGACCGCGCGCCGATCTCGCGATCGAGCTCGGGGAGGTGGCCGGCGACCCCCTCGACGAGGTCACGCGTGAAGACGGGGACCTCGCGTCCGGACGCCGACCAATCCTCGAGCACGACCCGTGGGTCGCTGCCGGTGACGTCCGATTGGAACAACATGTCGATCGCGAGGCGGCGCTCCTGCCGGCGCGAGCTCAAGCAGTCACTTCACCCGTTCGATGTACGCGCCCGAGCGCGTGTCCACCTTCACGCGCTCGCCCTCGGCGACGAACATCGGCACCTGGATCTCGGCCCCGGTCTCGAGCGTGGCGGGCTTCATCGCGTTCGTCTTCGTGTCGCCCTTGACGGCGGGCTGGGTCTTCGTGATCGCGAGGGACACGGACGCGGGGAGCTCCACGGAGATCGGCGACCCCTGATGCATCGAGACCTGCGCCGTGGCGCCCTCCGAGAGCCAGCTCGCGCCGCCCCCCACGACCTCGGCCGCGACCGGGATCTGCTCGTAGGAGTCCATGTCCATGAACGTGAACGCGTCGCCGTCGCGGTACAGGTACTGCATGTCCTTGCGTTCGACGATCGCGAGCCCCACCTTCACGCCGGCGTTGAACGTCCGCTCGACGACGGCGCCGGTCTTCACGTTGCGGAGCTTCGTGCGGACGAACGCGCCGCCCTTGCCGGGCTTCACGTGCTGGAACTCGACGACCTGGAACAGCACCCCGTCGAGCTCGAGCGTCATGCCGTTCTTCAGGTCGTTCGTCGAGACGCTCACAGGACGATCAGCTCCCTGCTGGAACGCGGCATCGGGCGGCCCCCGTCGGTGGTCACCTCGACCATGTCCTCGATGCGGACGCCGCCGAGGCCGGGAATGTACACGCCGGGCTCGATCGTGACGACCATCCCGCGCTCGAGCTCGATGCCCGAATGCCACCGGAGGAACGGGTCCTCGTGGATCTCGAGCCCCACGCCGTGGCCGAGCCCGTGCGGGAAGGCGTCCGCGTACCCGGCGTCGGCGACGACGGTCCGCGCCGCGGCGTCCACCTCGACGGTCGTGGCGCCCGGACGGACCGCTTCGGTCCCGGCCCGATTCGCGGCGGCCACGACATCCCGGATGTCGCGCAGGCGCGGGTCGGGCTCCCCGAACGCGATCGTGCGCGTCATGTCCGCGTGGTAGCCCTCGGCGAGGGCGCCGAAGTCGAGCTTCACGACGTCGCCCGCCGAGAGCTCGCGATCGGTCGGATGGTGGTGCGGCTCGGCCGCGTGGTCGCCGAACGCCACGATCGAGTCGAACGAGCGGTCGTCGGCGCCGGCGTCCAGCATCGCGGTCTCCATCTCGCGAGCGAGCCGGCGCTCGGTGACGCCGGCACGCAGGCCGCCGTTCAGCGCGATCCGTTCGAACACCTCGTCGGTGACGTCCTGCGCTCTCGCGATCAGGCCGAGCTCGTCGGCGTCCTTGACCCGCCGCAGGACCTCGACCTCGGGTCCCGCCGGCACGAGCTCGATCCCGTCCGCCGCCTCGCCGAGCTGCGCCCAGTCGTCGTAGACGAGGCCGCGGCCCTCGAACCCCGCCTTGCCGGCCCCGAGCGTTCGGCACGCGTCGAGCAGCGGCCGCGGGTACCCCTGGCGGTACGCCGTGCGTTCGAGGTCGGGCACCTCGTGCGTCGCCTGCTCCTCGTAGCGGCCGTCAGTGAGGAATACGCCCGACCCGTCCCGCGCGACCACGACCTGGCCGTTCGACCCCGTGAATCCGGTGAGGTACCGGACGTTCGGCAGGCGGGTGACGATCAGGGCGTCGAGGTCGAGCGCGCCGAGGCGTTCGGAGAGGCGCTCGCGACGGGATCGGTGGTCCATCCGCCCCTCAGTCCCCGATCCACCGCAGGGCATCCAGCGCGACGTGGTAGCCGCCCTCGCCGGCGCCCGCGATCGTCGCGCGGCACACCGGCGAGATCACCGAGTGCCGGCGGAACTCCTCGCGCGCGTAGATGTTCGTCATGTGGACCTCGATCACCGGGAGGCCGCACCCGGCGACCGCGTCCGCGAGCGCGTACGAGTAGTGCGCGAGCGCCCCCGGGTTGATGACCACCGCCTCGAACGCCTCGCCCGACGCGCCGTTCAGCCATCCGATCAGCTCGCCCTCGTCGTCGGACTGCCGCCACGCGATCTCGTGCTCGAGCCGCGACGCGCGTTCGCCGACCTCGTCCATGATCTCGGTGAGCGTCTGCGTGCCGTAGCGCTCGGGCTCTCGGCGACCCAGCGCGCCGAGGTTCGGGCCGAACAGGAAGAGCACGCGCACCTCAGCCCTCCGCCTCGCCCATCGGTGCCATCGCCTCCAGCGTCGCCCGCACCACGTCCTCCGGGACGTCATCCTCCACGAAGGGTCGCCCGACGTCCTCCAGCAGGACGAATCGGACCCCACCCCGGTACTTCTTGTCCATCCGCATCGCCGCGAGGACGTCCTCGGTCGGCGGGAGCGGCGCGTCCGACTCGAGCCCGAGCGACGACAGCAGCCGCGCGTGCCGGGCGACCAGGCCCCTCGGCGCCCGGCCCGTCGCCTCCGACAGGCGCGCGGCGAAGACCATGCCGAGGGCGATCGCCTCGCCGTGCGAACGTCCGGCGAACGCCTCCAGCCGCTCGAGGGCGTGGCCGAGCGTGTGACCGTAGTTCAGGACGAGGCGGCCCGCCTCGTCGCGTTCGTCCGCGCCGACGGCGGCCGCCTTCGCAAGGACGCAGCGGGCGACGAGCGGCTCGAGCGCCGCGGGTTCGCGCCGCAGGAGCGGCGAGGGATCGGCCTCGAGCGACGCGAGCAGCTCGGGGTCGAGGGTGAACGCGTACTTCGCGACCTCCGCGAGCCCGCTCCGGTATTCGCGCTCGGGGAGCGTGGCCAGGGTCGCGACGTCGGCGAGCACCGCGACGGGCTGGTGGAAGGCGCCGACGAGGTTCTTGCCCTCCGGCAGGTTCACCGCGCCCTTGCCGCCGATCGCCGCGTCGACCTGCCCGGTGAGCGTCGTCGGCACCTGGACGAAGGGGACACCCCGCATGTAGGTGGCCGCGACGAACCCGGCGAGGTCCCCTACCGACCCTCCGCCGAGCGCGACCACGGGGTCGGCGCGATGGGCACCTTGCGTCGCGAGCTGCCGGTGCAGCGCCGTCATCACCTGGACGGTCTTCGCGTCCTCGCCCCGAGGCACCGAGAGATGGACGGCGCGGAGCCCGGCCGGCTCGAGACCCTCGGCGAGGGAGCCCAGGTACCGCTCGGCGACCCCCGGGTCTGCGATCACGAACGCCCGCTCGGCCGCGGGAAGCGCCGGCAGGTGGTCGGCGGCCCGGGCGAGCAGGCGCTCGCCGATCGTGACGTCGTAGGTCCGGCTCGGGACCGCGACGCTCACGCGCTCCAACGGAGCAGTTCCCTCTCGATCGCGGCGGCGACGTCGGAAGCGGGCCCGCTCGCGTCGACGACGTGCTGCGCGAACTCGCGGTACAGGGGCTCGCGATCCCGGTACAGACGCTCGAGGTCGCCCTCGGCGCGGATCAACGGCCGGTCGGCCCCCGGCACGATCCGCTCGCGCAGCACCTCGAGCGGCACGGAGAGGAACACGACCTCTCCCGATGCTCGGAGCGTGATGCGGTTCGCCGGCTCGAGGACGACGCCCCCGCCGCACGAGACGACCGACGGGTCGAGACGCGCGGCCTCGGCGAGGGCCGCCGCCTCGAGCTCCCGGAACCGGGCCTCGCCCTCGCGCTCGAAGATCTCGCGGACCGAGGCGCCGGCGGCCCGCTGGATCTCGTCGTCGAGCTCGACGAAGGGGACGCCGAGCCGCCCGGCGAGCTCGGGCCCGACGGTGGATTTGCCCGAGCCGGGCATGCCCACGAGGAACACGATCACGGGAGCCCCGCCGCGTAGGCCTCGAGGTTGCGCCGCGTCTCGGGGAGCGAGTCGCCGCCGAACTTCTCGAGCACGGCGTCGGCGAGCACGCACGCCGTCACGGCCTCCCCCACCACGCCGCCGGCGGGGACCGCGCAGACGTCGGTGCGCTGCGCGATCGCGACGCCGGGCCGCCCCGTGTCGAGGTCGACCGTGGCGAGCGACTTCGGGACCGTGGAGAACGGCTTCATCGCCGCGCGGGCCCGGATCGGCTGGCCCGTGCTCATGCCGCCCTCGATCCCGCCCGCGCGGGCGGTCTTGCGCCGCAGCTCGCCCTTGGCCGTCACGATCTCGTCGTGCGCCCGCGATCCCGGCCGGGTCGCGGAGGCGAAGCCGTCGCCGATCTCGACGCCCTTCACCGACTGGATGCTCATGAGCGCGAGCGCGAGCCGGGCATCGAGCTTGCGGTCGTACTGCACGTGCGACCCGAGCCCCGGCGGGCACCCGAACGCCACCACCTCGAACACGCCGCCCACCGTGTCCCTGACCTTCCGGATCCGGTCGATCTCCGCCACCATGCGATCGGCCGCGACCTCGTCGAAACACCGGACGGGCGAGGCGTCGACGGCCTCCAGGTCCTCGGGTCGCGGCACGCGCGTGGAGCGGACAGAGACCTTCCCGATCCGGACCACGTGCGAGAGCACGGCGATCTCGAGCTCCGCGAGGAAGGCCTTGCAGAACACGCCGAGCGCGACGCGCGTGGCCGTCTCCCGGGCGCTCGCGCGTTCGAGGACGTTGCGCACGTCATCGAACCCGTACTTCTGCACGCCGGCCATATCCGCGTGCCCGGGCCGCGGGCGCGTGAGGCGCTCCATCTCGTCGGCGGGCGCCTCCACCGCCATCACGTCGCGGTACTTCTCGGCCCATTCGGCGTTCTCGATCGTGATCGCGACCGGGCTCCCGAGCGTCCGACCGTGGCGGACCCCGGACACGATGACGAACCGGTCGGCCTCGAGCTTCTGGCGCCCGCTCCTGCCGTGGCCGTGCCGGCGCCGGGCGAGCTCGCCCGCGATCTCCTTCGGCGAGACCGGGATGCCCGCCGGCAGGCCCTCGAGCACGCCCACAAGGCCCTTGCCGTGCGACTCGCCGGCCGTGAGCAGGCGCAACATCGGTCCATCATAGGAGGCACCCGTGGCGGGACGGTCGATCGCGCCCGGACGCGGTCGCCGGGATGGGTGAGGGCGACCCCGTGACCGGGGCCGCCCTCGTCGGACCGGCGACCGCTCCCCCGAACGCGGGTCAGCCGGTGGCTCGCGTCTCCCCTACTTCTCGCAGAGCTCGAAGCTCTGATCGCCGAACAGGAACTTGGCGCAGCGCCCGTCGATCCGCACGAGCTTGAAGTTGTCGTCGAACGTCGCGCCCGGCTCCACGGTGTAGCGCTTGCCGTCGACCGAGACCTCGAGCGACTTCTCGTTCCCGGCGATCGAGTGCAGCTTCACGGTGTGCCCGCCGATCTCCACCTTGTGCCCCGGCTCTTCCGGCGGGGGCGGCGGGGGCGGCGGGGGCGGCGGGGGCGTGCTGGGCGGCGTCGTCGGTGGGGGCTGCGTGAACGTCGAGGTCGGCGGCGTGAACGTCGAGGTCGGCGGCGGGAACGTCGAGGTCGGCGGCGCCGTGGTCGTCGGCGGGACGGTGCCCGTGGCACCCGGCGAGGTCGTGGGGCCGACGCCGCCGCCCGTGAGCTCGAGGCCCGGCGGGATCGAGAAGGGATCCCGGGACCCGGCGAGCGACACGGGCGGCAGCGTCTCGCGGGGCGTTTCGGACGGCGTCACGCTGGGCGATCCCCCGGTCGCCCCGGTGAGCCCGGTGGCGCCGGTGGGGAACTCTGGGACCGCGACGTCTTCGCCGTCGTCCGGCCGCAGCACGAAGAAGTACAGGAGCAGCAGCAGGGGAAGGACGACCCCTGCGATCTGCAGGATCCGCTTGTCTCGGGGGGTGAGTTGCATCGCTACGCTCCCACTTCCGTCGTCGTGGTTCCGACGCTCGGGCCCGGGATCGAGCCGGGACCGGCGCTCGTGTCCGTCGTGAAGAACTCGACCGTCATCTGGAGTTGAAGTGAGCTCGTCGTGGTCTCCTCGGTCGTCGACGTGCCGGTCACCGCGATCGTCGTCACCTTGGCGGCGCGCGGCAGCGTCTCGAGCAGGAACAGGAACTCGTCGATCGCGAAGTACCCGCCCGTCACCGTGACCTGGGACGAGATCGTCGAGTACTGCGAGGTCGGGTCAACGACCGGCGTGCCGGGCGTGAACGAGAAGAAGTCGACGGCCGCGCGCGATGCCGCGCTGTCGAGCAGCCGGAAGAGCGCCGGCAGGTCGGCCGTCGGCGGGATCGCGTCGTCGATCGCGGCGATCTCCTGCTCGGTCTCGGGCGCCTGCTCCTGCGCCTGCTGGAGCGCGCGCAGCTCGGCGGCGAGCGCGATCTCCTGATCCTGTGCTGCCTGGAGCTGGTCCTCGGCCTCGCCGACCTCCCGCATCTTCGGCAGCACCAGCAGGAAGACGAGCAGGAACGCGACCACGACCGCGATCGCGGCGGCGACGATCGGGGCGCGCCGGTTCATGGTGCCTCCCCCAACCCGCGTGCGGTCGCCGCCTCCTGGGTGAGGTCCAGACCGTTCGAGAACGTGTAGATGTTCGAGAACGGCGCGTCCTCCTGGGCGCTCGTGACCCACGCGTTCACCCAGCCCTGGACGAGCTCGAGCTGCGTGATCCAGGTCGCGATCGTGTCGACCTCTTGCGCGACGCCCTGGAAGGTCATGTTGCCGATCAGCGTGGTGTCCGGCGTCCCGCCGGTGGGCTCGGCCACCTCGCCCTCGAGGGTGGCCGTGACCTGCCCCGTGAGGTTCGTGAGGTACGAGGCGTCCGGGATCACACGCGAGACGTCCAGCAGGGCGCCGGACCACGACACCTCGTTCACGAAGATCGTCGAAAGCAGCTCCTGCTTGGCCGCGAGCTCGGCCTGCAGGGCAGCGAACTGCTGGAGCCCGTCGATCTCGCTCTGCAGCTCGGCGTTGCGGTCCTGCTGGGCCGCGAGCTCATCCTCGGCATCGGCGAGCCGCTGCAGCTGGAGGAAGTAGAAGACGCCGATCAGCGCGAGCACGCCGAGCGCGACGGCGACGACGAGCGACGTCGTCCGGCGGATCGCCAGTCGCTGGCGAAGTTCGGGGGGGAGGAGGTTGACCTGGCTCACGCCCGCCTCTTCCCCGGCATCGCCAGGCCGACCGCCACCGGCAGCACCGCCTCGGCCTCAACCGCGGCCTCCGCCGACAGGTCAAGCTCGGACTTCACGCGCTCGAAGAGCCGGCCACGGTCCACCGGCACGGGGATCCGCTCCTGGAGCAGCTCGACGAACCCGTCCAGACGCGACCCGCCGCCCACGACGAGCACGCGGCCGATGCGGGCGCTCGGCACCTGGGCCGCGTAGAACTCCAGCGACGAGCGCACCTCGTCGACGAAGCTCCCGGCGCGGGCGAGCGCGAGGTCGCGCACCTTCTCCGGATCCGGCGACTCGGGGCGCTCCGCGGACCGCGGCGTCTGGGCCTGCGGCCGTTCGGTGAGGTCGGCGAACCGGTCCGCGCGCTCGAGGTCGTCGCCGGCGGCCCCCGTGGGGGGCGCGGCCTCGACCGTGGGTGCCTCGGGGACCCCGGGGGCGTCGGGAGCTTCGGGGGCGCTCCCGCCGGCCTCGGCCGTCGCTCCGGCGCCCGCGGGCTCGAGCTCGTCCTCCGCGGGCTCCGACAGGTCGCCGCGCTTCAGGCGTTCCGCGACGTCGTCCGCCACGCCGAGCCCGCCGGCCACCGCGAGCGTGATGTCGCGGCCGCCCGAGGGGAGCATCCGGACGAAGCGGCTCGTCCCGCGGTCGTGGACGCAGATCGACGTGACGTGGGCGCCGACGTCGATCACGGCCTCATCGCCGGGCGTCTCGAGGTCGAGCGCCTCGTCGCCGCTGCCCACCGCGCGGACCACGGCGAACGGGGCGAGGTCGATGCCCTGGGGCTCGAGCTTGGCCGTCTGCGCGGCCCCCACGAGCGCGTTCACCATGCCCTTGTGGGCCGCGACGAGGAGGATCCGCTGCATCCTGCGGCCGCCCTGGTCCATCTCGCCGAGCGGATCGAAGTCGAGCACGGCGTCGTCGGCGGCCATCGGGATGAACTCCTGGACCTGGAAGGCGAGCGCGTCGCGCTGCTCCTTCTCGGGCAGCCACGGGAGGGCCACCTCGCGGACGACCACCCGCTGGTTGCCCACGCCGAGGAAGACCTGCTTGGTCTTCACGCCCGCCTTGCCGAGCGCCTCGCGGAGGGCCTCGGCCACGGGACCCGGGTCCCGGATCTCGCCGGCCTCGACGGCCCCCGGAGCCACCGGCACCTGGGCCGCCCGCACGAGCACGGGGATGTCGCCCGCCGCGACCTCGGCGACGCGAACCGCCGTCGACCCGATGTCCACGCCGACCCTCGTGCGCGCCATCTCAGGCTCCCTCTACCTGCACGGATCGGTCCGCCAGGTAGGCGTCCACGTCCGACTCCCGGATCCGGTAGTTCTTGCCCACCCGCAGCGCCGGGAGCTCCCCGGTCTTGATCAGCCGGTAGACGGTCATGTTCGAGACCCGCATGGTCGCCGCGACCTCAGCGACGGTGAGCAGGCGGTCGCCCGCCTGCCGGCCGGTCCATCCCGTGCGAGACCCTCGACCCACCGTCGCCCCTGCCTCTAGACCGATCGCTCCGACAGATACCGGTCCACGTCCGACTCCCGGATCCGGTAGTTCTTTCCGACCCTGATCGCTGCCAGGTCTCCGCTCTTGATGAGGCGGTAGACCGTCATGTTGGAGACGCGCATCGTGGCGGCGACCTCGGCCACCGTGAGGAGCCGATCTCCCACGAAGGGCCTTCGCTTGCTCATCTAACGCATCTCCCACATCGGCATCATGTTTCTCACCTTCAACATCTGCCTCATCCCCCACCCTCCTCCGGCGGGGTCGCGCACCGTAACAAGTACAACATCTATCGTCAATAACCCCATGTGCCTACTTTCGGCACGCAAGGCTGAATCACACAGATGTAATTAGCAGAACTGCTCAGGAATCACACCAGCAACACGCCCTGGCCGGCTCGGGTGAACGCCGGGCTCAGCCGAGCAGGCTCAGATAGGCGTCGACGATGGTCTCGCCGGCGAGGACGGCCACCGCGGCCCCGCCCGCCATGAAGGGTCCATACGGGATCCTCGTCTTCCGGCCCGCACCCAGGAGGAGGGCGACGACGGCCCCCACTCCCCCGAGCAGGATCCCGGCGCCGGCCGCAACGGCCACGAGGGACAGGTCGACCGCGCCGAGGACGAGCCCGATCAGGCCCGCGAGCTTCACGTCGCCCATCCCCATGCCCTTCGGGGCGATGAGGGCGACCACGAGCAGGCCCACCCCATAGGCGAGCATCCCGATGCCGGCCTCGACCGCTGAGAGGGGCGCCCCGGCGAGGTCCCCCACCACGACGAAAACCGCGGAGATCAGGACCGCCGGGTAGACGAGCCGGTTCGGGATCCGGTAGTGGCGCAGGTCGATGACCGAGGCCGCGACCAGCAGCCCCAGGAAGGGGGCGAGCAGGATGGCCTGCCACGGGTCCTCGTAGACGAGCGCGACCGCGACGAACAGGGCGCCGCAGCCAAGCTCGGTGAGCGGGTAGACGGCGGGGATCCGGGCCCCGCAGTGATGGCAGCGGCCCCTTAGCAGCAGCCAGGAGACGAGGGGCACGTTGTCGACGGCCCGAAGCTGCGTGCCGCAGCTTGCGCAGCGCGAGCGTGGCCGCACCAGGGACTCCCCCGCCGGCACCCGGTGGATCGCGACGGTCAGGAAGCTGCCGAACACCAAGCCGAGCGACAGGGCGATCGCGATCCTGAGGACGTCGGAAGCGCTCATCGTGGGCGGACGAACGCTATCGCACGCGTCCCGAGGTCAGTTCACGACCTCGCGGAGGTAGACGATGCTCTGGTCGAAGCCCGCGACGTCGCCGGCCCCGGGCACCAGAACCGGCGTTGCGTTCAGGGTGAAGTGGTTGTTGATCGTCACGGTGTTCGCCATCACCTGGCCGGAGAAGTCGTTCTGGTTGTTCAGGGTGACGGTGCACGGGCTGTAGAACATGACGGAGGCATTGAGGAAGTTCGAGTTGTTCCCGGTCGAGATGTTGTAGTCGCCTGTGGAGCAGTTCAGCCCCTGGCGGTAGTTGGCGATGAAGTACAGGTTCTTGCCGGCGGCGCCGTTCCAGTCGTTCCGGTTGGCCATCGTGATCTTCCCGTTGGTCATGATCGCCAGGTCCTCGGCGAAGTTGATCACGTCGTTGTTCCCGACGGCGAGGTCCGCGCAGCCCGACGGGATCCAGAGCAGCTGCTTGCCGCCCGGGACCGCGTCCAGGAACGCCTGTGCCTGCCCACAGGTCGTCACGGTCGTTCGCGTGTAGTCGGTCCAGGGAAGGGCGCCGCAGACATCCGGGATCGCCTCGTAGCACAGCAGCGGGAACGCCTTGGAAGGCGGGGGACCCTGCGGGCTGCTCGGGTACTCGCTGCCGCCCACGTTCAACGATGCCGCGATCGTGCTCCCCGCCCTGGCGTCTCCCCCGATCGCCCCTGTGCCGCTGAGCGTGCCCGTCGACGTGGTGACGTCGCCCGTGACGCTCGCCGGGTTCTCGATCGAGATCGCCTCGTTCGCCCATAGGTTGCCGATGATCTGGTTGTTGTTCGTCATCGCGACTCCGCCGTTCGGGACGTAGACGTTCCCGTAGATGTTCGGGGTGTTGGTCACGATGAGGTCGCCGTCCGTGATGTAGACATCACCGTTGTTGCTCGTTCCCCCGGTCACGGTGAAGTTGTTGTTGAAGATGGTGTTCGTCACCGAGATGATCGCCGCGTCGAACCCGCCGAACGTCGGTGCGAGCGTCATGTACGCCTGCATCGTCCGCGGGACGCTGTCGATCGTCTCCCCCACCGACGTCACCAGGACCGACGAGGGGAGGTTCTCCTGTGAGGGGCGACCGGCGCCGGTACAGGGCATCGGGTCGCCCGCCGCGTCGTACCACGTGTACGTGATGTCGAAACCCGCTGGGCCGGGCGCGGTCCCCAACGATGCCGATTCCGTGCACGGGAGGTCCTCGGGTCGCGTGAACTGCACGAGGTTCCACGCCCGGTCGATCCCGCTCTCCGCCGCCGCGACCGAGGTGACGCGCTTGCGGTCGTAGGCGGCCTGCTGTGTGTTGTGGATGGAGAGGTCGAAGATCACGATCGAGAGCAGCACGACGACGAAGACGACCATCATCGCGATCACCATCGCGACCCCGTCGTCCTCGCGGTGGAGCCTGGTCAGCCTACGCATCCCGTCTCCGCCTCTCAGTCCGTCGGCTCGTCCTCGCACACGTCCGTCGGGAAGCCGTACGAGGTGTTCCGCCCGGTGAGGGCGGACTGGATCTTCACGGTGCCCGACGACAGATCGCCGTTCAGGTCCTCATTGACGAGGAAGACGACGTTCACGGTTCGGCCGCCCTTGTTCGGGTCGTCGTCGAGCCGGAAGGCGCACGTCGCTCCTTCACAGGTCGTGTCGGTCGGGTCGTCCACGGACTTGTTCACGATGCCGGTTGCCACCGTCCGCCATCCCGAGGCGGACACGTCCGGGTCCACGGTCCCGGGCTCCCAGAAGCGCGTCTGGAGCTGGCCCGCCGGCGTGATGCGCCAGAGCCTGCAGGTGTACCCGGGCGAGGGCTGACGCGTGGTGGCGTTGGCCTGCGTGTAGACCTTGAATCGGAAGTACGGGTCAGTCGAGGATGCCGGGTCGTACAGGATGTTTCCCGAACGGACCTCGCGGTCCAGCGTCTGCAGCGCGAGCCGGGCCTGCGTGTTCGTGCGCGTGCGGATGTCCGTCTCGGCGACCGACTTCTGCACCGAGGCGAGCGTCGACAGGAAGACCCCGGCGGCGAGCGACATGACCATCATCGCCACGAGGACCTCGGTGAGCGTGAGTCCCCGCTGATCCGAGCGCAACCGTGCGATGAGCGTCCTCATCGTCAGCCTGCCTCGGGCGTCGGGCCGTAGATCGACTTCGACGACAGCGTTCCGAGCGAGACGTCGATCCGCGTATCTACGATCTGGACGCCGTCGATCCAGAGCTCGTAGGTCAACGAACCGATGATCGGGGACCCCACCGTCGCCCTCGCCTCGGTGGTACAGCCGCCGGCGGGGCAGCCCTCGCTGCTCTCGCTGGTCGCCGGGACCGAGCCCATCGAGATCGAGTCCACCGTCGCGATCCTGATCTGGATCTGGTGGGGCACGCCGTTCGCGTCCGCGACGTCGGCCACGTGGATGAACTCGAGGTTCGAGAGCGAGTACTCGGGCGTGGCCCCGAGGTCGACCGTGGAGTACCCACCACCGCTCCAGTACGAGAGCGTGCCCGCGATCGAGGTCGTCGGATCCGCGGCGCTCGTCCCGGCGGCGGTCGCGACGGCGTCGCTGTAGCCGGTGAGCTCGAGGAACGAGGTCCCCCACCCGGCGGGCGCCGGGACGAACTCGGGGAGCCCACCGATCGACACGGTCCCGAGCGTCCGGCTTGCCGAGTTCTCGATGTTGCCGTCCTCGTCCGACACGAGCTCGCGGTCCGTGAACACCGTCGTCGGAACCGACGCCGGCCCGACCGAGGCGAGCGTCGTCTCCCCGAGCTCGAGATCGGCGACGTCGTCCGCGTCGAGGTCCTGATAGAGGTAGGCGACGATGCGGGACACCCCCGCCTGTTGCACCTTCGCGCCGCCGCACGGCTGAAGGTCGCTCTCCTGGGTGCTCGCGGGCGGAACCGGCGGGCACGCGTTCGTGCCGCCGGCCGCGGTCGCGCTGATGGCCTCCCCCGCATCGCCGGCGGCGTTCTGGACCTGCACGTAGTTGTCGCCCCCGGCCGTGACCTGGTTGCTTCCCTCTCCCGGGTCGACGGGCGAGACCTGGTAGTTCGGGGTCGTAGCCGACGGGTCGCTGTCGACGGCCGTGGCACCGAAGGACGCTGCGGTGGGGAGGGCGGTCGTTCCGGAGCGCGTCGTCGTGAGGTTCGTCTGTGATTGGGTCCAGCTGCTCTGAACCTGCGAGACCTGCTCGACCTGCATCGTGGTCTCGACGCCCGTGAGGATGATGGTCCCGCTCTGGAAGTCCACGACCCCGACCGAGCCGGAAACCTCGATCTCACCCGAGGGGGCGATCGCCTGCCCGTAATAGAACGGCTGGCACGGCGCCGCGAACGGGTGCGTGCTCGAGTTGATGCACCCCCCCGGCGAGTGGAACAGGCTCTGAATGGTCACGCCCTGGACGCCGTCCGCAGAGGTCCCGGCACCCTCCCAGGTCACGATGATCGTGACGCGGTAAGGCGAGATCGCCTCGCAGGCGCCTTCGATGACGACCGGACAGTTGTTCGTGACGTACGAGTGCCACGTGTAGTCGACCGGGTAGTCCTCGGCCTGCCCCACGGTCCCCGAGCTCGGCACGATCGGGACCGAACAGTCTGTGGTCGCCGTCGGGCAGTTCAGGTTGGTGGACACGACCTTCTCGCCCGTACAGTCCAGCAGGCGGTACGTGCCGGTCGGATCGCCGGCACAGGCCGTGACGAGGTTGGGATCCGTCGAGAGCTCGGACGCCTGCATGCCCCGCTGGATCTTCGAGAAGGCAAGGCCGCGCGTCTGCTCCATCAGCTGGTTGGCGACCTGGTTGGCGGCCTGCTGCTCTCGGCCGATGCCCACGTAGCGGAACCCCGTCGAGGCGCTCAGAGCGAGGGTGATCAGGGATCCGAAGATGACAGTGATGGCGATCACGGTCTCGAGCAGGCTGAATCCACGCTCGTCATCACGGACCCGAGCGTGGATGCGTACGAACAGGCTGTTCTTCCATCTCATGGGCACGATGGACCCACCTCTCCAGGAGGAATCGGCCGTTCGGGGGAGGCGCTTGAGCAGTTGGAGCTCACCAGCCGCCGTCGCACTCCGCGACGGTGTCCAGATCCGCGAAGGTTGCACCACCACCTCGCTGGGTAGCGGGGCTGCCGGCCACCTGAGCGACACAGAAGTAGGAGCCGCTGCCCGAACGTCGCACCAAGAGAAGGTCCGGTCCGGAATGGACCTCGATCGAGATCTCATCCACCGAAGGGTCCCCTCCGTCGATCCACTCGAGTGTCGGTTCGGCTGCTTCCCCCTCGACGTCGTCGAACGAGGTCCAGTCCCCGGCTTCGGCAAAGTAGGTCAGTGAGGCCGCGAGTCCTGTCCGAAGTTCAGACTGAGCTGCGCGATCCTGGGCTCGAGTCCGTGCGGCGAGGAACGTCGGGAGAGCGACCGCGATGAGGATGCCGATGATGAGGATGACGACCATCAACTCCACGAGCGTGAATCCCTCATCCCTCCTGCGATGGCGTCCGCACATGTCCTCGGCTCCTCGTGGAAGGGGCGGCCAGCCGGCCGCCCCTTCCGAGAGCGATGCTAGGTTCGAATCACCAACCGCCGGTGCAGGTGGCCACGGTGAAGTCAGCACCGGTGGTGTTGTTACCGAACACCGTGCCGGGGCCGGTGGCCGTATCAGCCACGCAGAACCCGTTGCCGGACGCGCTCTGCGTCTGCAACAGGACGGTCTCCCCGGCCGTGCCGGAGACGCCGATCCCGACGGTCCCCAGAACCGTCGTCCCGGCCACGGCCCACGTCAGCGAAGGCTCGATGGCCTCAGCGACGGTGGCGTCGAAGCCTGTGTACGTGTCGCCGTCCGTGAAATGAACCTTCGCGGCGGCGAGCCCGTTGCGCAGATCCGACTGGGCGGCCCGGTCCTGAGCGCGCTCACGTGCGCCGAGGAAGGTCGGCAGAGCGATGGCGATCAGGATGCCGATGATAAGAACGACCACCATCAGCTCGATGAGGGTGAAACCCTCCTCGTCCTTCCGGCGCTGCCAGAAGCGCTCGAGCATGGAGTCACCTCCTCCTCACATGTCTTGCGCACCCCGATGGTGCGCATCCGTAGGGTGTGTCGGTCAGGATCGGGGGCCGCTTGACCTCTCGCACCGGATCCGAGGAGGAATGACGCGAACGGGCTAGTCACTCCCGGACCGCACGCGGACATGCTCGATCAGGGCCGGAGCCGGGGGGTCGATCCGAGGCGCGATCGACTACTGGATCAGGTTGATGATGTTGAACATGGGCATGTACAAGGCGATCACGGCCGCCCCGACCATGCCTCCGATGATCGCGATCAGCAGCGGCTCGATCAGCGACGTGAGCGCCTCGACGGTCGCGGTGACCTCGTTGTTGTAGAACTCCGCGACCTTGTCGAGCATCGTGTCGACGGCGCCCGTCTCCTCCCCCACCGCCAACATCTGCACCACCATCGGCGGGAACACCTTGTGCTTGCCGAGCGGCTTGGCGATCGACTCGCCCTCCCGGACGCTCGCCTTCACGTCGTCGACCGCGTCGGCGATCACGCGGTTGTTCACGGTCTCCTTGACGTTGTCGAGCGCCTGCAGGATCGGGACGCCCGCACGCAGGAGCATCCCCAGCGTCGAGGAGAACCGCGCGAGCGCCACCTTATGGAACAGCGGCCCGAAGACGGGGATCCGGATCTTGAGTGCGTCGACGCGAGCGCGGCCCTGGTCCGTCTTCTTGTAGCCGCGGAAGACGAAGGAGCCGACCCCGACCCCCAGTGCGATGACGTACCAGTACTTCCGGAACGCCTCCGAGACGCCGAGCAGGATCCTGGTCGGCAGGGGAAGCTGACCCCCGAGGTTCGTGTAGATCGTCTCGAACTGCGGGACGACGAACAGCAGCATCGCCGCCAGGATCAGCGTCACCAGGGCGACGACGACGACCGGATAGGTCATCGCCGACTTGATCTTCCTGCGGAGCTCGACCTCCTTCTCGATCTGCGAGGCAAGCGAGAGGAGCACGTCGTCGAGCACGCCCCCGGTCTCGCCCGCCTTCACCATCGAGATGAAGAGGTTGTTGAACGCCTTCGGGTGCTTACCCATCGCCCCCGAGAGCGACGAACCCTGCTCCACGTCCGTGCGGACCTGGACGAGGACCTTGGCGAGCTCGGCGCTCTGCGTCTGATCCGCGAGGATCGACAGCGCACGCAGGATCGGCAGGCCGGAGTTCACCATCGTGGCGAACTGGCGGCAGAAGACCGCGATCTGCTTGAGCTTGACCCGGCCTGGTCGGAGGTTGATCTCCATCTTCAGGCCGGTGCCGGCCTTCTTGACCTCGACCGGGGTCATGCCCATCTCGCGCAGACGCTGCAGGACGAGGGTCTCGCTGTCGCCGACCAGCTGCCCCGTCACCAGGGAGCCGGAGCGGTCCCGGACCTTGTAGTCGTAGGTTTGCGCCATCGATCCCTGTCCGATCAGTAGTCGCCGAGCATGATGCCGGCCGACGCGGCCGCGCCGAACCCAGCGTCGAAGCTCGCGCCGCCGCCACCGATGAGCCGGTTCAGCTCCTCGGCGTCGTGACAGCGCTCGTGCGCGAGCTGCAGCGAGATCTTGCCCGCCTTGACCAGGGTGGCGAGCGACTGGTCCATCGTCTGCATCCCGAACCGCCCGCCGGCCTGCATGATCGAGTAGATCTGGTGCACCTTCCCCTCGCGGATCAGGTTCCGAACCGCCGGGGTGCAGACCAGGACCTCCACGGCGACGACGCGGCTCTGGCCATCCGCGGTCTGCATCAGCTGCTGGGTCACGACGCCTTGCAGCGTGGTCGCGAGCTGCACGCGCACCTGCCGCTGCTGGTGCGGCGGGAAGACGTCGATGATGCGGTCGATCGTCTGCGGCGCGTCCTGCGTGTGCAGGGTCGCGAACACGAGGTGTCCGGTCTCGGCTGCCGTGATCGCGGTCGAGATCGTCTCGAGATCACGCATCTCGCCGACGAGGATGACGTCGGGGTCCTGCCTCAGCACGTGCTTCAGCGCCTGCGCGAACGAGTGGGTGTCGGCGCCCACCTCTCGCTGGTTGACGACGCAGTTGTTGTGCCGGTGGAGGAACTCGATCGGGTCCTCGACCGTCATGATGTGCGCCTGCCGCTCCTTGTTCACGATGTCGACCATCGACGCGAGCGTGGTCGACTTCCCCGATCCCGTGGGTCCCGTCACCACCACGAACCCGCGCGGGTAGCGCGCGAGGTCCGCGACGACGCTGGGCAGCTCGAGCGACTCGACGCTCTTGATCTCGTAGGGGATCAGCCGGAAGGCGGCACCGATCGAATCGCGCTGGTAGTAGACGTTCACGCGGAACCGAGCCCGGCCCGGGAGCGAGTACGACGTGTCGAGCTCGCGCTCCTGCTCCAGGCGCTCGCGCATCTTCTGCGGCAGGATCGCGTAGACCATGCCCTGGATAGCCCGGGCCTCCAGGACCGGGTACTCGTCCAGCCGGATCAGGTCGCCGTGCAAGCGGATCGTGGGCGGCGCGCCCACCGTGACGTGCAGGTCCGACGCCCCGCGCTCGAGCACGACCTCGAGCAGCTCGGGGATCGGGATCTGGCTCGCCTGACCCGGCGCGCCAGCTTCCGTCATCTGATCACCCTCGCGATCTCCTCGATCGAGGTCACGCCGGACGCGGCCTTCTCGAGGCCGTCGTCTCGCAGCGTCTTCATGCCCTGTTCGACGGCGACCGCCTTCACCGCGTCCGAGGGCGCACGGTCGACCGTCAGCCGTTCGATCTCCTCGGTCATCTGCAGCACCTCGTACAGCCCGATCCGGCCGCGGTAGCCGGTGTTCGAGCAGGCCCCGCAGCCCGACGGCCGGAACAGCTCGCCGAGATCCGGGATCCGCGATCCCGCGTAGCCGGCCTCGAGCAGCTCGCCCGGATCGGGTGCGTACGCCTTCTTGCACCTCTCGCAGAGCTTGCGGGCGAGCCGCTGCGCGACGATGCAGTCGATCGCAGAACCGACGAGGAACGTCTCGACCTCCATCTCGATCAGGCGCGTGATCGCCGACGGGGCGTCGTTCGTGTGGAGCGAGGAAAGGACGAGGTGGCCGGTGAGGGCCGACTCAACCGCGATCATCGCCGTCTCACGGTCGCGGATCTCACCGATCAGGATGATGTCGGGGTCGGCGCGAAGGATCGAGCGGAGGGCCGACGCGAACGTGAGCCCCGCCTTCGGGTTCACCTGGATCTGGTTGACGCCCGGCAGCCGGTACTCGACCGGGTCCTCGACCGTCACGATGTGGCGGTCCGCCTGGTTCACGATGTTCAGCGTCGCGTACAGGGTGGTGGACTTCCCCGATCCGGTCGGCCCGGTGACCAGGATCGCGCCGTACGGCTTCCGGAACGAGTCCTCGTAGCGGTCGAACGAGTCCGGCTGGAAGCCGAGCTCGGACAGTTGGAGCATCGCGTTGCTCTTGTCCAGGATGCGGATCACGATCTTCTCCCCGTGCACCGTGGGCAGCGTCGCCAGCCGAAGATCAAGGCTCCGGTTGTTCACGCGGAGCGACACGCGGCCGTCCTGGGGGACGCGCTTCTCGGCGATGTTGAGGTCGCCCATGACCTTGAGCCGGCTGATGAGGCCGCCCTGGATGCTCTTCGGCGAGTGCATGACCTCGTGGAGCACGCCGTCCACGCGGAACCGGACCCGGACGTCCTTCTCCGTCGGCTCGATGTGCACGTCGGAGGCGCGGTCGGCGGCCGCCTGGGTCATGATCGCCTGGACGAGCTTGACGATCGGCGCGTCCTCGACCGCGGCCTCGACCTCCTGGAGCGAGACCTCCTCGTCGAGCGCCTCGGCGGCCTCGGAGGCGAGCGCCTCGACCTGATCCCCCATCCCGGAGAACTTGGCGATCGCCTGTTCCACGTCGTTCGCCGTGGCGACGACGGGACGGACCTCGCGACCCGTGATCGTGCGGATGTCGTCGAGCGCGTACACGTTCGCCGGGTCGGACATCGCGACGAGGAGCTTCCCGTCGTCCTCGCCGATCGGCAGCGCGCGGTAGCGGCGGCAGAGCGCCTCGGGCAGCAGCGCCGTCGAGGCGGCGTCGATCCGATACTCGGTGAGGTCGACGAACTCGAGCCCCACCTGCTCGGCGAGCGCGCGGACGAGGTCGCGTTCGCGGATGTACCCGAGGTCGATCAGCACCCGGCCGAGCGACTTGGGGGTGTTGCGGTGCTCCTCGAGCGCACGCTGAAGATGCTCCTCGGTGATCAGGCCCTGTTCGATCAGGATCTGACCCAGCTGCTTCGGCTTGCGCTGCGTCGTCATCATGCCGAGCTACGCCCTTCGGTCCCAGGGTCGCCTAACCATCGGCACCCTCATCGGGGTCCTGTAGGAGCCGCCCGAACTCGCGCGCGAGGGAGAAGCGGTCGACGTCGCTCCGGTCGTCCGAGAGGTCCCACAGCCCGGCATCGAGCCTGGAGGGCTCCTCGGCCGACGGCTCGCGTGGTCCGGGCGGGGGCCCCTCCCCGGGGGACGGGGCACCGGTCGGTTCCCCGGTGGTCCCGTCGGCCGGATCCGCCGCTCCCGGGGCGATCGAGCCGAGCGCCTCTGTCGGCCGCCCGGTGCCTTCGCCCGCCGAGGCTGCGCGCACGGCGGCGGCGACCGCGGCCTCGTCTCGCGCGCCGTTGACGACGGGCTCCCCCGCGGGCCGGTCGGGGTGGAGCGGCGTCCGGCGCCTCGAGGACGGGGCGGCGGGCACCACGGGTTCGTCGCCGGCCGCCGGACGGTTGACCCGCGTCTCCTCGGCCGACAGCAGCAGCCGATCCATGTGGTCGATCACGAGACCCGGCCGGGCGGCCGGGCCTGCGACGACGAACGCCGCGTACGGGCCGCGGCGGACGTAGCACCAGGTCTCGGTCCCGAACTGCACGAAGCCGCGCTCCGGCTCCCCGACCGCGGCGAACCGGATCCACGCCGGGCGGACGCTCCCTTCGCCGTCGGGTAGGAACGAGCCGACGACCAGGCCGTCCCTGGAAAGGATGAGACAGCCGCGGACGTCGCCGACCCCGGCCGCGAGCGTGGACGCGAGACCGCTGAGTTCGTCCATCAAAGAGAGTGGGCTCCGACTGAACCATCGGGCCCGCCCGCGAACGTCTTGAGGACGACTGGGGGTTCGGCGGGTCAGGACCCCGAGCTCGAGCCTGGCTCGGCGAGCTCGGCGAGCGCCGCCGCCGACATCACATCCAAGGGCGGCACGCGGCCGGTCCACAGCTCGAACGCGATCGCCCCCTGGTGCAGCAGGAGGCCGACGCCGCCGAACGCCGCGCACCCGGCGCGACGGGCCTCCGACAGGAGCGTCGTCGAGGCCGGCCGCGTGAGCAGATCCACGGCGAGGCCACCAGGGTCGAGCGGCGGGAGCGGCAACGGCTCCCCGCGGGCGCCGAGCGGCGTCGCGTTCACGACGAGGTTCGCCGGAACCCCGTTCGCGTCCTCGAACGCTACTCCCGACACCTTCGTCCCGAAGGGCTCCACTAGGAGTCCAACCCTTTCGGCGTGCTCCGGCCTGCGAACGGCCACCGTCAGCGCGGCGAGCCCCCGCCGCGCGAGCGCGAGCGAACAGGCGCGTGCGGCGCCGCCCGCCCCGAGCACGAGCGCCGTCCGCCCCGAGGGGTCGAACCCCGCGTCGACGTCGAGGAACCGATCGAATCCCGAGACGTCGGTGTTGTGGCCCGCGAGCCCCTCGGCGCCGACCACGATCGTGTTCACGGCCCGGAGAGCGCGCGCGTCCTCGGAGAGGTCGCCGATCAGGTCGGCGCACTCGGTCTTGTGGGGCATCGTGACGTTCGCGCCCGAGAACCCGAGCGCGGGCAGGCCGGCCAGCGCGGCCGCCACCTGCCCCGGGGGCACCGGGAATGGCACGTAGACCCAGTCCATCCCGAGCGCCTCGAACGCCGCGTTGTGGATCGCAGGCGAGAGGCTGTGCTCGACGGGCCAGCCGATCACGCCGACCGTGTGCGTGGACCCCGCGACCCTCCCGGGCCGGCCGGGGACCTCGGTCACCGTTCGGCCCGCCCGGGACTCATTCGCCACACATGACGCGGTTGGCCTCGTGCTCAGCCGCGTTCAGGCCGAACTCGTGATGGCCGTCCTCGCCGCAGAGCACGTAGAAGAGGAACTCCGTGTCGGCCGGAGCCAGCGCCGCCTCGAGCGACGCGCGGCCCGGGCTCGCGATCGGCGTCGGCGGCAGGCCGGGGTTGATCCTTGTGTTGTAGGGGCTGTCGAACTCGAGGTCCGAGAACGACAGCTGCCCGTCGGGCGTCGGGTCGTCGTACAGCAGCGTCGCGTCGATCCCGAGCGTCATCGGGATCGCGAGCCGGTTGTAGATCACCCCGGCGATCAGCGCGCGCTCCTCGTCGAGCGCGGCCTCCTTCTCGATCATCGAGGCGATCACCACGACCTCGTAGGGCGTGACGCCGAGCTCCTCCGCCCGGTCCCACGGCAGGCCCTCGGCCTCGACCCCGAACTGGTCGAGCAGCTCCTGGATCACGTCGCCGGGCCGGGTCTCGCCCTCGACGAACTCGTACGTCTCGGGGAACAGGAACCCCTCGGGGCTCTCGGCGTCCTTCGGCAGGTAGGGCGGGGCCGACCAGTTCCCGGACCGGACCGCCTTCATGAACCGCTTCGCCGGGATCCCGAGGGACTCCTGCACGCGTTCGGCGATCTGGGTGAGCCGGTAGCCCTCGGGGATCGTCAGCCGGACCGTCGGGACGGGTTCGGGCGGCGTCGTGAGCACCTCGAACGCCGCGTCCGGCGTCATGTTCGTCGTGAGCTCAAACGTCCCCGCGCGGAACTCGCCCTCGTCGCCGCTCCGCCGCAGGAGCCATTTCGACACGAGGCCGCACCGGACGACGCCCTGCTCGTGGAGCCCGTCGACGATCTCCGATCCGCTCTGTCCGTCACGGACCTCGAACGTGACGGGGTCCTGCGGTCCGGAGGCCTCCTGGCACCAGTCGTAGTACCGCGCCGACGCGATGCCGAGCCCCACGAGCGACAGCACCACGACGAGCGCGACCCAGCGGCCCCAGCGCGCGCTGCGTTCGACGCGACGACGGGGAGGGTTTTCCTGCCTGGGGGGAGCTTCCTGCATCGGCTCGGCAGCATACCGGGCACCCGCGGAAGGGCAGGTTCGGAGCCGGTCAACGCGCGGCGTCAGACCGCGCGTTCGGCGTCGAGCCAGGCCTGCAGGATCACCGTGGCGGCCGAACGGTCGACCGCGCGCCGGCGATCGCGGCCGGTGGCGCCGGCCTCGCGCAGTGAGCGTTCGGCCTCCGACGTCGAGAGGCGCTCGTCCTGCAGGACGACGGGGACGGGGACGACGGCGCGCAGGGCGTCCGCGAAGCGCTCGGCGTGGTGTGCCCGGTCCCCGCGCTCCCCCGACAGCAGGAGCGGGTGGCCGACGACGACCGCAGTGACGGTGTGCTGGTCGACGAGCGCGGCGATCGCCTTCAGGTCCGCCGGCGCGCCCGTGCGGACCGTGCCGAGCGGAACCGCGAGTCGCCGATCGTCGTCCGAGATCGCGACGCCGATCCGCGCGTCGCCGAGGTCGAGCCCGAGGACCCGCCCCTCCTCCGGGGGGCTACCGCTCGCGCGTTCGCGCTCGCATCCGCGTGAGCGCCTTGAGCCCCCCGAGCCCCCCGCCTCAGTCACCGTCGCGAAGGAGCTCCTCCAGGCGCGGCTCGATCGCCCTCAGGGCCTCCGCGAACGCCTCCCCCTTCGGGCCGCCGGAGAACGCGAGTCCGGGTTTGCCCCCAGCTCCCCCGCCCACGATCTTCGCGGCGGGGTCGAGCAGCGCGGGCGCGGTCACGCCCCGTGCCTGCAGGTTCGGCGACGCGGCGGCCACGAGCAGGGCCTTGCCGTCTTGCCCGGTCGCGAGGACGACGGCGGCGCCCTCCGGGTTCTCGAGGCGGTTCGCCACGTCCTGCGCCAGCGTCCGGAGCTCGTCGGCCGGCGCGTCGTGCTGCAGCGCGACGAGCCTCGCGCCGGCGACCACGCCGGGGTCGCTCGCCAGCTGCTCGGCGACGCCCCGTTGCTGCTCCCGGTCCTTGCGTCCCTGCTCCGCCTCGAGCTGCTTCACGCGTTCCACGTAGTGCCGCGCGCGCTCGAGGGCGCCCTTGGGATCCGTCCCGAGGGCCTCCGCCACCGCGCGCAGCAGGTCGCGCTCGAGGATGATCTCGCGGACCGCGTCCGGGCCGACCACCGCCTCGACCCTTCGCATCCCGGCGCCGATCGAGCCCTCGTGCAGGATGTGGACGGTCCCGACTTCGCCGCTGTGGTGCACGTGTGTGCCGCCGCAGAGCTCGACCGAGTAGTCGCCCACCTCGACCACGCGGACGAAGTCGCCGTACTTCTCGCCGAACAGCGCGATCGCGCCCTGGTTCCTCGCCTCGTCGAACGTCGTCTCGTAGATCGTGACCTGGTCGTCCGAGGACGTCTTGTCGTTCGCGATCCCCTCGGCCTCCTCGAGCGCGGTCCACCCGACCGGCGCGTGGTGCGGGAAGTCGAACCGCAGCCGCCCGGGACCCACGAGCGAACCCGCCTGCCGGGCGTGCTCGCCCAGCAGATGCTTCAGCGTCCAGTGGACGATGTGGGTCGCCGTGTGCGCCCGCGCGGTCGCCTCGCGTCGCCCCGCGTCGACCTCGCCGTGGACCTCCTCACCGGCGCGGAGCTCGCCCGACTCGACGACCCCGGTGTGCACGATCACGTCGCCGGGGCCGAACTGCGCGTCGAGGACGCGGACGGTCCCCGCTTCGCCGCGGACGAGCCCCTGGTCGCCGACCTGCCCTCCCGACTCGGCGTAGAACGGCGTGCGGTCCAGGACGAACCGCACCTCGTCCCCCTCCGAGACGACGTCCTTCCTCCCGTCGTCGCCGAGCAACGCCAGTACCCGCGCGTCCGACTCGGTGGAGCCGTATCCGACGAACTCCGATTTCCCCGACTCGGCCGCGACCGCCGCGAGCTCCTCGTCCGCGCGACCCTTCCGGGCGCTCCGCTTGGCCCGCTCGCGCTGTTCGGCCATGAGCGCCTCGAAGAGGTCCTCGTCGATCTCGAGGCCGGCGTCCTCGGCGAGCTCGCGCGTGAGCTCCTTCGGGAAGCCGAACGTGTCGTGCAGCTTGAACACGACGTCGCCCGGGATCCGCGAGCCCGGTTCGGAGCGCACGACCTCGGCGTCGAACAGCGCCATCCCCTGGCGGAGCGTGCCGGCGAACCGTTCCTCCTCCGACTCCGCCACCTGCTCGACGTACGCGCGGTTCTCCACGAGCTCGGGGTACGTAGCGCCGAACATCTCGACGACACGCCCGATGATCGGA
>Ga0075421_100000457_pt1 | contig 42769 bp, 38 predicted proteins | sample SoiMetdeltSBSDD5_FD_75292 | JGI IMG/M metagenome (GOLD analysis project Ga0075421, IMG submission 75292) | Bulk soil microbial communities from a Populus tree surrounding site in Tennessee, USA - Soil MetaG P. deltoides SBSDD5 | ecosystem: Environmental > Terrestrial > Soil > Tree plantation... | reverse complement strand
TCGAAGAAGCTCGCGGATGCGGGCGTCAAGGACGGACAAGCGCTGGCCGCGATGATCAAGAAGGACAAGCGCGAGTACACCTTTGCGCATACGTTCCCCACCGGCACGCATGCCATGTGGACGTACTACTGGCTCGCGGCAAACGGCATACATCCGTTCAAGGACGTAAAGACGATCACCGTGCCGCCGCCGCAGATGGTCGCGAACATGCGGGTCGGTAACATGGATGGTTATTGCGTTGGCGAGCCGTGGGGCCACCGCGCCATCGCCGACGGCATCGGCTTCACCGCCATAACCACGCAGGACATCTGGAAAGATCACCCTGAGAAAGTGCTCGGCTGCACGGCGGAGTTCGCTAAGAGCAATCCGAACACAGTGCGGGCGATGACCGCCGCAATCATCGACGCCGGCCGCTGGATCGATGCATCGCTCTCGAACCGGCAGAAGATGGCCGAAGCCGTGGCCGCCACCGCCTACGTGAATACCTCCGTCGATGTGATCAACCAGCGCATTCTTGGCCGCTATACGAACGGTCTCGGCAAGACGTGGGACGACCCCAACCACATGAAGTTCTACAACGATGGCTACGCGAGCTATCCCTGGCTGTCAGATGGAATGTGGTTTCTCACCCAGCACCGCCGTTGGGGGCTGCTCAAGACAGATCCCGATTACCTGGCGGTCGCGAAACAGATCAACCGCGTCGATATCTATCGCGAAGCCGCGACGATGGCGAAAGCCAGCGTGCCCAAAGAGCTCATGCGTACATCGAAGCTGATGGACGGCGTCGTGTGGGACGGCAAAGACCCGAAGAAGTACGCGCTCTCCTTCCCGCTCAAAGTCGCGTAATTCAGAGGACGATCATGCCAGCAGCCGCCAATACCCTTTCCGTGCTCGAACCGCCGCCGATGCCCGCAGCGCCGGGGGCCGCTGTGGTCCCCCATCCTGTGGTCGTGGCACATCCCGCCGCACCGGCATTGGCAGCCGCGGCGACTCGCGCCGCCGCCGAGGACGTTCATACGCAGCGTGCGGATAGCCGTCGGCGCCGCGAGCTCATGGCGCGCGTCCTCGCGCCGCTTTTCGGTATGGCGCTTTTCGTCGCGATCTGGGCGGCCATCGCTCAGCAAGGCTCCATTCCCGGACCGCTCAAGACGTGGCAGGCGGCAGTGCAGGTGTTCAGTGACCCCTTCTACACGAATGGACCGAACGACCAGGGAATCGGCTGGAAGATCGGCGGTTCGCTCTCGCGCGTCGGCATCGGGTTCGGTATCGCCGCGCTGATCGGCATCCCGCTCGGCTTTCTCATCGGCCGGTTCATGTTTCTGCGCAATATGGCCGAGCCCGTAATCAGCCTGCTGCGCCCGGTGAGCCCCCTCGCCTGGCTGCCGATCGGCCTCCTCGTGTTCAAGGGCGCACACCCTGCCGCGATCTGGACGATTTTCATCTCGAGCATCTGGCCGATGATCATCAACACCGCGGTCGGCGTGCAACGCGTACCGCAGGATTATCTCAACGTCGCGCGCGTGCTGAGTCTCTCGGAATGGAAAGTGTTCACGAAAATACTTTTCCCCGCGGTGCTGCCCTACATGCTGACCGGCGTGCGCCTTTCGATGGGCGTCGCATGGCTCGTCATCGTCGCAGCAGAGATGCTCACCGGCGGCGTCGGCCTGGGCTTCTGGGTCTGGGACGAGTGGAACAACCTCAAAGTCGAAAACATCCTCATCGCGATCATCGTGATCGGCGTGATCGGGCTGGCCCTCGAACAGATGCTGCTGCTCCTCGCGAAGCGGTGGCAATACGACTGACGGAGTAACGATGGACCACTATCTCAAGATCGAAAATGTCGGCATGACCTTCGAGACGAGGAAAGGCCCCTTCGTTGCGCTACGCGACATCGACCTCGCGATTCGCCAGGGCGAGTTCGTCACACTGATCGGGCACTCCGGGTGCGGCAAGTCGACCCTGCTCAACCTCATCACCGGGCTCAACATACCGACCGCCGGTTACCTCTTCCTGTCCGGACGTCAGATCGCCGGCCCGGGCCCTGACCGCGGCGTCGTGTTCCAGAATCACTCACTGCTGCCGTGGCTCACGTGTTTCGAAAACGTCTATCTCGCAGTAGAGCGGGTATTCGGCGGCAACGAAACGAAGGCGCGGCTGATCGAGCGCACACGCCACGCTCTCGAGCTGGTTCACCTGACTGACGCCGCGGACAAACGGCCTCAGGAAATTTCCGGGGGCATGAAGCAGCGTGTGGGCATCGCCCGCGCGCTCGCGATGGAGCCGAAGGTTCTTCTTATGGACGAGCCATTCGGGGCGCTGGACGCGCTCACGCGCGCAAGGCTGCAGGACGAGCTGATGCGTATTGTCGATGAAACGCACAGCACCGTCGTTATGGTCACCCACGACGTCGACGAAGCCGTGCTGCTCGCCGATCGGGTGGTCATGATGACCAATGGTCCTGCCGCGACGATCGGCGAGATCTTGGAAGTCGATCTGCCTCGCCCGCGCGATCGGCTGCAGCTCGCGAACGATCCGACGTACATGCGGCTGCGTAAGGCCGTGCTCGAATTTCTGTATCAAAAGCAGCTCAAGGCGGCCGCCTGACGGCAAGATATCATGAAAAAAATGAAGCTCGTATGTGTCGGCAACGGCATGGCCGGCATACGCACGATCGAGGAGCTGCTGAAAGTCGCGCCGGACCTGTACGAGATCACGGTGTTCGGCGCCGAGCCGCATCCGAACTACAACCGCATCCTGCTTTCTCCCGTGCTCGCCGGCGAGGCGACGCTCGAGGAGATCGTGCTGAACACCCGCGACTGGTACGACCGGAACGGAATTACACTGCACGCCGGCAAAACGGTCACGACAATCGATCGCGTGCGCCGCGTGGTCGTCGCAGATGACGGCACCGAAGCGCCGTACGATCGCGTACTTCTGGCGACGGGATCGAATCCGGTGATCCTGCCGATACCCGGAAGCAAGCTGGAAGGCGTGCTCACGTACCGCGACATCGCCGACACGGAAGCGATGATCGACGCGGCTAAGCGTTACAAGCACGCCGTCGTCATCGGCGGAGGCCTCCTCGGTCTCGAGGCTGCAAATGGACTCCGCGTGCGCGGCATGGAGGTGACGATCGTGCACCTTCTCGACACCCTGATGGAGCGCCAGCTCGACCGGACCGCCGCGAAGCTGCTGCAGGCTTCTCTCGAGGCTCGTGGCCTCAAGTTCAAGCTGCCGACGGAAACGGCGGAAGTCGTATCCGGCGAATCCGGCCGCGTTGCCGCAGTGCGGTTCAAGGATGGCGAGACGATCCCGGCGGATCTCGTGGTCATGGCCGTGGGCGTGAGACCCAATTTCGAACTCGCCCGGAACGCGGGCCTCCATTGCAACCGGGGCGTGGTCGTAAGCGACACGATGCAGACGTACGATCCCCGAATCTACGCGGTGGGCGAGTGCGTGAGCCACCGCGGCATCGCGTACGGCCTGGTCGCGCCGCTTTTCGAGATGGCGAAAGTGTGCGCGACACACCTCGCGGCGTTCGGGATCGGGCGCTATCAGGGCTCCGTCACCTCGACCAAGCTCAAGGTGACCGGCATCGACCTCTTCTCGGCGGGTGACTTTATCGGTGGAGAAGGTACGGAGCACATCACGCTCTCCGACCCCGTAGCCGGCGTGTACAAGAAGCTCGTACTCAAGGATGACAAGCTGGTCGGCACCGTCCTTTACGGCGACACGGTCGACGGTTCGTACTACTTCCGGCTGCTGCGCGAAGGCCGCAACGTTGCCGAGGTCCGTGATCGGCTCATGTTCGGAGAAGCAAATCTCGGCGACACCGGCCATCTGGGGCAGAACCGCGCTGCCGCCATGGCCGACGACATGGAAGTCTGCGGCTGCAACGGCGTGTGCAAAGGCACGATCGTGAAAGCGATACGCGAGCAGAAGCTCTATACGCTCGACGACGTGCGGAAACACACCAAGGCGTCGAGCTCGTGCGGCTCGTGTACCGGTCTCGTCGAGCAGATCCTGATGACGGTTGCGGGTGCGGATTACTCCGCGACGCCGAAGCAAAAACCGCTTTGCGGCTGTACCGATCGCACGCACTCCGAGGTGCGCCAGGAGATTCGAGCGCTGAAGCCTCTGACTACGCTCGCGGCAATGAAGCTCCTCGGGTGGAGAACACCGAACGGGTGCGCGACGTGCCGTCCAGCGCTCAACTACTACCTCATTTCCACCTGGCCGCACGAAGCGAAAGACGATCCGCAATCGCGCTTCATCAACGAGCGCGCGCACGCGAACATTCAGAAAGACGGGACGTTCTCCGTCGTTCCGCGCATCTGGGGCGGGATCACGAACGCAGCGGAACTGCGACGCATCGCGGACGTCGCGGAGAAGTACAGCATTCCGACCATCAAAGTTACGGGGGGCCAGCGCATCGATCTCCTTGGCGTAAAAAAGGAAGATCTGCCGGCTGTGTGGCGCGACCTGGACATGCCTTCCGGGCATGCGTATGCGAAAGCGCTGCGGACGGTGAAAACGTGCGTCGGCTCCGAGTGGTGCCGTTTCGGCGTGCAGGATTCGACCCGCATGGGCCAGGAGCTCGAACGCGCGCTGTGGCGCATGTACGCGCCGCACAAGGTGAAGCTCGCCGTGTCGGGATGTCCGCGGAACTGTGCCGAGTCGGGCATCAAGGATGTCGGCGTGATCGGTGTCGACTCCGGCTGGGAGATCTACGTCGCAGGAAACGGCGGCATCAAGACCGAAGTCGCTCAGTTCTTCGTGAAAGTGAAGACGCAGGAGGAAGTGCTCGAATATTCCGGCGCATTCCTTCAGCTCTATCGTGAGGAAGGCTGGTATCTGGAGCGGACGGTCCATTTCGTGAATCGCGTCGGGCTCGATTACGTGAAGAAACGCGTGCTCGAGGACGATGCGGGACGCAAAGCGCTGCACGAGCGGCTGCTCTTCGCGCTCGAAGGCGAACCGGATCCATGGGCGGAGCGGGCGAAAGGCGCGGCGCACGGCGAATTCCAGTCCCTCGAACCCGCCAAGGAAACGGCCTGATGCGAACGAGCGACATCCTCACGACCCCTCTATCGCTTCAGCAGAAAGACATGCCTCCGGCGCCCGCGCATCACGCGGAATCGGATGCCGGAAAGCAGCCGTCCACCAGCGTGGGTTGGGTCCGCATCTGTGACGTTGAAGACGTTCCGCGGCTGGGCGCGCGTGTCCTCCGGCGCGACGGCGCAGCCAACGTGGCGGTGTTCCGAACCGCCGACGACAAGTTCTTCGCGTTGGCGGACCGCTGCCCACATCGCGGAGGCCCGCTTTCGCAGGGCATCGTTTTCGGCGAGCGCGTCGCGTGTCCACTGCACAACACCTGCGTGGAGCTCGACACCGGCTGCGCCGTGGCGCCTGACAAAGGTCAGGTGCAGAGCTTCGCAGTCAAAATTGTGGACGGCAACGTCTACGTGGATCTGCATGGCGGTTAGATCGACATGTCCGTACTGCGGCGTCGGCTGCGGCGTCCTGATCGACACCGACGGCGAACGGATCACGGCCGTGCGAGGTGATCCGGAGCATCCGGCGAACCGCGGGCGACTCTGCTCAAAAGGACAGGCGCTTCACCTGACTGGTGGGCTTACGGGCCGCGCGCTTTATCCCGAAGTGCGGTGCTCGCGCTCCCGGCCGCGCACACGCGTCGAGTGGTGTCACGCGCTCGAATACGTCGCCGACCGGTTCGCAGACACGATCGAGCAGCACGGTCCCGACGCGGTAGGCTTCTACGTCTCGGGGCAGCTGCTCACGGAAGACTATTTCGCATTCAACAAGCTCGCGCGCGCGCTGGTCGGCACCAACAACATCGATTCGAACTCGCGGCTGTGCATGTCCAGCGCCGTTGCGGGTTACAAAGCAACGCTCGGCGCCGATGCGCCACCGGCGTGTTACGAGGACATCGAGCATGCGGACTGCATTCTCGTGGCCGGATCGAATACCGCCTGGGCGCACCCCGTCGTCTTCCGCCGCATCGAGGATGCAAAGGCACGCAACCCCGAGCTCAAGTTGATCGTCGTCGACCCGCGCCGCACGGCAACTGCCGAATCCGCAGATTTGCACCTCGCGATCCAACCCGGTACCGATGTCGCGCTCTTCAATGGCATCCTTCACCTCCTCGTGTGGGAAGGCGCGACCGACCGCACATTCATTTCAGCGCATACGCAGGGGTTCGATGCACTTAAAACGACGGTGCGCGAGTACACCCCACAGGCAGTTGCGGCTTTGTGCGGCATTTCCGTGGAGCAGATCGCCACGGCTGCACGGTGGTTCGGCAACGCGCGCGCTGCGCTGTCGCTCTACTGCATGGGCCTAAACCAATCGTCGCACGGGACCGACAAGAATGCGGCGCTCATCAACCTCCACCTCGCCACAGGCCAGATCGGCAAACCCGGTGCGGGCCCGTTCAGCCTGACGGGGCAGCCAAATGCGATGGGCGGTCGCGAAACAGGCACGATGGCGAATCTCCTGCCGGGCCACCGCGATCCTGCCAACCCGCAGCATCGCGAAGAGGTGGCACGACTTTGGGGCGTGCCGAGCCTGCCCGCGTGTCCTGGCAAAACCGCCGTCGAAATGTTCGAAGCCGTGCGCCGCGGAGAGGTGAAGCTCATCTGGATCGCGTGCACGAATCCCGCGCAGTCGCTGCCAGACCAGACGCTCGTGCGCGAAGCGCTCTCGCGTGCCGAGCTCGTCGTGCTTCAGGAAGCCTTCGCCACGACCGAGACGGCGCAATACGCGGACGTGCTGCTGCCCGCCCGCACCTGGGGTGAAAAGGAAGGCACCGTCACGAACTCGGAGCGCTGTATATCGCGCGTACGGGCGGCGGTGCGCGCGCCGGGAGAAGCATGGCCCGACTGGGCCATTGTCAGCGCATTCGGCCGCAAGCTCGAGTCGAGGCTCCGCCCCGGTATCGCGACACTGTTTCCATACGGCGAAGCCGAAACGCTGTTCAACGAGTATCGGGAGATGACCCGGCGCCGCGACCTCGACGTGAGTGGCCTCTCGTATCAGATACTCGACACGCAAGGACCGCAGCAGTGGCCTTTTCCGCGCGATGCGCAAAGCGGGACGAAGCGCCTTTACACCGACGGCATTTTTCCGACGCCGAGCGGCCGCGCTGCGTTCGCGAATACGTCCTATCGTGGCGTTGCGGAAGAAGCGAGCGCGCGTTATCCGTTCCGCCTGATTACCGGACGACTGCGTGACCAGTGGCACGGCATGAGCCGCACGGGCCGCGCCGCGCGGCTGTTCGGCCACACCCCCGAGCCTCGCATCGCGATGAATCGCGCAGATATCGCCCGCCGCGGATTGTCCGAAGGCGATCTGGTGCGCGTGGCATCGGCGCGCGGCGCGGTAACGTTGCCGGTCGATGCGACCGAAGACGTGCCGCCCGGTCAGGTCTTTCTTCCAATGCACTGGGGCAGCACACATCTCGGCGGAGCCGGTGCGCACGGAATCAATGCCGTGACATTGCCCACATGCGATCCCGTGTCGCGCCAGCCCGAACTCAAGCATTGCGCTGTGCGCATCACGAAGGCTGAGCTGCCATGGCGCGTTGTGGCGTTCGGCTACCCCGACGACGGTGACGCACTGAAGTTGATCGAGGCGGCGCGCGAGCTCATGGCCTGCTTCGCGTTTGCCACATGCACTTTGACCGGCCGCGACCGCGACGGTGTGCTCTTCAGGGGCGCGGCATCAGCGCCCGTGAGCGCGTCCACCCTCGCGCGGCTCGACGCGACATTCGGCCTCGACGATTTGCGCGCCCTCACCTACGACGATGGACGCCGCGGCGTCGGGCGCCGCATCCGCGTCCAGAACGGGCGAATCGAAGCTGTGCGTCTTGCCGGTGAGCTCGCCGCGGAACCGGGTCTGAGGGAGCTTTTCGAAACGGGCGAGGCCGTGGCAAACCTCCGCGCGCTACTTGCACCCGCCTCGTATAGCTCGCCTGCCGCCGCCGGTAGCAGAGCGGTATGCAGCTGCTGGAACGTGACAGAGCGCGAAATCTCCGCGTTTCTGGCAAACACGCGGACCGGATCCGATACGCTGCAGTCGCTCCAGCAAGCGCTGAGGTGCGGGACGCAATGCGGCTCGTGCCTTCCGGAGCTGAAACGTCTCGTTGCGTCGGCGAAAGCTGCGGCATAGCGCAACCGATGGGTGCGTGCGATCATTTCCGACTCATGGACGAAGCCACCGTTGCGCGCTACATCAGGGAAATCGGCCGCGGCAAGAATGCGGCAGGCGATCTCTCGCGCGAGGACGCACGCTCACTCTTTACGGCGATGCTCGGCGGCGTCGTCGCCGAGCTGCAGCTCGGCGCCATACTTATCGCGCTTCGCGTAAAAGGTGAATCGCTGGACGAGCTCGCCGGATTCGCGGCGGCATGCGAAGCGAGCTACAACCATTTGCCGGTGCTCGACGGCGGTTCGATCCCGGTCGTCATTCCCTCGTACAACGGCGCGCGCCAGCTTCCGAATCTCGTGCCGCTTCTTGCGCTTCTTCTTGCGCGCGAAGGCATTCCGGTTTTCATACACGGCGTGACACGCGATCCGGGGCGCGTGACCACGCGCGAAGTTCTGGATGCGATGGGTGTAGAACCGTCGATGTCCGCGAACGAGGCGCTTGCCCGGTTAGCGACCCGTCGCTTTGCCTTCATGCCGATCGAAGTGCTGGCACCGGAGATTGCCGGGATGCTGGCGCTTCGGGCCGTGCTCGGCGTGCGTAATTCCGCCCACACACTTGCGAAAATGCTGCAACCGTTCGCCGGCCCGGCAGTACGTATCGTCAGCGTGACGCACCCTGACTATCTCGTGCGCATGCGCGAATACTTCACGATGCACGATACGGCGGCACTGCTGCTGCGCGGCGCCGAAGGCGAGGCGGTGGCGCACCCAAGGCGTGAACCCGCGATCGAGTGGGCGCACCAGGGTCGCTCCGAGATCTGGAAGGAAGAAGCGACGCCGGAGCGTCTTACGCCGGAGCTGCCCGCAGATCGCGAGGCCGCCACTACGGCCCGATGGATCGAAACGGTGCTTGCCGGCGAGGCGCCGGTTCCCGCGGCCATACGGCACGAGATCGAGTGCTGCAAGCGCGCAGTAGCAGCAATGGTGAATGCCAAGTGACGAACGTTGACTGAACGGCGGCCACCATTAAACCCTCAACATCAAACACTCAACATCGCACGGGCAAAGTGTGGCTCGTGGGCGCCGGGCCCGGCGATCCCGAGTTGCTCACGCTGAAAGCCGTGCGCGTGCTCGGCATGGCCGATGTCCTGCTCGTGGACGATCTCGTGAACCGCGCGATCCTCGTGCACGTGCGCGAAGGCGCCCGCGTCGTGAAGGTTGGAAAGCGGGGCGGCTGCAAGTCGACGCCGCAGGCTTTCATCGAGCGATTGATGATTGCCGAAGCAAGATGCGGTCACACCGTCGTCCGTCTCAAAGGCGGAGACCCGTTCATGTTCGGCCGCGGCGGCGAGGAAGCCGACGCGCTCGCGCGTGCGGGTGTCGCGTGCGAGACCGTGAACGGGATCACGTCGGGGCTCGCCGCCGCAACGGCCGCGGGTGTGCCTCTCACTCATCGCGACGTGACGCCGGGCGTCGTGTTCGTGACGGCCCATGCCGCAGGAGAAAACGAACCGGATTGGGCCGCGCTCGTCAGAACGCGGATGACACTCGTCGTCTATATGGGCGTCGCGCGCGCCGCGGCAGTCCAGTCAGCGCTGCTCGCGGCTGGGCTTGGCGCATCGACTCCCGTAGTCGTGGTCGAGAACGCGACATTGGCACGCGAGCGACAGCTTCGCACGCGTCTCGAGCGGCTCGCGCAAGACATCGTGATCGGGGAGATCTCGAGCCCGGCGATCATCGTGATCGGCGAAGTGGCGCGGGAGGAGATCGCGGGGCATCAATCGAAGAATGCGAACGTCCTCGTCTCGATGCTCTCGCGCGGCGGGGCATCCCCCGGCGTACCGGGATCGTCGAACGCGCTGTGAGCGGTGAAACGTGACGGCTTAGTCGCATCCGAATCGAACACCTTGAACATCAGCGCCTCGTCGCGCGTCATTCGCGGAAAGTAGTACCACAGGTGACCCGGGTCGTGCGCGATATGGTAGACCTCGCCCGTTCGATACTTGTACCGCCGCTCGACGCGTATGAAACCCTTCTGCGGGATGCTGCGGCCATCGCAAATGCCGAGCGGATCGATCAGCACGGTGCCGCGTATCGGGCGCCACACCTGGATGATCGCCCAGCGCTTCTTCAGGCGCCGCTCGGCTTCCTCATCGCCGACAATCTCGCGCAGCCGCCGAGGCGCCGAGTCTTCCGTGTAGTCGTTATGCACGCCTTTGACGGTCGGACGCGCGCCTGAAACGCGCTGCGATTCGTCGTCCGTGATCCGGATCGTGTGGTCGAACACCACGACGTTCGAAGCACCGGAATGCCTCTTCACGAGCGCCTGCACCTCCGGGTCGTAGATCCGCGTGCGCTCGGCTTCGTCGGTAAAGTCGCGGACGTTCGTGCGATGATCGACGAACGCGAAGCCGTGCGTGTCGAGATCGAACGTGTGGCGAAGCGGCCGCCCGTTGCGCACGACCATCTCCCGCGCCTCGTACTCCGGGGGCACGGCGTTCTGCTCCATTTCCGGCCAATCGATGTAACGCACTGCGGGCCTGCCCGTCGGCACGACGTAGTTGAAGCTCGCACGGATCGTATCGGTGGCGGATTTTTCGGCAATGGTATCCATGAGACGTTGTCCTTAGAACGGCAGCTCACCGCGAACGAGCACGCGGTATAGCAGCCGGTACTCTTCCGGATCGTAATCGAAATACGCGCGGTGCATCGCAGCCCGGTTGTCCCAGATCAGCATATCGCCTCTGCGCCATTTATGGCGGTAAATGAACTCGGGACGGATGGCGCGCTCGAGCAGATCCGCGAGCAGTGCCTGCGATTCACCCGCTTCCATCCCGACGATGTTCTCGGTCTTCACCGGATGGAAATAGAGCGCCTCGGTACCGTTTTCGGGGTTGGTTCGCACCAACGGCTGCAGCACCGGCTCCGGCTTGCGCTCAACCTGCGCATCGGCCGACTGGCCCGAATAGCGGGCGGACGCGCTGCCCTGGAAGACGTTCACTGTCTTCAGCCCCCGAATCCGGTGCTTCATGGAATCCGGCAATGCTTCGTAACCCGCACGCATGTTCACGACGGCCGTGTCACCGCCGGAAGACGGCAGCGCAACGGCGTAAAGACTGGTGTACTTCGGCGGCCTCACGTGATTCGTATGGTCCGTGTGCCATCCCGCGCCGTGCTTTACGCGCTTGCCGGATTTGTCCGTGTGCCTGTTCGACACCTCGTGCACGAGCGGACAACCGGGTAGCGCATATTGCGTGAAATGCTGCTCCATGGGCTCGCCGAACAGAGCAACCGCCGCGAGGTACTGCTCGGGCGTGAAATCCTGATCGCGGACGACGAGCGCCACATTCTCCACGACAGCGGCATTCAACTCGCGGCGCGCCTCCGCGTCGACAGGTCTGCGCAGGTCGATGTCCGTCACCTCCGCCCCGATGTGCGGAGTAAGCCGCGTCACTTTCATCGTGGTCGCTCCAGCCATTGCCGGCATTGTAATGCGCACCGGCCGCGCGGGTCTGAACTTGCGCATTCACAGCGCGATGACTAACGTACAGCGTTTTCAGCCACCGTTATCTCGAGGCCGGAGGTTTCCGATGAGCATGAACGAGTTGTACAGACAAAACCGCCGCCGTCTTCTTCAGGCCGCCGCTGCAGCTTACGGCTTGGGCGCTGTTCCTTTCGCGGCACTCGCAGCGAGCGAGAGCGCCGGCAAGCTGAAAATCGGCACGATAGGCTCCGGCAGAATCGGTTCCACGCTGGGCGGCCTCTGGGCAAAAGCAGGCCACGAGGTGATGTTTTCGTCGCTCGATCTGGAGCACGACAGGAAGCTTGCCGCGAGCGTCGGACCGAATGCGCGGGCCGGAACGAGTCGCGAGGCGGCGGCATTCGGCGATGTCCTGCTGCTCGCTGTGCCTTATCGGGCCGTGCCGCAAGTCGGCAAGGACCTCGCCGACCTGCTCAAGGGCAAGATCCTGATCGACGCCTCGAATCCGATCGTTGCGCGCGACGGCGAGATCGCGACCTGGGCGCGCGACAAAGGCGCGGGACTCGCTTCGGCGGAATTGCTGCCCGGCGCGCGCATCGTCCGCGCGTTCAATGCCGTGGGGGCCGCAAGGCTGCCTGAAATCGCACAGGGGCAGGGGCCGCGCCCCGGAATGCCGATCGCCAGTGACGATGCAAATGCGGTCGCGACCGCATCGCGACTCATTCGTGATGTGGGCTTCGAGCCCGTGCTGGTGGGCCCGCTCGCGATGGGCAGGCACTTGATCCCGGGCACGCCACTCGCCGGCGTTCAAAGCCCCGAGCAGATCCGGAAGATCGTGCCGACGCTCAGCTCATAGCTGTCGCATCGGCTCCGCGCCGCAGGCAGCTTCGATACCGTGTTGCGACGCGATTGGCGAACCATTCGGTCGTCAGCTTCCGCGTGATCTTGGGACTTTTCAGCAGTATCTGCGGCAGCGCAGCTCGCGGGAGCGGCTTGCCGTTCAGTTTGTCGGCGAGCGCGAACACACGAGCATAAAGCCTCGTCTTCTCGAATTCGAACGTCCTGCCAAGCTCCAGGTCGCGGCGGATCTGCGCGTGCGTCATATCCACGCGCTTGGCGAGCACCCGGAGCGCGGTTTCGGTTTCGCCGGGTTCCGCGGCCGGCTGACCTCTTTCGTATCGCAGCAAATCGCCGTCAAGCGCGAGCGGTATGCCTGATGCGATCGTCACCGCGCGCTGAAACCCCGCGTTGCGGCCCGCATAATGTCCCGCGTTGAAGTCGCCGAACCTGTAAATGTGATTGTCGTAGGACACGGGGTAATCGAGCAGGTGTGCAATGCCGAAGTACATGCCTCCGCGCCGCGTGAATACTTCATGGCGAATCGATCCATTCACGGGATACGGGTAGGTCTTCGCCGCCGCATGCGACTCGGCGAACGCGATGCTCACCTGCATGGGACCGCCTGTGCGCACCGGGTTGTGGTTCGCGAAAAACGTTCTGCCGAGCGGCACCATTCCGATGAAATCCTCGAAGATCTCGCTCAGCTGCTTTTCCGTCCTGACGGTATCCAGCCGCTCGCTGTAGCTCTTGCCGCTGGGCGAAGGCAACAATAACGCAGCCCGCACCGCGAGCGCCGGTATGCTGGCGCGGTCGGCCTGTCTGTCGATTTCTTTCCAGGCTATGGCGGACAAGCCCGGCACCACGGGGTCGGCGCGGAAGCTCGACTCCTGCTCCGTCACCGCCACGACCGCGCACACGTTCTCCGGCGTGACGGGTATCTGCATTGCGCTGAACGCTGCATAGATATCCGTCGCCCAGCCATTGCGTTCGGAAATGTTGGCCGGGAGATGTTGCGCGACGAGCGCCCGTGCTTCGGCGGGGCTGAGCGCGCGGGATTCGGGCACGCGCGAGATTTCTTCAGTGGCGCAGGCAGCCAATGTCGCCGCCAATATGGCGAGCACCCATGCCGTGGCGCGGCGCGACAGCGTTCCCACCCGCGAGCTTCCTGCACTCGCATTGGCGTTCATCTCTTTACCTTGAAGAGTTTCCAGGTTGCCCACCATTTGCTCCGCAACATCAAATCAATGACCTTGCCTGTCAGTCAGGGTTCTCGGATTTTATCGAGCGTGTGGGTTTGCGGCAGGATTGCGCCGGCTTCGTCGGCTTCTTGACGAAATGGTTCCTGCAGCTCATCACGCTCGTAGTCGATTTCGACGCGAATCCGACTCGCATGCGGTGGCTGCTCAAGGGGCATTGGGCTTTATGTCCACGTCAGCGCCGCGGAAGGACGTTGTGGTACGCTCTCGTGCCGACCCCCGCCGCTACAGCCGCCTGGAGAACTCGATGAATCCTACCGACACGACACTCGCCCGCTCGGGCGCGAAGATCCTCGTCGACGCGCTGCGCATACACGGCGTCGACACCGCATTCGGCGTGCCGGGCGAGTCGTATCTCGCCGTGCTCGATGCGCTGCACGACGTACAGGACGAGATCAAGTTCGTCATCTGCCGGCAGGAAGGCGGCGCCGCCAACATGGCTGACGCGTACGGGAAGCTCACCGGGCGTCCCGGCATCTGTTTCGTTACGCGCGGACCTGGCGCCACGAACGCTTCGCTCGGTATCCACACGTCGCATCAGGATTCGACGCCGGTCATTCTCTTCATCGGGCAGGTGGGGAACGATGTCGTCGAGCGCGAAGCGTTCCAGGAGATCGACTATCGCCGCATGTTCGGTCAAATGGCGAAATGGGTTGCGCAAATCGATCGCGCCGATCGTGTGCCCGAATACATCTCGCACGCGTTTCATACCGCTGTGTCAGGGCGACCGGGTCCGGTCGTGCTCGCATTGCCGGAGGACATGCAGACCGAGATGGCGACGGTACAGGACACCGCGCGTTACCAGCGTATCGCCGCGCATCCCGGTCCAGGCGACATGCGCAAGCTGCGTGGGATGCTGGCGGACGCGCAGCGCCCGATGGTCATCGTCGGTGGCGGCGGCTGGAGCCATGAGGCGTGCGAGGATTTCAAGGCGTTCGTGACCGCATATAACCTGCCGGTCGGGTGCTCCTACCGCTGTCAGGATCTTATCGACAACGCCGATCCGCACTATGTCGGCGACGTGGCCGTGGGACTGAATCCGAAGCTCGCCGAACGGTTCAAGCAGTGCGACCTGCTGCTCGTGGTCGGCGCGCGCCTCGGTGAGTGGACGACGGTCAATTACACGCTTTTCGACGTGCCGCGGCCGAAGATGAAATTCGTGCACGTGCATCCCGGAGCGGAAGAGCTCGGCCGCGTCTATCAGGGCGACCTGCTCATCAATTCCGGAATGCCGGAGTTCGCTTCGGCCGCGCGGGCGCTCGAGCCTGTGAACGAAAGATGGGCGGAATGGACCGGCGGGGCGCGCGCCGATCTCGAAGCGTGGCAGCAGCCAGTAAAGGTGACCGGCGGGGTGAACATGAGTGAGATCATGAAGTTTCTGCGCGAGCGTCTGCCGCGCGACGCGATCGTCACGAACGGCGCGGGCAATTTCTCGCTGTGGGCGCACCGCTTCTATCACTACGGGGGCTTTCGTACGCAGCTCGCCCCGACCAGCGGGGCCATGGGCTACGGCGTTCCCTCCGCAGTCGCCGCGAAAATCGTGCACCCGCAACGGACCGTGATTGCATTTTCCGGCGACGGTGATTTCCTCATGACAGGGCAGGAGCTCGCGACCGCTGCGCAGTACGACGCGAAGGTGACGTTCGTCGTCGTCAACAACGGCATGTACGGGACGATACGCATGCATCAGGAGCGCGAGTTTCCGGGCCGCGTGAGCGGGACGCAGCTCAAGAACCCGGATTTCGCCGCGCTCGCGCGTGCGTACGGTTTCCACGGCGAGACCGTCGAAGCAACCGCGGAGTTCGCAAGCGCCTTCGAGCGCGCGCAACAGGCGAAAACGTCGGCGTTGATCGAAGTGCGTATCGACCCGGACGCGATCAGCCCGCGCACAACGCTCTCCGCGATTCGCGCCGAGGCGTTGAAGAACAGAAATAAATAAACCGCAAAGGACACGAAGGACGCGGAGGGATATACAAAAAATTTCTTCCTTTGCGTTCTCCGCGTCCCCCGCGGTAAATACGATTTACTGGTGGTGTGCGCAAAATGGTTCGATATCTCACTGAAGACGACGTCACGCAACTGCTCACGACGAGCGACGCCGTGCGCCTTGTAGAAGAAGCGATGAAAGCCCGCGCGGAGGGCCGTGCGACCGACGTGCCGCGCGTGCGCACCCGCGTGCCGGACGGCACGCTGCACGTGCTGCAGGCCTCGGCTCGCGACTTGAACCGCATCGGCTACAAGGCGTATTACTCGAGCCCGACCGGCACGCGCTTTCACGTGCATCTCTACGACATGGCGAAGGGGCCGCTCGACGCGATCCTGGAAGCGAGCCAGCTGGGCATGGTGCGCACCGGCGCAGCCAGCGGCGTCGCGACGCGCTATCTCGCGCGCGAAGACGCTTCGATCGTCGCGATGATCGGCGCGGGCAAACAGGCCGTCGGGCAGCTCGAAGCGGTATGCGAAGTCCGCAATATCCGTGAAGTACGTGTATGGAGTCGAAGACCCGAGACCGCCCGCAAATTCTGCGATGCGCTTTCGACGCGGCTGAAAGTCGAAATGAAACCGGTCGAGACCGGGGCGGAAGCCGTCCGTGGCGCGCACGTCATCAATGTCATCACCAAAGCAGCGAATCCCGTGCTGCTGGGCGAATGGATGGAACCCGGACAGCACGTCAACGCCGCGGGGTCGAACTCACTCATACGCCGCGAGCTCGATGTGGCTGCAGTGAAGCGCGCCGGCTACATCACTGTGGATTCCCGCAATACTGCACGCAACGAGTCGGGCGATCTCCTGCCGCTCGCGGAGAGCGGTCTTCTGGATTGGGACGCTCTGACCGAAATCGGCGAAGTGATCGTAGGGCGGGCACCGCGCCGCACCTCCGACGGGCAGATCACCCTGTATGAATCGCACGGCATGGGCATCCAGGACCTGTACGTCGCCCATCACCTCGTGGAAATTGCCCGCAATCGCGGCATCGGCGTCGATCTACCAATCGGACCGGAGAGCGGCATACAATCGTGACGCCTGAAGGCGGGTCAATCGAACCCGCCCAGTGACAGTGAGGAGGATCGCCATGCGTCGTACGCTCGCTCTGCTCGCAGTCATCCTGATGGCCTGGACCGCCCCGGCCGGGTCACAAGTGAAAGACATCCCGTGGGGCACTTCCGCGGTCGGTTCTTCCGGACACAAAGCACTTGTAGTGCTCGCCGATCTGCTCAATCGCGAGATGAAGAACTATCGCGTGACGGTGCAGCCCACGCCCGGGGCAATCATCTCCGTCAAAGGGTATGCCACGGGGCAGTTCGAAGGTTATTACGGCTCCGATATCGCGTTTTACGAGCTCGCCAACGATACGAACCGTTTCAAAGGCTTCAAGGCCAGCATGAAACGCCTGCCCATCCAGTCGTTCTGGGCGTTCACGACGGATGTGGGCACCGCGATCAACGCGAAGCAGAAAGACAAGTTCAAACGCTGGGCGGACCTCTCGGGCAAGGCGATTTTCACGGGCCCGCTGCCCTGGGACGTTCGCGCGCACCTCGAGCGGGCCTACGCCGCGCTCGGCATCAAGCACCAATACCGGCAGGTCGACATCGCTGCCGTGGGGTCACTGCTGCAGTCGGGCAGCATCGACGGATTCATCATCTATACCAACAGTCTTTCGACGACGGCACCGTGGATCACCGAAGCATCGCTTTCAGCCGACTGGGCCGCGCTCAATCCGAGCGCCGAGGAAATCGCCGCGCTCAAGAAAGCCGGCTTTGCCGTAGCCGAAGTGAAGCCTGACGTGTTCAAGAGGGACGTGCACGCTGACCGGGTGGTCGTGCTGCCGTTCTACTATGGCTTCCACGTCGGGCTCGAATTTTCCGAAGACGATGTCTACAGGATGCTGACGGTCATCGAGAAGAACCTTGCGCATCTCGCGCAAGCGGATCCTGCGTATGCGCAGCTCGCGAAGAACATGCCGGCCATGCAGCGCGAGGGCGTCATGTCTTCGGTCAACTTCGTGCCGATCCATGCCGGCCTGGCGAGGTACATGCGGGAAAAAGGCGTCTGGGACGCGAAGTGGGACGCGAGAATAGCCAAGAAATAAGCCGGTAGACACGGCGAGGCTCCGTTTTCATCGCGCGAGCCTCGCTCGAGGGGAGCGTGTTCCGACATGACCAGCACCACAATGCCCGGCCGACGGCCGCGGGTGGTCGAGTGGCTGTACTACACCACTGCCGTTTTTTTCTTCGTTTATCTTTTCGGCTATTACTGGACGAGCGAAGGCGGACCCGTTCTGCTCGCCGTCACCCTCGTACCCGTCACGTACATCCTTTTCGTCCTCGAAGCGCTGCGCAATAACGAGCTGTATCCGAAGCTCTCTCCTGCCGCCAATTACGCGCTGGCTGGGATATACATCGCGCTCTCGATCGCGGTCGCCGTGTACATGCATACGGAGCACTTCGACATCGGCACGGTCCGCGCAGGGGTGTGGAGCGCGAGCGACATCACGATGGGCGTCATCATGGTGGCGCTCGTCATGGAGTACTCGCGCATGCGGCACGTGGCGCTATTCGTCCTGAATATCCTGCTGATCTCGTACGCGGTATACGGACGGTTCGTGCCGGGCATGTTCTTCCATCCGGGTCTTTCGTGGGAGCGCGTGGCAACCGCGATGAGCGTGGAAATGAGCACCGGCGTCTTCTCCAATCTGCCGCAGCTCGCGCTGACGCTCATCGGTTCCTTCATACTCGTACTGAGCGCGCTGCGCGCGTTCGGATGCGTGGAATCGATTCTGAAAGCATCCAAGCTGATCGCCGTACGCTCTCCTCACGCGCTACCCCAATCGGCTGTGATCGGCTCCATGGCAGTGGGCACGGTGAGCGGCAGCGGCGCGGCAAATGCCATCACCGTCGGATCCGCGACGATCCCTGCAATGATCGGTGCCGGCATGCCGCGCGTGAGCGCGGCTGCGATCGAGACGGCATCCTCGCTTGGCGGACAGCTCATGCCGCCGGTCATGGGCATCGCCGCGTTCCTCATGGCGGAATTCATGGGGCGCAGCTACTTCGACGTCGTGGCTCGCGGATACGCGCCGGCGATCGTGTATTACGCCGCGGTAAGCGTTTCGGTGTACCTCCTGTCCACGCGGTACCGCGCCCGCCTCGATCTGGCGGTCGCGCAGACCATGCACTGGACGGACTGGGCGAACATCGGCGCCTTCGTTTTCGTAGTCGGCGGTTTGATCACACTCATGGCGACGATCAATCTCGCGCCCATGTTCGCGGCGCTGTACATCTTTCTCGCGGTCATGGGCCTGCTCGTCGCCATTCATGTGGTCGCAGCGGTGCGCGGTCATCTGTCCTGGCGCACGCTCGTGGCGCCGCTCGGACGGCTCGTCGACAATTTCGCAAGCATGACCTCGGACCTGACGCTGCTGCTCGCTACGCTGTCCATCATGACAGGCGCTTTCGTGATCACAGGCGTACCGACCAAAGTCGGCGCACTGCTGATCGAAGCCGCCGGCGTGAATCTCGTGGCAATGGCGCTTATCGCCTTCTTCTTCGGCGCGCTGCTCGGAACAGGGTTGCCGCCCGCGCCTACCTACATCATTACCGCGCTCGTGATCGTACCACCCATGATCAAGGTGGGCGTCGACCCGTGGGTCGTGCACTTCTTCGCGTTTTTCCTCGCAGTGTGGGGTGAGCTCACGCCGCCGACATCTGTCGCGGCGGCGGTGACCGCGAAGATCGCGGAGGCCTCGTTCATGCGGACACTTTTTCACGCGATCAAGATCTGCGTTGCGCTGTTCACGCTGATGGCCGGCGTTTTCACGCGGCCCGAGCTCGTGCTCGAGCCGGGCATCGCGCAGATCGGGGCGATGCTGCTCGTGCTCGCGGCAACGATCGGCATCACGTTCTCGCTTCAGGCACAGTTCGCCGAGCACCGCGGCGCGGACATCGTTTCGCGGATCGTTCTCGCTGCTTTCGCGCTGGTCGTGCTCCTGCACCCGAGCCGTGAGCTCGCGGTGGCTGCCTGCGTTCCGGTTGCGCTTTTCATCGCTTACTGGATCGTACGGCGGCGGCATGCGCCAGTCGCGGCACAGACTGCAGCGACCTGAGCATGGCGGAGATCGCGATTCGCACGGCAACGCAAGACGACGCGGCGGCGATCAACGACATCCAGAATTACTATGTCGAGCGCTCGACGGTCACATTCATGACGAAACCCGTCACGCTGGAGGAACGTCTCAAGTGGTTGGACGGCCATTCCGAAGCACATCCGGTAACCGTTGCCGTCGCGGCCGCTGTAATCGTCGGATGGGGCTCGCTCGGCACGTTCCGATCCGCCGCCGCGTATGGCCACACGAGCGAGCTTTCAGTCTACGTGCACCATGACTGGCACCGTCACGGGATCGGCCGCACGATCGTCAACGACCTTGTCGAACGCGCGCGCGCGCTAAATCACCACGCGATCGTGGGCTGTTGCTGCAGTGAAGCAGTCGCGAGCATCGCGCTCCTGGAGGCGCTCGGTTTCGCCCGCGTCGGACACCTCCCCCAGGTCGGCCGCAAGTTTGGCCGCTGGCTGGATGTGGTGTTCGTGCAGCGACTCCTTACTCCGGCTTGATGCCGGCCGCCTTGATCACCTTGGCGTAGCGCACGATCTCGGACTTGATGAAGTCCGCAAACTGCTCGGGCGTGCTGCTGGCGGTATCGATGCCTGCCGTCGCGAAACGTTCCTGCAAATCAGGAGATGCGACCGCCTTGTGAAGCTCCGACACGAGCCGGTCCACGATCGGCCGCGGTGTTCCTGCCGGCGCGAGCATGCCATACCACTGCGTCGTCACGAGGTCGATACCGGATTCCCGCGCTGTCGGCACTTCCGGGAGCACGGCGAGCCGTTTCTCGGTGAGCGTCGCGAGCGGGCGTGCTTTCTTCGCCCTGATGATCGGCACCGCCGGCGCCACCGCAAAGGTTCCGAAATCCACCTCGCCGGTGGTGACCGCAAGGAGTCCCGCGACGTTGCCCTTGTAGGGAACGTGCACCATCTTCAGGTCGAACATGCTTTTCAGGAGCTCCGTCGCGAGATGGTTGCCCGCACCCAATCCGCTGGAGCTGAAGTTAAGCTTGCCGGGGTTCTTCTTCGCGAGCGCGATGAATTCCTTCAGATTCGTCGCCGGCACCGAGTTATGTACCGCCGTTACGTAGTGCATGAGGGCGACGAGCGTGAGCGGGGTGAAATCCTTTGTCGCATCGTAGTTGAGCTTCGTGTACATCGACGGGCTGAGCGCAATCGTGGGGGGCGTGAGCACGATCGTGTAGCCATCGGGCGGCGCTTTCGCGGCGAGCTCGAGGCCGATGTTGCTTGTCGCGCCCGGACGGTTGTCGGGAATCACGGGCTGTTTCAGCTGGTCGGCGAGCTTCTGCCCGATCGTGCGCCCCGCAATGTCCGTCGGGCCGCCGGGCGGGAACGGCAGGATGAGCCGGATCGATTTTGAGGGATACGCAGCCGTCTGCGCCCCTGAAACAGTCGGCAGCGCGAGCGCCACCGCGGCGAGCATCGCGCAAACGAGCCTCGACGGTACAATCATGATTCCTCCTCTGCTAATGCGATCGCGGTCGCGCCGCGATTCAATGGGCTTTTTTTGAATCTACTCCCCGCCAAAGTGAATTTCAAATGACTCGACGCTCGCCGCTCTCCGGCATACGCGTGCTCGACATGAGCCGCATCCTCGCAGGTCCCTGGGTGGGACAGCTTCTCGCCGACCTCGGCGCCGAAGTCATCAAAGTGGAGCGGCCGGGCACCGGCGACGACACGCGGGCATGGGGACCGCCGTTTCTGAAGGACCGCGACGGCAAAGACACGGCGGAATCCGCCTACTATCTGTGCACGAACCGCGGTAAGAAGTCGGTCACGCTGGACATCTCGAAACCTGAAGGCCAAGCCATCGCGCGCGAGCTCGCCGACGCGTCCGACATACTGCTCGAGAACTATAAAGTCGGCGACCTCGAACGGTACGGCCTCGCTTATGAACACCTGAGCACGCGAAATCCAAAGCTCATTTATTGTTCCATCACGGGTTTCGGACAGACCGGACCTTATCGCGACCGCGCAGGCTACGACTTCATGATTCAGGGCATGGGCGGCCTCATGAGCTTCACGGGTGAACGCGACGACCTCCCCGGCGGCGGACCGCAGAAAGTCGGCGTCGCCGTGGCCGACCTGATGACGGGCATGTATTCCTGTGTCGCGATACTTGCGGCGCTGCACGAGCGTAAGACGAGCGCTCTGGGCCAGCACATAGACATGGCGCTGCTCGATTCCCAGGTGGCGTGGCTTGCGAACCAGAACACGAACTATCTGATCGGAGGCGAGCCGCCGGAGCGCATGGGCAACGCTCATCCGAACGTGATGCCTTACCAGACATTCAAGACGCGCGACGGCGATCTCATCCTCGCCATCGGCAACGACAGCCAGTTCCGGAGGTTTTGCGTCGCGGCGGGCATTCCGGAAGTCGGTGAGGACTCGAGATTTCTCGACAACTCCGCGCGTCTCGAAAACCGGCAGGCGTGCGTGGACGCGATTGCCCCTGCGATCAGAAAAAAAACGACTGCCGAATGGATCGCGACGCTCGAGCCTATCGGCGTGCCGTGCGGGCCCATCAACCGCCTGGACCAGGTTTACGCGGACCCGCAGGTCCGGCACCGGGGCCTCAGGATCGACGTCCCGCATCCGCTCGCGGGCACGGTCCCGCTCGTTGCAAATCCGATCAAGTATTCGCGCACGCCGATCGCGTACGACATGCCTCCGCCGCTGCTGGGGCAGCACACCGAGGAGGTGCTTTCGAGCCTGCTTGGGAAAAGCGACCAGGAAATCGCGGCGCTCCGCGAAAAACGCATCGTCTGAGTAACGCGGCATACGCTGGTGGCCGCGGAACGCTGGCTTCGGCCGGGGGGAAAGGCGAAGTCGGCGTTCCAGGAGCAGCACCTACCCGCTTTGGGAACGGGCTTTGCACCTTTTTAGAGTTTACCGAGGTGTAAGGAGGGTTTGCCATGGCTCCTCTGCTGTTCATCGGCGCCGCACTGGGCGGCGCAGCAATGTATTTCTTCGATCCCGAGAAAGGCCGGCGTCGGCGGGCGCTCGTGCGCGATCAGGCGGTGAAGGCCTCGCACGACATGAGAGATTTCGTCGATAAAGGCAAACGGGATCTGAAGAATCGTGGCACCGTCGCCACCGCTCGCGTGCGCTCGCTTCTCACCCGACGCAAAGCGACCGACGACGTGCTTGCCGAGCGCGTGCGGGCGAAGATGGGTCACTACGTCGCCCACCCCGGCGCGATCGAGGTGAGCGCCAGCGGTGGGCAGGTCACGCTTGCCGGCTCGATTCTCTCGCACGAGCATGGCGACCTCATCCGGGCCATCGCCGAAGTTCATGGCGTTCGCGACGTGATCGATCAGCTCGCGGTGTACGAGACGGCGCGCGGCATATCCGAGTTGCAGGGCGGACGCGAGCGTCCAGGCGAGAGCGGCGAAATGCTCCAGGACAACTGGGCGCCCGGAACGCGCCTCGTCACTGGCGCCGCAGGAACGGGCATAACGCTCTACGGCCTGATGCGCAGCAGGCATCTCGCAGGCTTCATCGCGCTGGCGACAGGCGTCGCGATTCTCACCCGAACGATCACGAACAAGCCTTTACGCCGGGCGGCCGGACTCGAAGGATACAGAGCGGTCGATGTTCAGAAGACGATCGATATCGAAGCGCCCGTCGAGCAGGTTTTTCTGTTTCTCGCGAACTACGAAAACTTCCCTCACTTCATGCGTAACGTGCTGGGCGTCGAGACTCTCGTTGACGGGCGCTCGCACTGGAAGGTCGCGGGACCTGCCGGAACGGTCGTCGAATGGGATGCGATCACGACGCGCTTGGACTTCAACGAGCGCCTCGAGTGGAGCACGGTCGAAGGCAGCACCGTCGAGCACGTGGGCAGGATACGCATGGAGCCGTTGGGCAACGGCACACGCGTTCACGTGCAAATGAGTTACACACCGCCGGCCGGGGTCGTGGGACACGCGGTCGCGAAGCTTCTCGGCTCCGATCCCAAGACCCAGCTCGATCAGGACCTCATGCGCCTGAAGAGCACACTCGAGACCGGCAAGGTCCCGCGCGATGCGGCGGCGGCGCGGCAGGGCGAAACAACCAGCTAAGCCCCGCGATCGTCATCCCGGCGAACGCCGGGATGACGGCACCCGACGCACGTCACTCCGGTTTTATCCCCGCTTCCTTGATCACTTTCGCGAAGCGCTGCGTCTCGCTCCGTATGAAGCTGGCGAATTGCTCGGGCGTATTGCCCAGAGGCTGTATGCCGGCGGTGAGCAGCTTCTCTTTCATGTCCGGCGACGCGAGCGCCTTGTTGATCTCGCCGCTCAGCCTGTTGACGATCGGCTGTGGCGTGCCAGCCGCCGTGAGGATTCCGTACCAGATATCGACGACGAAATCGAAACCGGATTCCCTGGCTGTGGGCACGTTCGGCAGCGGCGACGCACGCTTGTCGGACACGATCGCGAGCGCACGCGCTTTGCCGGCTTTCACCTGAGCTTCGGCCGCGGGCACCGCCATGACGAGCACGTCGACCTGACCGCTGATCAACCCGATCAGCGCGAGGCCCGAGCCTTTGTAGGGCACGTGCACCATTTTCGTTTTGCTCATGCTCATGAACAGCTCCGGGGCGAGATGCGTCGTGGTGCCAACGCCTCCGGACCCGTAATTGAGCTTGCCGGGATTCGCGCGCGCAATCTGAGCGAGGTCCTTCAGGTTCTTCGCTGGAACCGACGGGTGCACGAGCACGACGTTCTGGATTTGCGCGACGAGCGAAACCGGCGCGAGGTCTTTCTGCTCGTAATTCAACTTCGAATACAGCGACGGGCTGAGGGCGATGAGCGGAGAAGAGAGGACGAGCGTATAGCCATCCGGCGGTGCTTTCGCCGTAAGCTCGAGGCCGAGATTGCCGCCCGCACCCGGCCGGTTGTCTGCGATGACCTGCTGACCCATCTGCTCCCCGAGCCTCTGCGACATCGCGCGCCCGAGTATGTCGCTCGGCCCGCCTGGGGGAAACGGCAGGATGAGCCGTATCGGTTTGGTCGGGAACGCTTGTGCAAAGGCTGGCGGTGTACCCGCCGCGAGCGCAAGCAGCATCAAAGCAATGACGCGCAACATCATCCCACTTCCTCCTCGTTGTTCGTAGAAGCTCACGTAGGATAGCGTAACCGCCGCAACGCCGCTGCCCCGGTGCGAGCAGCGAGCGTTCAGTCCGCGCGAATATTGGCGGCCTGCGCAACCTTCGTGTACTTCGCGAGATCGGCCCTGAAGATCGCCGCGGTCTCGTCGGGTGTCGTGCCTACGACGTCCGCGCCAAGAAGTGCCAGCTTCTCCTTCACATCCGCAATCGCCAACGCTTTCACGATTTCCTGATTCAGCCGCTGAACGATCTCCGGCGAGGTTTTCGCCGGCGCGACAGCACCGTACCACGTGCTCATGACGTAGCCCGACACGCTCTCGCCGACGGTGGGCACGTCCGGCAGTACCGGTGCCCGCTTCTCGGTCGTCACAGCGAGCGCGCGTACCCTCTGCGCCTTGATGTGCGGAATGATGGGCGGCATCGTGTTGAACGCAGACATGACGTGACCCGCGACCAGATCGATGGCAATCGGACCGCCCCCTTTATAGGGCACGGGCAGAAGATTGGTCTTCGTCATCATCTTGAACATTTCGCCGGCGAAATGCTCGGGGCTCCCCACGCCCGAGGTGGCATAGGTCAGCTCGCCCGGCTTCGCTTTAGCGAGCGCGATCATGTCTTTCACGGTGCGGGCAGGCAGCGCCGGATTGACGCACAGAACGTTCGGCACACTGGATACGACCGTTATGGGCGTGAGATCGCGCTCGATGTCGTAACCCAGGTTTCTGTACACGGGTTTGCTCATGATGTGCGCGACCGACATGAACAGTATCGTGTATCCGTCGCCGGCTGCCTCCGCTGCCACTTTCGCTGCGACATTGGCGTTTGCGCCGGGCCTGTTTTCGACGAAGAACTGCTGCTTGAGCGATTCCGAGAGCCTCGCCGCAACGGTGCGAGCCATGATGTCCGTACCGCCGCCTGGAGCGAACCCGACGAGTATGCGCACCGGTTTTGCCGGATACGCTTGTGTCGACGCCTTCAGCGAGGGTTCCGTCGAGGTCGTTTGTGCGATGCTCGTCGCCGACAGCGCGATCAGTACCGCAGTCACTGCAGCTTCTGCTGGATGTCGTGGCATCGCGTTCCTCCTCTCCCCCGGTGAGTAATCCGCCGGCCTTCGGCGCACCCGCCGCGCGAGCAGCGGTTCCATAAAGACTTTCGAAGTTACAATAGCGTATGCAACATCCGCTTCGCAAACCCGTCACATTGTAAGCGGAGCTCGGTGGAAAAACGGCACGCGTGCGTTCGGTGCAGCGGTTGTCGCGCAGATCGAACAAAGCGCCGAACGTCTGACTCACTCGAGGAAAAATTGATGAAGGTTCGTTTGCATCACGTTACCTGCGTTGCCGCGGCGCTCGTGAGTTCCGGCGCCTATGCGCAAAGCAAAGCCCCGGCACAGTACCCGACGAAGCCGATACGTTTCGTCGTGCCGTTCGTGCCGGGCGGTCCGACGGACATACAAGCGCGCATGCTCGGTGAGAAGCTCGGGCAGCGTCTCGGCCAGCAGGTGATCGCCGACAACCGCGGTGGCGCGGGCGGCAACATCGGGATGGAAATTACGGCGCGAGCCCCCGCCGACGGCTACACGCTCGTGATCGCGACCGTCGGAACGTGGGCGGTGAATCCACACCTTTACCAGCTGCCGTTCGACGTTGTGAAGGATTTCTCGCCGATCACCCAGGTGTCGACGTCGCCCGGCGTGCTTGTCGTGCATCCGAGCGTCAACGCGAAAACAGTGAAAGAGCTGATCGCGCTTGCGAAAGAAAAGCCCGGCGCGCTCAACTACGGTTCCTCGGGCGTCGGCGGCTTCGGGCACATCTCCGGCGAGCTCTTTACGCTCATGACCGGAACGAAGATGACGCATATCCCGTACAAGAGCTCCGCGCCATCCCTCACCGATCTCATCAGCGGGCAGATCCAGGTCCTTTTCAACAACATGATTTCGACGACTCCGCACGTGAAGGCGAACCGGGTGCGCGCTCTCGCCACGACGGGCGCGAAGCGCTCGCCCGCTCTTCCGGACCTGCCGACCGTCGCCGAGGCAGGCGTGCCGGGCTACGAGAATTCGTCCTGGTCCGCAGTCGCGGGCCCGGCCGGTATGCCGAAGCCGCTGGTCACGCGCCTGCACAAGGAGTTCATGGAAATCCTCAAGATGCCGGACATTCAGCAAAAGCATGTCGAAGTCGGCGCGGAGATCGTCGCGAGCACACCCGAGCAGTTTCATGCGTATCTCAAATCGGAAGTTGCGAAATTCGGAAAGCTCGTGAAAGCTGCAGGTATCAAAGCCGCGGCCGGAGGCTGATCCGGCTCTGGACACATCTCAGCGGCGGCCACGACTGACGGAGGTGTTTCGCGTGAGGCGTTCGTTACCGGCTCGATGAAGGAAGCGGTGAATCGGTTCGAAGCCGCCGCGGAGTTCTACACTCCTGAGAAGTGTTACATCATCGAGCTCTCGAACTCGCCGGCCGATCCCGATGTATCGATTGCGCGCGCACGTGTCGAGCCGGGTATAACGACGCGGTGGCACCGGGTCGTCGATACGACTGAACGTTACGTAATCCTCGAAGGCCAAGGCACCGTCGAGGTGGGCGCGCTTCCAGCACAGGAGGTCGGGCCCGGCGATGTCGTACTGATCCCGCCGTCATGCCGGCAACGGATCGCGAACATCGATGGCAGCGGCAGCGATCTCGTTTTTCTCGCCATCTGCAGCCCACGCTTTCGTATCGAGGCATACGAAGACCTCGAAGAAACACCGCTCGCCAGCCGCTGAACATGGACAACATGCCCGAGAGCGCGCCCGCTCCGAGAAAGCTGATCTGCTTCGAAACCTACTGGGGCGATCACGACACCCGGCTCTTTCAGAACACGTCAGTCCTTCCGTTCCTGCAGGCGCTTTCATCGCAGCTTCATCCACCGCTCCTGGTCGCTCACCGCTTCGTCGAATCGGCCGACCATCTCTCGAGCTACACCGCCTATCCGGGGGGCCTGCTCTGGCAGGACCCGGAAGTCTTCGACGTACCCGTGTACTATCTTTCGTTTCACGGCTCGCCTGGTGGGCTCCGCAGCTCGCTCGAGCACGTTGCAGGCGGGCTGCTTTGCCAGTCTTTCGAAGGGTGGGGTACGAAATATTCGAATCTCATTCATTTCGGCGCGTGCAGCGTCTTCTCAGGTGCGCAAGGCGAGCAATTCGCACGCGAGTTTCTCGCCGCCTCGTGCTGCAAAGCGATTACGGGCTACTCGCGCGACGTGGACTGGATGGACAGCATGGTGACCGATCTCTTGTTCCTGAAGCGCTTCTTCAGCGATTCGGATCCGTGGAGGAACCTGAGGACGATATATGAAAGTGTGCTCGCTGATTTTGCGCCGGCGCGAAGCCTCGGCTTCCAGCTGTACGAGGCGGAGGCACCGAGTAGCGCCAGGCGCGCGGACGAACCCGTGCGGGCGATCGCAGCTGCAACCACGTCGGAACCGACGCAGCCACGAGGGCTCTTTGCCTCGATTGCCGGATGGCTGCGCCGGAGCCGGGAGACATCGTGACCGTTAACAGACACTGGCGCCTTGCCTCTTACCCGGAAGGCATGCCGAGCGAAGCGAACTGGACGTTCACCGAGGGCCCCATCCCGGAGCCCGGGCCGACCGCGATACTGGCACGCGCCATTTACCTGGACGTGGCGCCGTACATGCGCGGCCGTATGAGTCCCCAGAAAAACTACGCGCCCGGCGTGAAGCTGGGAGATGTCATGATCGGGGGCGGCATCGGCGAAGTCATCGAGTCGAATGCAGCGCAATACAAGCCCGGTGATTTCGTCGTTACGGATCACGGTTTCGGCTGGCAGCAGTATGCCGTGCTGCAGCCGAGCGCCGTCCGCAAAGTCGAGCGCGAGCTTGCACCCTTGCCGTACTGGCTCGACGCGCTCGGGCTGAATGGTATGACCGCATACTTTGCGCTGCTCGATGCAGGCCGCATGCGGCCCGGAGAAACCGTCGTGGTCTCCGCAGCGGCCGGTTCGGTGGGTCAGATCGCGGGGCAGATTGCCAGGCTCGGCGGCGCGCGGGCGGTGGGGATCACGAGCTCGGCCACGAAGGCTGCGTGGTGCCGCGAGGCGGGCTACGCCGACGTGGTCGAGTATCGGAACGAGCCGGACCTGCGTGCCGCCGTCGCCAACACGTGTGTGGCGGGCGTCGACGTATTCATCGACAATACCGGCGGCCCGATTCACGACGCAGTCATGCAGAACCTCGCGACGTACGCGCGCGTGGTAATCGTCGGGTCGATCAGTCTCGCGGCGAAGTTCGGCCAGCCGGACATCGGCCTTCGCTTTCAGCGTCAGACACTGATTGCGCGCGCGACGATACGCGGTTTTCTCGTGAGCGACTACCAGCATCAACAAGCCGAGGCGCGCAGGCGCATGGCCGAATGGTGTCGCGCGGGTCTCATGAAATCCCGGTTCGACATCGTCAAAGGGATCGAAAACATGCCGCAGGCGTTCCTCCGCCTCCTCACGAGCCAGAATCTGGGCAAGCAGCTCGTGCAGGTGGCTGACGAACCCGCTTGAGGCACAACGGCACCTGCAAGCTTGAACGGAGGCGGAATGCGGATATTGCTCGTTTGGCTCGTCAACACGATCGCGCTCATTGCGGTCGCTTACCTCATGCCGTCGATAACCGTGACGAGCTTCGGGAGCGCACTCATTGCGGCGCTGGTGCTCGGGCTCGTGAACGCAATCATACGGCCGCTTCTCATTCTGCTTACGTTGCCGGTGACGGTGATCACATTGGGCCTCTTCATATTCGTGATCAACGGGCTTCTGTTCTGGCTCGTGGGCTCGTTCGTCGAGGGATTCGTGGTGCGCGGATTCTGGTCGGGCTTCTTCGGAGCGATTCTGTTCAGCATCGTGTCGTGGATACTTTCGGCGCTCGTGCTGAAAGGCGGCAAATGATGGCTTCGGCATTCGTGCCGATCTCCGCGAAGGACGAATGGTTCAACCGCAGCGCGGCCGCCGCCGCTCTCGGAGCGTTCCTCGCCGGATGCGCACCGGCGCCGCTCGTCCTCGAGCCGATAGAAGGCCCGAAGCTTCGCCTGCTGGAACGCGCCTACGATCGTTCGAAGTGGCACTGGGTGCGGAATGCGGACGGCAGGCCGCTGCTCACGCATTCGGCGCTGCCGAAGTGCTTCGTCGATCCGCAGCCGCCGCTGGACGTCCACGATCCCGGTATGACGTTGAAGCGCAGTGAAAAGACGATAGCCGGAGTTCGCTACGAGGTTCTGAACGTCTTCGAAAAAGGCGACTTCTGGGAAGCCGTCTACGTCAGATCGGGGTCCAAAGCGCCGATGCTCAGCGTGTACGCTCGCGGCCGATGCCAGGACGAAGCTGAAGAGATCCTGCGCACCTACGAGCAGTCCGTCATCGGCAGCGACACCGGGAGGGCTGGCAAGCGCGGGAAAGCCGATGATTAGACTCTGGGCGGTTGCGTCGATCGTGGCGTTCGGGCTTGGTACGCCCACACAGGGACACGCCCAGCTGTCCGATACGATCGAGAAGGTGAAACCTTCGATTCTCGCGGTCGGCACCTTTCAGAAAACGCGCAATCCGCCGTTCGTTTTTCGCGGAACAGGATTCGTCGTGGCGGACGGGACGCTCGTCGCCACGAACGCTCACGTCGTGCCGGAAAAGATCGCCACCGAAAGCGGGGAAGCGCTCATCGTCATCGCGTCTTCGGGCGGACAGCTTCAGCGTCGGGAAGCGGCGGCGTCCGTCGTCGACGCCGACCATGACCTGGCCGTCCTGAAGATCACGGGCCCCGCTCTGCCGGCACTGGAGCTCATCGATACGCCCGCCGTGCGCGAGGGACAGACGTTCGGCTTCACGGGTTTTCCGATCGGGAACATCCTCGGGCTCACGCCCGTCACTCACCGTGCGATGATTTCGGCGGTGACTCCTATCGTATTGCCGATGACGAGCGCGAAACAGCTCGACTCGAAGGCGATCAACCGTCTCAAGACGGGTCCGTTTTCGGTCTACCAGCTGGATGGAACGGCTTACCCCGGCAACAGCGGCAGCCCTCTGTACGACCTCGAAACCGGTCGGGTGGTCGGCGTCATCAACATGGTGTTCGTCAGGGGAAGCCGCGAAGCCGCGCTCAATCAGCCGTCGGGTATCTCGTTCGCGATACCGATCCGGCATCTTCGAGAGCTCCTTGCCCGCAAGCCGTGACGGCTTCGAGTTCCTTAGCGCAAGTACTCGCGCTGCCAGCGTCGATAATCGTCGTTGCGTGTCAACGCATTCATCTCCTCGTTCGAAGCGACGTGAGATTTGAGCTCCGCAGGCGCCCCGCCTTTGAACAGGTGCTCGTAGACTTCGCGCAGCGCCTTGGCAGCGGCCGCGACGGGCTGATGGCCCTGTAGCAGCACCCGGGCGCCGGCGGCGGCGAAATCCTCGCGCTTGATCGACGCCGGAGCGGAACCCACGATGATCGGAATCCTCACCGCATCGTGCACGGCTTTCACCTGCTCCAGCGACTCGACGCCGACGAGAAAAATCGCGTCCACACCCACAGCCGCATAAGCTTTGGCGCGGGCGATCGTACCTTCCACGCCTTCGGCTCTGAGCGCCGATGTGCGGCCGGCGATGACGAGTGCCGGGTCGCGGCGCGCCGCGAGCGCGGCTTTCATCTTGCCTGCGCCTTCGTCGATCGACGTGAGCTCTTCACCGCCGGTGTTCCCGAATCGTGTGGGCAGCGCAGTGTCTTCGATGCTCATCGCTGACACGCCCGCGTGCTCGCACTCTTCGACCGTGCGCATGACGTTGAGCGCGTTGCCATAGCCATGGTCGGCGTCGACGAGCAGCGTCAGATCGCTCGCGCGCATGATGCGCCGGATCTGGTCAGCGAACTCGGTCATCGTGAGCACGATGAGGTCGGGAGCGGCAAGCGTCGTGTTCGATGCGACGGAGCCGGCCAGCATGCCAAGCTCGTAGCCGACGCTTTCCGCCACTCGCGCTGAAAGCGGATCGTAGACACTCGCCGGTGAAAGGCACTGATTGCCCGAAAGGATCTTGCGCATGCGTTGGCGCCGCTCGGTATAGTTCATTTTGGTCTCCGGAAGTTGATACTCGTCACTCTCAATCGTCACGTCTCGTCAATCCTCGCCGAGCAGCGACAGCGCAGTCAGGCTGCACACATATTCGCGCTCGCTCGCCTTGAGTCCCGGTATCGCTTCGATCCCCCCCATCAGGTCGGGCGGTCCCATATCGAACGGATGGTCGCTGCCGATCACTACGCGGTCGGCCCCGACGCGGTCGATGAGGTGCCGCGCGGCCTGGGGATCGTGCGTCAACGCGTCGAAATAGAACCGCCGCAGCACATCGGCCGGCGAGGTACGCGTTTTCATTTTCGGCTCGGGGCGTACATTGAAGCCGTGGATGAACCGGCCGATCTGATACGGCACGAAGCCCCCGCCGTGGGGAAGCAGGATTTTCAGCGTCTTCAGCTCATCCAGCGCGCCGCTGAACATGAGATGTGCGGCCATGAGCGTGGTATCGAGCGGAAAGCCGATGAAATTGGCCAGGTAGTACTCGTCCATTCCACCCTGCGCAAGACATTGATAGGGGTGCGTGAAAAGAAAGCACCCCAGCTGCTCGATCGTCTTCAGCACTTTGCGAAAGCGTGGATCCGCAAGCGGCTTGCCTTCGATCGAAGTGCCGACTTCGACACCTTTGAATCTGTATTCCCTGACGACGCGCTCGAGCTCGGTAATGGCCGCGTCGGGATCCTGCATGGGCAGATGGGCCATGCCGCGGAGGCGATCCGGACGCTTCGCCACCATCTGGGCGATGCCGTCGTTCGCGAGCTTCGCCGCCTCGAGCCCCACTTCGGGACTCAGCCAGTAGAAGTAAATGGGAGGGCCGACGCAAATCGCCGCGATGTCGAGGCGGTTTTCATCCATCCACTCGACCTTGGCGTCCGCGTCGTAGAAGACTTTCTGCAGCTCTGCAAGCCGCCCGTGACTGTTGAAGTAGCGCTTGCCGTCTTTTTCTTCGATGCTCGTGCCGTAGCGCTGCGGATCGCGTGCGATCGCATCGACGATGGTCGTGGGTACGACGTGGTTGTGGAGGTCGATGTTCATCTCGTCAATCCGCTCTGATGCCGGCGGCCTGAATGACTTTGCCCCATTTCGCGATTTCGGATTTGATGATCGCGCCGAACTCCTCCGGCTTGTTGCCGACCGGCTCGGCGCCTTCGTTCATGAACACGGCCTTCGTGTCCGGCGAATGCAGAATACGCGCGGTTTCTTCGTTGAGCCGCGCGATGATCGCGCGCGGCGTTTGGGCCGGCGCGAGAAAGCCGTTCCAGGGCGTGTGATCGTAGCCGGGCACGCCGGATTCGGCGATCGTCGGCACGTCGGGCGCGCTCGGTGAACGTTTAGGCGACGTTACTGCCAGCGCCCGCAGTTTTCCTGCACGCACGTGAGGAAGCGCGGAGACGGTCGTCCCGAACATAAGCTGGACCTGCCCGCCCATGAGCGCCGGGATCGCGGCGCCACCGCCCTTGTAAGGGACATGGACCATGTCGGTGCCGGTCATGTGCTTGAAGAGCTCGGCTGAAAGGTGTGTGCCGGTTGCGGTGCCCGCGGAGCCGTAGTTCAGGGCGCCCGGTTTCGCTTTCGCGAGCGCGATGAGCTCTTTCACCGTTTTCGCCGGCACAGCCGGATGCACTATCAGGATATTCGGGAACGAAGAAAGTTGCGTGATCGGCGCGAAGTCTCTCACGGGGTCCCATGTGAGATTCTTGTGGAGTATGGGATTGAGCGTTATGGACGATGCGACCACGAGCAGTGTGTGGCCGTCAGGTGTCGCTTTGGCGACGACTTCGGTGCCGATGACACTGCCGGCGCCCGGGCGGTTGTCGACCAGCACCGTCTGGCCCAGCGCGCCGGTCAGCTTTTGCGCGATGAGTCGCGCAGTCGTATCCGTCGAGGCGCCAGGCGATTGAGGCACGACGATGCGAACGGGGCGGGCGGGGTACTGCGCGGGGGACTGAGCTTCCGCCATTGCGGGAGCAATGCTCGCGACGACAAGCAACAACCCTCTTCCTCCGATTCTCACGACACCTCCTCACTCGCTGTCTTATACGCGGGTCCCTGACCCGCCCTGCGACTTACGCTTCCGGCTTACGGCTTACGACGCTCACTCCGGCGGTATGCCCGCGCTCTTGATGATCTTCGCGAGCAGCGCGCTTTCCTTCCGAACGAAAGTCGCCAGCTCGGCCGGACCTTCTGCAACCACGTCCGCACCCTGCTCGGATAACCGCTGTTTTGTGTCAGGCAACGTGAGCGCCCATACGAAGTCGCGATTGATCGATGCGATCAGCTCTTTCGGCGTGCCTGCCGGCGCGAAAATGCCCTGCCAGCCCGTCATGTCGAACTCGGGAAAGACACTCGCGACGGGCGGCACGTCGGCCGCCGCGCTGGACGGACGCGCGCTGGAAACCGCAATCGCGCGCATTCTCCCGGCTTTTACCTGCGGAAGCGCGCCCAGGATGTTGGCGAACATGAGATCGACCTGTCCGCTCAGCAAGTCCACGAAGGCGGGCGCTGCGCCTTTGTACGGGACGTGCACCATGCGGATGCCCGCGAGCGATTGCAGGAGCTCCATGCTTAGGTGCTGAAAGTTGCCGACGCCGGCCGACGCGTACGTCAAGCCGTTCGGCCGCGTTTTTGCCACGCGTACGAGGTCGCGGACCGATTTGATGGGCGTCGACGGATGCACGAGAAGGAGCATCGGAGACGACAGCATGAACGTCACGGGCTCCAGGTCGCGCTCGGGGTCGTATTGACGCTTTTTCCGCAAGTGCGGATAGACCGTGATCGGGCCGCCATTGCCCAGGAGCAGCGTGTAACCATCCGGCGGCGCTTTGGCGACGAGCTCGGTTCCTACGGCTCCCCCGCTGCCGCCGCGGTTATCCACCAGCACGGGCTGGCCCCATCGGCTCGTGAGCTTCTGCCCGAGCGCGCGTGCGTTTTCGTCGAGCGGCCCGCCCGCCGCGTACGGCACGACGATGCGCACCGGTTTCGCGGGATATTTCTGCGCCCATGCCGTGCCGCACGTGGCAAGTGCCGCCATCAGTGCGCCTGTCGTCGCGTGCGTACATGCCCTGCTCAGCGCTTTAAACAAATTGGCACGCCTCGTCAACGCACCGGTTGCGCCGGCGCTCCGGCATTCGCGTCCCGAATGGCGCGCCAGATCCGTTGCGGAGTTGCAGGCATTTCGATATCACGCACGCCGAGGGGCGAGAGCGCATCGACGACCGCGTTGACGACGGCAGCCGGAGCGCCGATCGCACCGGCTTCGCCGCAGCCTTTGACGCCGAGCGGATTGTGCGTGCACGGCGTCACTTCGTACGCCACCCTGAACGACGGCAGATCGTGCGCACGGGGCATTACGTAATCCATATAGCTGGCGGTCACGAGCTGTCCCGAGTCGCGGTCGTACACGCAGCTCTCCATCAATGCCTGTCCGATTCCCTGCGCGAGCCCTCCATGTACCTGGCCCTCGACGATCATAGGGTTCACGACGTTACCGAAGTCATCGACCGCGGTGAAGTCGATAACCGTCGTCGTGCCTGTTTCGGGATCGATCTCGACTTCGCATATGTGGCTTCCGGCCGGAAAGGTGAAGTTCGTCGGATCGTAGAACGCGAGCTCGTTCAGGCCTGGCTCCAATGTCTCGAGCGGATAGTGATGCGGCACGTACGCCGCCAGCGCGATTTCACCGAAAGACTTGCTCTTGTCCGCACCCACCGTGAATTTGCCGTCCCTGAACTCGACATTCTCCTCGGACGTTTCCATGAGGTATGCCGCGATCTTCCGGCCTTTCGCGATTACCTTGTCGAGCGCTTTCATGATTGCGGTGCCACCGACGGCGATCGAGCGCGAGCCATAAGTGCCCATGCCGAAGAGCACCCGGCCCGTGTCGCCGTGGACGACTTCCACATCGGCGACGCCGATGCCCAGCCGGTCCGCGACCACTTGCGCGAACGTCGTTTCGTGTCCCTGGCCGTGACTGTGCGAGCCGGTGAAGACCGTCACCTTGCCTGTCGGATGCACGCGCACTTCGCCGGCTTCGTAAAGGCCTGCACGGGCGCCGAGCGCGCCGGCGATGTTCGACGGGGCGAGGCCGCACGCTTCGATGTAGGTCGCGTATCCCAACCCGCGCAGCTTGCCGCGCGTCGCGGCTTCAGCGCGCCGCGCTTCGAAGCCGCCGACGTCCGCGAGCTTCATCGCCGCAGTCAGCGTCGCGTCGTAGTTGCCCGTGTCGTAGCACAGCGCGACCGGCGTCTGATACGGGAACTGCGTGATGAAATTGCGGCGGCGGATCTCCGCGTCGGTCAATTTCATTTCGCGAGCCGCAGTCGAGACGAGTCGCTCGACGACGTACGTCGCCTCGGGACGGCCGGCGCCGCGGTATGCATCGACCGGTGCCGTGTTCGTGAACACCGCCGTGACTTCGCAGTAAATCGCGGGCGTCGTGTATTGGCCGGCGAGGAGTGTCGCATACAGGATCGTCGGGACGCAGGATGCAAACGTCGAGAGATATGCGCCCATGTTCGCCGTCGTCTTCACGCGCATCGCGAGAAACCTGCCATCGCGGTCGAGCGCGAGCTCCGCAACCGTCACGTGATCGCGGCCGTGCGCGTCCGACATGAAAGACTCGACGCGCTCGGCAGTCCATTTGATCGGCCGGTTGAGCTCCCTGCTCGCCCACGTGAGCACCGTCTCTTCGGCGTAAAGGAAGATCTTGGACCCGAAACCGCCGCCGACATCGGGCGAAATCACGCGCACGCGATGCTCCGGCAATCCGAGCACGAAAGCGCTCATGAGCAGCCGCTCGACGTGAGGGTTCTGGTTCGCGACATAGAGCGTGTAGCTGTCATCGCCGCGCGAATAGCTCGCAACGGCAGCCCGGGGCTCTATCGCGTTCGGCACGAGGCGATTGTTTATGAATTCCAGGCGCGTGACATGTGCCGCCTGCGCGAAAGCCTTGTTGACGGCGCTATCGTCGCCGAGCGCCCAGACGTAACACGTGTTCTCGGGCGCGTCGTCGTGCACGAGCGGACTGTCCGGCTTGCGTGCACGTGCTGCATCGACCACGGCGGGAAGCACTTCATAATCGACTTCGATGGATTCCGCGGCATCTTTCGCTTGCGACAGCGTCTCGGCCACGACGAGGGCGACATGATCTCCGACGTAGCGCACCTTCCCCTGCGCAAGGAGTGGATGCTTGGGCTCCTTCATCGGCCGTGCGTTCACGTCCGTAATGAGCCAGCCGCAGGGAAGTCCTCCAACGCTTTCGGGAAGATCGGCTCCCGTGAACACCCCCACCACGCCGGGTGCCGCTTTCGCTTTCGAGGTATCGATGCGCCTGATGCGTGCATGCGCATGCGGCGACCGTAGAAAGTACGCATGGAGCTGCCCCTGCAGTGACACGTCCGACGTATAGGTGCCGCTGCCCGTGAGAAAGCGGTAATCCTCTTTGCGCTCGACCCGGGAACCAATCAGTGAAGACGTCATGGTCGTTCCTCCGAAGCAGCAACTGGGCGCGAGCGGCGTGGGCGGCAGCCGCCGCGGATCATTGCTTCATCGCCTGAGCGCCCGCTTTCACGGCGTTGACGATGTTGTGATAACCCGTGCAGCGGCAGAAGTTGCCCGCGAGGCCTGCCCGTATATCGTTCTCGGAAGGATCCGGGTGCCGTTTGACGATATCGAGCGCCATCATGATCATTCCCGGCGTACAGAAACCGCATTGCAAACCATGATGCTGCTTGAACGCAGCCTGCATCGGGTGCAGCTCGCCGTTCGCGGATGCAACGCCCTCGATCGTCAGGATCTCGGCGCCCTGCGCCTGCACCGCGAGGACGCTGCACGCTTTCACCGCGCGGCCGTCGAGGTGGATCATGCACGCGCCGCATTGCGAAGTATCGCACCCGATGTGCGTGCCGGTGAGGCGCAGGTGCTCGCGCAGTAAATCGCTGAGGAGCGTGCGCGGGTCTACCTCGGCCGTGACCGGCTTGCCGTTGACGATCGCAGAGACGGTGAGACCCATGCCTTGTCGCGGCTATTTGATGGCGAGCGGATTCACGGGCGATCCGACGGCGCCGGTAATCGGCAGCGCAGGCGCGACGAAAAGAAATTCGTAGACGTCGTCCTTCGCGCAGTCGTTCGCGAGCTCGGTCAGATAGAAAATCTCACCGACCGTGAGTCCCATGATCGGGATCGTGATCCAGTGCCATGGCTGGTTCGTGTCTTCCGTCTCGTTGGGCCGCACTTCCGCACCCCACGTGTCGGTCGCGACGCCTGCGATCTCGCGCTCGTGCAGCCAGTCTACGGTCTCGAAGGCGAAACCCGGCGCGTCCCCGCCGGAATAGCCGTCCCAGCTCTTGTTCGTGAGGCATCGCTCGACATGACCGGTGTGCACCAGAAGATAATCGCCACGACGGACTTCGACGCCCTGCTTTCGCTCAGTGAAATCGAGCACTTCGTTCGTGACGGCGAAACCATCCGGCAGAAACTTCTGGCCCATCGCTCGGGCGACATCGAGCAGCACGCCGCGGCCGACCATTTTTTCACGGGTTTTCTCGATGCCGCCTTTCTGTGCACCCGCACTCGTCACGTTGCGGCAGTCGTAGCCGTTCCACATGTAGTTTTCGTACATGATGTGCCCGAGCCCGTCCCACTGCGTTCCGCACTGCAGCGGCATGATGATGATGTCGTCGGTGCCGCGAATGTTCCGGTGATCGAGCACGCCCGAATACGCATCCGTGCCCGTGCGGGTCATGAGGTGAATCGGATTGAAGCGTCCCAGCGCGGGGTACTTGCTTTTCGCGCCCTGGGGCCCGTGCTGGTCATAGTTGAGTGCGAGCGAGATCACCTTGCCCTTCTTCACGAGCTGCGCCGCGGCAACGATGTTCTCGGGTGTCGTGAAATTGAGCGTGCCGATCTCGTCGTTCTTGCCCCAGCGTCCCCAGTTCTTGCAGCGCTCGGCCGCTTTCTTCACGTCTTCGCGGGTGAGCTTGCGGTTGCGGGCTTCGCGCGTGTCATACGCTTTCGGCGCTTTGGCTGCGCTTTTCGTCGTCTTCGATCTGGTGGACGCGGATTTCTTCGATGCCATGACGGCGCTTTCCTTTTTTCGTTTTGGGGAGGGACGGAAAAGAACCTTTGAGTCTAGCCAAAGCACCGCGAGGCGGTCAACGAACCGAAAGGGCGCGACCCCGGTGCTCCATGCCGCCAAACTCCGCCAGGCCCGTCTCCCGTCGGATAGACTCTGGAGCCGATGATTCCCGACGACGCCACACGTGCACGGCTGGCGCACTTCATTCGCGAAGCGAGTGGTGCTTTGGACGTGCGTCTCACGCTTTTCGAGCAAATGAGCGGTGGAGCGGTTCAGCAGAACTGGGCCATTGACGCGGAGGTGACCGGCGGCGCTTTCGCGGGCACGAATCGCTGGGTGCTTCGCATGGACGCACCCACCGTGGTCGCGGAGAGTCTCACGCGCGCCCATGAGTTCCAGGTTCTGAAGGCCGTGCAGCAAGGCGCTGTCCTCGCACCCGAGCCGTTGTGGCTTTGCGAGAACCGAGCTGTCGTGGGTAGTTCTTTCTTTCTCATGAAGCGGCTGCCCGGCGTCGCGACCGGGCACAAAGTCGCGCGCGATCTCACGCTCGTGCCCGATCGACGCCACCTTGCACGCGAGCTCGCGGCCAATCTGGCGCGTATACATGCAATCCGGGTGTCGCCGCGCGAGCTACCCTTTCTCAACACGAGACTCGCGCGCGACAATATCGCGCATTACCGGCGGTATCTCGACCTCCTAGGCGAAGGACATCCAGTTCTCGAGTGGGGGCTGCGCTGGTGTGAGCTCAACGCGCCGCCACGCGAGGAGACGACGTTCATACATCGCGATTACCGCACGGGGAACTACCTCGTCGACAATGGGAAACTGGCGGGCGTGCTCGATTGGGAATTCGTCGGTTTTGGCAATCCGATGGAAGATATCGGGTGGCTTTTCGCGAAGTGCTGGCGCTTCGGTCAGTACGGTTATCCGGTCGGCGGTGTCGCCTATGCGGAAGATTTTCTGCCGGAGTACGAGCTTCGGTCCGGGCGTGCCGTGAAGCCTGCTGAACTCCACTACTGGCAAGTCATGGCGCACGTGCGCTGGGCGATCATCGCCCTGCAACAGCGGGAGCGGCACCGGTCGGGGGCAGAATCGTCTCTCGAGCTTGCGCTGACCGGCCATCTCCTGAGCGACCTCGAGCTAGAGATCCTGGCGCTCACTGAAGAGCACGCGTGATCACGAACCTCCCCGAAGGCAGCGAGCTCCTGCTGATCGCGCGCAAGACACTGCTCGACGATCTCGCGCCGCTCGTCGGCGACAAGGCGAAGTACACACTGGCAATGATCGCGAACGCGATGGCGATCGCCGCGCGCGAGGCGGAGGCCGGAGAAGCGCCCGCGCTCGCGGCACTGGCGCGTTTCGACCGCATCTACGGCATCGAGACGCGCGAGCTGCACGGTGAGGCGCTCCGCCGCGCGATCGCCGTACAGGACCTGCGACTGGCCGAGGACATCCGTGGCGGTCACTTCGATGCCCCGGACGAGAAAAGACGCGCGGTGTTCGAGCACCTGCGCGAAACCGTGACGGCCCGGCTACGCATATCGAATCCGAAGAGCCTACCATGACCGCGTCGATGTCTTTCGAGCCGCTGACGCCCACCGCGTATCTCGCGCGCGCGAGCCGCGTGTTCGCCGACCGCACGGCAGTGATCGATGACGGCGTGCGATATACCTATCGGGAGTTTCTGGAGCGTGCGCAGAGACTCGCGGGTGCACTCCGTGCGCTCGGTACGCGCGAGGGCGACCGCGTGGCCATACTCGCGCCGAATACGCACGTGCTGCTGGAGGCGCACTACGGCGTGCCGTTTGCCGGGGCCGTTCTCGTCGCGCTCAATCCGCGCCTCACGCCGTCGGACCATGCGCGGATCCTCGCTCACGCGGGGGCCCGCGTGCTCATTTTCGATCACGAGCACGAGGCCGCAGCGGCCGAGATCGCACGGGTAATGGGGGCAAGCCTGAAGCTCGTACGCGCAGGCGGAGCTGACGAATACGAGAGACTACTCACCGCGGCAGAGCCGTTCAGTCGCGCCGTGCAGGACGAGCGGGCGCTCCTGTCCATCAATTACACGAGCGGCACGACCGGCACACCGAAAGGCGTGATGTATCACCACCGCGGCGCGTATCTGCAGGCGCTCGCGATGGCGATGCACATGCAGCTCGATGCGAGCAGCGTCTTTCTGTGGACGCTGCCCATGTTTCACTGCAACGGCTGGTGCTTTACATGGGCTGTCACCGCCGCGGGGGCGACGCACCTGTGCCTGCGCAAGCTCGATCCGCAGATCGTATGGAGTTACCTGAAAGACGCCGGCGTCACGCATTTCAACGCCGCGCCTACGGTGTTGATCATGCTGGCGTGGCATGCGGGGGCGGCACCCTCGCCTGGTCGCCGGATCCGCGTCGCGACCGGCGGTGCCCCGCCCACGCCGGCCCTGCTCGCACGCATGGCCGAGCTCGGCATGGACGTCACGCATCTCTATGGCCTCACCGAAACGTTCGGCCCGGCAGCGGTCTGCCAGTGGCATCCGGAGCTCTCCAGGTTGTCGAACGCAGAACAAGCACAGTTCAAGGCACGGCAGGGGGTCGGCAACGTGGTTTCTCAGCTGCTGCGTGTGATCGACTCGCGCGGGGCCGATGTTCCGGCCGACGGCAGCACGCTCGGTGAAATCGCATTACGCGGCAACAACGTCATGCTCGGCTACTATCGCGACGATGAAGCGACGGCGGCAGCGGCGCCGGACGGATGGTTCCGCACCGGGGACCTCGCTGTGATGCATGCCGACGGCTACGTCGAAATCAAGGATCGCGCAAAGGACATCATCATCTCGGGCGGAGAGAACATCGCGTCGATCGAGGTGGAGCGGGCTTTATCGACGCACCCGAGCGTTCTCGAAGCCGCCGTTGTCGCCGGGCCCGACGCGAAATGGGGTGAAGTCCCGGTCGCGTTCGTCACTTTGAAGCCAGGAATGGATGCCACGGAACCGGAGCTGATTGCATACGCGCGCAGCGTGCTCGCGCATTTCAAGGCACCGAAGCGCGTCATGTTCGGCGAGCTCCCGCGAAACGCCACGGGCAAGATCCAGAAATTCGTGCTTCGCGATCGGGCAAAGTCGTTGATCGCAGGATAAACGCGCAGGAACCAGAGAAAGAACGACCATGGATTTCGTACTTGATGGGGATGTCGAGAGCTACCGCAAACGTTATCGCGAATTCGTGCGCGACCGTCTGCTTCCCCTGGAGCGTGACTCCGAGTCTTTCGATGAGCACGAGAACATCCGCCTGCCGCTGCTGGAAACGTTACGCGGCGAAGCGAAAGCCGCTGGATTGTGGGCGCCGCAGATGCCGCGTGAGCGCGGCGGTCAGGGACTGAATGTCGTCGGAATGGCCGCGTGCTACGAAGAGATGAATTACTCGCTCTTCGGTCCAGTCGTTTTCAACTGCGCTGCGCCGGACGACGGGAACATGATGGTTCTCAACAAGATCGGGACGGAACGCCAGAAAGAGCGATGGCTGCAGCCCATCGTCGACGGCAAAGCGCGCTCGGCGATCGTGATGACGGAGCCTGCGCCCGGTGCGGGGTCGGATCCGCTGATGATGAAGACGACGGCGACAAAGCGCGGCGATAAGTGGGTCGTGCACGGCCGCAAGTGGTTC
>Ga0075421_100000455_pt1 | contig 42827 bp, 47 predicted proteins | sample SoiMetdeltSBSDD5_FD_75292 | JGI IMG/M metagenome (GOLD analysis project Ga0075421, IMG submission 75292) | Bulk soil microbial communities from a Populus tree surrounding site in Tennessee, USA - Soil MetaG P. deltoides SBSDD5 | ecosystem: Environmental > Terrestrial > Soil > Tree plantation... | reverse complement strand
GCACGTTCATCTGGGCTCCTCCGTGTGACCTGTTTGTTTTGACAGGCTTTCAGAGTCGCCGAAGTCGCTCGGATGAACAACTCCATTTACTGAACAACGTGTTGAGACATCACACCTAGATCGCCTTCACTTTTCCTCAATTCCGCCTGAGATCCTCCACACCCTCCATTTACTTTAATCCAAAAAGAACTTGGAGAACGACATGCGACCGAGAAACGTGTTCGCCATCATCGCCATCTTCCTCTGCACCTCCCTCGCCTGGGCGATCCTCGGCACCAACATCATGAGCCGCACCTACTCCTCCGGCACCGATCTCCGTCCTCGCGTCGCGTCGAATTGGGGGACTCCCCAGCAGCAGACGCCGCCCGTGGCCACGAGCGATCAGATCCTCCAGAAGCAGGTGCGCGAAGTCGTCAACGGACAGAACGTCGCGAACGTCGTCGAAGAGACGTTGACGAAGCCTCTGACGCTGGAGCGGAGCCGCATTCGCGTTGGTCTCGATCTCGAACAGCGGAAGAAAGGACTGCTCTGGTTCCCCACCTATCGCGTCGCGTTTCAGGGCGACTACCTGTTCCGCAACACCACCGCGTCCGATGACGTCACGTTGGTGCTCAAGTTCCCCGCGGCCGATGCAATCTATGACGACCTGACGTTCGTCATCGACGGACGTGCGGTGCCGACGAATGCCCTCGACGGCGCCGTCACTGCATCCGTTCGCGTTCCTGTCGGCGCGGCCGTCCGACTCCAGACCGGCTATCGCTCGCAGGGACTCTCGACGTGGCAGTACGTTTTCGGCGAGAACGTCACGCAGGTGCGCGATTTCGAGCTCGCGATGCAGACGGACTTCGTCAAGATCGATTTTCCGCAAGGGACGCTCTCACCGACCGCGAAGAGCAGGACCAAAGACGGTTGGAGGCTGGCCTGGAAGTACAAGAATCTCATCACCGGCTCGCGCATCGGGATGGAACTGCCGGAAAAGATCCAGCCCGGTCCTCTCGCGGGGCGGATCAGCTACTTCGCGCCGGTGTCGCTGCTGTTCTTCTTCTTTCTGATGCTGGTCATCACGACGATGCGGCGCATCCACCTTCATCCGATGCACTACTTCTTCCTCGCCGCGTCGTTCTTCTCATTTCACCTCCTGCTCGCGTATCTGGTCGACCACATCTCCATTCACCTCGCGCTGGTGATCTGCTCGCTCGTTTCCGTGTTTCTGGTCGTGAGCTATCTGCGTCTCGTGATCGGCCCGCGCTTCGCGTTCTTCGAGGCGGGGATCACGCAGCTCGTGTATCTCGTTGGCTTCTCGTACGCGTTCTTCCTCGACGGATTCACGGGACTGGCGATCACGATCGGCGCGATCGTGACGCTCTTCGTCGTGATGCAGATGACCGCGCGGATCGATTGGCGAGGGGATGAGGAGGCTGCGCTGACCTGATTTATGCTGCGTCGCATGACCCAGCACGCTTCCTCCTCCACTCCGCCGCCGCCCGGACTCGAGCCGACGCACGCGGAGCGCGTGCGCACGCTTCTCGCCACCGAGCGCCTCGGCTCACTCGCGACGCACTCCGTGCATCACGCCGGTTTTCCCTTCGCCTCGGTCATGCCGTACGCGCTTGTGAACGAGGCCGCGCCGGTATTTCTCATCAGCGGCATGGCCATCCACACGCAGAACCTTCTCGGCGATCCGCGGGCGAGTTTGCTCGTCGTGCAGAGCGGAAGCGACTCCGATCCGCTCGGCTCGCCGCGCGCAACGCTTCTCGGCACCGTCACGCGGATCGACGCGACGGAAGAAATCCGCGCCGCGTATCTCGAGCGGCATCCGTCCGCGAAGTACTGGATCGATTTCTCCGACTTCGCGTTCTTCCGACTCGACGTCACCGACGTCTACTTCGTCGGCGGCTTCGGCGTCATGGGTTGGGTGACCGCCGGCGATTACCGCGCGGCCGAGGCCGATCCGCTCGCGCCGTTCGCGGCCGGAATCCTCGAGCACATGAACGCCGACCATGCCGAAGCGCTGCGCCACATCACGCGCCACTTCGCGGGCCTCGACGCCGAGGAAGCGACGATGGTCTCGTGCGACCGCCTTGGGTTCGTCGTGCGTGCGCGCACGAAGGAAGGGATGAAAGGCGCGCGCATCCAGTTCCCCGATCCGGTCACGTCGCGAGACGACGCGCGGCGCGTGCTCGTCGCGATGACGCGCGAAGCGAAAATCTAGGAGTGCGGTGGCGAGGCGGATGGGCGGTGGCAAGCCACCGCTCTGGTATGCGCTCAACCTACCAGAGCGGCGGCTTCCCACGCCCATCCCTCCTCGCCGCCGCACTCCTAGAACCAACCTTTCCTTCCGCCTCCCGTCAAACTTCTTTCAGTAAGCCCGAAACAATCTACGTCGAGTTTCGTACTTGCTGTCAAACAGCAGCTTTGGAGGTTGTGTGAAGACGTTGACGTGGGTTGTCCTTGCAGCCGTTCTGACTCTCTCCGCCGCCGCACAGGAAGCACAGAAAGTCGCCATCAAGGCGAAGGACTACCGGGTCGAATCGACCTCCGAGGCCATCAAGATCGACGCGGTGCTGGACGAGGCGGCGTGGAAGACTGCGCCGCCGATGGAGTTCGACGCCGAGACGCAGCCGGGCGACAACATCGTTCCTCCCGCGCGCACCGTCGGGTACATGACCTTCGACCACAAGAATCTCTACGTCGCGTTTCAGTGCTTCGATCCCAATCCCAAAGCGATCCGCGCGCACATCTCCGATCGCGACACCGCATTCAGCGACGACTTCGTCGGCGTCGTGCTCGACACCTTCAACGACAACCGCCGCGCGTTCGAGTTCTTCGTCAATCCGCTGGGTGTGCAGATGGATCTGATCCAGGACGACACCAATCGCAACGAGGACGAGTCGTGGGACGCGATCTGGAGCACAGCCGGACGAATCACCGCAGAGGGCTACATCGTCGAGATGGCGATTCCGTTCACATCGATCCGCTTCCCGAGAACGGATGCGGAGCAGACCTGGGGCGTGGACATGGTCCGCATCTACCCGCGCAGCGCGCGACACCGCCTCGGACTCCAGGGGCAGGACCGCAATCGCAACTGCTATCTCTGCCAGTCCTCGCGCGTCGCCGGATTTCGCGGCATCACGCCCGGCCGCGACATCGAGCTCGATCCGACCATCACCGCGCAGCACACCAGTACGCGCGCCGATTTCCCCGAAGGCGGTCTCTCGTCGAACGGCGCGGACGTCGACTTCGGACTCACCGCGCGTTGGGGCATCACGCCGAACCTCACCTTGAACGCGGCCGTCAATCCCGATTTCTCGCAGATCGAAGCGGACTCGGTGCAGCTCGACATCAACACGCAGTTCGCGTTGTTCTTCAACGAAAAGCGCCCGTTCTTTCTCGAAGGCTCGGACTTCTTCGCGGCACCGCTGCAAGTCGTCTACACACGCACGGTCGCCGATCCCTCGGTGGGACTGAAGACCACCGGGCGGCTCGGCGATTCGACGATCGGCGTCTTCATCGCCGAGGATGAAGTGACGAACCTGATCATCCCCGGGCCGCAGGGCTCCGATCTCGCATCGCTCGATCAAAGCAATCGTGTCGGCGTCTTCCGCTATCGCTACAACGTTGGCGAGACGTCATCCGTCGGCGCGATCCTGACCGCGCGCGACGGCGACGGATACGCGAACCGCGTGTTCGGCGCGGACGGGACGTTCCGCGTTACCGCGAAGGACACCATCACCGGCCAACTCCTCGGATCGCAGAGCGAGTACCCCGACTCCATCGTCGCGGATTACGGACAGCAGAGCGAGATGAACGACGTCGCCGGACGCATTCAGTATCGCCACAACGAGAAGCACTGGTACTGGGGCGCGCGATACGAGGACATCGGCACCGAGTTCCGCGCCGACTCCGGTTTCATTCCGCAAGTCGGATACCGTTCCCTGAACGCGGGCCTCGAGTATCAGGGCTACGGCGAGAAGGGGAAGAACTGGTACACGCGCTGGTGGTTCGGCGGCGACTACGATCGTTCCGAGGAGCAGAGCGGCGAGCTGCTCGAGCAGGAAGTGGAGAGCTGGATCGCGGCGCAGGGACCGATGCAGTCGTTCTTCCAGATCGACGTCGGTCATCGCGACCGCCGCTTCAACGACGTCACGTTCGACGAGGAGTTCCTGCACTGGAACGCCGAGGTGCGGCCGACCGGCGACTTCTATGTCTTCGTCGGCGGCACGTTCGCCGACCAGATCGACTTCGCCAACACGCAGCTCGGCGAGCGGTTGCGCTACAACGGCGGCGTGCGTTGGAACATCGGCAAACGCGCGAAGGTCGACGTCGACTATTCGTACGAAGACCTCGACGTCGTGGGCGGACGGCTCTTCTCCGCGGACGTCACGCAGCTCAAGGCCGTCTATAACTTCAACATCCGCATGTTCGTCCGCGCGATCCTGCAGTACACGGACATCACCCGCGATCCGAGTCTCTATCAGCACGACACGGTCGACGCGCGCTCGAAGCGGCTCTTCCCGCAGTTGCTGTTCTCGTACAAGCTCAATCCGCAGACGGTGTTCTTCGCCGGCTACTCCGGCACGCGCCTCGGCGGCACGTTCGAAGACGTCGAGATCGACCTGAAGGAGGCGGATCGCACGTTCTTCGTGAAGCTGGGCTACGCATGGCTGTTCTAGGTTCACGCGGAGTACTCTCCACGGCGTGACCGAAGCTAATGTCGTGGCAGGTGCGCTGGACCGCGTCGTGGAAGAACTGAGCACCGCGCGTCGGCTGCTCGACGAGGCTTACTCGATCGGACTTTGGAGCAAGTCGGACGACTGCAGCGACAACAGGCGGAAGCGTCAATGTCTGCGGGAAACGGATTGGGCAATCTCAGGTGCTCTCCGCGCGCTGAACGGATTGCCTGCGGCGGTGGACGCCATCGCCCGAGACCTGCGTGCGCTCGTTGCGGTCGTGGAGCCTCTGCCGGACACGGTCACCGAGACGATGGGGACGAACGGGGAGCTCGACGCGACGATCAGCCGCATGTCCGACGAAGTCGATGGATTATCCAAACGCGCCGCGCGACTCTCGGCGGAGCTTCGCGGCGCGGCTAGCGCGGTTTGACCAGTTTGACCCGTCTGTGTAGTCTGCCGACATGAGTGAGCCTAAAGTATGGCAATTGCACGAAGCGAAAGCGCGCTTCAGCGAATTGTTCCGGCGCGTCCGGTCGGATGGACCGCAGCGCGTGGTGAAACAACGCGGTGAGGCCGTCGTGATCGTTCGCGCCGAAGAATACGATCGAACCGGCGAGCTTGCACGGCAACCGGAATCGCTTCTCGAGTTTTTCCAGTCCGCTGCCGGCGGCCGCAAACTCGATCTGAGAAGAAAGCGCGACGCGACGAGGACCATCAAGTGGTAGCAGTGACGTCGGGCTATCTGCTCGATACGAACGTCATCTCCGAACTGATGAAGCCAAGGCCCTCGCGCTTCGTTGCCGCGTGGATCGTCGCAACACCCGAGAACTTGATGCACCTCAGCGTCATCACCATTGGCGAGATTCGAAAAGGGATCGACCTGCTCGATGAAGATGAACCAAAGCGAGGAGCTCTTCAGAGCTGGCTCGATCACGACCTGCGCGTCCGCTTCGCGGGCCGACTCCTTCCATTCGATGAATGGGTCGCGGAGCGCTGGGGACAAATCGAGGCACTCGCCAAGAGACAACGCACCACGCTGCCGACGATCGATGCGCAACTCGCCGCTACGGCACTCCATCATGGATTGACGTTCGTCACACGGAACACGTCGGATGTTCGGTTGACCGGAGTACCTCTGTTCAATCCATGGAGCGAGTAGGGCGTCAGCCCGCCCTCAACAACGCGCCGCGCAACTCGTGAGCGAGCCACTCCGCCTCGCGCTTGTCGACCGCGGTGATCATCAGCCACGGATCGATCGCGCCGCCCGCTTTCTGAATGCCGACGTTGTACTTGCGCGCGCTGTTGGAAAAGTCGATGACGATGTCGGCGACGCCGGATGCCGGCACGACTTTCGGTCCGCGAAGGAACGAGCGGAAGCGCATCCGCAACGCGTCGCGTTTCGAGTGCAACAGACGCGGCGAAAAGAAGAGACCCAGCTGAATGATCGCGAGGAGGAAGAGGACGACCGCGCCGATCGCGACGTACGTTCCGATCACCCACACACGCGGCATCCCCTCGGCGACCATTGCGGGGATCTTCTCGCGCGCCACGATCAACGCCGCGGCTGCGATGACGATCGTGAAGACGTACCACTTCCACACCCACGTCGGAGTCGGGAAGCGAATCTCCACGGAGCCGTCGGGCTCGCGCTGGAATCGAAGTTTCGAATACGGCGGCTGCGCGACGTTGCGCGGCCGCAGCGACTTCTCGTTGACGTCCGGTGATGATTGTTCGGTGCGATGGACCGGTACGTCGAACGAGCCGGCCTCGCCGCCGCCGCGAGTCCGGATCGTGAGCTGCCACCCGATCCGCGGATCGTCATCGGCGGTCGGCTCGCACTCCCATGGCACGTCGAAACGGAACGGCACGGTCGCGCCGACCGGCGAGCGGTACATGCTTCCGCGCGGGATGTCTTCCACGTCCTCCCACAACAGGTCGTCACTTCTCTTGCTGCTGCGGTAACGCCGCCAACAGGCGAGCCGCAGCGACATTCCCTCGTTCAGCACACCTTCCGCACCGTGAATCGTTCCCGACAATTTTCCGCCGACTACGCCCGGCAACGTATCGAGGTGCAGCACCAGACTGCGGTAGCGGATCAGCGTCGCGGTGACGTTGATCGCAAGGCCGAGAAGAAACAGACCTGCGAGAGCAAACGGCGAGACCAGTGCGTAGAGGGTGGTTGGCGGCGGTCCCTGATTCGCGGATCGTGCCGCCAGCACCATCACCAGGAGGAAGCCGTTCCAGAAGAGGGCAAAGACCCACAGGATTACCGCGCCGGAGATCGACCCGCGATTGACGTTCGGGATCGTTCGCGCGGTTGCGTTGCGTGAGCTCATTCCCCACTCTCGATCGGCGCGAGCAGATCCTCGAGAAAGAACGCCGAGAGCGCGGCGCGTCCGGTGAGACCGGCTTTCGAGTAAAGCGTCCGCGCCTGCGCGCGGATGGTTCGTTCGCTCGTCGCGCGCACGGCGGCGATTTCTTTGACGCTCAAGCCCTTCAACAGCAGCAGAGCCACCTCGCGCTCGGCCTCGGTGAGATTCCAGCGCGAGAACTGCGCTTCGATCGCTTCGCCGAGGCCGGTCAGGAGTGAGCGCGCCTCGGTACGCCAACGCTGTCCCTGGATGCGCGCCACCTCGAGATCGCGGATCAGCGACAACTGATCGTCGCGCTGGCGCGCGCTGATGCGAAAGAGCATCACCACGCCGACGCTCGTCAGCACCACCGGCAGGATGTCGATCAACTCCAGCGCGGCGTCGAACAGCGAGAGGTTCGGCTCTTCCCGGATCTCCAGCGCCAGAAACAGCGCGACTCCGGCGACGACGGCCAGTGCCGCCCAGATCCGGGTCCGCAAGTCGATCCAGTCCGCCATCTCAGCGCGTCGGTATGGCGATAAGGATACCGATTTCCGGCGCGTGGTCCGTCGCCTTCGAAGTCAGGCCGAAGCCGTTGTTGAGTTTCAGCACCAGGTTCGGACGGACGTGCCACTGCACTTCTGTGATCAGCGCCAGCTCGTCCGCGGTTCCTTCGATGCCCGCGTAGACGCGCCATCGCGGCGAGAGCCGCTTCAGGTATTCGATCGCGAACTCACCGATGTCCAGCGCGCTCGACGAGGCGGCGTCGTACTCCAGTGCAGCGCGCGCCGTCATCGTTCCCCAGCGGAAGCCGCGTGTGACGCCCGTGCCGGCCTTCACCTGCCAGTCCGACGTGCCGATGAGCACCTTCTCCTCGCTGTGCGGAAAGACGACCTCGGCGTAGCTGAACATCTCCGGCCGGCGCGCGGTCTCGCGCGCCCACCGCCAGCGGATCTGTCCCTCGACGTCGCCGAGTCCCGACTCCTTCAGGTGCGAGGGCAACTCGGATGTGTCGGACGGGGATTTGTCGAACGCCGCGTCGATGAACGCCGCTTCGAATTCAACAGCGAGGTCGTCGGTGAGGCCGTAGGCCATGAAGAGCAATCCTTCCTTCGCGCGGTAGCGTCCGCGGAAGTCCTGCTCTCCCTCGAACCCGAATTCCTCCGGTGCGTACTCGAGGTCGTCGTCCTGGTAGTACTCGAAGAAGGGATAGACGATCCACTCGCCGCGATTGATGTACGTGCCGAACATCGACGTCGCGACGCCGGTTCCGCGATCTTCCAGGAACTGACCGAGGGCGGCGGGTGCGAGGAGGAGTGCCGCGAGCGCGGCTCCGCAAATCGTTTTCATCGCCGATCTCCTTTCGCCGCAAACGTGCGTCGCCGCGTTGCGCGGCGCCATCGGTCATTGGGCGTACGCCACGCAATGACGCCGCGCGCGTGGACGTACGTCATTTGGCGGATAGACTCTCGTCATGTCGAAGTCGCAGCAGACCGTTCTCGAAGCCGCGGGCCGCGAAGTCGTCATCACCAATCCCGACAAGGTCTTCTTCCCCCAGGCCGGCTACACGAAGCTCGATCTCGCGAAGTACTACGCCGCGGTCGCCGAGGGCGCGTTGCGCGGCATCGCGAATCGCCCGATCGTGCTCAAGCGCTACGTCAACGGCGCGGATGCGGAGCCGTTCTTTCAGAAACGCGCGCCGGACAAGCATCCTGACTGGATCGAGACCGTCGAGCTGAAGTTTCCTTCCGGCCGCACTGCGCGCGAGATCGTCGTCCGCGACGCCGCGCAACTCCTCTGGATCGTCAACCTCGGCTGCATCGATCTCAACCCGCATCCCGTGCGCGCGGACGACCTCGATCATCCCGATGAATTGCGCGTCGACCTCGATCCCGGTCCGGGCGTTTCGTTCGACGACGTGCGGCGTGTCGCGCTGATCGTCCGCGACGTGCTCAATGATCACGCGCTGCGCGGCTGGCCGAAGACGTCGGGATCGCGCGGCATCCATGTCAACGTGCGCATCGAGCGGCGCTGGAACTTCGATCAGGTGCGGCGCGCGGCGCTCGCGATCGCGCGCGAAGTCGAGCGGCGGGCGCCGGAGATCGCGACGAGCAAGTGGTGGAAGGAAGAGCGCCACGGCGTGTTCCTCGACTACAACCAGAACGCGAAGGACCGTACGGTTGCATCGGCGTGGTCGGTGCGACCGCTGCCGGATGCGCGCGTGTCGATGCCGCTGGAATGGGACGAAGTCGCGGACTGCGATCCGTCCGCGTTCACGATTGTCACCGCGCCGGCGCGCTGCGATGCATCTGCTGGAATCGACGAGGCGGTCGGCTCGCTCGACAAGCTGCTCGAGCTCTCCGCCGCGCAGGAAGCCGCCGGACTCGGCGACGCGCCGTGGCCGCCGAACTACCGCAAGCAGAAAGGCGAGCCGCCCCGCGTCGCGCCATCGCGCGCGAAGCAACCGCTCATCACCGTCGCGAAGGCACAGCACAAGGAAGACGCGCTGGCCGGACTCGAACGATGGAAGGCGCGTCACGCCGAAGCCGCGGCGCATTTGAAAATCGACGACGTGCTCGTCGACTCGATGCGCGGCCGCTCGACGACCTGGACGCGCATCCGCGTGAACCTGCGCAACGTGCCGGAGAACGAGCGGCCCGAAGAAGGAACGCCCGATCCGGATTACGACCCGTGGGGGTCGATTCCTGTGGAGCAACGGCATACTAGGCGTTCGTAGCGGGCGGGCTTCGCACCGATGATGTGCCGCACGATATTCTGAGCGTTCGAGCATCAGGCATAGTGCGTGTCTGTCTGCGGCTTGAACGAGGTGCTGACGCTCCGCGGATTTTGGGCGATCAACGTTCCAAAGATCGACCGTCCCGCACGCACACGACCGTCAAACAGCGTAACCTTGTGCCCGGTCTGATTTTGTCACCTATGTTCCCGGTCACATGCCGGGGTTTTCGGTGCCAACGCCAGCCAGCCGAATGACACCCCAGAACCGAGTTACACAGGCGATCGCACCGAAACGGCCGGCGCTGTGCGGATGTGTTTTCGCTGTTCCTTTACTAACGCTAGCAACGTTGCAAACTTGTCATTCAGCTCGGCGGAACGGGTTGTTTGCGCGCGAGTCGCCTCGTTGCTTCGCCACTGGTCAAGGTCGCGCAGCGACGTTGTCGGCGGCGCGGTCGGCGTCCAGCGTTTGAGCGCGAGGAGTGCCTTAATTGCTGGTGGCCAGCGTGTGTCGCCTGCGGGAGCAGCAAGATCAGCCCACCCAAGCAATAACTCCAGTTCGGCACGGTCGTGAAGAACCTGCTGTATCGCATCCTGAACGCGTTGTTCTCGCTCTACTGCCGCAGGATCAGGTTCGCGTGTCCGCATGACAGTTGCTTTTGCGGCAGAATACCGCTTCTCGATGACGGCGAAATGATGACGGTTTAGACTTCCGGTAAGCCGGCCACGCATGGCATAGAGTTGGCGATACATCTCAGTGTTTTCTGTCCACGCGCGATCCTCGACCGCCGCGCGTTGTTCCTCCACCCTAAGTTGTCGCGTCTTCACGAAATCGAGCGTTTGACTTCCGAGCGCACCGACAATGGCGCTGATTAGCGAGATCGCCACGGTGGTGGCTTTGGATTCCAGTCTCATGGCGGGTCGCGGTCGCACGAGCGTTTCCGACGGTCGGAGGTTGTTCACCTCCTCATAACTAGGAGTGATGTGGGAATGGAAATCCCTACCCACGCACGGGGTCGCCCCGCGGGACAATTTCCGGGCGCGGGCCAGCATCCGCCTGACGGATCTCTCGCTAAGCCGCGAGCCGCACTCCGAGAGCCAGAGCCCGAGCGGCGCGCCGTTGTCGCCAGGACGCCGAAGTGGCAACCGGCGATCTGCAACCGGCGTGACGCCGTGACGCTCGGAGACACGCGAGGGGCTTCAGCCCTGGTTTGCAAGGCGGCGGCTCGTCAGCTTTAGCGAGAAGTTGGGGCAGCGCTCTCGGACAACGGCACCGTCAACGTGAACCGCTACGCCATGAGCTCGCGCTCGAGTTGCGTTCGTTCGGCCGGAGTTTCTGTGCATGCTACGAGGCGAGCGAATTTCAACTTGTTCCAGATCTTCGGGTCCGTTTCATCCATCCGAAACTCCGAAATCATGGCGGCGAGCACTTGTTCGTAGCAGATCACCGCGATGCCAAGAGCATCTCCGCACATCGCAGCGAACGCAACGGACTCAAGCCCAAGAACGCCTGTCAACCCGGGGTGAACCTGCCAGCTGAGGTGGCGATATTTGACTTCATACAACTCGTCGAATGGTGCACCAAGCTTGCCTGCACGGTCTTTGATTTTCATGCTCGACCAGTGTTCTGGCGGCTGTGGAAAGCCCCACAGCTGCTGCCGGATAGCAATGATATTTGCCTCATTCTGCGCGATGAAGGTTTGGTACGTAGTGAGATCGGAGATCTTCGTGCCGCTCTTCTGCGCGAATTCGACGATCTTCTTCGCCGTCTTAAGCTTCTCCGAGTCACCGAAAGCGAGCATCTTCTCGATCGACTGCGGCACGATCGGAAGAAGTTTTATGTCCATGGCAAGTTCGATGGTGGAACGTGCCAACATGGCTATCGCTTGGAAATGAGACGGATTATTGAGCGTAAGCGCTGTGCGAACATTCGCGACAGTGCGATAGTGGGTGGCGACGAAGCACTTTGCGCGATCAGTCGGGTTCGCCAAAGCTTTGACAACAGGGAGGACTTCAATGTTGTCGAACTGCTGCAGGCTATTGAGAACACCTGCAAGCTGGCCAACGACAACAAGAACTCGCTCTGGAGGCATGGACGTCACATTTCGCTGAACCGGCGTGAACAGATGTTTATGCCGATGGTCCGTGATGCGTCTGCCCAACTTGTGTGGCGTATGCAGTCGCGCGATGCGTCGCCACCGAAGCGTAGCGCGGAACAACCATCGCGTGAACGTGTAGCGCAGCGCGCTCACCGCGCGCCGAAAACGCGCTCCAACTCGTAAGCCGGCGTCACCTCGAGTTGATCGTAGCGGCACTCCTCGGGCGGTTTGTCGGGGCGCCAACGTAGGAAGCGAGCGCCGTGACGGAAGCGCGTGCCCTGCATGTGATCGAACGCGACTTCGCAGACGCGCTCCGGGCGTAGCGGCTCCCAGCTCAGGTCTTTGCCGCGATTCCAGCGGCTCGAGCCGCCGGGCAGGCGTTGTCCTTCATGCTGCATCGCCTCGGCCCAGTGGCGCCACGGGTGATTCTCGAGTGCGTTTTCGCGCAGCGGCGCGAGCTCTTCGACGAGCTGCTTGCGCACGACGTTCGTGAATGCCGAGGTCACGCCGACGTGATGCAGTTGGCCTTGGGCGTCGTAGAGGCCGAGGAGGAGCGAGCCGACCATCGTGCCCGCGCCGTTCTTGTGCCAGCGGAAACCGGCGACCACGCAGTCCGCCGTGCGCGCGTGCTTGACCTTGATCATCGTGCGCTCGCCGGCGCGATACGGCGAGTCGAGGCGCTTCGCCATCACGCCGTCGAGGCCCGCGCCTTCGAAGCGATGGAACCAGTCCTCGGCGAGCGCGCGATCGCGCGTCGCGGGCGAGAGATGCACCGGCGCGCTCGCCTTGGCCATCACCTTCTCGAGCTTCTCGCGCCGCTGTTCGAGCGGCACTTCGCGCAGATCGTCATCGTCGAGCGCGAGCAGATCCCACACGACGAACGACGCAGGCATCTGCGAGGCGAGGAGCTTGACGCGCGAAGCGGCCGGATGAATGCGGAGCAGTAATGCTTCGAATTCGAGTCCATGCTCGCCGACGATCACGATCTCGCCGTCCACGACGCAGCGTTTGGGAAGGGTCGCGGTGAGCGGCTCGATGAGCTCGGGGAAGTAGCGATTCATCGGCTTCTCGTCGCGGCTCTGCAGCAGGATCTCGTCGCCGTCGCGAAAGACGAGCGTCCGGAATCCATCCCACTTCGGCTCGAACTGCCACCCGTCGCCGACGGGCAACGCATCGGCGGCGGTGGACAACATCGGCGCGAGAGGCGGATCGAACGGCAGTTGCACGGCGTGCATGATAAGTGGTCCTGGCGACCACGCGCGAAGTGGCTATTGGGTGATGCCACCCGCAGGCCGGAAACTCTGGCAATGAAAAGGACTGTCTGGTTCTGCTGCCTGTTGATCGCGCTGCAGGGGTTCGCCGAGGAACGCGACGGCTCGCACGACTTCGACTGGGAGATCGGCACGTGGAAAACGCACGTCAAACGCCGCGTGAAGCCGCTGACCGGTTCCACGACGTGGGTCGAGATGGAAGGCATCACCCTCTGCCGCAAAGTGTGGGAAGGTCGTGCGAACATCCTCGAGCTTGCCGCCGAGGGAACTGGCGGCAAGTTTGAAGGGATGAGTTTGCGCACGTACAACCCGCAGTCGCGCCAATGGTCATTGCACTTCGCGAGCAGCCACGATGGATTCGTGAACGTCGCGCAGGTCGGCGAGTTCAAGAACGGACGCGGCGAGTTTTACTCGCAGGAGACCTACAACGGGCGCACGATCCTCGTCCGCTTCGTGATCTCCGACATCACGCCGAGCTCCGCTCGATTCGAGCAGGCTTTCTCCGATGACGGCGGCAAGACCTGGGAAGTGAACTGGATCGCGACGGACACGCGCGTGGCGAAGTGAGCGTCGACGAGTTGGCGAGTCGACAAGTCGTCGAGTCGCCGAGGCTCCAATGCTCATAGTCTCAGAGGCTCACAGTCTCATAGAGCGGCAGAGCCGCAGTCCAACTGATTTCCTCGCGCCGTGAATACGGAACCTATGAGCCTGTGAGCCTCGACGACTCGTCTCCTCGTCGACTCGTCAGCTCGTGATCTCGCCGAATCGCCCGCTCTGATAATCGATCATCGCCTGGCGGATCTCGCCGGGGGTGTTCATGACGAACGGTCCGTAGCGCGCGATCGGCTCATGCAGCGGGACGCCGCCGATGAGCAGCAGCTCGGCGCCGTTCTCCGAAGAGATCGCGACCTCGTCGCCGTCGCCGTTGAAGACGACCATGTCGTTCTCATGCGCGAGTCGATCGCCGAACGCCGCTTCGCCGCCGATGACGAACGCGAACGCGTTGTACGCCTCGGGGATCGCCTGCGTGAAGTGCGCACCCGCGGCGAGTCGCACGTGGAGATAGAGGATCGGCGTGCGTGTATCGATCGTCGCCTTCGTGCCGAGCGATTCGCCGGCGATGACCGTCACCGTTACCTTGCCGTCCGCGCTCGTCGCAGTCGGAATGTCGGCGGCGCGGAGCTCCTGGTAACGCGGCTTCATCATCTTGTCGATGCGCGGGAGATTCACCCAGAGCTGAAAGCCGTGCAGGCGTCCGCCGTCCCTGCGAATCTCCTCCGACGGCATTTCGGAGTGAATGACGCCCGAGCCGGCGGTCATCCATTGCACGTCGCCGGGACCGATGCGGCCGTGATTGCCCTGCGAGTCGCCGTGCTCGATGGTTCCTTCGAGAACATACGTGACGGTCTCGAATCCGCGATGCGGATGATCGGGCGCGCCCTTCGCCTCGCCGGGCCCGTGCTTCACCGGCCCCATGCGGTCGAGCAGGAGAAACGGATCGAGCTGATCGAGACGAGCCGTGGGAAACGGGCGAGTGACGATCATCCCTTCACCTTCGAGCTGAGGCGTGGCGTGGACGAGCTGTGCGACGGAGCGTGTGGTCATTTCACCCTTCACAACAAGACAGCATTCCCGTGCGTATTCACGGTTTGCCCTGCAACTTTCGCAGCGCCGCCTGCTTGAGGGCCATGCTCGTGCCGGCGCGGGCGATCGCGCGCACTTCGGAATCGGGGAGGGTGGGGAGGATGCGCAGCGCGAACGCGGGAGGCGTCTTCGGATTGTGCACGAGCCCCAGACGCACATCGAGGCTCGTCATCCACTGCGTCGCCTTCACGATCACGTCGGCGATGTTGAAATTTAGATACGGCGACTTCGCCAGACGCGCAACCTCATCGACCGTGAGCCGCGGATTGCGCAGCACCGACAGCAACACGCGCGGGTCGTTGTCCTGCAACAGCAGCGCGCGCTCCGTGCGATCGGCTTTCACCGCGAGCAGGATCTTCTCCATCTGCGAAAGGCCGCGCATGCGATCCCACGTGTTCTCGCGCTTCTGTGTTTCTTCTTCCGGAGAGTCCTCTTTTTCGGGAGCAGGCTTCGTCATCAGACGTGCGAGTCGCTCGTCGGGATCGCCGTCGAGGGCGAGCGCGATGCCGTCCGCGAGCGCGGCCACGACCGTCGCCTTCACGTAAGCCTCGCCGCCCCACGGTCCGCGCAGCGTCACGAGCAGCGTCGTTTGCAGCGGCACCGACTCCGAAGTGGGAAGACGAAGACCGCCGAGGGAGAGATTGGTGCGCTGCTCGTTCTGCAGCTCCTCCTCGCTCTCGAACTCGGCGGTGAATGCCGCCGCGGCGGTGCGCTGAACGTTCAAGCCTATGACTCGCCGAGCGTGTACTCGAGGACGTAAGAGTGTTTGCCGTCCGCGATGTCGATCGTCATCGTTCCGGTGATGCCCGCGAGGTCGCCAGTGCCGGAGTCGGGGACGACGTTGATCGCGAGATTCGGCGTGCCGCGCGTCATTGTGCCGGTGTGCTGCAGGACGAACGTGCCGCTGCGGCCGGCAAGCTTTCCGGTCACGCGCTCGACGGCGACGTAACCGGCCGAGCCCTTGACGCTCGTCATTGCCGTGAGCATCTCGCCTTTGCTCGTCCCTTCGAGATCGCCGTGGATCTGCTTCTCGATCGACATCCTTCCGAGCGTCGCGTCTCCGGTGTCCTGCGGCGTGATCTTCACTTCGAATGTTCCGGCGAGCTTCATCATTCTCCTTTTACGCGACGCCGAACGCGTCCCGCAGTTCCTTCCCGCTCATGCCGGTGTTGTACGTGCGCGTGTCGGGCTCGAATTCTTTCCCGCGATCGAGCACGCCGACGATCACCGGGTCGAATCCCGCATCCCGCACGAGCTGCGCCGCGATCGCCAGCGCCTCGGCATCATCGCCCGCCAGTGGAATGCCGACGCGATCGCCGTCGCGATGCGCCTGCGCTTCGAGCGTCTTGTAGTAGACGGTGTTGAACGCTTTCACCCAGCGGCTGCGCGGGAACATCTCCGCCGCCCATCCCGCCGAGCCGCGCGGATGCTTCGTCGCGTCGTTCGCCGTCTCCCCGTCGCGTTGCGTGTACGCGTTGCCGGTGTCGAGCACGATCTTTCCTACGAGCAAGGCCGCGAGCTCGCGTGCGAGTTGGGGGATGGCCTTCAGAGGCACCGTCAGCATCACCACATCGCCGAACTGCGCCGCTTCCACCACCGTCCCAGTCGATGCGCGTTCGCCGAGGGGTTGCACCAGCGGCGCGAGCTGCTCAGGATGGCGCGACGCGAAGCGCACCTCGTGTCCGGCCTCGACCCACAGGCGTCCGACCGTTGAGCCGATCAGTCCCGCGCCGATCATTCCGATTCGCATGGCGTACATCGTATCTCGGCGCCAGTCAGCCTCGGAGCGATCGTACGAGCCCAAGGCTATGCCAACCAGCGCAGCCGGCCGTGCCGGCCTAGTCCGTAACCGCCGCGTCGGTGATCTCGAGAGCGCGATCGATGATCGCGAACGACTCCCGCAACTGCTCCTCGGTGATGCAGAGCGGCGGGTTCGTGAAGAGATTGTTCCAGTTGATGAACGCGTACATTCCCTGGTCGCGCAACGACGCGCCGAGGCGCTGCATCTCGGGGCTCGTTCCGTTGAAGGGCGCCATCGGCTCCTTCGTGCGGCGATTGCGCACGATCTCGAGCACTCCGAAGAGACCGATCGAACGGACGTCGCCGACCGACGGATGCTTCTCCTTCATCGACGCGTGCAGCTCCTTCATCACGCCGCCCATGCGCTGCACGTGATTCATCGTGTCGTCGTCGATCATCACCTGCAGGCATGCTTCGGCCGCGGCGAGGCTCATCGGGTGTGCGTTGTAGGTGAGGCCGCCGTAGAAAACGTTCTTGTCGAAATACGCGGCGAGGCGATCGCTCACCGCTACCGCACCGAGCGGCAAATAAGCGGACGTCAGTCCCTTGGCCATCGTGATCATGTCCGGAACGACGTTCCAGTGATCCGCGGCGAACCAGCGTCCCGTTCGGCCCAGGCCGCACATCACTTCGTCGCAGACGAGCAGGATGCCGTGGCGGTCGCAGATCGCGCGCAATCCCTGCAGGTATCCGTCCGGAGGGATGAGAATGCCGTTCGTTCCGGTGACGGTCTCCACGAACATCGCCGCGATCGTGTGTCCGCCTTCGTACATCACGATCTCTTCCACCTCGGCGAGGCAGCGCTCCGTGAACGTGGCGTCGCTGTCGCCGTCGCGATAGAGATGGCTCCGGTATTTGTACGGATCGAAGAAGCGGATAACGCCGGGGATGCCCGGCTCGTTCGCCCATCGGCGGGGATCGCCGGTGAGCGAGATCGCACCCGCGGTCGCGCCGTGATACGAGCGATAGCGGACCATGATCTTCTGGCGGCCCGTGACCATGCGCGCGATGCGGATGGCGTTCTCGTTCGCTTCGGCTCCGCCGAGGGTGAAGAAGAAGCGATTGAGATCGCCGGGGGTGAGATCGGCGAGCATTTTTCCGACGCGCGCGCGTACCAGCGTGGCCATGCCCGGTCCGGCGTACACCAGCTCGTCGGCCTGGCGCTTGATCGCGTCGATGACGCGCTTGTCGCCGTGGCCGATGTTCACGCACATCAGCTGCGAGTTCATGTCGATGTAGCGCTTGCCGTCGGCGTCCCAGAAGTAGATTCCTTCGCCGCGCACCATGGGAATGGGATTGACGCTGGCCTGCGCGGACCAGGAGAAGATGGAGTGGCGCTTGGTGAGCGCGATCATCTCTTCGGCGGTGATGCTGTCGAGGGTCTCGGTCGTCATGGGCACATGTTACTGCGCGTTCACGGTCGCGCGTGCGCATCGGGCGTAGTCTGCGGGGACGATGCTGGGTCGATTCGCGTGGGTGACCATCTTGATGCTGCTCGCGGTGCGAGAGGTTGCAGCGTGTTCGGCGTTGTCGTGGGATCCGGACAGACTCATCGAGAACGAAGTCGCCTCCTCGGCGAACGGACGGTTTCGGGCGGTGATTCGCTGGTATGAGGGAATTCCCGACTTCATGAGCAGACGCGCTGGTGATGTGGTTCCTGATGGCGAACGACCGGCGCGGAACAGCGTTACCGTCGCGCTCTACGAATCGGGGCTCCTCGCGGAGATTCCGATCGACATCGACCGCGTGGATGACGTGTTCATCTCCGACTCCGGGCGTTATCTCGTCGCAATCGAGCGACCGTATCGCGTGTGCGGTGCCCCACGCTCGACCCAGAATCCGTTCGTGACCGTCTATACCGCCGAAGGCGCGCTCGTCGGATCGCTGAGCGTCGACGATGTCGTCGGCCGCTGGGACCTTTCGACCGTGCTCTGGCCGCTGAACAACCTCGAGTACGAACTGCGTCATGAGAGCGACCGGAGCGAAGTGTTCGTGGTGAAGATTCCGACCACTTCGCCCACGAAGCGGGGCGAGCGCAGGATCGACGTCGCCACCGTGACGATCCTCGATCCGAAGACCGATCTCTTCCCGTTGCCTCGCGTCTACGCCACGCCCGTCGATGTGCCGCCGCGCGACTTTCTTCCAGCGGCGGCCGACTGCGCGGCCGTCTTCGACGCTCCCGACGTCGTGCGCATGCAATCACGTCATTTCTATGGACGCGCGGTCTTCGGTCCCGTGCCGGTGTTCCCGGAACTCATGTTCAAGGCCCGCGTTCGCGGCCCCGTGATCGTCGACGTCGTGGTCTCTGAATACGGCGAGGTGCTCTGCACGCGCGCGTCCAGCCTTCCCCTCGGTGGAACGGAAGCAGCCTCCAACGCCGCGCGCCGCTGGAGATTCACGCCTATGACGATCGACGGCCGCCGTGTGAAATTCGCCGGCGAGCTGCTGTTCCAGTTTCAGGATGTCGACGAAGAGCAGTGGCGCGAATTGATGCGCTACGCGCCGCCCGTCACCATGGCGGACCGCACAGATTGATTGTTCCCTCGGTCGGTCCGTGCGAGCGAACAGGATGTGTCATGACTCGGGTCTCGATGCTTGTCCGTGCGTATCCACGCCCTCGCGCCGCCGGATGAGTCTTGATTCCTCCGACGCCGCCGATGCGCAGTGGTTTGTCGTCGACCGTGACCTGTCGCAGGACGATCCCGGTGTACGACGCCAGTGCTCCGTGCTCGTCCCAGATGCGCACGCACCATTCGGAATCGGCCCACTCCAGCAGTCGCCCCGGCCAATCGGCCCACTCCTCGGACGGGTAGACCGCCGAGGAGAGGGCCCGGATGGCCTCTCGCTCATCGGCTGTCAGGTCATCGACTCGGGACAGGGACAAGAGTGATCTCTCACAAGCCCTTCACCTGCACGGCCACCAGCAGCAAGGCATATCCGATGATCCAGGACCAGTTCGCGATGTCCGCGCTGACCTTGATCATTCCGAAGTGCGCGAGGACCGCGACCAGAAAGAGCACGAGACAGATGATCCAGGTGATGAGTTTCGGGGCGCTGGTTTTCGTAGCCATGAGCTCAACCTCCACGCGGCATCGCCGCCGGTTTCAACGTTAAAGGGTTAAGGACGTTCCTGGGGGGAGGGTCGTTGATTTCAGCCGTGCAAGGCCCGCGCCGCGGCACGAATCGAAGTCATTCTTTGCGCCCGTAGACCCGGCGTCCCAGCAGTTGGTGGAACGCGGAATCGTCTGACGAGACGAGGATCGTTACCTCGACGTCGATGGAGGCCCCCTGGAGCGCCTCGAGCTCGAACACGATGTCGTCGATGTCCTCCCGGTCTCCCTCGTCATCATGCTCGAGCAGGAAGTAAAGGTGGACGCCTTCGGGACGAGAGACCAAGGAAACGCCGCGCATGTTCGGTGTGACCAAACCGATCATCGCCTGCACGATGTTCAGCGCCTGCTCGTTCTCTCGGACGAGTTCATCGGGAGTCATGGGTCTGTTTCATCGAGACTTTCCTCTACGCGCTAGAGTTGCGATTCGTCTTTATCAAGGGTCGGCGGTTTACGCGAAGGCGGCTTTTGTAAACGATCGGCGTACGTGAGACAAGGATAACTCGTATGGTTGCGAGCCATTCTGTCGATCTTGGAATGCTGCAGATATCGTGGGCAAGACCTGGGACGCACCGAGCTTCGAGCTAGCTGTCGCCTTGCGGTACGACGATCGTGACTTCCTTCTCAGTCCAATCCGGCGGCGTGCAGAAAGTCAACGCGATGCGCTGTCCTCGGGACTCGTGCAACCTTCGGAGAAATCCTGCTTCGATTCCGTGAACGAACCGGCATGGCACGTCGCCGGCGCGCACCCCCGCGCGGCCGAGGACACCGTTCGGAATCACGCGCGTAAGGACGTAGGTCTCGTACGACCGATCTCGCCCTTGGACAATCGCATAGCCACCTTTGAACCCTAACGACGATTCGAGATCCAGTGCGACGAATCGAGAGAGGTAGAAGGCGTACAAGCCATCAAAGAAGGCGAACCCGAGAACGATGGGCACGACGAGCAACACGACAATCCCGACGAACCACAGGTTGCGAGAAGAGAGCGTGAGGGGCTTCAGACCGCTGTGCACTTGCATCCGTGTTGTGCCTCGCGATCAACGCTCGCGAGCGAGACGACGCGCGCCCAACCTTCGGCCCAGGACGATCAACCACCAGGTCAGGAAAGCCCATAGAACGCTATTGGCCACCCAGGGCACGTAGCCGAGCAGGCCCGGAAAAAGACTCGAGATTTGCTTCGAGCTCGCTGCGAGCGGGACGATTGGACTCAGCAGCAGGGTAGACGGCCCACTGACGACCCGTTCGCCGAGCGTCGGGGTTCTGGGCGAGTCGATGTGACTGAGTGCCCGCCCGAAGTCCAGAAAGAAAAGCCAGAGCGACGTGATGCAGTGCAGCACCGCGAAGATGAGCACGAAGCTCATCGGCGGACGCCAGGCGGAACGCTGTTCAGGTGTAAAGGTTGGCATACGCCGCCTTCGCTGCATCCAACTGACGGTGGCGTTGTGCGATGGACCACTCCCGGGTGGCCCTGTCGATTGCAAGCGTAGTCCAGCCCGGACCATCCTCACCCGAAATGTGGATCAACAACGTGTCTTTGTTGTGCTCCACGCGAACGCGGTGGATCGGATTCCCTTCTTCTTCCAGGCCGCGCACGATTCGACCGCGGCGAGTGCTGGCGACGAAGGAGGTCCAGCGAACGCTTCGGCGTTGGGGCTTTTCAAGGGTCTTGCTCCGTGCATCTGGCATGATCGCGCCTCAGATCCGTGATTCATCCGCTGGCCGCAGCCGGATGGTCTGCCCGACAGCCAATCGCCCACTGCGAATGACCGTGCCGTAAACACCCGCGTTGTTCTGGTTCATGCGAACGACCGCCCTCAGAATCTCCGGATCGACACGCGCTGAATCCGGATCGAGGTTCAGCATCGAGCAGCGGACATCCCGCATCGTGACGCTGATCGCGGGACCCTCGTTCCCGTCTCCGAACAGGAGGACGCCTCCCACCCAGTGGTCCTCCTCGAAAGGCGTCGGTCGCAGCGATTTGACCAGGACGTTCGGGCGAAATTGTCGTACGTCTGTGTTCCGACCCGCGACATTGCCAATCTCGCGGATGGTGTCAGAAGTGATCACCGAGACACTCGCTTCGTCGAAGACGCCGTGCTTCATGCTCATCATCTGAACCGGAGCTCCATGGCGGCGCTGGACCTCCGCAGCCAATTCTTCTTCGAAGACACCGATCTCCCTGCCCTCCGGCGTCCGAACGTGTGTAGGAAGCTCATCCCCCGCGACACCGTCCTCGCGTCGGAGGGGAGTAAAGAGCAGCAGGTCGGGAAGCTTGCTTGCGCTCAGCCACGGAAACGCACCGCGATCCTCGAGCCGCCGTAGCGCGAGACGTCTGTCGCCGTTGAGACCATGCCAGCCCACATCGGCGGCTTGAAGTGGTTCGCCGGCCATGGATTTCACCGGATACCGGAAGATCGCTTCCACTTGTCCGATCTCGATAGTCATGTGCTATTGCAGGACGCCGAACTTCACGAGGAGGAACACGAGACCGACAACGGCCCCTAAGAGCAGCCACAAACCAGCCTCGGTCCGCCGCCGAATGTTAGTGCATCGCCGACACTGAAATCGTGGTTTATCGAGCATGCCATAGGGGCCCGTGAGCTCAGGGCCGAGCACGGAGCCCGCCTCGGGCTCGAACCAGCGCTGACACCGTCTACAGAGACGATGGAGCTTCGGATCGGGCATCCCGTCGATCGCCGTCATAGCCGCACGGTCAAGGGTACCGCACTCGGGACAACGCCTAGTAGTACACGACCAGTCGAACGAGGATGAACAGCGTTGCTCGCGTTCAGGCACCCATGTCGATGTTGATGTGGACTCTCGATCCCTCGGGGGCGCTGCGCGTGACGACGATCGTGCCCTCATAGCCCTGCAGCAGATCGGATGACACCCGGAAACAATAGATTCCCTCGGGTGCGTCGAAATCGAACGAACCATCGGGCGCGACAGGCACCCTGACTGGTCCGCCGCCACTTCGATGGATCTCGAACGTGGCGGGGAACGCACCGGCCTCGCTGGGCCACGCGTCAGTGAAGGTGGGCACCAACCTGCCCTCGATCTTGCGCACAACGAACGGAGCCTTGATGGGATTCGTCATGTGCGAGGGAGCCGCGGACCAGCGCACTTCGCCGCAGTTGGGACGAGCTCCTGCGCAAGCGATACTCGCGATCAGGATGAACGCAATGATCACCGGTCGTCGCATTGGTCACTTCGTTTTCGTCTGGCGCTTTCTCTCTTCTTCCCGTCTCTTGAGCTCACGCACCTTTTTCTTCATTTCATATCGATCTTTGACCGTGATGCGCCCACCCGGGAATCCTGACGTGACATCAAAGAGAGCGGCGAAGAAGGCAAAAATGTCCATCGGCGTTCCTTTACGGCTCCAGAATACCGCCCTTGGGCCGCTTTGGGAGAGCGTCAGAGAATTCGGTGCGCCGCTTCCAGTCGGGCTCGGGCGGCGTATGACCTGGGCCGGGAGCATAGACCGAGTGCTGCACCAGTTGCATGGTGTGAATGTAGCGAGGACAGTTGGGGAAGATCCTCACCGCCGCTCGAAGACCAACGGGTCGGAAGGGTCGATGCCGTAGATCTCATCGTCATCACCAAGTACGCGAGCGTTGAGCGCTCGTGCTATCTGGACCAACTTCGCAACGACGAGATCGTCGGGGTTCTTGGTATAAACCTCTCCCCTCCGTCGATGCCACCGAAGAGGCCACCGATCCGGATGCGAAGCGATCACGTAGTTTTCCGGACCTGGGTTCTGGGGATCCGCTTCGATGTCGACATCCAGCGCGACGTAGACGAGCCACTCCTCGAGCGTAATCGCCTGGCCGTCGTCGTCAGCCCAGAAGTTTCGGCGCGTGATGTGGAGGTCGTAACCCAATTCGCCACCCGCACGCCGCATCGTAACGCACTCGCCGGGAAGTGGCTGGAATTGCATCGCAGACGCCTACCTCGGAATCACGCCGATCGTCCCAAGCCACGTCTCTACCAGCTGAGGCCAGCGCGTGATGGGAGACTCCGTGCGGCGCAGCCCAAATGCATGACCGCCATTCACGAACACATGCATCTCCGCGGGAACTCCGGCCTTCCTCAGCGCGGCATAGTAGACGCGCGAGTTCTCAACAGGATCGATCGGATCGTCCTCCGCCTGCAACAGGAACGTTGGCGGTGTTTTGCTGCTGACTCGAATATCCGGATTGAGGGCGAAGTCCTTTTCGGGGACCGCCAAATGTCCGGGATAAAGAGCGACGGCGAAATCGGGGCGGCAACTCTCTTTGTCGGCCGCGTCGATGATCGGGTACAGACGCTTCTCGAAATGGTTGCTTATCGCGGCGACCATGTGCCCGCCCGCCGAAAAGCCCAGCACTCCGATCTTGTGCGGGTCGATATGCCACTGCGCGGCGTGGAAGCGCACCAACCCCACCGTCCTCTGCGCGTCTTGCAACGCCGTCCGACAATCCCGGTACGGCCCCGACTTCACGCACGGGACGCGGTATTTCAGCAGCACGCACGTAATTCCTTTTGACGTCAGCCAGTCGCAGATTTCCGTGCCTTCCAGATCGATGGCCAGAACGTTATAACCGCCGCCCGGGAACACGACGATTGCAGCGCGCGTGTTGCTTCCCTTCGGCGAATAAACGGTCATCGTCGGTTGCGAGACTCGGGCGACGTAGACCCACGGCCTGCCGGCGACGAGCTTCTTGTTGCCGGGGCGGTCCACAACCGTCCCGAACTCCTCGGGCCCCTCGAGAGCCCGCGCGTCAGGGACCACACCGGGCCATATACGCACTTGCGTATGACCACGCAATGGCTGCCAGGCGGGCTGCGCAGCGCAGAAACCTGGAAGTCCGAACAGTAGAGAGAGCGCGACGCCGGTCCTCGAGGTGCGGGACTTCAGCAACTTGACGCCAAGCCGGTACGCAAGCCATTCCAGCCCGAGAACTACAACGAGTACAAGCAAGTAGACCGGCAGATACTGAACGACGAAGTTGAAGAGCTGAAACCCCGGACTGCGGGTGTAAATCTCGGGCGAATCAGCGGCGATTTTGATCAAGTGACGCCACGCTGCCCAGCACCCGAAGACCCACGTCGCCAGAGTGAGTGCTGCGATTCCCTGCATCGTCACTCGAAGGGTTTTCATTCTGACGTCCAACCGTGCGCGAAAGAGTAGCAAACTCGGGACTCTCGCTGGCAACTCACGGGCATGGCGACAGTTCCAATCGCTGGCGCAACCCTGCAAGCGGATCGCTCGCGGAACTGATCGTTTGAATACAGGCCAATTTTCCGTCGGGATTCGAAATGCATCGCATGTTCGCCCGAACCGCTTCACCCTGGTCGAAGGACAGAAGGATCGTCCCGTAGCCGTCAGCCCAGTCCAATGATCCATTCGCCTGGACGTTGCGGTTGGATGCCGTGCCTCTGGCGCCGTCCATGAAGTTCTGCAGAGACTTCTTCGAATCAAACCCTCGGGCCGCGAGAAGAACGACGATGTCAGCGCCGGCTCGATAGACCCACCGAGCTACGGCATCATTCGGGTTCTTCTCAGCGAGGGTCGTCGCGAGCTCCGGCGCAAGTGTCACGGATACTCCCGCCAACGGCAACTTCAGACCGAAGTCATGCTGACAAAGTACGCCTCCACTCCGCGAGCTCAGCACGACCGGCGGCTTTGCCTGGAGGGACTCCATCGACTCCATACGACTACCAGCCGCAGCCGCCAGCACGAAGACCTGGTACGCTGACATCGCAATCAGGATGAAGAGCCAGACTGCGGCGCTCGTGGCTCGTCCCCGCTGTCGCGCGAAGGACCAGAGCCAGCCCACGAGCAGCCCCACGACCATGAAACCGGCGCTGAACTCTCCCGCCTTTCTGGCATCGACGACTCCCGCAATCGAAAAGCCGAGGGAGGGCACTAGGAACGCCAGCAGCCACGCGACGGAATGACCAAAGGCTTTCAGCCACGAGAAGGACCTCCGCTCATTCTCGTCATTCGTCATTCGTTTCTCCTACGCACGCTTCCAGAGTGCTAGGCGCCGTCGCGTTGTAGATCCAGGTAAACGATCTTCGCCATCGAACAGTCTCCCCCAGTTCCGTGAGCTGTCCATCTGGACGGTAAAACCACGTCACATTCTCGCTGATGAAGCACACCTCCGGCGGAGATGGCCTTCGCGATTGGGTCGCCGACAGATACTCCTTCCGGCGTTGCGAATGACTCATCGAATGATTGAACGTATGTGATTTTGGGTTGTCCGCATGTTCGGTCGATGTTGAATTGGTGGCCTTTGTACGAGACTTCCTGAGTGCATAGATTGCCCCCCTGATGGACGGATGCGATCGGGGAGACTCGGGCATCTCGAGGAGGCTTCCTTCCGGGGATCAACAGGAATTCGTCTCTGACCGCGCGATGAGACGCGCATGCAAATGCGGCCACGGCGAAAATGACGAGCAGAATGCGATTCATCAGGCGCCTATAGTCACCAAGTGTGCAGCATATCGAGCGGCGGACCGAAGTCCGCTCCACCGCAAAGTCAGAAGCGGCGTTCTGGCTCTACATGTCGTCTTTGAGCGTGATTTCGTCGATGACGTTGCAACCGCGGACGAGTGCGAACCCCTCCCGATACCAGCCGCAACCAGGACACTTCTCTTCGCGAAAGTACCAGAGCTCGTCACCCGCCTTTTCTTTTGAATGAACGCGAGCGATCTCACCGTCGACCCACGCCACCACGCCAGGTCGAGCCGCTTCTGGCAGTGTTTCCAGGTCCACATCCTCGAGGTACTGTTTCTTGATTTCGACGAAGGCGGAGCGCTTCGCTACCACTGCGGACGAGAGCCACTCTCGTGCGCTGCAGCTAGGCCGGGAAGCGCACGAAGCGACAATGAAGGCGAGTGAGATCGCTGCAACGGCACGCATTCAGCACCTGACGGTTCAACGCGCATCGTAACGCACTCGCCGGGAGGGGGCGTGCGGTCAACGTCGGCTGCACCGCTCGAATTAGGCGTCTGACCCAGGGAGCATCCGCCTGAAGGCCAGCTCGAATGCCGCCACTTCGTCATCTGGACCGATGAGCGGGTAGCGAAAACGGACGCCATCTTCGTAGAAGATCAGGAGTGGCGTACGCATCCCGAGCATGGCGAATGACACGAACGCCGTTGTTGCGGCGAGAGCGGTCCATGCAATCCAGCGGACCGGAACGACGATGAACACCAGAATCGCCGCTCCAAGCAGCACCAATCCGATTCCAGGCACCGCGAGGTTGTTCCCAACTCCGAAAGTGACCTCGGAGACACGCTCGAGCCGATGCTCGATTACTTGTCCGCTTGTGGTCGTACGGATCAGGAGACTCCCACGAAGTTCGAGGCCACTTCTTGCGAGGCAGAAGCGCGGGAGCGCACCGTCAGGAGACATCGGCATGGGTGTTTGCTCGAGTTGCATCTCAGACGCTTCACGGCTCCGCGCGGAAGACACTTTGACCGACTGAAAGCAGGAGCGCTTCGTCAGAGATTCTCTCGCCGTTCAAACCCATGATGAGCTCGTGCCCTCCTGTCGGTCCGGAACCTACGAACCAGAACACGAAAGATGGAGATTCTCGCTGAAAACGAATCACCACGGTCTCCCAATCGCCGACCTGCGAAACGCATTTCTCGGCCGCGCCGGCGAACGACTCGAGACCCCAATGGCCGTACTGAAGCGAAACAGTCGCCTTGCCGCGCTGCCAGAGCTTGCCACCATGGATAAAGCCCGATGGATTTTCGACTTCTGCGAAATCCGTTGGCAGTCGAAAAGCGAACTCGCGGTCAGGTGCAACTACGATCTTCCACTCGCTTGTGCGACTCGAGGGGTACGCGCAGCGCGGGAGATCTGCAATTCGCGGGTCGCGATAGCCGCCGCGCCCGGCTACGACTGCAGTCGTAACGGGCGTCGCGGCGCATGCCATCAGAAGAACGAGGCCAAGGAGTTGCGATCTGCGGATCATTTCAGCAATCAACGGCCTGCAGTTCACCGGCGCCAACCGCGACGCGATGAATGACGGCTCTCGGAGCACAGTAAAGCAGCGGTTTGCGCCCGGTGCAACTGCTTGTTAGCTGGCCGAACCGTGCTCATTCTCGCGCGTTTGGCGGGGCGACATGTGGACGGCCACCGAATCAAACGAGATCTCTGCGTGAGTGTAGGTTGAAAACAGGAGACGATGGACGTAGCGATCCTGGTAGCGGTCGATCTCATCGTAGAGAATCTCGGTCGCCTCCTCCTCCACGCCAGATTCGAGTTGCTCTGAACCGACGACGAGCTCGAAGCCGCGATATGTGATGCTGGTGGAGTGGTACCCACGCTGAAGATCACCGGCAATCAATGAGAGCGTCAAGGTGTCACCTTGTCTTTCGACGGCTTCGACCAATGCATCATGAAGGTCGGCGTCGACTAGCGGCTGTAGGTGGGTCGGCAGACAGAGCGATGAAAGGTTCCTCGCGTAAGCGGGAATTGCCGCCTCGTGCTCTTCGTCGGGCAGTTCGCCAGTTGCCCAGGCGGCGGTGAAGAACTTCATTCTGACTCCCAACGTCTCCAAGTGAGCGGCTTCGGCTCAGGCCAGGAACTCGAGAGTAAGCGTATCAGACGGCGGGCCGAAGTCCGCTCCACCGCCGAGTGTGCGAGTAGATCGGTGTCAGTTTGTCGTCAGAATCAGAAATTCGGGAAGGTCGACAGCCGCGGAGACAGCCTCGCACACCACCGAGTCGTTACCCGGTGAAATGTATCGAATCGTGGCCTGATAGCTGCCGGCAGGTACGGTCGCCTCCCATGATTCTTTGGGCTGCTTCACGCTCGACCATATTGTTTGGGGAACGCCCCACTCGAACGGGTACGTGACGCCGTTCGTCCAGCGTGATGCTGCGCGAGCCGTAAGTGTCGCCAGCCCATCCCCTGCGCGCCGCAGCTGGATGGCGTCCTCGAGCGATCCAACGGTCCGAATGGTCTGCAGGCCCTTTGGATTGACGAATATGAAGCCATTACTCCTGGCTTCACGTTACAGAGTTGCGAGACATCCGCCGGTGGCGCGAATTGCGGCGCCACCGATCGGCAGCCCGCCATCAAAGCGAGCATCAAGACGATTTCGGCAGCGAGGCTCTCTCGTTTCATTCCGGCACCTGACTAACAAAAAAGAGGCGCCGCGCGCCTCCCCACCATGAATGTATACAACACAGGGGGGCTTGCGGCAAGACCCTGTGCGTAACGTAGCATCGCCGGCCCGTCGAAATGGCAGGAGACCGGAGTGATGCGATGACTGACTCGGAAACGTACTACCACGGCACAAAGGCCGACCTAAAGGTGGGTGACCTAATCGAACCGGGCTATGCCTCCAACTATGGCAAAAGGAAACAGGCGTCTTTCGTTTACCTGACCGCCACACTGGATGCGGCCATATGGGGAGCCGAGCTGGCCGTTGGCGCAGGGCACGGCAGGATCTACATCGTGGAACCAACAGGATCCATTGAGGATGATCCCAACCTGACGAATAAGAGATTTCCCGGAAATCCTACAAAGTCATACCGTTCTCGAAATCCATTTCGCATCATCGGCGAGATTGCGGATTGGAAGGGTCACTCCCCCGACCGACTCAAAGAAATGCGCGATCACCTCGAGAAACTCGAGCAACGCGGTGTTGAGGCAATTGAAGAATGAGCATGGTTTGGTCATCAACGGGCAGCTCGACCACGCGCAAACTCCGCCAACCGAGAACGAACGTAACTACCGTTTCGGCTCTTCGTAAAGTCCGAACTCGTTGCCGACCGGATCGGTGAAGGCGGCAAACGCCCCCATGTCCTTTCCAATGTCGGTGCGCTGCGTGACGACTTTGCCGCCGGCACTCTCAATCCGTTTCAGCGATTCTGTGATGCTGTCGACCATGATGTAGGTCCGGGTCCGCTCATCGGGCGTCCGATCGCCCTCCTTGACCCACGTCCCACTGATCCCCCCTGTGTCATCGAAGGCCAGGTTCCCATCTCCGCGTTCCCGCACTTTCCAGCCGAAGATATCCGAATAGAAGCGCGCGGAATCCTCGGCGCGGTTCGCCGGGATTTCGAGGTAACAGATCTTGCCGTGGGGCATCAGCGTGTCCTCCGGTAGCAGTCCCGCCGTCCAACGGTTCCGCGCTCAACGGCGTGGACCCGCACGGCATACATTCTAGACCTCTCTTCGCGGCGGGAGTGTCTCGTCTTCGATGACACGCGTCTTTGCAACCAGGTCGCCGAGCCGCTGCGACAGTGGAGTGTTCTTCGCGACGATGTAAGCAACCAGCCCAAAGAAAGACAGAAGATCGATTGGATCCAGCAACCGACGAACGAACGCCTGGCCAACGCTGATCGACTTTCCATACAGCGTCGTCACGCGGAGATCGCACGTCCACTTTCCGAAGCTTCTGCCCAGCAGCCCCTCCATTAGCGGCAGCCACAACACCCAAGCGATGCTGAGTACGAGAAAGTGGCCACACCCTTGGACTTCTTGAGTACCTTGGTCGTTCGGCTTTCCGAAATAGTGGATGTAGGCGAAAACGAACGACCAGTACACTGCGTAGTCGAGGACCGTGGCCGTCGCGCGCAATACGAAATACCAGCGGCCTCGCATTCAATGACGCTCCGCGAGATCCCGCACCCGCGCACCCAACCGCTCGTCCCCAATTCTCTCGAGCGATGACGCGAACGCCGGTGACGGTCCGCTCCAGCGCAATTCATCGACGTCCCTGAACAGCGGCGCGTCGATGCGCAGTGTCGCGAGGTTCTTGAAGAGCAGCGCGTGCTGCATCTGATCGGCGAGGACCGCAGCGGGAAACTTTTCGATCGGTCCGTATTGTGTGATGAGGCGTGCGGCCGTCTTCGGGCCGCAGCGCGCGATGCCTGGGTAACCATCCGCGGCGTCGCCGACGAGCGCGAGGTAATCGGGGATGAGCGCGGGCGCGACGCCGAACTTTTCGCGGACGCCGCGGTCGTCGCGAATCTTGCCGCTCCTCCGGTCCATCTGCACCACGCGCTCGCCGACCACGCATTGCGCGAGATCCTTGTCCGGCGTCCAGATGCAAACCTTCTCGACGCGCTCGTCGCGCGCAGCGAGAAATGCCCCCGACGCAAGCGCATCGTCCGCCTCGAGCTCGACCATCGGCCACGTCGCGACGCCCATCGCATACAGCGCGTCTTCCAGCGGATGGAACTGCGCCCACAGCGCGCGCTCGATCCCCTGGCCGGTCTTGTAGCCCGGCCAGAGATCGTTGCGGAAGGACTCGATCACGTGGTCCGTAGCGACGGCGACGTGCGTGGCGCCGCCTTCGAGCATCTGCACGACCGTGGTGAGCACGCCGGCGACCGCGCCCATCGGCGGATCAATCTTGCTGCCGCGCCGGATGCCGTAGAAATGCCGGAAGAGCTCGTACGTGCCGTCGATGAGGTGGACGATCATTTCGTGCCGGACGGCGAGAGTACCGGAAGAATCATTGCGCGGGTAGGGGTGTCGTTGTACATAGTCGTGCGTCGGGTCCATGCGCATCCTCCAACTCACTCCACGGCTTCCGTGGCCGTCGACCGATGGCGGCCGCGTGGCGATGGCGCGCCTCGCGCAGTCGCTCGCTCGGGTCGGTGCCGAGGTGGAGGTGCTCTCGCTCAATCCGCGAAAGCATCGCGTGACGGTCGGCGCAGCACCGGTGCCGCTGCAGGCCGTCGACATCGATACGTCGCGAGTGATCGTTCCTCTCCTTCGCGCGATGACCGGTGACGCGCCGTACATCGTCGGACGATTCGTCTCCCGCGAATTCCGCGACGCGCTTCGCGCGACGCTGAAGAGGTTCCAGCCGGACGTGGTGCAGATCGAGAGTCCGTTTCTGCTTCCGTACGCCGCAGTCGTGCGCGAGGAGAGCCGCGCGCGCGTCGTTCTCCGATCTCTGAACGTGGAATTCCGCATCTGGGAATCGCTCGCACGCAACGAGCGCAATCCATTTCGCAGGATTGCGCGGCGCCTCATCGCCGCGTCGCTGTGCGCGTACGAGGTGAGGCATCTCGATACGCCCGACGCCATCGTTCCCATCTCCGACGCCGACGGCGAAGACTTTCGTCGCCTTGGATGCAAGCGTCCGATTCACGTCGCCCCATGCGGCGTGACGCTTTCGGATTCTCTGCACGATCCGCCGGAGCCGTGGCGAGCGGGCTTCATCGGCTCTCTCGACTTCCGGCCCAATCAGGAAGCGGTGGAGTGGATCGTCGGTGAGCTGTGGCCGCGGGTGATGGAGCTGAAGCCGATGGCGCGGCTGTCGATCGGAGGAAGCTCGCCGCCGGCCTGGATGCGACGGCGCGCGCTCGGTGACGGCATCGAGTTTCACGGTTTCGTCGACGACGCGGACGCATTCATGCGCCGGATGTCGGTGGTGATCGCGCCGCTGTTCGCGGGCGGTGGCATGCGGATCAAGGTCCTCGAGGCGATGGCGTTGGCGAAACCGGTGGTGGCGACCACGCTCGGCGCGGGAGGCATCGACGTCGAGCACGAGCGGAACGTCGTCATCGCGGATGATGCGTCGTCGTTCGCAGATGGCGTCGTGCGCCTGCTGGGCGAGCCCGAGAACGCGACGCGAATCGGCAACGCGGCGCAGGCAACCGTCGCGGGTCGGTATGACAACGACGAGATCGCGCGAGGGTTGCTCGAGTTCTACGAGAGGTTATAGGAACGCCGGCGTCCCGCCGGCTGGCGAGGCGGCGTCCTCGCCGCCTCGCAGAACGCAGGCGCGTGACGCCTGCGGGCCAGCCGGCGAGGACGCCGGCGTTCCACTTATCATCCCGTCGTTGTTGTTCGTCCTCCAACACGCGGCGGTGCTGGTGCTGCTGCTCGTCATCGCCGCCGCGACGGGAACGGCCGTCGCGGGCGCACGCGTGCCGCTCGCGTTGCGGTCGGCGTTGGGTCTGGCCGTCGCGGGTCAGGTATTCGCAATCCTCGCAGCGCTTGGCGTCTTTCGGCCGTGGACGATTTGCATCTTTGCCGCGATCTCTCTCGTTGGCGTGCGGCGAATCGCGATGCGGTGGGAGATGTTTGCGGCTGTGCCGTTGTTCGTGCTCGCGTTGTATCCGCCGATCGCGTTCGACGAGACGCTCTACCACCTGCCGTTCGTGCGCGCGATCGCCGGCTCCGGCGCGATCCGCTTTCTATCCGATGTCCGGTTTCCCGTGTTCCCGCAGATTCACGAACTGCTCTGCGTCCCTGCATTGCTGGTGGCCGGCGATGTGGCGACGCATCTCGTCGCGGTTGCGGAGGTGCTGGTGCTCGCGGCGGTGCTGATCGCCTGGCCGCGGCAACGGCACACGGGATTCCTCGCCGCCGCGCTGGTTCTAGGCAATCCGATCGTGCTGCAGATGGGCACGGTCACGCATGTCGAGTTGGCGCTGACGCTCTTCATCGCCGCGGGAGCGTGGTGCATCGATCGCGCGGCAGCGGAGAACCCGACGAGCTCGATCGCCGCCGCGGGCTTCCTCTTCGGCACCGCCTGCAGCGTGAAATACCTCGGCTGGTATTTCGCGGCCGCCGCATTCGTGTACCTCGTTTTGTTCGGCCGCGATCGTCGCCGAACGATTCCGATCTTCCTTCTCACATTCGCGCTGGCCGTCGTTCCGATGTACGCATGCCTCGTCGCGCTCACCGGCAATCCGCTCTTCCCGTTCCTGCCGCAGCTCCTCGGCTCGTCGCCGTGGAACGGCCCACTGAACGTCCCACTGAACGGCGGCTCGAAGTCGATCGTGCGCGCGCTGCGATTGTTCTGGGACATCACCTTCGCTCGCGAGCACGTGGGCCAGCAGCCGCCGTACTCGCCGTTGTTCGCCGTCGCACTGCTGGTCACGCAGTATCTCGAGCAGCGCATTCCGGAGTATCGCGCGCTCGAGCGGCGAGGCACCGGCAGGATCTACGTTTGTGGAGCGGAGCAGTTGAAGGACTACGTCGGCGCCGATCTTCTCGGTGACGTCTACGGTCCGCTGTCCAACGAGAAGATCATCGCCAGCGCCCACGATGCCGCCGAGCTGTCCGCGAACCTTGCGCGGATCAACGTGCGCTACCTGCTCGTGTCGCGAAGGCGTTGCCCGAGCGACTGGCAGCGACTTCCCGCGAGTCCCGCGTTCGAGCTCGTGTACGCCGACGAAGGCGCCTCGCTGTGGCGCGTGGGCTTTTTTACCAACGACTGACACCAAAGCACCCTTCCGAGTCCTACGTTGCATCGCGGAGGTACTCGGAACGTGAAGCTCTCCACCTGGTCGGTTGCGGCGGCACTCGCACTCACGCTCACATCGCCGACGGCATGCGCGTCTCCCGTTGCGCGGAAACCCGTCATCCAACTGGCGATCCTGCTCGACACGAGCAACAGCATGGATGGCCTGATCGATCAGGCGCGCACGCAGTTGTGGCGCGTCGTGAACGAGTTCGGTAATGCGAAAAAGGACGGCGTCATGCCCGAGCTGCAGGTCGCACTGTACGAGTACGGCAACGACGGTCTGCCGGCCAGCGTCGGACACATTCGTCGCGTACTTCCGTTCACGACGGATCTCGACAGAGTCTCCGAGGAGTTGTTTGCGTTGCGCACGAACGGCGGGCAAGAGTACTGCGGACAGGTGATCGCGGAGGCCGTGCGCGGATTGCAGTGGAGCCAGTCCGGCGACGATCTGAAGGTCATCTTCATCGCGGGGAACGAAGAATTCACGCAGGGCTCGGTCGACTACCGCACTGCGACAGCGAGCGCGATCACCCGCGGGATCATCGTCAACACCATCTTCTGCGGCGAGACGAAGCAGGGACTGGCGACGAAGTGGGGAGTCGGCGCGACGATGGCCGAAGGACGCTACGTCGCGATCGATCAGAACGCCGAGGTCGCGGAGTTCGAGGCGCCGCAGGATCGCGAGATCGCACTTCTCGGCGCGAAGCTCAACGAAACCTACATCGCCTACGGCGTGAAAGGTGCCGAAGGGCTGATGCGTCAGTCGATCCAGGACAAGCACCTGGAATCGAAGATGAGCGCGAACGTGCAGCGCCAGATCGCGAAGTCCTCCGCGAATTACGTGAATTCATCGTGGGATCTGGTGGATGCCTCGAAGAACGGCACGGTCGTTGAGAAGGTCAAGACCTCGGAGCTGCCCCCGGAGATGCGCAAGATGAACGTCGAGCAGCGGAAGACCTACGTCCGCCAGACCGAGCGCAAACGGATCGAGATTCAAAAGAGGATCACGGTCCTCGACGGCCAGCGGAAGAAGTACGTGGCCGCGCAGCGCAAGAAGCTTCCTCCCGCGGCGAGCACGCTGGACGAAGCGATCATCGCCGCGGTGCGCGAGGCCGGGAGGAAGCGAGGGTTTACCTTTTAGAGAAGAGGGTCTTCCGGGACAGGTGGGAAGCGCCGTTCGAGATACGCCTCGAGAAACCGAACCCAATTCGTGTCGCGAGCGAAGTCGAGCTGTCTATAGGCGTCGGAGAGGTAGTTTCGCTTCGGAAGCGTGATCGAGACTCCACGTGCGCCTTCGACGAGGGCGCCGAGGGGATTCGCGCGGAGGACGAACTGTCCCAATGCCACGAGAACGGTCGTCGCGGCGATCCGAACAACGTCGTTGTCTACGGTGCGGCTGAGCCTCTGACAGAAATCGAAAAGGTCGATCGTCTCGGAATCAGGCAATGCCAGCGCGCTGAGGTGGGCGAGGGAGATCGCTTGGAACGCGTCGTTTTCGTCGAGCACATTCGTGAGCGCCGCGGCGAGAACCGAGATCGCTTCGGCGACGACGTCGGCTTTATCGAGGTCGAGCGCGGCCAACGCCGCGTATTCATCTTCGACAAGATTGGGGACGCTGCTGACCGCCATGTTCTCCGCGACGGCGGAGGTCGAGATCGCCTTGTCGCGCATCAATCGGAAAACCGGCGCGAACCGAAATCCCGGAACAGGGATGTTGCTCTGCGAGCCGACCATGAAACGCGCTCCGTGGCGCACTTGATGAGCGACTTCGAATGTGCTCATGAGGCATGCGTCGAAGGCGAGCAGCTCGAAACGTCCGTGCTTTGCAGTCGTCTCCGTCAGGGCCGCCTTCAGTTCGATGAGGTCGAGCGCGTCGTTGCCGAGGTCCGGCTCGCTGCCGGTATCGCGGCGCCGGGCGATGCGCTTTTCGCGTAACGCTTTGCGAAAAAGCGGCGCTTTCGTGCCGAGCGACTCGTCGGTCGCGATCGCGAGGCCGGTGCCGTGATTGGAGATGACCAGCATCATTCGGTTCGGATCGAAGTCCTCGAGATTGTGATCGACGAATTTAGTGATCACCCTTTTGTCGCCCGTGTTCGTTTCTCCCTGAAGCCTCGAAAGGCGGTACTTCTGACCCTTGCTCAACCGAAACCGGCGCACCTTGTTTTCGCCGAGGGAATCGTACTGAATGACGACATCCGTTGCTGCCGTCGAACCGACGCTCCCAATCTCAGCGATTTTCTTTTTCGTGAAGGCGCCGAGATTGTTGTCATTGGCGATGAACATCATCACCGTCCATTCCTTCGGTCGGAACGTTCTGGTCATGGGGTCCTCCTGTCCGCACGTAAGAGCGACGCGCGAGCGGAGTTTCTCGCCGGGACATGGAGAATCTGTACACCGCGGTCACTCTACCCGGACTGAAGCAGTCCGAAGGAAAGGAGTCGCGTCCATGATCGTTTCGATTCTGTTCGACGGGATTTGTTGCCACATCGAGCCGCCCGCCGGTTCGCCGATCAACCCGAAACGCCGAAGCGTTTTGCCGAACGTTCCTCAGCACATCCGCTACATCGAGGTGTTCACGACCGACCTCGACGACGCCTCGAATCCCGACTTTTCGTTCACCCAGAAGTACGATCGATTCGGCATCAGTTATCGGCACGTTCCGATCGACGAATCAAAGATCGAGCTTCTCAATATCGTGTCCGCGAGCTTCACGGTGTTGCCTTCGTATGATCAGCGCATCCCGAAGCTCAAGGCGGTGGAGCCGCGGTTCACGAAAATCAGAGCGGGCCTGCTCAAGCCGACGATCGCTGCCACGGAGAAGGTGGTTTACTTCGACATCACCGCCGGAGTCCTGTCGTCGGGTCCGGCGGAGGGATTCCGCACGGTGTTCCAACCGCCGAGGAATTGGCCGGTGCGGCATCTGGGACAGTGGGTGCAACTCGACGTCGAAGTAAGCGGCAACGCACCGAAGCTTCGCGTCACGGACCTTCGGCCGAATGGAAAGGTTCGCGAGCTCGTACTCAAAGACGGCGCGGACACGATTACGCTCGGGAATCACACGGATTGGGACATTCACGGCATCCCGAGTCCCGTCGGCCACTTCGTGCACTACTACGATCTCGCCGATCCTCGTCCCAGCAACCCGCCGGAGCCGAGACCAGGTCAGGGTCTGGGAACCGGTTGTTCCGACACCAACTGGCCGTGACGATGCAGTACGCGCGTACGATAGTGGCGCGGCGTTCTTCATGACGCCGCGCCGATGAGAGCGCGCATGAAAAAAGCGGTAGGGATTCTCATCGCGGCCGCCGCGATCGTAGGCATCGCGTTCGGCATTGGTCCCACACGTCGTGTGTATCGCGACGCGACACTACGACGAGATCTTTCCCGCCTCGTGGACGCGTCGACTCAGGTTCGCACGTATTCGCGACTGAGTGTCGCGGCGCCGGTTGGCCGCGCCACCGTGCGCTCCGGAATCGCGGAATCGAAACCGATCCTCGTATACGCGGCGGTCGCCGCGGTTCTCGATCGTGCACAGTACGTCGATGCCGTCAGCTCGCTTCGTGCCTCGGCAATCGCTCATTACTACGCTGGCCAGCTTACACAGTCGGTGGATGAGCTGGAGCAACTGGTGGAGCAATCGCCATCCGCCGCCGCGTGGAATGATCTCGCGGCGGCGCGGCTCGAAGCATCGGCCGCGGCAGGCCAAGTCATTGAGATCGTTCCGGCGATGGTTGCGGTCGAGCAGGCGCTCGCCGTCGATCCCACCTTCCCGCCCGCGTTGTACAACCGCGCCGCGTTGCTGGAGCGAATGGGCCTGCGGCACCACGCGCTCGCGGCGTGGCGCCATGCGTTCGTGGCGGAGAACGATCCCGAGTGGCGCGACGACATCCGAAAGCACATCGCTCAGATCCCGTCCGAAGTCGATGAAGCCCTCGCTTCGAAAGTCTTTGCCACGTTGAGCCCGGACGCGCTCGACGACGTACGGAGGGCAGTCGAGCAGCTGCCTCAGGATGCCCGACGGTATGCTGAAAGCGTCTTTCCGGTTGAGTGGGCAACCGCTGCGCAGAACCGAGACACCATCACCGCAGAGCGAAAGCTGCGTGTTGCACGCGCGGTGGCGACGGCGTTGCGCGATCGGTCAGGGGAAACCCTCGCCGCGGAGGCGATCGACACGATTGATGCAGCGACGAAGAGCGGCGACGCGGCTCGCATCGCGTTGATCGTTTCGGCGTACTCCGCGTACGGGCAGGCGCGTGCACTGCTGCGCGCCCAGAAACTGGCCGCCGCGGAAGCAGGACTGACGCAGGCGGGGGATCTCTTCGCACGCGCGAAGAACCCGATGGCGAACGTCGCACGCTACAACGTGGCGACGGCGATCCTCGAGCAAAACCGCGTGGAGGAGGCGGCTGCGCGTTACGCGGCGCTCGTGCGGACCGAGCGCGCCTCGCCGGGCCATCGCGGCCTGGCCGCGCAACTTGCCTGGCATGTCGCGAGAACGGAAGGCATTCGCGGTCGCTGGGACGCAGCACTCGAGGCGACGCAGACGGCGGTCGAAGGGTTTCGAGCCCTCGGCGAGAGGCAGAACACCGGCTTCATGGAGAACATGCTTGCCGAGCTCCACGACTATCTCGGCCAACCAGAACGGGCGTGGGCGCACCGGCTCGTCGCGTTCGATCTTCTGAGCGCGGCCGGAAACGCCAGGCAATTGCAGGTTTCGCTGGGGGCCGCCGCGCGCGAACGAATTCGACGAGAGGATTGGCCGGGGGCCATCGCGCTGCTCCATCTCGAAATCGCGGAGTCGCGGCGCGCCGATCAGACGTCTCTCCTCGTCGATGCGCTCGCGCGCATCTCGCGCGCGAAGGCATCCGACGGCGATGGAAGAGGTGCACTTCAGGACATCGGCATCGCGCGAGCAGCCGCGGCACGAGTGAACGATGCTCAGGAACGTGCTCGCGCCGTAGCGGCGATCGATTTCTCCGAGGGGATCGCACTGCGAGCCGTCGATCCGAAAAGCAGCATCCGATTGCTGACGAATGCAATCGATTTCTATCGTACAGCGCGACCGATTCTCCTCCCCGAGCTCCATCTCGAGCGCGGACGCTCGCACCTTGCACTCGGCGCGGACGTCCAAGCGCTCGCGGATTTCGACAGCGGAATCGGCCAACTCGAAGAGCAGAGAGCGAGGTTGTCGGACTTCGATTTCCACAGCACGGTCGGTGACGTCGGAGAGGATTTGTTCACCGAAGCCATACGTGTGGCGGTGCGACGAAGAGATGTGGAAGGCGCCTATCGGTTGTCCGAGAGGTCACGGGGGAGAACTCTTCTCAGCCGCCTCACGACGGTCGACGTGTCGCCACCGACACGCGCCGAGACTGGGACTCGCGTCGTGGAGCTGATGGCATTGCCGGAGAGACTCATCGTCTTCACGATCGATCATGAGCTGCGCATGCAGGAGCTCGATGTCGGCCGTCCGCAGCTGCAACGGTTGGTGGATTCGTACACCGCGAAGATGATCAACGACGTTCCGGCAGAGGAACTGCGCATAGCGGGGGCCGAGTTGTACGACGTCCTCTTGCGCCCACTCGGTGCCGTTACCGCCGGCGTCTCGACGCTGGTGTTCGTGTCGAGCGGCATCCTCGAGCGAGTGCCGTGGGCTGCGCTGTACGATCGCGAGCAGAAGAGATATGTCGCGGAAGATGTGATCGTCATGTCCGCGCCGAGCGCGACGTTGTTTGCGCTCACCGCAGTCGGCGGCGGCTCGTCGCACGCACGCCGTGCGCTGATCGTCGGCAATCCGAAGATCACGTCCACGTTCGTCGATCTTCCCGTCCTGCGCGGTGCGGAAGCGGAGGCACACACGATCGCCGAATACTACCCGGCGCATACGCTACTCCTCGGCGCAGATGCCACGCGCGGGCGCATCCACCGCGAAGCTGCGACGTGTGAAGTTCTGCATTTCGCCGGACATGCCGTCTCGTCCGAGACCTCGGACAATCAGTCGTTCCTTGTGCTCGCCCCTGCCGAAGGAGACTCAGGAGTGTTCTACGCGCGCGACATCGCCAAACTGGATCTGCGCAACACATCGCTGGTTGTCCTCGCGGCGTGCGGAACGATCCGCGGGTCGACGGTGCACATCGACGGGATGCCCAGCATTGGTCGAGCCTTCATTGCCGCGGGGGCCGCAACCGTCATCGGAACGTTATGGGATATCGACGATCGTCGTTCAGCAGCGCTCTTCGAACGCATTCATCGTGACGTGTCCAGCGGTACGCCGGTCGCGCAAGCCGTGCGAGACGCGCAGCTCCACGCGATCCGGAGCAGTGATCCCGCCACTGCACATCCGAAAACGTGGGGTTGCCTCACCGTGATGGGTAGACGCTCGTCGCGAGCGACGGACAGCACCGTCAATCGGTGAACCCCACGTCCGCCGTTTGTTCACCGTTTGTCCGCTGTGCGTTCATTGCACGTCGCGCGAACGCCTCCTACATTGCGGAACATGTCCAACGATCAACGTCTGATGGGTTTCGAAGAGTTCCGTGATTCCGAGCCGATGGGCGAAGTCGTGCGTCAGCAACGCAAGTATTTCAGTGACATCGGCGCCGTCGATGAGCTGCTCCGACCCGGAGCGCTCTCGGTTCGTGGCTGGATCGAATGGCCCGACGGCGCGCCGACGAAAGTCAGGGCCTGAGCGCACACGCGGCCTGGGCCGCGACGATTGCGTTCGGACGCGCGATCGAGCGGGCGGTGGCGCTGCCTGTTTCCGACGCGAGTGCGCGCGCGATCGTGCGCGCACTCGCGGAGAGCCTCCGGTGCACGGCTGCTCCGGACCTGCTCGCGTCGATGCGCGAGCGGGTGCTTCATCGGCAGCCGACGATCTTCTTCGACTTCGCGCGCGACGCTGCCGCGGCGTTCGGCGACGCGGACGCCGCGGCGGTCACGCACCTGCCGCTCGCCGCGCTCATCGAAGCGATCAAGATCATCGACGACGTTCAGGATGAAGAGCCCCAGTGCCTGGCCACGGAGATCGGTGTCCACGCGGCGTTGAACGTTGCGATGGGTGCGCTGGCGTGGAGTCTCGAGCTCGCGGTCGCGTTGCCATTCGCGGATGCATCGTGGCGTGCGGCTCTCGTCGCGATCGGACGCGGTACGCGCGAGACCGCGATCGGACAACTGTTCGAGACGACGGTCGAAGGCGCTTCGACGAGCTCTGGCAGATGGTCGATCAGAAGACTCCGCCGCTCGTCGCGACGGCGCTCGAGCTCGGCGCCCTCGCGGCAGGTGCGGATCCCGCTCGCGCCGCGGCGCTCACGCGGCTCGCGATCCCGCTGGGACGCCTGCTGCAGATCGGCGACGACTGTCACGACGCGCTCGGTCCCGAAGCCGCGGACTGGCGGAATCCCGCGCTCAATCTGCTCATGCGGTACTCCCTCGCGGGACCGAGCGGACAGGAGATCGCCGCGTTTCTGCGAAATGCGGAGGATTCGTTGTCGCTCCGCGCCGCGCAGGTCCTCATGCTTCGCGACGGAGCCCTCGGCTATGCGATCCACGCGCAGGCCGCCACGTTGCACGCGTTGGCCGCGGTCGTCGACGCGCTCGCGTTGCCGAATCCCGCTCCGTTCCGCGAGTCGGTCGAGCGTCATCGCGCCGACACCGACGATCTCCTGCGCAGGTCCGGGGTGAGTGAGGAGTTAGTGCAAAGGGTGGTATAGATCACCCCATGCAACTCGGCATCGTGGGACTCCCGTTTTCCGGCAAGTCGACACTCTTTCAGGCCGTCACCAAGACCCATCTCGATCGCGCCGCCGGCGGCAAAGGCGAGGCGCACCTCGGCATCGCCAAAGTCCCGGACGAGCGGCTCGACAAATGCTCCGCGCTGTTCAAACCGAAGAGCACCGTGTACGCGACCATCGAGTTCGTCGACGTGGCCGGCCTGCAGAAAGGTGCGAGCGGGACGACGCAGTTCACGACCGGATTCCTATCCGCGGTGAAGACCAACGACGCGCTCATTCAGGTCGTGCGGATGTTCGAAGACGAAGCCGTGCCGCATCCCGACGGCAGCATCGATCCTCTCCGCGACGTCGCGACGTTCGACACGGAGTTCATCCTCTCGGACATGGCCATCCTCGAGACGCGCATCGAGAAGATCCACAAGCAGCTCGGCCGCACCCACGACGAGCAGATGAAGAAGGAGCTGCCGGTCCTCGAGAAATGCCTCGCGCTTTTGCACGAGGAGAAGCCGCTGCGCAACGAGGATCTCTCGAAGGAAGAGCTGCATATTCTCAAGACCTATCAGCTGCTGTCGCTGAAGCCGATGCTCATTGCGCTCTCGTTCGACGAGTCGCAACAGTCGATCGTCGAGGAGACGGTCCTCCGCGTCGCGTCGGCGAAGGCCGCGTTGCGCACTCGCGTGGTGGCATTCTTCGGCAAGATCGACATGGAGATGTCGGAGCTGTCGGGCGATGACGCCAAGATGTTCATGGAAGAGTACGGGATCCGCGAATCCGCACTCGACACGTTGATCCGCGAGGCCTACGCGCTCCTCGGACTCCAATCATTCCTCACGGTCGGCGAGGACGAATGCCGCGCGTGGACGATCCGAACGGGAATGACCGCGCAGGACGCCGCGGGAGTGATCCACTCGGATTTCGTGCAGAAGTTCATCCGCGCCGAGGTCGTGCACTACGACGACTTCATCGCCGCGGGAGGTTCGTTCGCGAAAGCGAAGGAGTCGGGTCACTGGCGGCTGGAAGGGAAGGCATACGTCGTGCGGGACGGGGACATTTTGAACATCCGGCACGGGTAGCTCTAGGTGTTGGGTCTCAGGACGTTGTTCATGATGCGACTGATCGGCGGGAGATCCCCGAGAGACCTGTGAGATCGATGGTGATTGTAGAAGTGCAGATACGGACTGAGAAGGCCAATGC